>Ga0207866_1000350_pt1 | contig 70047 bp, 58 predicted proteins | sample HigsolmetaAR203D_FD_184835 | JGI IMG/M metagenome (GOLD analysis project Ga0207866, IMG submission 184835) | Ionic liquid and high solid enriched microbial communities from the Joint BioEnergy Institute, USA - AR20-3-D (SPAdes) (version 2) ...
AATAATTCATCAAAACATCCTTGGAAACGGGGAACGTCGCTATTTTACACTTATCCATGAAGCCGCAGCCGCGAACAAGCGGCCGGCGGCTCCGCCAAGCCGACAGCGTCACGGTTCGCCGGCGGCGCGCCCTCCGGAGGGGGCTTCGGCATTTGGCGGGGAACCAAGAAAACCAGAGGAGCGAACCGGGATGAAATTGACCGTCATTGGAGGAGCGGGCGTCCGAACGCCCATGATGATTCTCGGTCTGATCCGGAGGCATCGGGAAATTCCGATAAAGGAATTGTGCATTTATGATACGAGCGAAGAAAAACGCGAAGTGATCGGCGCGATCATCCGGCATCTGGCGCTGTCGCAGCGCGCGCCTTTTGCCGTGCGGATCGTCGAAGACGCCGCGGAAGCGGTGCGCGGCGCCGATTTTATTTACACGGCGATTCGCGTCGGCGGCGAACACGGGCGCGTCGTGGACGAGAAAGCGGCGCTTCGCCACGGCGTGCTCGGCCAGGAGACGACCGGCCCCGGAGGGCTCGCGATGGCGCTCCGCACGATACCGGTCATGCTGGAATACGCGGACATGATCGAAAGAGAGGCGCCGCGCGCCTGGGTGATCAATTTTACCAATCCGGCCGGATTGATCACCGAAGCGCTGTGCCGGCATACGAAGCTGAAAGTCATCGGCATTTGCGACGCTCCCTCGGCGCTGAAACTGGATATCGCCCGTTTTTTGGGGGAACGGCCGGAAGAGGTGTACGTCAACTACTTCGGTTTGAACCATCTCGGCTGGATCAACCGCGTTTTGGTGCGCGGGGAAGACCGGCTGCCGGAAATCGTCGGCAATTTCAGCCGCTTCGCGGAAACGTCCCCGCACATGGGCGGATTTTCCCCGGAACTGATTCGGCGGCTCGGCATGATCCCGAACGAGTATCTTTATTACTATTATTACCGCGATCAGGCGGTCGACCGCATCATCAAGGGCGGCCGCACGCGCGGGGAACAGGTCGCGGAACTGAACCGCAAGCTCATCGCGGAACTGCAACCGCTCGTGCAGAGCGGGGACATGGACGGGGCGCTGAAAGTGTATTCGCGCATTATGGCGGAACGGCACGACAGCTACATGGCCGCGGAGACGGGAACGAGCCGGCCGCAGCAGCCGCATGACGACAGTCGAATCTTTGAAGACGAAGGGTATGCGGGACTGGCCATGGGCGTCTTGTCGGCCATCTGCGGCAACCGGAAATCCTGCTTCGTGCTCAATGTGCCGAATCAAGGCGCGCTGGAAGGTCTTGCGCCCGACGATGTGGCGGAAGTGCCGTGCATGGTCGACGCCAACGGACCGGTTCCGCTGGCGGTCGGAAAAGTGCCCGACGCCGTCAAAGGCTTGATCCACAGCGTGAAACAATACGAACGGCTTGCCGTCTCCGCCGCGGTGAACGGTTCGCGCGAGGATGCGCTGATGGCGCTGGCCATACATCCGCTCGTCTGTTCGGTGCCGCTCGCCGAGCGCATTTTGGACGATTACTTGAACGAGCATGCTTCGCATTTGCCGCAGTTCGGAAAGAGGAGAACGACGGAATGAACACACAACATGATGTCATTGTCTTCGGAGGCGCATGCTGCGATTTGATTTTTCACGGCCTGCCTTCCATGCCGAAGCTGGGGGAGGAAATTTGGGCCGAAGGGCTGGAATTGTCGGCGGGCGGAATGATGAACACCGCCGCGGCGCTTGCGAGATTGGGCCTGAAAGTCGGCCTCGTGGCGGAGGCGGGCACGGACGTGTGGGGAGGCTTCATCGCGGAAACGATGCGGGAAGAAGGCATCGATCCGTCGTTTCTCCATATTCATGAAGGGCCCTACCCGCAGCTGACGGTCGCGATCAATTACAAAAACGACCGTTCGTTTGTTTCCTACGCCGCAAAACACGGGATGGCCGCCCATCAAGCGCATATGCTTCGCTGCGTTCGCGATTCCGACGCGAAAATGTACCACTTTTCCGCGTCGCGGGAATATGCGGACGCCATTAAAGAAGCGAAGCGTCTGCAAAAGACGATCAGCCTGGACGCATCGTGGGATGAAGAATGGCTGAGACACCCCGAATTCAAATCGCTCGTCGGTTTGGCGGACATCTTTTTGCCGAATCAAAAAGAAGCGGAGGTGATTACCGGAAAGGCCGATCCCTACGAGGCGCTGGAAGCGCTCGCTCAGTGGGTGCCGGTCGCCGTCGTCAAATTGGGCGAACAGGGCGCGATCTGCAAGGCGGACGGCGTCGTCTATTCGATGGCGGCGCAAGCCGTGGAAGCGGTGGACGCCACCGGAGCCGGCGACTGTTTTGCCGCAGGGTTCCTCTACGGCAGGATCGCAGGCATGAGCATCGAAGAGTGTCTGAAAATCGCCGTCTACTGCGGAAGCCGATGTGTCGCCGCGGTGGGCGGATTCGCGGGAGCGCCGACGCTGGCGCAGATCGCCCGGGAACTGCCGTTTGTCCGTATCCAATCCTAAAAGCAAAAAGAGGGGATGATGTGGTATGCGCAGAAAAAAGAACATATCGATGATCGCGCTGACGATCGTCCTGTTGTTGTCCCTGCTCATGTCAGCGTGCGGCGGTTCGAAAAATTCCGAAGGCAAGGGTGAGGGCGATAAAGGGACGGAGGAAAGCCGGAAGCAGGCGGTCGAACTGACCTTTGCCACCCACTGGGTGGGCGAGGACGGCAAAGCCGCCATCGTGCAGCAAATTGTAGACGATTTCAACGCGAAATACGCCGGTGAAGCGAAGGTGTCGGTGGACGCGATTCCCGATGACGACATCTATCAGGACAAAATGAAGACGAATTTGGCCACGGACAGCTTGCCGGACATCTTCAAGTTTTACTACAATCCGGTGGAATCGCAGCGCTATTACGCCTCCGGCAAACTGCTGGACTTGTCTCCGCTCATGAGCGATGAATGGAAAGCCGACATGAAGCCGGACGTGCTCGCCGCCGGGCAGTATGAGGGCCAGACGTTGGCCGTGCCGCTGGATCAAATGATCACGCCGTTTTTTTACAACAAGGAGCTGTTTGCGCAAGCCGGCATCGACGAATTTCCCGCCACATGGGACGAGATGCTGGAAGCCGCGGAAAAGCTGAAAGCGAACGGCATTCATGCCTTCGCCATGGGGACGGGCGAAAACGCCTGGTCGGCGATGCTGCTCTACTCCTATATCGTGTCGAGCATCGGCGGTCCCGACGTCATGAAGAAAGGGCTGGACGATCCCGCCTACGCGCAGGCCGCCGAACTGTTGAAGAAGCTGTTCGAATACGCTCCGGGCGACGCCGTCGGCGCGACGTATCAGCAGTACGCGAGCCATTTCATCAACGAAAAGGCGGCGATCATCGTCAACGGCCCGTGGATGATTTCGGAGTTTCCGGAGGAGCTGAAAGGCAAAATCGGCGTCGGCACGTCTCCCGCGGCGGCGAACGGAAAAGGAAAACAAGGCGCGTTGATTTCCGGCATCGGCTGGACGATGGCGGCGAAAAAGCAGCAGGATCCCGCGCGGGCGCAATACGCGGCGAAATTCATCGAATTTTTCACCAGTCCGGAAAACGCCAAACGCATTTTCCTGGAGAGCGGCGAGGTGTTTGAATCGACCAATTACGAAGTGTCCGACACCGATGTGGATCCGATCTCCAAAGAGATGCTCGACAAACTGAATGACGCGGAGCAGACGTACGATTACTTCGAGGGGATGACCAGTTCCGCGGTCAAGATCGAATTTCCGGCGTCGTTGTCGGGACTCGTGCTCGGTCAATTTACACCCGAACAGTTCGCGGAAAATTTGCGGGCGGCCAGCCGGCAGTAAACGATGGAACGGCTGACGGCACAACTCCCCGTTGGGGAGGCCGTCGGCCCGCCCTTTTCCAATTCGAAACGGCGGTCCATGAGTTCATGGTTCAGAGGAGTCTGGAAACGTGAAAAGCCATTACAGAACGGGAGTATTGCTGTTCATGCTGCCCGCGGCGGCGATTTTCGCCGTGTATTTCATCTATCCGATCGCATTTTTGGCTTACACCAGCTTCATGAAGTGGGATTCCATCACCCCGATGGAGTTTGTCGGCCTGGACAACTACCGGAGGCTGCTGGAAGACCGCGTGTTTCATATTGCGCTGCGCAACACGTTGTTGTGGGGGCTTTTCGCCGTTTTCCTGCATATCCCGATGGCGATGCTGGTGGCGATGATTTTGGCGAGAAAGATCGCCGGCTGGAAATTTTTCCGCACCGTTTTCTTTTTGCCGAACCTGATCTCCACCCTCGCGCTCGCGATGTTGTGGCAGTTCATTTACAACGGCGAATTCGGCCTGCTGAACGAATTGCTGCGGTTTGTCGGGCTCGCCTCGTGGCAGCGCAACTGGCTCGGCGAACTGGATACGGCGTTTCCGGCGCTGATCGCCCACTGGATTTTTTACATCGGCTATTTCATGGTCATTTTTCTGGCGTACATTACCACGATCGACGCTTCGCTGTACGAATCCAGCGAGATCGACGGCGCAAGCGTGTTTCGGCAGGACTGGCACATTACGCTGCCGCTCATGAAACCTGCGGTGTCCGTCGCGGTGCTGCTCGCGTTGACGGATACGCTGAAAAATTTCGAAGCGCCGTTTTTGCTGACGAATGGCGGCCCGGTCAATCAGACGACGGTCATGTCGCTGCACATTTACAACCGCATGGTGTCCTACCAGTACGGGTACGCGGACACGCTGGCGCTGATGCTGATCGCGATCGGCGCCTGCATGGTGCTGGCGGTGAGAGCGCTTTTTCGCGAAAAAGACGGGGACGGGAGGTCCGTCGGATGAACAGGCAGCCGGTGTCATGGAAACTGTTCGCTTATGCGGTCGTCGCTTTCTTTTTCTGCGTCACCATCGTTCCGCTGTGCTGGATCGTCCTCGGTTCACTGAAAACGAATAGGGAACTGATGCGGTCGCCGTTTTCCCTGCCGGAGACGTGGGAGTTCGCCAACTATCGCAAAGCGTATCTCGTCGGCCAATTGGACCATCTGTTTGTCAATTCGCTGTTTGTCTCCTCGCTTTCCGTGATTTTGTGTCTTCTGTTCGCCTCCATGGCGGCGTATGCCGTGCACCGGGGCGGCCGGCTGGCCAAGTCGGTGTACACCGTCATCGTTACCGGCATTTTTTTGCCGGTCAATTCGCTGATGGTGCCGTATTTCCTGATCGCGTCGCATCTGGATTTGCTGAATACCCGCTGGGCGCTGATCACGACATATACGGCGATGGGTTTCCCGCTGGCGCTCTTGCTCGTGTACGGATTCGTGCGCGCCGTCCCCGGAGAAGTGCTGGAATCGGCTCATATCGACGGCGCGGGTTTCGTGTATACTTATGGCAGAATCGTCCTTCCGCTGATCCGTTCGGGACTGGCGACCGTCGCCGTGTTTCAGTTTATGCTGTGCTGGAACGAATTTTTGTACGCGCTGCTGTTGACGAGCGACCACCATGTGCGCACGCTGCAGGTCGGCATCAGTTTGTTCAAATCGCAGTTTAACGCCGACTTCGCCGCCATGTTCGCGGCGATCGTCATGAGCATCGCCCCGATGGTCGTCATCTTCATATTGCTGCAGCGGCATGTCATTCACGGTCTGACGCAGGGGGCGGTCAAAGGCTGAAAGAGGGACAAAGGTCGAAAGGTGGGAGTGCCATGAGATTGCCGGAATCGCTCCGGACGTTCAAGGAATTCCACGGTTTTCAGATTTTTGTCAATTACAACGAGGGCGAATGGCGCATGCCGTTCGAGTGGCATGAACCGCTGGAGCTGTTTTACGTGTTGTCCGGGAAAGGGAAATATTATATCGACGACAAGGTGTACGTGTTCCATCCCGGCGATCTGTTCGTCATCGGCAACCACGAACTGCACCGCAGCCAGCTGATCAACCGGGAACCGTTCGAGGCGCTCGTGATCATGTTCGAGCCGGAGTTGGCCCAGATCGTTCAGTTGGACGACGGCATCGACCCTCTCTCGCTGTTTTATGAACGGCCGGAACGTTTTTCCCACCAACTGCACGTGAGCGAACAGCTGAAGCCGAAGCTGGAATGGTGCTTCAATTTGTTGAAGGAGGAGTACGCCAGGAAAGAAGGGTATTCCCGCCGCGCGGTCGGTTCCCTCCTGCAGTGGCTGCTGTTGGAGCTGAAAAAGGCGTACGCCGACAACAAGCTGTACAACGCGGTGGAATCGTGGCGGGGCATCCGCTTCCGGCCGGCGGTGCGGGAAGCGATGGATTACATTCAGGCGCATTATCAGGAAGACATCCATTTATCCACAATCGCCCGGCATCTCAACGTCAATCCCTCCTATTTGAGCCGGGAATTCAAGCGGAACACCGGTTTTTCCGTCATGGAGTTCATCGCGTTCAAACGCGCCTGGCACGCGAAGGAAATGCTGCTGTACACCGACGCGCACGTCACCGAAATCGCTTACCAGGTCGGATACAACAACGTCACCCATTTTCATTGGACGTTCAAAAAAATGTTCGGCGTCAGCCCGAACAAATACCGGAAGCTGCCGAAGCTGTATTACCACTTGAAGAAGTATTGAGCGAAGCCGAATTGAACATGGTTCCGTCGGATGGGCCGAATCAGGCGCAATTTTTGCCGTTGATTCGGCCAAGTTCGTTGAATGAGCCCCATCAATCGCATATTGGCCAAGGCATTATCGTTTCGCAAGATGGATGTTTGGCCATTCATCGGCCATGGAACGTTTTTTCGTCAAGTTCCGCTTGACCTCATGGATTCCAAATACGCTGTATATTCCGCGTGCCCCAACAAGTACAAGAAAGCAAAAGCGGGAATTTTGACGATCGGGCATTTCGTCGCGTGGCCGGTGATGCCGAAGTCCGTGCTGTTTTTGGTAATCACGATGGCGGCGGCGACTTTCGGATCATCGGCCCATTCCACGATCGCTTCCTTGTGCGACAATCCCGTGTTTTCACGGTATTTGACCTCGATCAAAATTTTGCTCATGGCGCCGTAAGTGACGACGATATCGATTTCTTTTTCCGATTTCGGATCCCGAAAGTACCCGATCTGCGCTGTATTTAAATCGTTAAAGGAATGAATGTGTTTATATATCGCCGTTTCAATGATCATTCCCATTTCCGCCGCATCGGTCAGCACCTCTTCTCCGATCATGAGGACGGCGTTTCGTATGGCGGCATCGGCCAGGTAGATTTTCGGCCTTGCTTTTAATATCTTCTTTCCCGTTTGTTCGGTCGGTTGGCTGACATAAATCAAATTGGCATGCTCAAGGAAATCCATGTAGTTGGCGACCGTGGGGCGGGATATTCCAATTTCTTTGGCTATGGTATCCTGAACGACGATGCTGCCGCTAATCATGCAAAGATAGAGAAAAATTTGTTCCAGTTCGGCAACGTTCCGGATCGGGAACAGCGACACCATGTCTCGCTTTAATACTTTATCAACGACATCTTCGCGAATGATTCTCTGGGCATACATGACGTCGTCGGATAACGCGACTTCGGGAAACCCGCCGACAAGCAAATACCGATGAAAGTGTTTTTGGAGCGGTTCAAGGTCAAGCATCAACCTTGTCAGCGCCGATTTGTCCAGTGACGCGAGGGCGGTAGGATGGATGCCGCCGGATAGTTCCGGTTTGGGTATCCCCATGATTTCAATGTACTCGTAAAAAGAAAGCGTCGGAATCCGGATGGTGATCCAACGTCCTACCCCGCTTTCTTTTGCTTTCTCGGCCAACACCGGACTTGCCGAGCCGGTAGCCATGATGCGGTAAGTCGGATTTTGATCGTATAGCGTTTTTAACCACAAATCCCAATCCTGGGCGTATTGAATTTCGTCAAAAAAGAAATATAGATCCCGCTCGCCGGGATTCAGGTTATGGCGGAAAACTTCAATCATTCTGCCGATGTTGCAAAGCTTCAGCATAGGATGGTCAAACGAGACATACAAAATGTTTTTCGCGGGAACTCCCTTTTTCAAATATTCGTCGATCATCTGATAGAGGATGGTAGTTTTTCCCACTCGGCGCGGGCCGGACAAAATGACCGCTCTTCGGAGACGGGAATGTTCAAAAGCTTTTTTGGCTTTATAGTATGCAAGCCTTTTGACGGGTCTGGTCAGTTCGGACGATATGTGATCCGTTTTCCACCAGGCATTGTATCCGTAAAGGACTTTGAGAATTTGTTCATCCGTCAAAAACGCCATCTTCCACACACGCCCCGAAAAAATGATAATTATATTTTACATTATTACACGTTTTGTGTAAATTTAATCTCAATACACCGCGCAAGAAGGAATCCGGGAACGCACGGCATTCTTTTTTCGCAAACAATTGCCGGATACGCGCCCAAAACCATTGGAAAAACCGCGATTCTTTTCACCGGCGATTCTTTGATGCCCATGCGATTTGATGTTAAAATAGGAGGAACGCAAAGGATTCCGACGTTAAAGGCTCGGTGATCGGCGCGATGTGGTGGCATTTTCTTTTGCTGCTGGGAATCGGGGCGGCGGCGGCGGTTTTCGGCAGCATCGTCGGGCTCGGCGGCGGTGTCGTCATCGTTCCGAGTTTGATTCTGCTTTCCCCGTTGATGTTTGAAGAGCCGATGTCGCACGCCGCGGCGGTGGGCACCTCGCTGTTTGTTTTGATTTTTACCGCAGCCGCATCCACCTTGACGTACGTGAGGCAGAACCGCGTCGATTTTCGGAGCGGATGGCTGTTTTTTATAACCAGCGGTCCGGGCGCCATCGTCGGCGCGGCGGTTACCCCGCTGCTCGGCGGCAACGCGTTCCAGTTCGCGTTCGGGCTGTTCATGTTTGCGATGGCGGTGCTGCTCGCCGTTCGGGACCGGTTGAAACCTTTCCGCATTCAATGGAAAATCATGCGCACGCACGTCGATCCCCACGGGAACGAATTTCAATACGGGTATAATATCGCGCCGGCGCTGGCGATCGGTTTTTTCGTCGGGCTCGTGTCCGGCCTGTTCGGCATCGGCGGCGGGTCGCTGTTTGTTCCATTGATGGTGCTCTTGTTCCGGTTTCCGCCGCATGTGGCGACGGCGACGTCGATGTTCGTCATTTTGCTGTCCTCCATTCTTGGCAGTGTCAGCCATCTTGCCCAGGGAAACGTCGACTTTTGGGCGGCCGCCGCGCTGGCGCCGGGGGCGGTGTTCGGCGGATGGGCGGGCGCGAAAATCGCCTCGCGGCTCAGCAGCCGCCATCTGCTGTACGTGCTGCGGCTGACGCTGTTCGCGTTTTCGCTGTACATGATCTGGAAAAGCGTCCGCTGAACCGGCGGCGGATCGGCCGTACGGCGCGGATGGAATTTTGCGTGACCGGGCGAAACCTCGGGTCAAGCCCGGCCGTATAATGAATAGAATGTAACAGACTTGTCTCGGCCATATTTTTTTTCCGAAAGTACGGTTTGTTCGCTCATTGCAACCGCCGATGACCGGCGTTTTTAGTTCGTTTTCGAAAAGAGAGTGGTAGGATGATGGACCAACATAACCCGTCCCCTTATCTGGTGACCGGAAAAAGCTATACCGCCGTCGCCATCAACGTCGCCTCGAAGGCGGGGGAATGGGTCAAGAGCAAACTCGGCCAATACAGCAAGCTTGACCGGAAGACCGGAAACAGCGATCTGGTCACGGAAGTCGACAAAGGCGCGGAGACGCTGATCCGCAATTTGATCGGAACCCATTTTCCCAACCACGCGATTCTCGGGGAAGAGGCGGTCAAGCCGGGAACGGAGCATTCCATCCGCGCGCTGGAAGAGGCCAAAAACGAACCGTTTTTGTGGATTGTGGATCCGATCGACGGCACGACCAATTTCGTGCACGGATTCCCGTATTTTTCGGTGTCCATCGCGCTCGCCCACAAAGGGGAAGTCATCGTCGGCGTCGTCTATGATCCGAACCGCGACGAGATGTTTGTCGCCGAAAAGGGCAAGGGCGCCTATGTGCACGGCAAACGCATTCGCGTGTCCGGTGAAAACCGGCTGGCCGACAGCCTGATCGCGACCGGCTTTCCCGCGGATCGGACAAGATCGCTTCCAATCAATTTTGCCGGGCTGCAGGCGATGGTGCCCAAGGTGCGCAACATCCGTTCGTCCGGTTCCGCCGCGTTGCATCTCGCCTATGTGGCGGCCGGAAGGCTGAGCGGTTTTTGGGAAATCAATCTCAATCCGTGGGATGTGGCGGCCGGCGCGCTGCTCGTGCAGGAAGCCGGGGGGCGCGTGACCGATACGCTCGGAACGCCGTACTCGCTGGAGGTGCGCCATATTGTGGCGTCCAACGGACACATCCATGACGAGTTCATCCGGACGCTGTCCGAAGCCGAAGCGACGGGGTATTAGAGAGCCTCGATACGCATGGGCATATTCGCTTGCGCGGTGAAGGATGCGGATACGTCCGGCATGTTGAGCGGCAGAACGCGGATTTTTCCGCGGCTGTGCAGTGCGGATTCTTTTGGAGCGACGTACCAAGCCGGCTATTCGCAGTTGTGCGGCCATCGTGATGATCCTGCCTGCCCTTTTTCCACAAACATGAATAACGAAACGGTACGGTTCAAGAAAGCACGCGTCGTTTCTCGCCCGGAAACGGAATTCCGCAAGGAGCCTTTTTCGCGCGGGAGACGGCGTTTTCTTTTACCATGTTAATATTTAAGGTGGATGCGGATCGCCTTTCCTTTATGATTATCAACCAACACGGGAGAGGAGATATGCGAAATGGTTTCGTGCCTCATCTTTGATTTGGACGACACGCTTTGCGACTACCGGCAAGCGATGGAGAATGCGAAACAAAAAGTGACGAACCTTTTGCTGGAGGCCGGTGTCGAGCCGTTTTCCTTTTGGCAACGTTATCACCAGATGGAGCCCGTATAGGGGCGTTTTCTCGCCGATTTTGGGAGATGGCCGCGCGACGAAACGTCTCTTCGTGCCGTTAACAACGGCGGTGAGGGCCGGGGGCCGACCCTCACCGCACGTCAGACCGCTATTAGATGCAGCGCTTGAGATATAGCGCTTTGGACATGTCGCCTTCGATGCGGCGCCGCAATCAGGCGTTCGCAGGGATGGAGCGGACGCCGATGTTCTCGTTGACATCGGCCTCGTAATCGACACCGTCCCATTCGAAGCCGAACAGACGGAAGAAATCGCGGCGGTATCCCTCGATATCGGAAATGTCGCGCAAATTGTCGGTGCTGACGATGCTCCACAGCTTCGCCACTTCCTGCTGCACGTCGTCGCGCATTTCCAGGTCGTCGATGCGGATGCGGCCGGCGTCGTCGACCGGGACTTCGCCCCCGGCGTACAGCCGATCCGAAAACAGGCGGTACATTTGCTCGATGCAGCCTTCGTGAATGCCTTTTTCTTTCATGACCTTATACAGCAAGGAAATATACAGCGGCACGACCGGAATGGCGGCGCTCGCCTGGGTCACGAGCGCTTTGTTGGCGGATACGTAAGCACGTCCGCCGATGGCGGCCAATTTGTCGTGCAGACGGTGCCCGGTCGCTTCGAGGTCGTCTTTCGCCCGTCCGATCGTACCTTCTCGGTAAACGGCGTGGGTAATCTCCGGACCGATATAGGTAAAAGCGACGGTCGTCGCGCCTTCCGCCAGCACCCCCGCCTTCATCATGGCGTCGATCCACATCTCCCAGTCTTCGCCGCCCATCACCGCGACGGTATGGCGAATTTCTTCTTCGGTCGCCGGTTCCAGCGACACTTGGGTTACTTCGCCGGTATGGAAATTGACGGTTTTGTTCGTATATGTTTTGCCAATGGGCTTCAGCACGGAGTTGAACGTTTCTCCGGTGACGGGATGCGTGCGCCGCGGCGCGGCAAGGCTGTAGACGACAAGGTCAACCTGCCCGAGGTGCTGTCGGATCGCGGCGATCGTCTGTTCCTTGATGTCGTTGGAAAACGCGTCGCCGTTGATGCTGAGCGCAAAACGTCCCGCCTCCGCGGCCGCTTGTTCAAACGCGGCGGTATTGTACCATCCCGCGGTGGCGGTGCGGCCGTCGCCGGCCGGCCGTTCGAAAAACAGTCCGATCGTATCCGCGTCCGAGGCGAACGTGGCCGCAATGCGCGCCGCCAAGCCGAACCCTTGCGACGCGCCGATGATCAGCGCTTTTTTCGGACCGTTGGCCAGCTTCGGCTGCCGCTTGACGTATTCGATCTGTTCCTGCACATGTTTGGCGCAGCCCGTCGGATGGGCCGTCGTGCAAATAAAACCTCTCGTTTTCGGTTTGATGATCATGTCATGATTCCTTCTTTCTCCGTCAAATTTGGCGAGGATCGCCCAAGTGAGCTTCGGCGGAACACGCGCTTCAGGCGGTTGCGAGGCGCCCTTGGCAAGACCGGTGATTGGCCCCGGCGAAGGAGACCGCCGTCATGCTGCCGCACAGCGGGGCTTTCGTGATTCGTGATGATCCGGAAGCAGCGACGCGATTGCCGCGGTACGGTTGGGACCTGGTCCTAATTGCGTGCGTGCCGCGAGCCCAAACATTCACATATGCCACTATTGTAACCGATTTTTGGACTTGCCAAAAGCCCTCCGCTGTTCGTATAATGCCTGATCATACAGTGAGCGCGCCCGGACGATACCATATTCGCGACAGTATGGCGGTCGCCCGCTCGTGGACGTCGCCTGCGGCCTGATCCATAAACCGCGTGCTTCTGCGCATGCCTAATCGACGACCTTCCGTCGACCGGTCCTGATGAACAACTGCGTGCATGGCGCGTCCGGGGCGCATTTCATATCGGCTGCCGTATGCTTACGGACGTTGCGCTCAACTTGCGTCGGCATAAGCCGCAGGAGCGCAAATCGGGTATTGCGGCGAGATGCATAGAAGGCAGGTTCGGACGGTACGCTAGGAAGAAACGTTGTGCGAGAGGAAGATCATTCATGGACAATGAACGGCATCGCGGCGAGTCTCCGCAAAACGAAGTGGAGCGGGAACTCGCGAATCGTCTGACCGAGGGAGAGATGGAACGCGCAAATCCGACCGAAACAGCCCGCCGGATGCTGTCTCCCAAATATGAAATTCGCGTTCAGGCGGAACTGGATCCCGTCGTGGAGGAAATTTTGCGTTTCCGGCAAATCGCCCGCGAAGTGGACGACCGTTACGACAAATATTTGGAGAGAGCCTTGCGCCGACGCCGTCAAACCGGGGAATGGGAGAAATCGGAGAAAAGCGGAACAGGAAACGACCCCCGGCATGACGAATAAGAGTTCGAATAACAGTTTTATGATCAACGGCGACCCGGCGCAGGAGCAGTCGGAATGTCGCCGTCTTGCGGGGAGGGAACGGCGATGGGGTTCCCGCATTTGTGGTTCGCCGTCATCATGGTCGGGCTTCCGCTCGCTGCGGGGGTTTCGGCGGAACGGCTGCGGCAAAACCGAATGCCGGGAGGCAGGATCGGGACGTACGCGATGACCATGGGCTGTCTTTGGGTTGCGGCGCTGGCGGTCGTGTGGCGGTACGGATGGAACGACGTCTGGTACGCAAAAGAAACGCTGCGCCTGACCGGCTGGGGCTGGACGGCGCTCGGCTTGGGCGTGGCTTACTTTTTGTTGATGAACGTCGTGCCGCTTTTCTTTTTGAAGCACCCCGAGTTCCGCCGACGGCTAAAGGAATCGTCTCAAGACCGCAGTTTTTTGTATCCGGTATCAAGGCGGGAAAAATGGACGTTTTTCGCTTTGGCGTTGACGGTGGGCATCACGGAAGAAATTTTGTTCCGGTTTTTCCTTACCGACTATTTGCGCACGCTGCCGCTGCCGGTGACGCTGTCGCCGGAAGCGGCCCTGTCGGCGTCCGCTCTGTTGTTCGGATTGTATCACTGGAAGCAGGGGCCGGCGGCGATGGTCAACACCGCGGTATTCGGCTGGCTGCTCGGCTGCTTGTATGGGTCCGCCGGCAGTCTTCTCGCCCCGGCCGTCCTGCATGCCGTCTTCGATTTGAAGCCGCTCTTGTTTTTGCGCGCGGATCGAAGCATGGAGCCGCCGGGAACGGCGGCGTCTCAATGAACGCTTTCCGGTTGTTCCCGGCCGGTCTCCGTTTGATCCGGAAAAAACAAAGGTTCGGTTTCCTGAAAGAAGCGGTCCTGGTGTTCGGGGGCGACATACCCGAGTTCGATGCCGGTCGCTTTCGCGATAAACGGATCGAGCGTGCACAAGTCCGATTTGGACACGTCTTTGAGCGATGTTTTGCCGAGAGAGTAGGCGGTAAGTTCCATTTCGCTCACGATCGCGTTCAAATAGCGCGCCAAGTTGCGGGCCGATTGTTCGACATCGAGTTGATCGGTCATTTTACCGGTGTACACCACCAGGCTGGTGGGCGGCTCAAACGGCATCGTTTCGGACATTTGGTCGCTGATGAGCGCCATGATGGCGGCGGTGCCGATGTACACCGCGTCCGCGCCGAGCGCGAGAGCTTTCAGCATTTGTCCCGGGGTGACCAATCCGCCGGCGGCGATGAGACTGACGTCGCCCGTAAGCCGTTTGGCGGAGAAAAACCGCGCCGCTCTCGTGATCGCAAACAGGGTCGGCAGCCCCACGTCGTCCTGCAAAGTGGGCGCCCCGCCGTGGGTTCCGCCTTCCGCCCCGTCGAGCGTCACAAAATCCACTTCCGCTTCCGCCGCGACCTGGAGCTCTTTTTCCAGGTGATGGGTGGCGGCGATTTTTAACCCGACGGGCACTCCCGTCTCGTCTTTCAGCCTTCTCACAAGCCGGATAAACTGTTCCTTCGTTTCGACATCCGGCAGGCGGGAATGAATCACGGAGTCTTCTCCCGGACGCAGTTCAAACACTTCCCGGTAGTCTTCCCCGATGTTTTTGGCCGCCGTCCGCTGCGGACTGGAGCCTTGCGCGCCTTGTCCCAGCTGAATTTCGATGGCGTCCAGCTGTCTGTACTTGTCCGGCGTATTCATCCATCCGCCGCGGTTATATTGACCGATGAACAGACGCGCCGCCTCCCGTTCTTCCTTGAGCAGACCGGCTTCCCCGGAGTTGGTGGCGGTTCCCACGGCGGAGGCCGCTTTGGCGAGGGCGATTTTCGCGTTTTTGCTCAACGCGCCGCCGAACGACATGGCGGCAATCATCACGGGGATGGAAATCGTCAGCGGCTTGCGCGCGCGCGGTCCGATCGTGACCGAAGTGTCGATGCCGACCTGCTCGGGGGTCGGAAAACGAAACAGATGCACGGGATTGAACAGCAGTTTGTTCCATGGCGAGAAGTGGATCGGACTGCCCAGCGGGCGCGGGACGGGGGTCCCGGTTTTGGCCCGCATGGCGATTTCCATCAAATTGACGACGCCGACTTTGTTCGCCGACGGGATCATTTCGAACAAGTTTTCCGTGTATTGATCCCTGATCATTCTTTCCAGCGCTTTATCGACGGTCTCGTTCACCGCGGAGCGGATCATGTTTTCAATGAGTCTCAGCAAGTTCCGCACTCTCCTCCTCGCCGTCGTGCTCGATTTCCTTTTTCAGGCCTTCGACGCGCTGGGCCATGGCCAGGCACATCTGCCTCATCGTGCCGAGCTGGCGGGACGCGCTCTGTTCCTCCACGGCGATATCGGCCAGTTCGCTGTGGTCGTAGCTGCTGAGTTTTTGAAAATGGTCCCGTTCCACGGCGGACAGCGTCCCGGCCATCGTTTCGATGCGGTACAGCTCGGATTGGAGATACGTCAGCGTGTTTTTCAGTTCCTGAAGGTTGATCACGGTATGCACCTGCCCATATTTTTTTTTCGAGTTTCGGACTGTTTGGATGTTCCCGCAGTTATTGTGAGCGATTGGGGGAAGTTCCATACACCGGCAGGGCGATTCGGCCCGGGCGAATGGAGACGGCATGCGCGAAAAGCTTGTCCGGAAGTAAGGGGGACGGAAAAACCGTTTCCTTGCAGTGCGGTGTGAGCATCGATTTTTCCGCATGAACAGAGAAATGGGAAGATTTGGCGGCCATGCCGCCGGATTGTGTTTGCCACCGGGGTATAGTACAATTTTTTTGGTCTTATTGTTAACCTTCGGGAATACATTTGGGTTAACGAGTGGGGTTGCGAGCGATGAAGACGATCGGCTGTTTCATTACCGGGACGGATACGGGCGTGGGCAAAACGCTGGTGACCGCAGGCCTTGCCGCTGCGCTCATGGAGCGGCACGGAAAGCGGGTGCACCTGTGGAAGCCGGTGCAGACCGGGGTGCGTCCCGGCGATGCGGATGCCGACAGCGCCCGGTTGCAGCGGGGAAGCGGCAGCCCGCAGCCGGCGGAGACGATCGCCACATATACGCTGGACGAGCCGCTCGCCCCGTGGATGGCGGCGGAGCGCGCCGGCGTGAAGTTGCGGTTTGACCGGCTGCTGGACGAAGGCCGGCGGCGGATGGCGGAAGCGGACATCCTGCTGGCGGAGGGGGCGGGCGGGCTGCTCGTGCCGATCACCGATCGGGAGACGATGCTCGATCTCGCCGCGGCGATCGGACTGCCGCTCATCGTCGTAGCCCGCGCCGGGCTCGGGACGGTCAACCATACGCTGCTCACCGTCAGCCAGGCGCGGCACCGCGGCGTTCCCGTAGCCGGCGTCATCCTGAACGGGTACGAACGCGGCGCGGAGCGGGAAGTGCGGGAAAACGCGCGCATGATCGAACATTTCGGCCGGGTGCGCGTGCTCGGCATGCTGCCCCGCATGCCGGTGTCGCCGGGTACGGACGATTTTTGCCGGGATGATCGTGAAAAGTTTTGCCCGGATCGAACCGATGCGGGCGATGCAAGCGACCGGATGCCCGGGGACCCGGATTGGCGGGAATGGCGAAAAGTCGTGGCGGAACGCGTGGAATACGATTCGATTTTTTTGTGAAAACAGGGAGGCTGCGGAACATGATCGAAACCCAAACGAACTGGGAAGCGTTGGCGGACAAGGCGCTGCGCGGCGAACGGATTTCGGCGGAAGAAGGTTTGTCCGTGCTGCGGGCCGACGACGACGAACTGCTCGCCGTGATGCATGCCGCTTTTCGTGTCAGGAAGCATTATTTCGGCAAAAAAGTCAAACTCAACATGATCATCAACGCCAAGAGCGGGCTCTGTCCGGAAGATTGCGGGTACTGTTCGCAGTCGATCGTGTCGAAGGCGCCGGTCGCCAAATATCCGCTGCTGGAAAAAGAGGTGATTGTCGACGGCGCGCGCAAGGCGATGGAGTTCAAGGCCGGGACGTACTGCATTGTCGCCAGCGGACGGGGTCCGACGGAGCGGGAGCTCGACCAGGTCATCGAGGCGGTGAAGGAAATCAAGTCGACGATGCCGATGAAAATTTGCGCCTGCCTCGGCATTTTGAACGAAGAGCAGGCGCGGCGGCTGAAGGAGGCGGGGGTCGACCGCTACAACCACAATTTGAACACGAGCCGCACCAACTATGCGAATATCACGACGACGCATACATACGACGACCGGGTGAACACCGTCGAGAAGGTCAAGGCGTCCGGCATTTCCCCGTGTTCCGGCTGCATCATCGGCATGGGGGAAACCGACGAGGAGATCGTCGACATGGCGTTCGCTTTGCGGGAGCTGGACGCGGATTCGATTCCGGTCAATTTCCTCAACCCGATTCCGGGCACGCCGCTGGAACACCGCAACGATCTGGATCCGCGCAAATGTTTGAAAGTGCTGGCGCTGTTCCGTTTTGTCAATCCGACCAAGGAAATCCGCATTTCCGGCGGAAGGGAAATCCATTTGCGCTCGATGCAGGCGCTCGGGCTGTATGCGGCGAACTCGATCTTTGTCGGCGATTACCTGACGACGGAAGGGCAGGAAGCGACGGCGGATCATCAAATGATCGGGGATATGGGATTTGAGATTGAACTGTGCGCGCTGTAAACGGGTGCGGCTGGAGGATGGCTTGGCATGAGCGCAGAGGAGCAAAAAGCGGATCTTCGTCCCGATTGCGGGGATCGGAAACAGGACGGTATCGAGACATGTGACGACAGGCGTGGCTGCGAATCGGTGCGGCCCGCTTTCCGCTGGATGGCGCAGGAACTCGAAGAGTTGCGGCGGAATGCGCTGTACCGCGAACTGGTCGAAACGAAAGCCGTAGGGCAGGGCTGGGTCGTGCGCGGCGGGCGGCGCATGCTGAATTTGGCGTCCAACGACTACCTCGGGCTGGCGGAAGAACGTGCCGAGCATCGCGGAGCGGCGCGGCACGGCGCTTCCGCCTCGCGGCTCATCGTCGGCAGCGATCCTTTGTTCTCGGAGTGGGAGGACGAATGGGCCGCGTTCAAGGAAACGCAAAGCAGCATCATGTTCGGCAGCGGATACATGGCCAATGTCGGCGTCATCGCCGCGTTGGCGGATCGCGACACCTGCGTGTTCAGCGACCGCTTGAACCACGCGAGCATCGTGGACGGCATTGTGTTGTCCCGGGCGCGGCTGTTCCGGTATCGGCACCGCGATTTTGACCAGCTGGAATCGCAGCTGAAAAACGCGCCGCCGCAGGCCAAAAAACTGATCGTCACCGACGCGGTGTTCAGCATGGACGGCAGCGTCGCCCCGTTAAAGGAGCTTGTCGAGCTGAAGGAAAAATACGGCGCGATGCTGATGGTCGACGAGGCGCACAGCGGCGGCGTGTTCGGCGCGGACGGCCGCGGGTTGGCGCATGAGTTCGGCGTGACGGAGCGGGTGGACGTCCACATGGGCACGTTCAGCAAAGCTTACGGGGGATACGGCGCCTACGTGGCGGGAGATCGCGTGCTCATCGACTATTTGGTGAACAAGGCGAGAAGTTTGATTTATTCGACGGCGCTCCCCCCTTCGCTCGTCGCCGTCGTGCGCGACAACTGGCGCCGCGCGCTGCGCGAGCCGTGGCGGAGGGAAGCGGTGCGCGGTGGAGCGGAACGTTTCCGGCGGCGTTTGCGGGAAGGCGGCTTGGATACGGGATTGAGCGAGTGCCAGATCGTTCCCGTACTGGTCGGCGACAACGCGTTGGCGCTGCAGTTCGCGCAAGCGCTGCAGCGGGAAGGCATTGCGGCGGTCGCCATCCGCCCGCCGACGGTTCCCGAGGGCGGCGCGCGCATCCGTTTTTCGCTGATGGGCACGCATCGGGCGGAAGATTTGGATTGGGCGGTTTCCCGCATTGTTGAAATCGGGCGTCAGCTCGGGATTGCACAAAGGGGATCTGCGGACCGGACGTCGGAAGCGTGATGCGCAGCGGAGCGGACGCCCGGCGCCGCGGCTGCAACGCGGCGCGATTCGAGCATTTTGTCGAGGAGAAGGCGCAACGGGGGGAACAACATGGACGCGGCGACAGTCGTCATGGCGGCGGGGGAGGCCCGCTGGATTTGGATTCACGGGTGGGGCGCGTCGCCGGACGTGTGGCGGGACGTGATTCCGCATGTGCCGGGCAAGCATGATCCGCTTTCTTTTCGCGATTGTCGGCATATCGACGACTGCCGGGCCCAAATCCGCCGTCGGCTGGCGGCCGTCGAAACGGAACGCTCCGGCCCGATCGTGCTGGTCGGCTGGTCGATGGGCGGCATGCTGGCGCTGGAAACGGTGTGCGATATAATGGCGAACCGGTTCGAGCGGAATTGGGGCAAAGGCTCGGACGGTGCAGGTGGTTTGGACGGACACATGGAGGACGGGGATTTTGCGGAGTTGGGGCAGGCCGAAAAGGCGGCGGACGCTACCGAAGGGATGGCGGATTCGTTTCGGAATCCGGGCGAGCGGTTTTTCCAAGCGCAGACGCCGGAACGTGACGTTTTGCCGGACGGTTTGGTCATCATTTCGTCCGCTTTGAAATTTACGAGAGGGGACGGGCAGCCGGAAGGCTGGCCGGAAAGGGTGCTGCGGCGCATGATCGACCGGCTGCGGCAAAATCCCGACGAAGTGCTGAGCCAGTTCCATGGGCGGTTCCGGCTGACCGATGGAGCGGCGCGCGCGATGATCAACGAATATTCCGTGCCGGCGCTGGCATCCGGGCTGGAATATTTGATCGAGGCGGATTTGCGGGATAAATGGGCGGAACTCGGGAAGACGGCTCGTTCTGCGGGATTGGAATTGTTGTGGATTCACGGAGCGGAGGATGACGTTTGCCCGCCGGGGGCGGTTCCATCGGCCGATTGGCATGAACGGCATATGTTGGCCGGAGCGGGACATGCGCCGTTTCTTACGCATCGCGAAACGTTTTGCGGCATCCTCAACCGGTTTTGCCGGAAACTCGGAGGCTCGGACTGAATGCTGGACAAGGCGCTCGTAAAAAAACATTTTTCCCGCCACGCCAAGGATTACGACCAGTACGCGGACGTGCAGGCGGACATGGCGAAGACGCTGATGGATCTGTTGTGCGGAGCGAGCCGCCTCGCCCGGTTCGACGAGCGCATGGCGATTCTCGAAATCGGCTGCGGCACGGGCAGATTGACCGTGGAACTGCTGCGGCGTTTTCCCGGAGCGTCGTTGACGGCGGTCGATTTGTCCCCGGAAATGATCGGGCTGGCGCGGCAGCGGGTCGACTCCGACTGCGGGGCGGCGGCCATGCGGACAACTTGCCCCCGGGCGGTTGAGGGGGCGGCGAACGATGCGGATGAAGAGGCGGACGGAAAGGGAACGCACTCCGGGCCTACGAATCGCATCCAATGGATCGTCGGCGATGCGGAAAACGACGCCTTCCTGGACGAGCTTTCCGGCAGATCGTTCGACCTGATCGTCTCCGGCGCCACGTTTCAGTGGTTTGTCCATCCCGCCGCGACGATCCGGCGGCTGGCTCGCTTGTTGAAACCCGGCGGCCTGCTCGCTTTTTCCACCTTCGGACCCCAGACGTTTCGGGAGCTGCGGGAATCTTTCCGGCGGGCGGAGCGGGAACTCGGTCTTCCCGCCGTACCGCACGGGCAAACGTTTCCTTCCGGCGACTGCTGGGACCGCTGGGCGGAAACCGGGAGGATCGGCGATGGCCGGGCATCGACGCCGGATTGCCGCGAACGGCGCGGTGACGCCGAAACGGCGTGGACGATGCGGAAAACGGCGGAACAGGAGCGGTTTTGCGTCAAAATCTACCCCAGTGTGCGGGCGTTCATGCATTGCGTGAAAAAAATGGGAGCGCAAAACGCGGTAAGCGCCGGCGCTTCCGATGCCGCCATGTTGTCGCCTGTTTCCGGCGCGGTGACGCCGGATCCGCCGTCGGCCGGCCCGATGGCGCGACCCGGCCGCGGTTTGGGCGGACGGAAGCTGCTGCACCGGATGGAAGCGATCTATGCGGAAGCTTTCGGCCGCGAAGGAGAACACGGCATTCCCGCAACGTACCATCTGCTATACAAGGTTTATCAAAAAACTTGAAACTTCACGAGAGAGATTCTCTCGGGTTCGAATGTTTTTGGGTTGCTGCCGAGGCGAGAGCAAGTCTTTCGCCTTATTTTTTTGTTTTTGAAAAGGGAGTGAAAAAAAGGCATTCCGGGACCGAAGCTCTTTGGATAGGCATACGCATGGGTCGGAACCGCAGAAAATCATGTAATATAAAATAACATTATAATACGGATTTTTTAAATATTATCCAATACAACAATAATCAAAATTGTTAGAAAAACACAAAATCAACGTAAAAAACAAAGATATTCCATGATGTATGCGCTATTATCCTATGCGATATTTTTTGTTATATAAACTAACATAAAATTATATTATACATATATATTAGCCAAAAAAAGGAGAAAAGGAGGAATAAAATATGACATAACTTCGTTCTGGTTGACTTTTGTTCTTTGAATCCGGTTCGCAACGGCCAGTGATCCAAAAGCGGGAGGGTGTCCGTTTGCATGGAGAAGAACGGCGTTCGGATACCGCTGCCGGCTATGCGCTTACGAACAAGCCTCGTGACCTGACAAACCGCCCGAATTGAAAAAAAACGCCGAAGGAGGAGAAGCCGGTGAATGAGGGGAAACGGCGGTTGACGAAATGGTTGTTGGTTGGTGTCATTCTTGTTTTGGCTTGGCCGTCGCTGGCGGTCCATGCGGAATCGGGATACGGACTCGTCACGAAAGCGGAATTTTCGGAACTTCTCGCGCAAACCGCGCAACGTGCCGGCGTGGACGCGCCGGAAACGACGGACGATCCGTCCGTGATCACGCGTGAAGCCGCCGCCCAAATGATCGTTTCGGTCATTCGCGCCGCCGAAACGGCCGAACCTTTCGCCGATGTTCCGGACGAACATGAAGCGGCGGGCGCAATCGGCGCCGTTTATCGTTCCGGCATTATGCTCGGGTACAACGCCGACACTTTTGGTTTCGGAGATCCGCTGACCGATGAGCAGGCGGAATTGATCGCGGCCAGACTCTATGAATATTTACGGCCGTTTGAACCGACGGAAGCGACGATCATGGAAATTCAAGCGGCGATGGATGCGGGCAAACTGACCGCCAAAGCGTTGGTGCAAATGTATCTGGACCGCATCGAAAAGTATGACGATCAAGGCCCCGCCATCAATGCGATCATTTCCGTCAACCCGCACGCTTTGGAGATTGCGGAAGCGTTGGACAAAGAGCGGGCGGAGAACGGGCCGCGCAGTTTGTTGCACGGTATACCGGTCATCGTCAAAGACAATTACGATACGGCGGATATGCCGACGACGGCAGGCTGCGTTTGTCTGAAAGATTCGCTGCCGCCGGACGATGCCTACCAAATCTACAAGTTGAAAGAAGCGGGAGCAATCATATTGGCGAAAGCGAATTTGGCGGAATTCGCATTTACGTATTTGACGCACAGTTCATTGGGGGGACAGACGTTAAATCCGTACGATTTGACCCGATACCCGGGAGGTTCCAGCGGGGGAACGGGCGCCGCCTTGGCCGCCAACTTTGGCGTGGTCGGATTGGGGACGGATACGGGAGGATCGATTCGCGTGCCTTCCGCGTTCAACAGTCTCGTCGGCATTCGTCCGACGATCGGCTTGGCGAGCCGGGACGGGATCATTCCGCTGGCCTTGACGCAAGACGTCGGCGGCCCAATGGCCAGGACGGTGGAGGATGCGGCCATTGTGCTGGATGTCATCAGCGGTTATGATCCGTCGGATGTGGCGACCGCCCGCAGCGTCGGCGAAATTCCGGCAAGTTATACGAGTTTTTTGGATAAAGACGGTTTGCAGGGAGCGAGAATCGGCGTCGTCCGCGCATTGTTCGGCGAAAATGAAGAGGTTGTTTCCGTCGTCGATACCGCTGTCGAAGATATGAAAAAAATGGGGGCGACGGTCATCGACGTGGAAATTCCGAATTTGGACGAAATTTTAAGCTATCCGAGTTTAAGCACATGGGAATTCAAATTTCAACTGAATGAATATCTGGAGTCATTGGGAGATCGCGCTCCTTACCGTTCCCTGAATGAAATCCTCGCTTCGGGCGAATACGATCCGTCGATCGAATCGTCGCTCAAGGAAAGAAACCAAAGAGAGTCGCTGGATGCGGAAGAATATAAGGACATTTTGTTGTATCGGACGAAACTGACGCAAGATTCGCTGTTGAAGGTCATGGCGGATTACGACTTGGATGCGCTCGTTTATCCGACGACCACCGAACCGCCGGCGAAAATCGGCGAGGAGCAAGCCACGGGCGGAAACAACCGGTTGAGTCCTTACTCCGGATTTCCGGCGATCACGGTGCCTGCAGGATACACGGCGACAGACCGTTTGCCGGTCGGCATCGAATTTCTCGGCCGAGCGTTCAGCGAACCCGTATTGATTAAACTGGCCTATGCTTACGAACAGGGGACGCTCCATCGCATTCCGCCGGAATCGACGCCATAAACAACAAACGCCGGCCGCGTCGCGCCTCTTCGCATGGATAGGCTGGCTCCATTAAAGGAAGAAAGGGCAGGGGAAGTCGCCCTTACCGCGGTTGGTTTTCAAGGGAGACTCCCCTATTTTGTTTCATCGGGTCGAATAGGGAACCGGGCGCAAGCGCAAAAAACGGCAACCTGTCCGGCGGCTGCTCGGGAAAGAACAGACATGCCGGCAGGTTGCTGCGATTGATGCCGATTCCATTCAATACCGTTGGTGGCCGGGTGTTCGCGGTCAATGCCGTCGGAAGCCGCGTCTCGTACCTTACTCCGTGGCGACGGATTGATCGGCTTGCAGGGTCACCGGCGCGATGCGGATGAAGTGCGCGTCGACGTTGTCCAGAAGCGCCCGCACCTTCGCCGCGGTGTCCGTCTGCCCGGCTTCTTCCAAAGCGGAGATATAGGCGCCGAGCAGTTCGTGCAGGTCTTGACGGCCTTTGTCGTCCAGCGGCAGCACGTTCACCTTCGCGCCTTTGGCGATGCGGCGCTTCACGGCGGCTACGTCGAGTCCCATGTCCGGCACGAGGCGCTGATAAATCACGCCGCCGGTCATGCCGGCGCAAATCCACGGACCCGGATCGCCGAGCACGACGGCGCGGCCGTTGGTCATGTACTCGAACGCGAAGCCTTTCAAATTCGCCCGGGCTGCGATCGAGCCGAGCGCGTCGTTCAGCGGCGCCGTAATTTCGCCGCCGAACACGACGTCCGCTCCCGACAGCCGGATGCAGGCGCGCGTGTCCGCGTTGCCCTGGACGAGGAACAAGCCCCTCTGCGCGCCGTACGCGAACGACTTGCCGACCGATCCGTTAATGAACTCGCCATGCTTGCTCCGCGCTTTCAGCACCGCGATCGTGCCGCCGAACGCCATCTTGCCGACGCCGTCTTCCGCGCCGCCGTGCACCGTGATGTTCACGCCGCGCGCGTTGAAGGCGCCGAGACCGTTGCCCGGCACGGATCCGTCCGTCAGCGTCAGCCGCACCGGAGGCAGCTTGTCGTAGCTGCCGTCGAAGCGGTCGCGCACGCGGTGGCTGGAGTAGCGCGAACCGAGGATGCGCTTTTCCGCGGACACTTTGGACCAGCTGTGTTCGATCGGCTGCGAAAACGACACCGACTGCGGGAAAAAGTTGACGCCTTCCGCGCCGGCCGCGACGGCAACGACGTCCGAGGTGGAAATGTTCGCTTCCGCGCTCGGCACGACGAACTGAATCGGCGCCGGGCGCAGCAGGTCGGTCAGGTCGATACGGCCGATCATGTTGACCTGCTCCAGCAAATCGGAACGCCCGACGAGATCCTGCGCGCGCCGGAAGCCGAGCTGACCGACGATTTGGCGAATTTCCTCGCCCATGTTCGTGAACAGGCGGACGAGGTTGTCGACCGCCGTATCGAATACGCGCGGGACGAAGCGGCGCAGCCCTTTTTCTTCCGCTTCTTCCATCGAATCGATCTGGGTGGCGATGCCGACGTGGCACGTGTCGAGATGGCAGCCGCGGCACGTCGTGCAGCCGATCGCCAGCATGGCGACCGTGCCGAAACCGACGCGGTTGGCGCCGAGCATCATCATCTTCACGACGTCGGCGCCGGATTTCATGCCGCCGTCCGACCAAATTTCCACTTTGTCGCGCAGGCCGGCCTCGATCAGCGCGACATGCGCCAGTTTGGTGCCGATTTCCGTCGGCAGCCCGACATGCTGGATCGAATGCGTCCGCGCCGCGCCCGTCCCGCCGTCAAAGCCGGACAGCGTGATGACGTTGGCGCCCGCTTTGGCGATGCCGACCGCGATGGTGCCGATACCGGGGACGACGGGAACTTTGACGATGATTTTCGCCTGGCGTCCGCTCGCTTCCTTCAGTTCGGAAATCAGCTGCGCCAAATCCTCGATGGAGTAAATGTCATGGTTGTTGGACGGCGAAATCAAGTCGGAGCCGATCGTGGCGTTCCGCGCCGCGGCGATTTTGGCGGTCACTTTCGTGCCCGGCAAATGTCCGCCTTCGCCGGGTTTTGCGCCCTGGCCGATTTTGATTTCCAGGAAGCAGACCGCGTTGGCCAGCTCGACGTTGACGCCGAAACGGCCGGAAGCGACCTGCGCGCCGCGGGTGCGTTTGTAACGGCCGAGCATGTCCTTGATTTCGCCGCCTTCGCCGTTCATCGTCACCATGTTCAAACGTTCGCCCGCTTCGGCGTAAGCGCGGAAGGCGATCTCGTTTTGCGAGCCGAACGACATCGAGGAAATCAACATCGGCAAGCTGTGGTCGCCGACGCTGATGTCGACTTCCGAAGGATCGACGGGTTTCCGTTCAGCCTGCGCTTTGGCGAAATTGAAATCGGCCACGTGGCGGATCGACACCGGGTTTTTCCGCTCTTCCTCATGCAGTTTGTCCAGATAGTCCGAGTAGGGCGCCGATCCGTCGGCGGCGTCGCTCAGCGATTTCCAAACGCGCTGGAAAAACCGGAAGCCGCGCGCCGCTTTCGCTTTTTCGTTGTGGAAATCCGCGTAACGCGCTTCGGCGTCTTTTTCCAGATCGGCGAAGGAAATGCCTCCCCGCTCGCTGCCCAAGTAGTTGACGATGTCCAGCACCTCGGCCACTTCCGGATGCAGCCCGATCGAAGAAAAGAATCGGGTGTACCCGCGCAGTTCATGGGTGCCGATCGTGGAAATCACTTTTTCCAGGCCTTTTTGCAATGCGGAAAACGTCTTGAGCGCCCCTTCCGGCCCTTTCTTGGCGAAGGCGGTGGCAAACAGCAGGTACGGCGATACGACGTCGGCGCCGAGGCCGCAGGCGACCGCGATGTCGTGCAGGTTGCGCAAAGCGGCCGATCGCAGCACGATCGACACGCGGCGGCGCAAATTGTCGCCGTGGCCGAGCAAAACGCCGCGCAGCGCGATATCCGTCCGGGACACGGCCAGATGCGGGTCGAGCCACAGCCGGTCGTTCATGTGCGCGCCCGTGTCATCGAGGACGATCAGGGAAGCGCCTTGTTGCGCGGCCGAGATCGCCTCCTGCGCCAGACGATCCAGCGCGTCTTTCAGCGACGTTCCCCGCGGATAAGTGGCCGAAAGCACGGCGACCCGTTCTTCACCCTCGCTGCGGAAAGCGGCCAGCAGCTGTTCGTACGAGATTTGGCCCAACTCGGCCAAACTTGCCGCTCCGGCCGTTCCTTCCAGAACGAGCGGCGCCATCAGTTCCATTCTGTACCTTTCATCCACTTCGCCATATACGGCAGGCCGCGGACCGACGACGACGCGGGTGGAGAAATGCTCATGCTCGCGGTCGCGGTCGATCGCCGGGTTGGTGACGACGGCGACGCTTTCTTTGATGAAGTCCGGGATGTTCTGGCGTTCCGGATGCATGCAGGCCAGCGGGCCGTCATGGCCGAGCGAACGGATCGGCTCGGCGCCGGTATCCGCCATGCTCTCGATCATCTGGATCGCTTCGCGGTCCCATCCGAAAGCGGAGTACCAGCGGTCCGCCGGCAGCACGTCCCGGCCGGGAGCCGATTCGCGAATGACCGCATCGAACGTCAGATGCTTGCGCATGCCGGTAAAATCCACGCGCTTGCTGGCGCGCTCATACACAAGCTGCTGCAGCCGGTCGTACGGAACGACCTGCACCGGCTGTCCCGGCGTCAGCTGAACGCCGATTTTTTCGCCGGGCGCGATCGGTTTCGGGTCGGCCACCATGTCGCCGACGGTGATGATGCCCTGCTCGGACGAGAAATACAGCGAAGTTTCGCTCTCCACCATCCAGAGCGGGCGCAGCCCAAGCGCATCGACGCTGAAGACGCACTCGTCGGCATACCGCGACACGACGGCAGCGGGACCTTGGGCGAAATGTCCCCAGATTTGGCGATAATACATGTACAAGTCCTGCAGCTTCGGTTCAAATTGTTTAATCTCGTTGATGATCGGCGGAAATACGAGCTCCATCGCTTCAAACAGGCTCAGGCCGAAGCGGTGGATGAACGTTTCGATCGTTCGGTTCATGTCCTGCGAGTCGCTGCCGCCTTCCGTGAGCGGAACGCCGATCATTTCCGCCTCGGCGCGCATTTTTTTCACGGTGTTGATTTCGCCGTTGTGCCCGAGCAGCGAAAACGGCTGCACGCGGAAAAAGTTCGACAGCGTGTTCGTGGAATAGCGGTTGTGCCCGATCGTCACCTGCGACGCGAACCGTTCATGCTGCGTGTCCAAAAAATATTGCGGCAGCACGCTGGCGGAACCCATCACTTTATAGGATGCGACTCGCGTGCTCAGCGTGGCGACGTGCACATGGAATCTTTTTTCGATGGCGACATGCAGTTCAAACAAGTGGTCGTCCGGGTTCCCGTCCGTCTGACGGCAAATTCCCGCGATTTGCCAAAAGACCGGCTCGTCTTTCAAAGCGTTCCGGCCGAGCACGCGGTTGTCGGTTTCATCGACCCGTTCCAGCAAAATGTCGACGCCAAACTGCCGAAACATCGTGCGGATTTCGGACTGCATGTCGGAGACGGACACGTCCAAGTGACGCGGCAGGAAAAGGTGGCCGACACAGAAAGCGGCGTCGTAAGCGAGTCCGCCGTCCAGTCCGGCTTCGTTCAATTTCGCTTCCCACAATGCGCGGGGAATGTCCGTCAGGATGCCGCATCCGTCCCCCTCCCCGTCGATAAAACCCGAACGGTGCTCCATTTTCACCAGGGCGTCGATCGTTTTCCGGATGTTGTCCCGGGACGGCCGCCCGTCTTTTTCAATCACGCACACGATGCCGCAGCTGTCGTGTTCCACCGTGAGCAGGTCACGAAAACGTCCTTCATTGATCATGGCTTGGTTCATGTTTGGCAGTCAGTTAAGCCTGACCTTTCACCTCCCGTAAGAATTCTGTCCGCATTCATTCTGGACTTTGGAAACAGAAGAAAAATTATGCATTTCTAATGAATAAAAATACAAAAACGTGAATAGAAGGACAACGGAAAAAATTCGTGATTCAAGAATATCACGAATTGTTTTTCGGCACAATAGCCAACTTTGCCTTGTCCCCAAAAAAAGCGGATAACCTTACATGGCATGGAAGAAATATCAGGACGCCCAAACCGTGCGAAGCGGTCATCTATCCTTGCAAAACCGGTCGTATATACGAACAATTAAATGATAATTATTATTTAATGTTCGTAAATTGGCGATTGTTACGGCGTGTGAAAATGATTGTTTATCCGGTTGATAATTAATATTTATTCATAATGTGAGATCGTTCGCCAAAACGAACAAGGTGCGGGAGTTCATGTCTTTGCCCGGTACACAGGCAAGGGAAAGAAGCAAAAAACGGTAAGAGAGACGACAAGACCTCCGCTGTTCGATGACGAACAAGGAGGTCTTGTCTTTGTACAAACTGCCGCTCGGTGAAACGAAAATCGCGGGGTCGTTTCGTGAGGTTCCAAAGATATTTCCAATTAAGATATCGTTCTGTTACGATGCCAGTTCGGCGAAGGTCTGCTCCGCGGCTTGCACGGTTTCGTCAATATCCGCTTCCGTATGGGCCGTGGTGACGAACCACGCCTCGAACCGGGACGGAGCGAGACAAACGCCTCGTGCCAGCATGCCTCGGAAAAACCGCGCAAACCTGTCCGGATCGGTATTTTTGGCGTCTTCGTAGCACGTCACCGGATGCGAGCAAAAATGCGTCGACAGCGTTCCGCATATGCGGTTGACGGTCAGCGGAACACCGGCTTGTTGAGCCGCGCGCGCCAAGCCGTCGGCCAACCGGGCGCCGAGGCGGTCGAGATGTTCATACACGCCCGGCTCCCGCAGCGTTTCCAGGCAGGCGATCCCCGCGGACATCGACAGCGGGTTGCCGGCCATCGTGCCCGCCTGATAGGCGGGGCCGAGCGGCGCCACCAGTTCCATGATGTCGGCGCGTCCGCCGTATGCGCCGATGGGAAGGCCGCCGCCGATAATTTTGCCGAGTGCGGTCAAATCCGGCCGAATCGCTTCGTGATCCGGGAATAGCCGGAACGTTTGCGCGCCGCCGTAATGAAAGCGAAACGCGGTAATGACCTCGTCATAGATGACGAGCGCTCCGCACGCCCGCGCCGCCGCGCACATTTGTTCAAGGAAGCCGGGATTCGGCGCGACGATGCCGAAGTTGCCGACGATCGGTTCGACCAGCACCGCGGCGACGTCGTCTCCCCAACGGTCCAGCGCGGCGTGAAGCGCATCGATATCGTTGAACGGCACGGTGATGACCTCGCTGGCGATCGACATCGGGATGCCCGCGCTGTCGGGGATGCCGAGCGTGGACGGGCCGGAACCGGCGGCCACGAGCACGAGATCGGCATGCCCGTGATAACAGCCGGAAAACTTGACGATTTTGTTCCGGCGCGTGAAGGCGCGGGCGACGCGGATCGTCGTCATGACCGCCTCCGTGCCGGAGTTGACAAAACGCACCATGTCGAGCGACGGAATGGCCTCTTTCAGCATTTTGGCGAACCGGATCTCGAGTTCCGTCGGCGTCCCGTACAGTACGCCATGCTCCGCCGCGCGCACGATCGCTTCGGTGACGCGCGGATGCGCGTGACCGAGGATGATCGGTCCGTATGCGGCGAGGTAGTCGATATACCGGTTGCCGTCCTCATCCCAGAAATACGCGCCCTGACCGCGGTTCATAAAGACCGGCGCGCCGCCGCCCACCGCCTTGAAGGAGCGGGACGGGCTGTTGACGCCGCCGGCGATGTGCCGCAGCGCTTCCTCGTACAACTCCTCTGAACGTTTCCATGGGGAAGCCATGTTTGCCACCGCCCTTCCCGTCGATAGATTCAAGCCTTCCTGCTATGAGGAAGTGATGGATTTATAGCCTCCTGCCGGAGGTTTCAAGACCTCCTGTTGGGAGCTTGCGGAAGTCGTTCTTGATAAAAGCTATTGAAAGCTGTAAGACGGAAGCGATCATTCGCAGATCGGAAGCTTCTGCTCCTGCGAAGTTCCGCTATCGGAAGCGCCTGCCGCCGCGCCATTGCCGGAAATGCCATTACCGGGTGCGCCGTTGCCGGCGACGCCCGCGTTCGTGCCGCCGCTCGCGACGCCATTGTTCGCGGCGACGCCGCTGCCGGCCGAATCGGCCGAACCGTTCGCTCCGCCTTCGGACGTTCCGCCGGACTCCGTGCCGGAAGCGTTGTCCGCAGAGGCGTTTGCGGCGCGTTCCAGCACTTCCCGCACGTATTCGCGCAGCTGCCCGGGATCGACGCCGAGCACCGCCGCGCCGTTGACGCGCATGTCGCTCAGCAGTTCATTCGGCGGCAGCTGGAAGCCCTCCACCGTCGAAGAAGAGACGGAGAACGCCAACGTGCCGAGCCGGAGCATCGTGTCGAGATTCATGTTGGTTTCGATGTACGGTTCGATGTCTTTCAAAATCGACGGCAGTTTGAGCAAAGAGGTGGTGGACTGCAATTTCGCCGCCACCGCCCTTAAGAAATTGCGCTGCCGTTCCGTGCGCGTGAAATCGCTCAGCGCGTCGTGCCGGAAGCGGACGTATTGCAGCGCCTTGTTGCCGTCCAGAATCTGGCATCCTTCCTCAAGGTCGATGTTGAACATCGGATCGTCCGTCGGGTCGGTGTATTTCATGTCTTTTTCCACATAATATTTGACGCCGCCGATCGCGTCGACCAGCTTGATGAATCCCTGAAAATCGGCATACACGTAATATTGGATCGGCAGCCCGGTCAGTTCGCTGACGGTTTTCATCGCGAGATCGGGCCCCCCGTACGCCAATGCCGCATTGATGCGGTCTTTGCCGTAGCCGGGGATGTCGACATAGCTGTCGCGCAATATCGAAAACAGCGACGCCGTTTTCGTCACCGGGTCGATCGAGGCGATGAGCATCGTGTCCGACCGCGGCGCCTCGTGTTCGGACAATCCGCGGGAATCGCCGCCGAGCAGCAAAATGTTCACGCGTTCCTTTCCTTCCCATTTCGGCGGTTCGTACACCGGCTCCACATCATCTTCATAAAACGATTTGAACCGCGAATCTTCCGGTTTTTTTTGCAAATCCTGTCCGAATTTCAAAATGGAGTACGTATAATAGCCGACAACGATGACGGCAATGAGTCCAAGGGACAAAAGCGACCATTTCCAAATTTTGCGCATCGTGTTCGTTCCTTCCTGCAGTGCTTTTCTTTCCGGGGGCGGTACGGTATCATGAATGGTTGACAATATGTCAAAATCGACGGAACTTTGTCGGACAAAAACCTATTTTACACTAGCATACTTTGCCGTACAATGTCACGTATTGGGAGGAGGAACCTTCATGCCGGCCATCGATGTGGAAAACCTGCGCAAGGAATTCCGCGTGCAGCGCAACCGGGAAGGGCTGAAGGGCGCCCTTCGCGATTTGTTCAACCGAAAATACGACAAAATCACCGCGGTTCATGACATCAGCTTCCGCATCCCGGAAGGCGAAATTTGCGGATATATCGGGGAAAACGGTGCGGGCAAATCGACGACGATCAAAATGCTGACCGGCATCATGGTGCCGACGTCCGGCAAGGTGCTCGTTCACGGTTATGTTCCCTACAAAGACAGGGAAACATTCGTGCGCCACATCGGCGTCGTGTTCGGGCAGCGCAGCCAGCTGTGGTGGGACATCGGCGTCATCGAATCGTTTCAGCTTCTGCGCAAGGTTTACCGCATTCCGCCGGTGGATTACCGCGACCGGCTGGAGGAACTGGTGGAGCGGCTGCGCCTGCAGGAATTGCTGCACCGGCCGGTTCGCAAGCTGAGCCTCGGGCAGCGCATGCGCTGCGAGTTGGCGGCGTCGCTCTTGCACAACCCGGCGATTTTGTTTCTGGACGAGCCCACGATCGGACTCGATATCATGGTGAAGTCGGAAATTCGCGAGTTTCTCAAGGAAATGAACCGGGAACACGGCACGACGATCCTTTTGACGACCCACGATTTGCAGGATATCGAGGCGCTGTGTTCGCGTGTGATCATGCTGGACGAGGGGCGCATCATTTACGACGGCAGTCTGGAGCGGCTGAAGCAGACCTGGGGGAAAGGGCGGGAAATCGTGTTCCGGTTCGGCACGCGCTGCGATCTCCGCCGATTGGAGGCGCTGACCGCCGGACTTCCCGTGCGGTGGAGTCTGGACAACGAGTGGACCGCCCGCATCGCGGTGCCCGAGGACGGCGCCATGGTTTCGAACGTGCTCGGACGCGTCGTCGGCGAGCCGGACATCCGCGACATCAAGATTATCGAAACGACCACGGACGACATCGTGCGCGAAATTTACCGCACCGGGCCGGACGCCGGGCTGCAGGAGCGGGACAACCCGCTCTTTCCGCCGCAAGGCGGACGCGCGGAAGCGGCGGAAGCGGCGAAGGGTTCGAACGGGCCGGACAACGGTGCATCGGATGCGACGGGGCGCGCGCCGCACGGCGCCTCGGGAAGCCCGACGGATGTCCCCGCAAGCGCGGACAGACCGCCTGTCGGCAGCGCGAACTCGAAACGCGGACAAGATGGCGCGGAAGATGCCGCCGATCGGCCGGAACGCCGGCAGCCGGCAGGGAGGAGATAAACCGTGGCCGCGGCCTATTTCGAGATGATCCGCATCCGGTTTTTGACCATGCTGGCGTACCGGCTGAACTATTACAGCGGCATCGTCATCTACATGATCAACATCGGCGCCAATTATTTTTTGTGGAAGGCGGTGTACGGGGACAGCTCCTCGATCGCCGGCTTCAGCGCCGCGCAGATGACGACTTATCTCGCGGTGTCGTGGATGGCGCGCGCGTTTTACTTCAACAATCTCGACCGCGAAATCGCCATGGAAATCCGCGACGGCAGCGTGTCCGTGCAGATGATCCGGCCTTACAAATATTTGTTGATGAAAACGATGCAGGCGCTCGGGGAAGGCGTGTTCCGCCTGCTGATGCTGATGGCGCCGGGCATGGTCGCCGCGGTGCTGCTGTTTCCGGTCGATCTGCCCGCCCGCCCGGACACGTGGGCCGTCTTTCTGGTCATGATCGCGCTCAGCTTCTTGATCAATACGCAGATCAACATTTTGACCGGCCTGTTCGCCTTTTTCGTGGAAAACAACATGGGATTGATCCATATGAAGCGCGTGGCCGTCGATCTGTTGTCCGGACTCGTCATTCCGCTGAGCTTTTTTCCCGGATGGGCGCGCACGGCGCTGGAATGGCTGCCGTTTCAGGCGATCACCTATTTGCCGGCGTCGGTGTTCACCGGCCGGGTTGTCGGAGCGGCGGTGGGGGAAGCGATCGCGGTGCAGCTGATTTGGTGCTGCGTGCTCATCGTGCCGATTTTCTTGATGTGGCGGGCCGCGCGGCGCCGATTGTTCGTGCAGGGAGGGTGACGTCCTTTGTTTTACGCGGGGTTGATCGTCGATTATTTGAAAACGTACATGAAAACCCGGTTGACGTACCGCGCGGATTTCGCCCTGGAAGTGCTGACCGATCTGGCGTACCAGTTTGTGAGCCTGGCGATGATTTTTGTCATGTTTATGCACACGGAGGAGATCGGCGGCTGGTCGCGCGAAGAGATCGTGTTCATTTACGGATATTTCATGATTCCGTACGGCATTTTTCAATGTTTTTTCAACTTCTACGGCTTTACCGAACGGTACATCGTCAAAGGGGAAATGGACCGCGTTTTGACCCGGCCGGCATACAATCTCGTGCAGCTGTCGCTGGAAAACCTCGACCCGTCGTCGCTGTTCGGCGCGCTGACCGGCGCCGTCATCATGGGGGCGGCCTGGAGCCGGCTCGGCCTCGGATTCCACGTTGCGGACGTGCCGGCGCTCGCCGTGATGGTGGTCGGCTCCGTGATGATTTATGCGGGCATTTACGTGGCGTTGACCGCCGTGTCGTTTTTTACCGACGCGCCGACCGGCATCCTGCCGCTCTTGTACAATATCCAGAACTACGGCCGGTATCCCGCGAACATTTACAACGCCCCGGTCCGCATCCTGCTGACGTGGGTGCTGCCGTTTGCGTTCGTCGGCTTTTATCCCGCGGGGTATTTCCTGGACAAGGAAGCGATGCGCGGCATGGCGCTCTTGACCCCGGCGGTGGGCGCCGTCTTTTTCACCATGGGCGTGCTCGTCTGGAACTTCGGCGTGCGCCGGTACCGCGGCGCGGGTTCGTGAAACGGTGTGTGAAGGTCGGCTTGTGCCGGTACCGTGGCGCTGATTCGTGAAGCGGTGTGTGAGCGGACTGCGCCGGCCGGTATCGTGGAGCAGCGGGTTCGCGCAGCGGTTTGTGGGCAGTCGTGCATCGGTACGGCGGCGCGGTTCATGAGGCGATGCGAGGTGTCGGATGCGCGGTGTCGAAAGTGTTATAATGAACATCAACAACAACATCGATGTGGAGGGATGATCGCATGTCACAGGTGCAGGTCGGGAAAAAGGTGCCGGACTTCACGCTGCCGGCATCGAACGGGAAGGACGTGTCGCTCGGCGATTTTCGCGGGAAGAAAGTGGTCGTTTATTTTTATCCGAAGGACATGACGCCGGGATGTACGACGGAGTCGTGCGATTTCCGGGATTACAACGCGCAGTTCAAGGAACTCGGGGTGGAGGTGATCGGCATCAGCCCGGACGCCCTCGTGTCGCACGACAAATTTATCAAAAAGTACGATTTGCCGTTTTTGCTGCTGTCGGACACGGAACACCGGGTGTGCGAACTGTTCGGCGTCTGGAAGGAAAAGACGATGTTCGGCAACACGTTCATGGGCGTCGAGCGCTCCACGTTTCTGATCGACGAACAGGGCGTGCTCATCCGCGAATGGCGCGGGGTGAAAGTGGACGGACACGTCCGGGAAGTGCTCGAGGCGGTCAAAGCGGCCTGATGCACGCCCGCCCAAGCGGCCTGACGCCGGTCCGGCCCCCCGCTTTGGGGCATCCCGGCGGTGACGCCGGGATGGCTCCATGCTGTCGATTGATTGCGGACCGTCAGGGGCGTCTCAAACGGGGCATGGAATCCCATGTCATGCATTTTTACAGTACATTTGTGCAGATTCCTCCGAATTTCGGCGAATGTAGTGTAAATTTGCATGATATGAGACGATTTCGGCGTTTCTTTCGCGAATAAGGTGTATTTTTGCAGTACACCACCCATCCATTCCGCCCCTTCGACCGGCCGCTTCATGATCGGCTATCCATCGTGCATCGACAGCTCGATGAAACCGGCTATTGTTCACGCCCAAGATATGCAGGGCCGTTCCCGGTTCGGGACAGCTCCTTTTGCTTTGCCGCATTGGAGATGGGGAACTTGCTCCCGGTTATCCCTTGCGCACGAAAGCAAACGGGAGCTGTTTCTACGTAATGAGGCCGATGATCCGGTCGGCGATCGCGTCGGCGTTGAGGCCGTCGGTCTTCACCGTATGATGCGCCATCCGGTAAACGGAGGAGCGGGTTTCATACAGCGCCCGGATTTCCTCCATCGTTTTGGACTGGAGCAGCGGACGCGTATTTTTCAGCTGTTCCATTCGCTGCGCCCAAAGCGGCCAGGACAGTTCCAGGTGGACCACCGTGCCGCTTTCCAGACAAATCCGCCGCGTCTGTTCCTGCACGAACGCTCCCCCGCCCAGCGAAATGACCGCCGGTTTCTTGCGCCGGCACAGTTCCGCCACCACTTCCCTTTCGATTTCGCGAAACCGCGGCTCCCCGTACTGGGCGAAAATCGCCGCGATCGTCATCCGCATGCGTTTTTCGATTTCCTGGTCGCTGTCCTTGAGCGGTCTCCCCAGACGTTCCGCCAGCAGTGTGCCCACCGTCGTTTTTCCCACGCCCATGAAGCCGACAAGAATGATCGGACGGGACCGGCGATGTTTCGGCTGGAGCATCGGCAGCCGCCCCCCTTTCGCTTTCCTCTTCGCTTTAACTATACTTGTCTTCCGCAAAAAGGCAATAGAAAGAATCTTCGCCGCGCCGGTCCGCAACGATTTTTTCGTTTCTCTCATCATGTCGTTCTTTCAATCTATGTGCCGGTATCCCCAAAAAAAGATTCATCACGACCCGAGCGCGGTGCCGCGCCGGCCGTCGACCATGATCGATCAGCGGCCAAACGGAAGATGATACGAAAGAAATACGGATCAACCGTGCGGTATCCAATAGAGATTTCGGACGTCTAAAGGGGACCGATGGCGGGAATGCTAGATTCAAAGCGTTTGGAAAGGGGTACCGCCAATGTTGGAACGCATAGCCGCACACGCTCCGGTTTACGATCCCCAAGGGTTGGTTGAGCGGCTGATCCGGCTGCTCGACAAAGTGATTTACGGAAAAACCGAACTCATCCGCACTTTATTGACCGCTGTTGTGGCCGGAGGACACGTGCTGTTGGAAGACGTGCCCGGCGTGGGCAAAACGAGACTGATCAAAGCGCTGGCGTCCGTGCTGGATTGCGAGTTTCGCAGAATTCAGGGAACGCCGGATTTGCTTCCGTCCGACGTGACGGGGGTGTCCGTATACCGGCCGGACCGCGGCGATTTCGAGTTTCGCCCCGGCCCGCTGCACGCGCATGTGGTGTTGGCCGACGAATTGAACCGGACGCCTCCCCGCACCCAGGCGGCGCTGCTGGAAGCGATGGAAGAGCGCAGGGTGACGGTGGACGGTACGACGTACAAGCTGCCGGAACCGTTTATGGTGCTCGCCACGCAAAATCCGTACGGGTGGGAAGGAACCTACGCGCTGCCGGAGGCGATGCTCGACCGCTTCCTCATCAAGCTGGCGATCGGCTATCCCGAGGCGCACCATGAGGTGGCGATGCTGGAACAGCGGCAGGACGGAACGGAAAACGACGTGCTGGCCAAATTGCGGCCGGTCGTCACGCGCGAGGAGTTGATCCGCATACAGCGGGCGGCGGCGATGGTGCGCGTCGACGAAGCGATCCGGCGATATATCGTGGATTTGACGTCGGCGACGCGCAACCACCGCAGCATCCGCATCGGCGCGAGCCCCCGGGCTTCGTTCGCGCTGCTGCATATCGCCCGCGCTTCGGCCTGGTTGGACGGACGCGGGTACGTCATTCCCGACGACGTGAAGGCGTACATGCCGATGGTGCTGGAGCACCGGTTGGCCTGGAACGCGCACGAACGGCTGGATGCCGCGGCCCGCGCCGCCGTCCTGCACGATATTCTCGCGCGCACGCCGGTGCCGTACGCCGGCAGGAGGATGGCCGAGTGATGGGCCGGGGCGCGCGATCGCCGGAAGCCGCCGCGCTTCGCAGGGATGTTGCGGCCGATGCCGCCGGCCGCGCGGAGATCGGCGCGCAAGCGGTCGTAACGCGGAGCCGGGGGCGCTGGAATGTGGCGCTGGTGCTGTCGGCGGCGGCGCTGTTCGGCGGGCTTGGCGCGTGGGATGGCGGTTGGGCGGCCTGGTTTTTATGTTATACGCTGCTCGTTGTCGGCGCGTACGCGGTGATCGCGCATGCCGCCGGATGCCGCGTCGCGGCTGTCGCCAGGGTGGCGGAAGTTCGCCAGGGCGAGTCGGGCGGTGAACTGCGGGTGACGGTGGAGCTGAAAGTCCGGACCGTCCTGCCGCTGGCAAGAATGACGGTAGCGGAGCCATGGTTGAGGAACGGCGAGCTGTTCGTGGAACGGAAAACGCTGCTGTTTCCCGGATGGCGATCATCGATCCGCTATGAATACGCCATGGCCGTTCCCAGAGGCGTGTATCGTTCCGAGGTGTTGACGGTGTTTTCGGGGGATTTGTTCGGGACCACCTTCAGGCGGACGATCCGGCCGTCCAAGGTCGAATGCGCGGTATGGCCGGCGCCGTATGTTCGCGTCGGGGAACGGACGGCGGCGGCGGGAACGGCCGCCGATCCGGGCGCAAGCGTCCGGGACTATGCGCCCGGCGATGCGCCGAGCGCCATTCACTGGAAAGCGAGCGCGAAAGGCTGCGGCCTCAAAGTGAAGGAACCGGACAGATCGGCCGAGGAAAGCACGCTGCTCCTGCTGGACACTTCCATGGACGGACCGCTGCTGGAACACGCCGTCAGCGTGTGCGCGGGCGAACTGCTGGCGGCCGATCCCGGCAGGACGGTGCGCGTCGCCTGCCTGGATCGGGACGATACGGTCGTCTGCCGAAATGCGGCGGAACGTGGGGAAGGGCTGCGCTATCTGGCGGCGGCGCGGGCATGCGGAAAACCGTACGGGGCGTGGGTGCTGCGCAACGGTCTCGCCGCGGAGAGGGACGCGGCCTTGTGCTGTATCGTGTCGCGCTTCGATTTCGGCTTGTTCGACGCCTTACGCCGTTTGCGGCTGCGCGGCAGGAAGATCGAGGTGATCTATGCCGCACCCGATGCCGCGGATGCGTTCCGGGAGGAACAGACGGCGCGCGCCTTGGAGACGATCGGCTGCGCTTTTCGCATTGTGCGGGCGAACAACGGGGGCGCGGTCGCGGCGGTTCGCGTTCCCGAAGGGGCGGTGCCGTCCGCGTCGGCGGATGCCGGCGGACCGGAGCCCCTTTGAATGCGGCGTTCCGCCGCCGATGAGAAAACAACATTTCGGCCGCCCGTTCCGAGGCGGTCACGGGGAGCGGGATCGCATGACGCACAAGGGGTACGGAAACGAATCGGCTGTCGAAATTCGCGATGCGCAGGGCGGCGTGGGCGGAATCGGCGCCGCCTCGACGTTGTACGGCGTGGTCGTGGCCGTTTTGCTGTTTTTGTTGTTGAGGGAATGGGTGCTGCCGCTCGTGGCGTTGTCCGGATGGACACAGCTGGATGCGGCTGCGCCCGTGCTGCTGGCCGTCGGCGGATTTCTCGCCGCCGACGCCGTGCGGATGCGCGGCGCGGTACGATGGTCGCTCAAGTTATGGACGATTTGCGCCATTATCGTGCATTATTATTCATCGAGTTCATGGAACGATTTCGCGGCGTGGAAACAATTCGGACAGGCGATCGGCCGGGACGCGCTGAACATCTTCGACGGCACGCGGACGGTGAGTCCTCCGGGGCAAACCTTTCTGCTGTTGGCGGGGTGGGCGGTCGTCACGCGAATTTTGCACGCGGTGTCGGTGGCTCTTACGACCGCCGTATGGTTGACCGGCGCCACGGTGCTGTACCTGCTCGGCATGCAGGCGATATTCGCCGTGGATACCAACGACGGGGTGGTCCGCGCCATGATCGTCGGCCTGCTGCTTTTGCTGCTGCAGCGGCGTGCGGACTGGGCGAGGGAATGCGCCGCGGCGGTTCCGTCCGGTCGCGATCCGCAGCATGCCGCAGGTTGGCCGTCGGCCGGACTCCGTTCCGCCCGGTGGCTGGCGTCGTCGATCGTGGTGCTGGCTGCGGCGGCCGGGGCGGGATGGATCGGCGCCGATATGCACGCCGAAGGCCGCCCGCTGCTGCATCTGGACTACAAGGCGAAGGAATGGGTAACCGGCGCGAGTTTGTTTTCACGGCATGCCGCCGCGGGCAGGACCGGGTATGGCCGGGACGACGGCCGTCTGGGTGTTCCGCTGGTCAAAGACGATGCGGTCGCTTTCGTCGCCGAGACGCAGCTTCTCGGATATTGGCGGGGAGAGTCCAAACCGTATTACACCGGGAAAGGATGGGAAGTGCGTCCGGTACCGGAATGGGCTGCGGAAGGGACGATGGAGCGGAACGGTCAAGGAACGGACGCCGCCGGTGGGAAAAACGGGGTGAACGACGGAACGTACGTTCAAGAAGTGTGGGTGCGAAACGCCGCGCTTGGCCGGCTGCTGTTCGCTTCGGGAGACATTGCCGGCATCGAGCGCATGCTGTCCGCGGAAGGCGTCGCGCTGCCGGAAAACGTTTTGTTGTACGACCCGCTGCGCGCGGGTTACACGCTTCAGCCCGGCGCGTCGGTTTCCTACTACCGCGTGACCGTTCGCCGGCCGCCTTCCGAAACGAACGTCACACCTGAACGAGCCGAACTCGCGGAAGCGGAACGGCGCATGTATTTGCAGCTGCCCGACTCGCTGCCGAAGCGCGTGAAAACTTTGGCGAAACGCATCGTCGACGGCGCGGATACGGAATTGGCAAAGGCGCGCGCCATCGAATCGTATTTGCGGACCCGATACGCCTACGATCTCGAACATGTCACGGAGCCGCCGGCGGGAAAAGATTTCGTCGATCATTTTTTGTTTGAACAGCGGCGCGGGTATTGCGACCATTTTTCCACCGCGATGGCGGTCATGTTGAGGGCGGCGGGCATTCCGGCGCGGTGGGTAAAGGGATTTTCGCGGGGAGAAGCGGTGAAAGCCGACGGGCCGTCGGCGGGCTGGAACGTCACCGTGCGCAATTCCGACGCGCATTCGTGGGTGGAAGCTTTTGTGGAAGGGCGCTGGATCGCGTTTGAACCGACGCCCGGCTTCTCCGGTTTCGACGCCTCGCCCGGGCAGGAGGGCGCTCCGGCGCAAGCGGGGATGAACGCGCCGTTGACTGCAGCCGGCGGTCGCACGCCGGCATCCGGCGCCGAGTTCGGACGGTTTCAAGCGCTGGGGCAGCGAATCGGCAAGCTGGGATATGCGGTCTACCGCGAATCGGATCGCATGGTTCGCGAGTGGGAACGGTGGAGCGGCGCCGTGATGGAAGACGCGTCGCGGCAGTGGATGCGTTTTTTGCGGGGAGAAGGCGCGCTGTCCGTACCGTTCGCCGGTCCGGAACGGCGGGCGTTCGCCGTGCTGCTGCCGGCGCTGTTGATGGCGGCCGTTTCGCTGACGGTGTGGCGCGGCGGACGGCTTCTCCGTGCAAAGCTGAGGGGTATGGCCGCACATACAGGCGAGGGGCGGAAATTCCGGACCATGAGCGGCGGAACCGGATTGGCGGAACTGTACTTCCGCAAGCTCGCCCGCCGCTACGGGCCGCCCCGGCCCGGCCAAACGATTCGGGAATACGTCGGCGAACTGCCCCGCGGGAATCCGGCGCGGGAGGCGGCGATTCGGGAATTCGGCAGCCTGCTGGAATTGCTCATGTTCGGCGGGGAACCGGCCGGCCGTTCCACGCGCGGCCGGTTGGAGAAGCTTTGGAACGCGATCCGGCGTGGGTGAAGCACTGTCGGATCGCGCTCCGCTTGTCGATGGCGCTTCGTCGGAAAACTGTCGGACCAAGGTGCGTTTATCTTTGATGCTTCGTCGGATCGCCGACGGATGAAGTGCCGCTGTCGATGATGCTGCGTTTCAAGCTCCGACCGACGCCCATCGAAAAAAACTTCGCCGGACGGCTGCCGGAAGCGGTTGCGTCGGATGCGGCTCTGCCGGCTTGACTGCCCGTTTTTCACTTTAATATAATGGTTTCAATTATTTTTCCTGGCCCGCTTGCGGGCATTTTATCATTACGGGAGGACAATTGTCGCATGAGCAAGCCTAACGAGATCGTCGTCGTGCTCGACTTCGGCGGCCAGTACAACCAGCTGATCGCCCGGCGCATCCGCGATTTGGGAGTGTACAGCGAACTTTTGCCGTATCATACGCCGGTGTCCCGGCTGAAAGAGCTGAATCCGAAGGGCATCGTTTTTTCCGGCGGACCTGCCAGCGTGTACGAGGAAGGGGTTCCGCTCGTGGATGAAGCCGTCTACGAGCTCGGCGTGCCGATTCTCGGCATCTGCTACGGCATGCAGATGATGGCCCATCAGTTGAAGGGAAAAGTGCAGCGCGCGTCCAAACGCGAGTACGGCAAGGCGAAAGTCCGGTTCACCAACACGTGTTCGCTGATCAAAGGTCTCGAAGCGGAACAGCAGGTGTGGATGAGCCACGGCGACATGGTGGCGGAGCCTCCCGCCGGATTTGTCGTCGACGCGGGCACCGAGCATGCGCCGATCGCGGCGATGAGCCATCCCGAAAAAAAATGGTACGGGGTGCAGTTTCATCCGGAAGTGCGCCATACGTTGCAGGGCGACGCGATGATCGCCAATTTTTTGTTTGAAGTGTGCGGCTGCGAAGGCAGCTGGAGCATGGAAACGTTCATTGACGACGCGATTCGCGACATCCGCGAACAGGTCGGAGACAAAAAGGTGCTGTGCGCCCTGAGCGGCGGCGTGGATTCTTCGGTCGTGGCCGTACTCGTCCACCGCGCGATCGGCGATCAGCTGACGTGCATGTTCATCGACCACGGCCTGCTGCGCAAAGGCGAGGCCGATAGCGTTATGAAGACGTTTGCGGGAAAATTCGATATGAACGTCGTCAAGATCGACGCGAGCCGCCGTTTTTTGGACATGCTGCGGGGCGTCACCGATCCGGAACAAAAGCGGAAACGGATCGGCAACGAATTCATCCGCGTGTTCGAGGAAGAGTCGCAAAAGCTCGGCGACTTCGACTTTCTCGCGCAGGGCACGCTGTATACGGACATTATCGAAAGCGGCACGGCGACGGCGCAGACGATCAAGTCGCATCACAATGTCGGCGGGCTGCCGGAGGACATGCGGTTCCGTTTGATCGAACCGCTGAAGACGCTGTTCAAGGATGAAGTGCGCAAGGTCGGCGAGAAGCTCGGCATTCCGGAGGAAATCGTGTGGCGCCAGCCGTTTCCGGGACCGGGGCTCGCGATCCGCGTGCTAGGCGAAGTGACCGAGGAAAAACTGGCGATCGTTCGCGAATCGGATGCGATCCTGCGCGAAGAAATCGCCAAAGCCGGGCTGCAGCGGGAAATTTGGCAATATTTCACCGCTCTGCCGAACATGAAGAGCGTCGGCGTCATGGGCGACGCGCGCACGTATTCCTACACGGTCGGCATCCGGGCGGTGACGTCGGTCGACGGCATGACCGCGGACTGGGCGCGCATTCCGTGGGATGTGCTGGAGACGATTTCCAACCGCATCGTCAACGAGGTCGAAAATGTCAACCGTGTCGTGTACGACATTACGTCCAAACCTCCCGCGACGATCGAATGGGAATAAGACCGGATGAGTCCATCGTCCCAAAAAACCTTCATTTCCGAACAAACGGATTTCGCTCAATCCGAATGTTCGGATTTTTTATTGACAAAATCCGACCCCGTCCTTAGAATGAGGATGTACATCATTTCATTCGGATTTTATCCCGTCCCTTTCGTATAATCTCAGGAATCGGCTTGAGAGTCTCTACGAGGTCACCGTAATGATCTGGCTACGAAAGGGGAAGAATAAAGACGCGGTTTCACGCGCGTCTTCTTCCCTTTTTTATGCGACCTGGGAGAAGCAGAGCCCGGGTTTTTTTATTGAAATACCCATTGTCAGGAGGAGAAAGCAGTGGAGCGATTGTTCAAGCTCAAGGAACACGGCACCAATGTGAGAACGGAAATCATCGCCGGGTTCACGACGTTCATGACCATGGCTTACATTCTGGTCGTGAACAACATCTTCCTCGGTCCGGACGGGGCCGGTATTCCCGCGGAAGGCGTGTTTTTTGCGACGGCGGTGGGCGCCGGATTGGTGACCATTCTCATGGGGCTGTTCGTCAACATTCCGGTGGCGCTGGCGCCGGGCATGGGACTGAACGCCTATTTCATGGCCGTGGTGCTCGGATCCAACGGAGAGATCACTTGGCAGACGGCGCTTGGCGCGGTGTTCATTTCCGGCATCATCTTCATTATCCTGACGGTGACGAAGGTGCGCCAAATGCTGGTTGAGGCGGTGCCGGACAGCCTCAAAATGGCGATCACCGCCGGGATCGGCTTGTTCATCACCATCATCGGCATGAAGCTGAGCAACATCGTGCAGGCGTCCGTGACGCCGGGAGCCGAATCGACGCTCGTTCCCGGTCCGCTGTTCAATTTGTCGCTCGGCAATTTTCTGGAAAACCGGGACACGCTGCTGGCGCTGATCGGTCTGTTGATCATCGGCGTGCTGATGGTCGCCAAAATCAAGGGCGCGCTGTTGATCGGCATCATTGTGACGACGCTGATCGGCATTCCGCTCGGGGTGACGGATGTCAGCAGCCTGTCGAACGCGAACTGGATTCCTTCCTTCGACAACCTGGCCGTCGGCAAGCTGGACATCATGGGAGCGCTCGGCGTCGGCATTATCGAGATCATTTTCATCTTCACGTTTGTCGAACTGTTTGACACGTTCGGCACGCTGATCGGCACGACGACGAGAGCGGGCATTTTGAGCGAGAACAACAAAAAAGAAGGCGAGAAAAAGATCGGCCGCGCCATGCTGGTGGACGCCGCGGGCGTCAGCGGCGGCGCGCTGCTCGGCACGAGCACGATCACCGCATATATCGAGAGCAACTCCGGCATCGAAGAAGGCGGCCGCACCGGCCTGACGGCGGTGACGACGGGCATCCTGTTCCTGCTGGCGCTGTTGATTGCGCCGCTCGCGCTGCTCGTGCCTTCCGCCGCGACCGCTCCCGCTTTGATCGTCGTCGGCGTGTTGATGATCTCGCAGGTCAGAAAAATCGAGTGGGACAACTTCGTGGCCGCGTTCAGCGCGTTTTTGACGATCGTGATGATGCCGTTCACGAACAGCATCGCCAACGGGATTTCCTTCGGTATCGTTTCGTATACGCTGCTGGCGCTGGCCGGCAACCTGTTCACCAAAAACAAGATGAACATCCACTGGTTGATGTGGGTGCTGACGGTGTTGATCATTGCGCGTTACGCGTTCCTCGGAGCGGAGTAAGCGAGGCGAGGTTCGGCGCGATAATTTTCGGAAATTGAATCTTTGTACTGCGGCGTTCGGATTGGGAACGTTCGGAGATTGAAAAAAGAGCCGGGACGAAATGCCCGGTTTTTTTTCGTATGATCGGGTCAGCCGGAATTTCCGGCTGGCTTTTTGTTCATGGCCGGTCGGAACGCAGAGACCGAGTTTCGATGAGTTCGTGCAGCATGCGTTTTCTAACGGAACGCAGACACAGAGAAACGACTGGAAAGCTATTCCTTCGGCATGAACCGTTCGACCCTTTGGTAGAGGTCGTCCATATCGATCTCGATGCAAGGAAAACAGGGCGACGTCAAGGTGGCTCCGTGGCTGTAGACTTTGTGCAGCAACAGGCGTTCTGCCTGCAGCACAAACTGGTCGACGGTAAAATGGACCGGGTCGACGATCCAGTATTCTTTGACGCGAAACCGTTCGTACAGCTCTTTTTTGATCACTTTGTCGCGGTGGCCGGTGCTGGGCGACAAAATTTCCACGAGCAAATCCGGGGTTCCCTTGATTTTCTGATCGACGATGATATGCAGTCGGTCGTTGGAGATGAACAAGATGTCGGGCTGCACGACATGGTTTTCGTCCAAATGAACGTCGATCGGCGCATCCAATACCACACCGTCCATCTGGCAGCCGCGTCGGAGATGTTGTTCGATCTCCGCGGAAATCATTTGGTGCACAACCTGGGGAGACGAGAGAAATTCGTACCGTATTCCGCCGATGATTTCATAACGTTCAAAATCGCCGTAATGCACGGTTTGTTCTTTGACCGTATCACCGGCGGATTTGCCGCGCTTCGGATCGCTCAAGCGTCCGCCACCTCCGTTCTCTTGGGATGAAAGTTATACATTAATTATACTAACTGATTTCCTGTTGAACAAATAAATCCTGAGGCGGACACAAGGAAATGCAGCCAAGAAGGCGAATTATTCAAGTGCCGTACGTCAGCCATTCTTTCAATCAATCCGTCATCTATTCGGAAAAAGCGCGGGATTTTATTTTCGCCAATCACGGTGACGCCTACGGTCGGGGTTTTATTATTGAAAAATTGCGGCAAGAACATTCGGGAATCAACATTTTCCATTTCTATCTGCAACCGAACGCCAACTACGATATGTGGATTGTCAACAAGACGTTTGCGCAGCTTGGCGGGCTTGTCGAAACAAGCCGAGGAGTAGCGCTGGTCGGGGCGTCCGCGAAGTCGATCGGCGAGGCGGCGGAGACGGAAAAGCAAAATTTGTTCGTGCAAATCTTTGACCCGCTTTACACCTCGCTGTCTCCGTCCATGTTTGTGGGAGGAACGGAACGCAGCGGTGCGACGTCCTTTGACATTTATGACTACCAAAATTCGCCGTTGACCGAGGTCACCGATTACGGCGTCATCTGGCTCACGAACCATACGGACAAGCATGTCATCGCGCCGCAGGTCGCCGTTGCCGACGACCGGATCGTGATCTTGTGGTCGGAAGACGGTCAAGAGGGGTCCGAATCGTATTACATGGTGCTGTCCGCCGCGGGCGAAGTGCTGACCCCCGCCACCTCTCTCGGCAGGTTAAAGTTAAATTCATACGAAATGCCGGTCGTACACGACGGCCGAATCTATTGGGCGTATGCCACCCACAACGGAAAAATCAGAGTGGCCGGTTTGGAGATTTAGAGAGTCGGGTTTGCCGACAACCGCACCCGATCGGCATGGGATGAGGTAAAATCGTTCCGGGACCGTCATCCCCGCATTCACTTGGGTGATATTCCCGGAGCCACGATGTGAATTGCAAAAACTGTGGGAACGAATATATTCGGAGCGGTTTCCGATTTCCGGGTATGATCAGGTGGAAGGCACCCAATTCGAAATGTATGGGGCATACACAGGGTGAGATCTGGATACCGGCAAAGAAAATTCTTAAACCGGACAAATGGTGTGATCCGTCGCCGCGGCGCCCTTTCCATCCTCTTCCGCTCTCCTCTCCGCCTCATCCTCCTATTCCGCCTTGCCGGGTAAAAACCGATATGTTAGATTGGATGTGCAGTCCGAGGACGGAAACTCAAGGAGGTACCGAAGTTGATTTTGAGGCCTTTTCCTTTTTTCTCCAGCGCTTTATCGCAGCGAAAAGTTTGTTACGTGCTGCTCCCCGACGATTACGAGACGGAGACGGAAAAACGGTATACGACGGTGTATGTGCTGCACGGCATGTACGGTTCGGAAACCGACTGGCTTCATCTGGGCGGAGCCAAGGAAACGATCGAAAAGATGCGGAAGGAAGGCTCGCTGCGCGACGCGATCGTCGTGTTTCCGAGCGACGGCGGTTTGGGGGACGGCACGTTTTATTTGGACTGGTACGACGGATCGGGCCGTTTTGAGCAATATTTTTTGTACGATTTGGTGTACGGGGTGGACCAGTCGTTCCGCACGATCCGCGACAAATGGTCGCGCGCGCTGGTCGGTTTGTCCATGGGCGGATACGGCGCGTTCATGCTGTCGCTAAGGCACCCGGACCTGTTCGGCGTCGGGGCGAGTTTGTCGGGAGCGTTCGGCGATTTGGAAGGGTATATGCAGCAGCATGCGGCGGCGCGGCTGCGCGGGCCCAAGGGAGGGCCTTACGCCAAGCAATACGATGTGATGGAGTTGGCTTCTTCCCGTATCGATGACCCGCATCGTCCGTATTTGTACATGGACTGCGGCAGGGACGACGCGCTGGCGTACCCGCACAACGTCCGGCTGCACGAACATTTGACATCGATCGGTTACACGCACGTGTATCAGGAATTTGCCGGCGGCCACACCTGGGAATACTGGACGGAGCATCTGCCCGACGCGCTGCGTTTCGTGGAGCAATGTTTCCGCAATGCGCAGCATTAAAACGTCCGCCGTGCGGCGGAGAGGATCCGCGGTTCCGGTTGGGGAAGATCGCGGCGGGTGTCTCCGCCGTCATGAGCGGATGCGGTCGGGATGATGGCAGCGATCCCGGCCTGGGGAGAAACACTGGTTTGCCATGCGGGGGAAAGCGATGTATCGGATCATGATTGTGGAAGACGAACCGAAAATCGCGGACATGCTGGCCGCGCATCTGCGGAAGTACGGTTACGAGCCGCTCGTTGCGCAGTTTTTTCACGATCTGAAAAACGAGTTTTTGCAGCTGCGGCCGCACCTCGTGCTCTTGGACATCAATTTGCCGTATTACGACGGGTTTTATTGGTGCAGGCAAATCCGCACCGTGTCCAACGTGCCGATCATTTATGTTTCCGCCCGCGCGGGCGAGATGGACCAGGTCATGGCGATCGAGAACGGCGGCGACGATTATTTGACCAAGCCGTTTCATCTGGATGTCGTGCTGGCGAAGATGAAAAGCCTGCTGCGCCGCGTGTACGGCGAATACGCGCCGCAGACGGCTCCCGCGGACGTGACGGACGTGTCCGGTCTGATGATCGACCGCGCGCGGTTTGAAGCGGCGTATGGCGGCCGGAGCGTCAGTCTGAGCAAGACGGAACTGCAGCTATTGGATGCGCTGGCGCAAGCCGCGGGACGGGTCGTCCGCCGCGAAACGCTGCTGGAGACCATTTGGGACGATACGAAATTTGTGGATGACAACACGTTGACGGTGAACATCACGCGGCTGCGCAGGAAATTGGAGGAGCTCGGACTCGCGGGCTGTATCGAAACGGTGCGCGGCACCGGATACAAGCTGAACGTGAGCTGGGAAAACGGCGCCGATGCCGGACGGGAAGTGCCGGAGGGCGGAAGCGGCCGGTTCTCCGACGGGGGCGGCCGACAGGATGCGGGCATGGGCCGGCGCAAACCGTTCTCCGGGTACGGCGGGCGGGATGCGGGAAAGGACGGGCCGATTTCGTGAGCATCATCCGTTTTTTGCGCGACCGGATACCGGTAATGCTGCTGTTCGCCGGCTCGTCGGCGGTGGTCGTCATGTTCCTTTGGCTTGCGCTGCGCATGCGGAGCGTGTTTCTGTCCGCCGCCGACATTCTCTATATTTTCGCGCTGAAGGCGTGCGCGCTGTGCGCCTATCTGGCATACGACTACATTCGGCACAGGCCGCTGTACCGGCAGCTGCGTCAATTGGAAAGCGGGGGCGGCATGGAGAATGCGATTCGCGTCACCCGCCCGGTTACGGGGGAAGAAGAGCGGCTGGTCCGGGCGCTGCACGACCTGCACAACCGGTATTCCACCCAACTGCTGGAGCAGCGCCGCGCGCAGGAACTTCATCTCGAATACGTCCAGCTGTGGGTTCACCAGATGAAAACGCCGCTGTCCGTTGTGGATTTGCTGCTGCAGAATCCTCCGGCGGCGGCCGGGCCGGGGAGCGGGGACGAGAGTTTGCGGCGGACGCCGAACGCGGATCAAGCGGAAGAACAATCGTACGAGATGTGGCTGGCCAGCCTGCGCGAGGAGACGGATCGGCTGTCCGAAGGTTTGGACATGATGCTCCATTCGGCGCGCCTCGGCCGGTTCGAGAGCGACCTGCACCTCCGGCGCGTCGAACTGGTTCCCCTCCTGCGCGAATGCGTCAACGAGCGCAAAACCGCCTTCATTCGCAGCGGCGTATACCCGCGCATCACGGCGGAACCCGAGCGCATCGAAGTCGAGACGGACGCGAAATGGCTGCGGTTTGTGCTGCATCAGCTGATCTCCAACGCGCTGAAATATTCCCGCCTGACCGGGCGGACCGGGCTTTATCTCGACGTTTGCGCCGTTCGCGAAGGCTCCCGGGTGCGCCTGGACGTTCGCGACAACGGCGTCGGCATTCCGCCGGAAGATTTGCCGCGCATTTTCGACCCGTTTTTCACGGGCGAAAACGGCCGCCGGACGAATCAGGCTACCGGTATGGGACTGTATTTGGTCAAGCAGGTATGCGATCGTCTCGGGCACGGTCTCGGGGCGGAGTCGCGCCCCGGCGAGGGGACGACGGTGACCGTATGGTTCGAGACGAAGTCCGTCACGAAGCTGGAGGAAGATTGACGCGTAACCGGGCGCAGTGTCCGTTCCGGAGGCGGCGTTCGGTGATCGTCGGCGCCTACAGGCGCAAAAATGTGCACGGCGAACATCGCGAAAAAAATATGCGTTTTTTCTGAAACGAACCTTACAAAACCGTAAGGTTCGTTTTGTCGTTTGTAAGCTTCGGCGATGGGAACGGCGGCGGACAGGGGGGTATAATGAAGCCGAAAAGACAAAAAAGCGAGCGCACGCATCCCGAAACCGGAGATCAATCCGCGAACCGGCAGGTGCATCACAAAGGGCGTGCGCCCACTTGCGAAATAGATGTGTCAACGGAATGGAGGACGAAACGATGTCTACGAATTTCAGGGCCCCCTATTTGCCTGGAGGCGCAAACCAATCGGCGAAGCATACCGCGGCCGGCGCGGCGCCGACCGCCGGCGTCTCCGGCGGCGCATCCGCGTTTCGCCCGGGAGCGACGGTGCTGCGCGCCGAATCGCTGACCAAAATTTACGGGTCGGAAAAAGGCGGCGTGCTGCACAAAGCGCTGGACGAGGTGACGCTGGAGGTGCGCCAGGGGGAATTTGTCGGCATCATGGGGCCGTCCGGCAGCGGCAAGACGACGCTGCTCAACATTCTCGCCACGATCGACCGGCCGACGTCCGGCACGGTGACGATCAACGGCATGAATCCCGCGACGATGAACAAAAACGAACTGGCGCTGTTCCGGCGCCGGCAGCTCGGGTTCGTATTCCAGGACTTCAATCTGCTCGACACGCTGTCGATTCGCGAAAACATTTTGCTGCCGCTCGTGCTCGACCGCGTCAATCCGAAAACGATGCAGTCCAGATTGGCGGATCTGGCGGCGATTCTCGGCATCGAGCGCATTTTGGACAAACGCACCTATGAAGTGTCCGGCGGGCAGCAGCAGCGGGCGGCGATCGCGCGGGCGCTGATTCACGATCCGGCGCTCGTGCTGGCGGACGAACTGACGGGCAACCTGGATTCCAAGTCGGCCCACGACGTCATGACGAAGCTGAAGGAAATGAACGAACAGCGCGGAGCGACGATTTTGATGGTGACGCACGATCCGTTTGCGGCGAGCTTTTGCCGGCGCGTTCTGTTCATCAAGGACGGCGAACTGTTTTCGGAAATCCGGCGCGGGGACAACCGGCAGGTGTTTTTCCAGCACATTCTGGACGCGCTGAGCGTGCTCGGGGGGAATTTCAATGAAATTTCGCCATCTCGCCACTAGCAACGTTCGCGGCAACTGGCGCCAGTATGCGGCGTTCTTCTTCAGCAGCGCGTTTTCGGTCATGATCTTTTTTCTGTACGCCCAGTTTGTGCTGCATCCGGACGTGGCCGGAGGAACGCTGTACGGAGCCAGCTATGTCAAAAACGGCATGATCGCCTGCCAGTACATCATCGTCGTGTTTTCGTTTTTCTTCGTGCTGTACTCGCTGTCCTCGTTTCTGAAATCGCGCAGCAAGGAGTTCGGTCTCTTGTCGCTGTTCGGCATGACCGGCCGGCAAATCGGCCGGATGGTGCTGACGGAAACCGTATTGATCGCGTTTTTCGCGATTACCGCCGGCATTGCGCTCGGCGCGCTGTTTTCCAAACTGTTTTTGCTCGCGGTGTCGGAACTGATGCAGCTGGACAGCCCGATCCGGTTCATGATCGTCTGGAAAGCGGTCGGCATCACGTACGCCGTTTTTATCGTCCTGTTCACCGCGTTGTCGGCGTTCACGATCGTCCGTTTCGGCGCGAAATCGGTCGTCGAGCAACTGCGCGAAGGGAGGAAGCCGAAGACGCCGCCGCAATTTTCCGGCTGGTTGTCGGTGTTGGCGGCCGTCACGATCGGTTCGGGCTATTTCCTCGCCTATATGACCAAGACGGCAGGCATGCTGTTGGTGGTGTTTTTTCCGGTCATCGGGCTGGTGGTGTTCGGCACGTACTTTCTGTTCACCCAGGCGAGCGTGGCCGCGGTCCGATGGCTGCAGCGGAGCGCGGCGTATTTCCGCGGCACGAATATGCTCGTGCTTTCGCAAATGGCGTACAAATTGAAGGACAACGCGCGCATGCTGTTTACCGTGACGACGCTGAGCGCCGTGGTGCTGACCGCATCCAGCACGCTGTACGTGTTCCTGAAAGACATGCAGGTCAAGACCGTCGACGCTTTTCCGCAAACGCTGACGTGGTCGGTCGAAGGGGAAGGAGACGACGCGCTGCTGCAAAAGGTGCACGGTGATTTGCGGGAGCGCGGCGTTACGGTGGAACATGAGGTGCAGATCCGGGGATTGTCCGCTTTTATGGACCGCGATGGGGACGGGCGGACGGATGTCGAGACGACGATCGTTTCGGAATCGCAGTACAACGCGCTCAAGGAATCCGCGAAAGAACGGCTGGATGTGGAGAACGGGCAGGCTGTGATGCTCTACCCGACGGCGATGGAAATGTATTGGGGCAAGGACGTGACCGGCCTGAAAAAACTGGGGTTCGAAGATCGCGGTCCGGCCAACGCGATGGAGTGGAACGTCGTTCGAGTGAAGGGGGAGATCCTGCACGCCACTTACATGCCCAACCACGCCTGGCTCGTCATTGACGACGCCGACTACGAACAGAAGCTGCGACAGTTCGGCGCGGAACGCCTGCGCACCGTGTACGGACTCGAGTTGTCGCAGTGGAAAGAACTGCGGGGGCTGGAATACGAACTGCGCGAAAAACTGTTCGATCCCGTCCAGGTCACGCTGCTGTCCCGGATCGAACCGTACCATGAAATGGTTCAGGTGCTTTCGCTCACGCTGTTTGTCGGCATTTTTATCTGCGTGCTGTTTTTCGTGGCGGCGGGCAGCGTCATTTACTTTAAAATGTTCACCGAACTGCAGGGCGAGCAGGCGATGTACCGGTCTCTGTTGCGGATCGGGCTTTCGGAGCGCGAGATGCGGAGCGTCGTCGGAAGACAGTTGATGCTGATCTTTTTCATCCCGTTTTTTGTCGGTTCGGTACACACCGCCTTTGCCATGAAGGCGCTCGGCAATGTGCTGATGTCCAACATTTGGGGTTATGCGCTGACGGTGCTGGCGATATATTTTCTCATGCAGACCGTCTACTACATGCTGGCAAAACGGATGTATTTTCGGGAAATCGTGAAGGGAACGCGTCTCGGATGACGCGTTTCTTTTTTTATCGATTTATCGTACGCATTCAAGTTGTTCGTGATTGAACTCCGGCGGCGGTTTGTGTATGATGTGGGTGATTCGAATAGATACCTGTTTGCATCCTGTATCATCATTGAAGGGAGAGGAGCGTGTTGTCCATGCAAGCCGTGCCGGTGAAAACAGAGCAGGCGGAGCGGCTGAGGGTGAAGGTCTATGCCTCCCGGCGGGAAATGGGCGCCGCGGCGGCGGCGGATGTGGCCGACCGCATGAGGGAACTGCTCGGCCGGCAGCCGCAGGTGCGCATCGTGTTCGCCGCGGCACCGTCGCAGAACGAATTTCTGGAGTCTCTCATCGCCGAACCGGGGGTGGACTGGAACCGGGTCGCCGCCTTCCACATGGACGAGTACATCGGGCTGCCCGCGCAGGCGCCGCAGCGGTTCGGGCGGTTTTTGGAGGAACGTTTGTTCCGGCACGTTCGTCCGGGAAACGTGCATTTGATCGACGGCCTCGGCGATCCGGAGGCGGAATGCCGGAGATACGGCGAACTCGTCAGGACGGCGCCGATCGACATCATCTGTCTCGGCATCGGGGAAAACGGGCATATCGCGTTCAACGATCCGCCGGTCGCCGACTTTGACGACCCCGTTCCGATGAAGCCGGTCGAACTGGACGAGGCGTGCCGCCGGCAGCAGGTGAACGACGGATGTTTCCCGAGCTTGGAGGAAGTGCCGCGGCGCGCGCTGACGCTGACGATTCCGACGATGATGTCGGGCAAGCGTCTGTTTTGCATCGTACCGGGTGCGAACAAGCGCGATGCCGTGGCCCGAACGCTTCACGGACCGGTGTCGACGGACTGTCCCGCTTCCATCCTGCGCCGCCACCCGGACTGCACGCTGTATACCGATCTGGACGCTTACGGTGCGGACGCGCCATGATGATCGGCAAACATTACCGAACGGGCCGTCTGGTGCGGCTGGATGCGGAAAACGGGCACATCGCCGCGATCGTGGGTTTGGACGGCGGGGATCCCCCCGATGAAGATCGCCCCCCTATCGTTCAGGATTCCGATCGAAACGGATTCGGTCGGCAAGAACGGCGGTTTGATCCTAAAGGTCGGGGCGCGATTTTGGCTCCGGGGCTGGTGGATTTGCAAATCAACGGGTTTCGGGGGATCGATTTCAATGCGCCGCACATTACGGAAACGGCCGTGGCGGAAATGACGAAAGCGCTGTGGAAAGAAGGCGTGACCAGCTATTTCCCGACCGTCATCACCAATGACGACGAGCGCATCGAAGCGGCCGTGCGCGCCATCGGACGCGCGTGCGCGCGGGATGAACTGGTCAACCTCAGCATTCCCGGCATCCACTTGGAAGGGCCGTTCATCTCGCCGCACGACGGGCCGCGCGGGGCGCACCCCAAAGCGTGCGTGAAGGCGCCGGACTGGTCTTTGGTGGAACGCTGGCAGCAGGCGGCGATGGGCAAGATCAGGCTCATCACCTTGTCCCCCGAATGGCCGGGATCGGCGGAGTTCATCCGCCAATGCCGAGCGCACGGCATCGCGGTGTCCATCGGCCATACCGCCGCGACGCCGGAAGAGATCCGCGAAGCGGTGGCGGCGGGGGCGACACTGTCGACCCATCTCGGCAACGGCGCGCATCCGATGCTGCCCCGGCACCCGAACTATATTTGGGAGCAGCTCGCGGACGAACGCTTGTGGTGCTGCTTGATTGCCGACGGATTCCACCTGCCCGCCTCCGTGATCAAGGTGTTCATGAAAGCCAAGGGAGAGCGGGCGGTGCTGGTCAGCGATGCCGTCCACGTTTGCGGCATGCCGGCGGGAACGTATCGAACGCATATCGGGGGAACCGTCGTGCTGACACCGGAAGGGCGGCTTCATATGGCGGATCGTCCGGACTTGCTGGCCGGTTCGGCGCAGCTGTTGCCTTGGAGCATCGGGCGATTGGCTCGCGAGCGGCTGTGCGGCTTTGCGGAAGCTTGGGAAATGGCGTCGACCAGGCCGGCCGAAGCGTTGGGGCTGCCCGCCGCCTGGGGACTTTCCGCGGGAGCGCCGGCCGACGCGGTGCTGCTCGACATCGACGACGTCGGTCAAATCCGGATTTTGCGGACGATGAAGAGCGGAAAAATCGTCTATTCCGCGGGTTGAAGGGGAGGAGTCATCCGGCGGGAACATCCGGGACAATTGACAGCATCGGAAAACGTAAAGTATACTGGATTCATCATTATGATACAAGTTCCATACAGGTTATAATTCTTGCTGCAATTCGCAGCGCCATCCATGATCGAATGGCGGGGGTGAACGGATGAAAACTTGGGGTTTTGGGGTCATCGGCTGCGGCAATATTTCCTCTTTTCACATCGAAGCGATTCGCCGTTTGCCGAACGCCCGGCTGGCGGCGGTGGCGAGCAGGGACGCGCGGAAGGCGCGGTCGGTCGCGGAACGGGAAGGATGCGCGGCGTGTGGGGACTACCGCGAGCTGCTGGCGCGGGACGATGTGGAAATCGTTTGTCTGACGACGCCGAGCGGCACCCACGCGGAAATCGGCATGGATGTGCTGGCCGCGGGCAAACATTTGCTCGTGGAAAAACCGATGGCGATGCGCTCTCGTGATGCGGAGCGGATGATGGAACTGGCCGAGCGCAAGGGTGTCACCCTGAGCGTCGTGTCGCAGCGGCGGTTCGAGGAGGCGCACCAAATTGCCAAACGCGCCGTCGATGAAGGGCGGCTCGGCAAGCTGCTGCTCGTGGAAGCGCACGTGCCGCTTTACCGGTCCCAGGAATATTACGATTCCGCGGATTGGAGAGGGACGCTCGATCAGGACGGCGGCGCCCTGATGAATCAGGGCATCCATTCCATCGACCTGCTGCTGTGGTTCGGCGGCAGGGCGGTATCCGTGTGCGGGAAAGTCGCCACGCTGACGCATGACATGGAGGCGGAAGATCTCGGGTTGGCGATCGTATCGTTCGCCAATGGAGCCTACGGCACGATCATGGCGTCGACGAGTATCCGACCGGGCTTTTCACCGACGCTGTCGATATACGGTGAGCGGGGAACGATCCGGATGGAGGGGACAAAGTTCGCGCACTGGAGCGTTCCCGGGATGGAAGAGCCGAAGTTGACGGATGAAGCATCCGACGGAAGCGGCGTCAGCGATCCGAAAGCCATTTCCCACGTGTATCATGAACGGCAGCTGGCAGCGCTGATCGCGGCCATCGAGAACGATCAGCCGCCTCCGGTCACCGGTCACGACGGAAAGAGAGCGGTGGAGCTGATCGAAGCGATTTACTCGTCATCGAAAACGGGGACGGAAACGGCGATCGAATAGGAGAACAAACCGGATGAAGACAAACCAACTCTCGCTCGGCACGGCCAAAGTCGACATCACGCCGGCACATCCCGTGCCGCTGGCGGGTTTCAGTGAACGCAACGGGCTTTATCGTGACATTCATCGGAAACTGTTTGCAAGAGTATGGTTTTTTAAACAGACGGAAACTACCGGAACGGTACGAAACGCTGTGCTCGTTCAGGCCGACCTGATCTGGTGGGGCAGCGACGTGGCGGACGCGCTCATCCGGGACGTCCGCACCCGATGGCAGACCGATGCGGTCATTCTGCATGCTTCGCATACCCATTCGGGCCCGCAGACGACGGAGAAATTTACCTCTTACCTCGGACGGCCCGATCCGGATTATATCCGTTACGTGAAGGAACGGGTGCTCGCGGGCATTGAAGCCGCCGAACGCCATACGGAACCGGTGGTGATTTCCAAGGCGTCGGGCCGATGCCACATTGCGGTCAATCGAAGAAAGCGGTGCGAGGACGGCTCGGTGGGGATGGCGCCGAACCCGGACGGGCCGGTCGACCCGGAAGTGCTCGTCGTGAAGTTCGCGAAACCGGACGGGGTGTGCAAGGGCGTTTTGTTCCATTACGCCTGCCATCCGACGACGACCCGGGACAACTTCGTATCTTCCGAGTTTCCGGGCGCCGCGATGGAGGCGGTGGAATCCGCGTTCCCGCATCCGGTCGTCGCTTCCTTCCTGCAAGGATGCTGCGGCGACGTGAGGCCCGCGCTGATCCGGGAGGGACAGTTTGTCAGCGGGACGCGGGAAGACGTGGACACGCTCGGGCGGACGCTGGCCGATGAAGTGCTGCGCGTGCTGAACGGACCGATGGAGACGCTTTCTCCTTCGCTCGGTGCGATGAAGCGGGTGGAGATCGAACTTCCCGTCGGTCGAGTGCCGGATGAAACGGAGCTGCAGGAGGCGGCGTCGAAAGAGGGCGTGTACGCGGAATGGGCCCGGCTGCTCCTGGATGATCCCGAGCGGCGGAAACCGACGGTGCCGCTGCGGATTTCGCTGCTGCCGCTCGCGGACGCGCTGGCGCTGCTCGCCATCGATGCCGAAGCCGTCGTGGAATACGGTCTGGCGATCAAACGGCTGTCCCGGGGGCGGGTGCTTCCTCTTCCGTACAGCAACGGGATGATCGGCTATCTTCCGACGGCGCGGCAAATCGAGGAAGGCGGGTACGAATCCCGCGAGTCTCTTTATTTTTTCGGTCTGCCCGGTCCTTTTTCCGGGGGGGCCGAACGTCTGGTCATGGAGCGGATCGCCGCTCTGATCAACGGCTGAGCCGGCCGGTGCGGAACATCCGTCCGCGGCGGTTCCCGCCGGAAGCAACCTGGGACGAAGGAGTGGTGCATCAATGTCATCGGGCGAAACGTCGGTCCGTTCTCCCATCACCGCGGTGATCGTCGGTGCAGGCCACCGCAGTTTGCTGTACGCCACCTATGCGAAGCGGCATCCGGACCAATTGCGCATCGTCGGCGTCGTCGATCCGGATCCGGTTCGGCGAAGACACACCGCGGATCTGTATCGTTTGCGGGAAGACCAATGTTGGGAAACGGTGGAACAGCTCGTGTCCCGCCCCAGACTGGCGGATGCGGCGATCAACGGTACGATGGACGCGCTGCACGTGCGCACTTCTCTGCCCCTTTTGGAGCACGGCTACGATCTTTTGCTGGAAAAACCGATCGGCGTATCCGAGGAGGAAGTGCTTCAGCTGCAGCAGGCGGCGCGCCGATACGGGCGCACGGTGCTGATTTGCCATGTGCTGCGGTACGCGCCGTTTTACGCGGAAATTCGCCGGCGGGTCGCCGACGGAGAGATCGGCGACATTTTGCATATGCAGACGGAGGAAAACGTCAGCTATCATCACATGGCGATGGCGTTCGTGCGGGGCAAATGGAACAGCGTGGAAAAGTGCAAGTCGCCGATGCTGATGGCCAAATGCTGCCACGATCTCGACATTTTGGCGTGGATGAAATCGGGCGTGGCTCCGGTGGCGGTCAGCAGCATGGGGAAGCTCACTTACTTCCGCCCGGAGCGCGCTCCGGAAGGAGCGGGCACCCGCTGTCTCGTCGACTGCCGGATCGAACGCGAGTGCGTGTATTCCGCGCGAAAAAATTATGTGGAACAGGGACTGTGGCGCGATTACGTATGGCAGTCTCTGGAAGCGGTCACGATGAACCCCGGCGTCGGCCAGATGCTGGAATCGCTGCGGTCCGAAAACAATCCGTACGGCCGCTGCGTATGGCGGTGCGACAATGACGTCGTCGATCATCAGACGGTCATCGTCGAATTTGCCGACGGCTCGACGGCGGCGCACAGCATGGTCGGCGGTACCGCGAAGCCGTGCCGCACCATTCATCTCATCGGCACCCGCGGTGAAATCGTCGGCACCATGGAGGACGGCTTCTTCTTCGTTCGGCGTCCCGACGCCCGCGCGGGGCATGTGTACCATGAAGAGAAGGTGACCGTCGACGTCAGCGACGACATGCACGGCGGCGGCGATTTGCGGCTGGTCGAAGATTTTGTTCGCGTGCTGCGCGGAGAATCCCCGTCGCTGTCCACGACGTCCCTGGACGACTCCATTTACGGCCATCTGATCGGCTTTACGGCGGAGAAAGCCCGGCTCGAGCGATCGGTGCTGCCGGTTCCGCGGCTGGCGTAAACCGGCTTGTTATGGTGAACGAATGACCCGCCGTCATGGCGGGTCTCGTCATCAGAAGGCGGCATCATGCCGCCCTCAACTTCAGGCTGCGGGTCACCCGTGTCCGTACGGAAAAACGGGATGAACTTCCGTTCGAGCGGCGGGCGGTAGTTGGGGGTACCCGTGTACGTATGAACAACGGGTTCCGCCGGTCTCCATGTCAAAACGGCTGCCACATGAGCTGCCGGGCCTGGTTGAAGCGCTGCTGCACATCGTCCCAGTTGACCACGTTCCACCAGGCGTCGATGTACGATTTCCGATCGTTGCGATATTTGAGGTAATACGCGTGTTCCCACACATCGAGAACGAGCAGCGGGACGACATCCCACTGGGAAAGGTTTTGATGCTTTTCCGCCTGGAGAATTTCCAGCCGGCGCGCGCGCGGCGACCATACGAGGATGGCCCAACCGGGGCCTTCCACTTTTTCCGCGGCGGCGGAAAAGTGCCGTTTGAAGGCGGAAAAACCGCCGAAATCCTTGTCGATTTGATGTTTCAGCGTCCCCGAAGGTTCCCCGCCTCCATTCGGTTTCATGTTGTACCAAAAGATCGTATGCAGATAATGTCCGGCCCCGTGAAACGCCGCCTCTCGCTCCCAATGCGTGATGAGTTCAAAGTTGCCGCTTTTTCGCGCCTCCGCCATTTTCTTTTCCGCATTGTTCAGTCCGTTCACGTACGCTTGATGATGTTTGTCGTGATGCAGGCGCATCGTCGTTTCGTCAATGTACGGTTCCAATGCATCGTAGTCATAAGGAAGGGGAGGAAGCACGTGTCCTCCGATCGGAACGCTTTCCGACGCGGCGGATTTTGCGGGAACGGCGTTTCCGGGTGCGGCGCTTGCCGCTGCCGAGTCCTTGGGCGCGGGTGCTGCGCCGTCGCCCCCAGATTCGGATGCGGACCGGCCGTACGTTTGCATAAACCGGGCAAAGCCGTCGTTCAGCACAAAGCCTTCGTAAACGAGGCGCTGGACGTCCGCAGGATACGGCGGGTAAGCGTTCAGCAAGGATTTTGCTTTTTCTTGGAGCCATCGCAGCTTTTGCTGCCATTGTTCCAGTCCGTGCGCCAACTCTTTGCTCATCCCGGGCGATGTTCGCAAGCGCGAAATGTATTCGATCCCTTTGGCACACCAATCCATCACGTTCCGGCACGTTTGCGCCGGGTCATCACGGTAGGATGCGTACGGATTCAACACGTTGGATTCTCCTCTCGTCAGACTTGCAGCCGATTCATGCTATGCGGGCGATCGCCCGAAAGTGCACGATATCACACATGAGAGCAGGGAAGCGGGACAATTCGGACCACACTTGGCGGTATCCTGATTTGTTGGAGTTATCCCTCAGGGAATATCGAAGTTAATCCATTTCTCGATGTCAGGCGATACAGCGATTGACATTTTTGGTATATCGGAATACGATATAGTCAAGATCCATTAGGGAGTACGGCATCCATTTCGGATGGAGGACGATGCAAGTCAGCGACCTCGGATGCGCTCGGATACCGGCCCTGTTGTTCCGAATCCCGCATCCGATGCCGTTTGTACGCCGGGACTAGCAAAGATGGAGCGCCGTGAGGCGAGGGAGAAGCGGAAGGCCGTTCTCATCTCATAGGATGCGGAAAGAGGCGATGGAATAGATGGGCAAAACCGAACTGATCAAAGGCAGCACGGAGATGATTTTGCTGTCGCTGCTCCAGGACAAAGCGATGTACGGTTACGAACTTGCGCAAACGATCGAACGGATGTCGGAAGGGTTTTTGCGCTTTCGGGAAGGAACGCTGTATCCCGCGTTAAAAAAACTGGAAATGCAGGGACTTGTGGAAAGTTATTGGCAGAACTCCGCGGAAGGCCCCCGCAGAAAATATTACGCCATTACGATCACCGGAAAAAAAGCGCTGGCCGAAATGCGGAACGAGTGGGGAGTTTTTCAACGAATCATCCATCGAATCACGGGGGTTCCCTATGGAGAAAGTCAAGGAGTTTGAAGAGTATATCCGCACCGTCATAAGTCAGCTGCCCCTCGAGCCGGAGGAAAGGGAGGAGCTTCGGGAAGAATGGCGGCAGCATTTGACCGACCGCATGAACGACTTGCTGCAGCAAGGTTATGCGAGATCGGAGGCGATCGAGCAGGCGATCCGCAGGTTCGGCGATGCGGATACGATCCGGTCGGAGTGGATGAAGGCGCGTCCGCCGCTCCGGAAACTTCGCCTCATCCGGGAACTGGCGGTGTGGATCGCGTGTCTCGCCGCCGCCTTTGTCGGTCCGGCGCTGCTGATCCATGCCCGGTACGACTTTGTCTTCATGGCATGGACATTCGTCGTGCTTTTGGCTTGCGGCGCCTTTTATCACGGCTGCATCCGGCGCATCGCCGCGCCGGCGATCTGGCGCGTTCTCCTGCCCGTAATGTACGGCGGTTTTGCGGCACTTCTGCTGCAGCATGTGTCCCTGAAAGACGCCTTCCGTCAAATGCTGCAATGGCATCCGGGCGGGGACGGGCTGTTCACGATCCCGGTCATCCATTTGCTGTGGGCGGTGCTCGTCTTCGGCCGCTGGTCGTCCCGGACCGCCCGTTCCACGAGGCGATTGGCCGCGCTAAAATCGAGTTTCCGATATTGGTCCATGATCTTGTCCGCGCTGCTCATCGTGAACACCGGCGTTTTTTCGCTGCCCGCGGAAGGGAAGGTGCTGGCTGTGAACGTGTTTTTGCTGTACGCCTTCCTCCAGGAGACGATCGATTCGGCGGCGTTGCTCCGGGTCAAAAACAAATGGAAAATTTGGTTGGGATAGCGGGCAGCGCGTCCCGACCGGCGTTTCAGCCGACGGCTCTTCGCGGGAAACGCCGGCAACGGCTAGAAGTTTCCCGCTTTCCCGTCCGCATCCGCCATTTGCGGCGGAAAAACAGCGGCAAGCAAAAGAACCGCGATCACTTCACGGGTCCAGCCGAAAAAAGCCTTCATGTTAGCAGCCGGCTTGTCCCCACTTTAATAGGCTTGGTTGCTTTTTATTGTGTTCGGTTGTTGTATGACAAGATCGCCGCGCATAAGATCAATGTGCGTGAGATCACTGCGCGCAAGCCTACTGTGTGTAGATCACCGCGTACAAGTTCGCTTTTACAAGGTTGCTGTGTAAAGGATCTCATTGTGTGCAAGATCATAGTGTGCCAAATCACCGTGCATAAGGTCATGGCGCAGTGAATCGGATGATCCCGACTGACGGTCGGTTTTGATATTTTGATATAATGATAGAAAAGGTTCGTGGGGGCGCCCGGCGGATGCGTCCAAGCCGCGCAAAACGGGTGACAGCAGCATTTCTTTGAAGGAGATCCGTTAGGATGTCTGTTTCGGCTACCGCGTTCGGCGCCGAGCACCCTGCTGCCCGGCCGCCCGGAGCGGGCTTCCCAACGCAAACCAATCCCGCGGCGGAAATGTCAGGAGGATGGACGATGAACACGATATTGTTCGATTTGGACGGCACGCTGCTGCCGATGGACCAGAAAGCGTTTCTCGAGGCGTATTTTCAGGAACTGTCCGCCGCCTTCGTGCATCTCGGGTACGATCCGGAGGAGCTCATTCGCGCCGTATGGGTGGGAACGAAGACGATGATTGAAAACGACGGATCCGCCACGAACGAGGAGCGGTTTTGGGAACATTTTGCGCGGATCGTCGGCGACCGCGCGAAAAGGGACAAACCGAGGTTTGAGGAGTTTTACCGCAACGAGTTCCATCGGGTGAGGCGGGCGGTCTCTCCCCATCCTCTGGCGCGCGAGTGCGTCCGCATCGTGAAAGAAAAAGGCTATACGCCGGTGCTGGCGACCAATCCGATCTTCCCGCGGGCGGGTACGTTGGCGCGCATTTCCTGGGCGGGGCTCGACCCGGACGATTTTGCGCTGATCACGACGTACGAAGATTTTCACTACTGCAAACCGCATCCCGAATATTATCGGGAAATTTTGCAGCGGCTCGGCAAGCGTCCCGAGGAATGCGTCATGGTGGGCAACGACGTCAGAGAGGATATGTGCGCCGCGCGGCTCGGCATGGACACTTTCCTGCTGACCGACCATCTGATCAATGAAGATCGGGAAGATGTGTCCGGGTACCGCCAAGGCGGCATGAATGAACTGCGGCAGTGGGCGGAAGAACTGCCGGCGGCGGATCGGCAGCGGGCGTGATGGCCGGCGAAAGACGGGGCTGTATTAGAAGGAACGAGGCGGAACCGGATATGTGAGGATACCATTAGAGGCCGGGTTGTTCCCGGCCTCTATTGCTGCGTTTGAAAGGGAGCCCCGTCGGCTACTTCACACGGAACGTACGGCTGCCGTACTTGCGGACGAGCAGCAGCGCGATGCCGACATACAGCGCGGTCAGCGCGACGACGGCGACGGTGAACGCCGAATCCGGGATTCGCAGGAAGAGGCATGCGCCGCAAATGCCGGAAACGACGGAGTGGATGATGTGATAGAACGGATTTTTCGCGTTCAACTCCGTGGTGTACGGTTGGAAGATGTAATAGGTGAACAAGTAGTGGACCGAAAAAAACACCGACAGCGCCAGTCCGCACGCCCACAACATGATGAACCGGGAAGCGTCGAGCGGGTGGCCGGGCGCGGCATCGCCGCGCGGCGCATCGCCCGATGGGAAGTCGCCGCTGTCGATCCGCTCGGCTACCATGCCGGCGATGTCGACCGCATTCGGCAAGGGGCCGCCTCCCTGGTTGCCGCCGGCGGCTCCGCTGCCGCTTGCGAGCAGCGCGGCGGTCAACACGGCGCAAACCGCCGCGCCGATGGCCGCGTTCTGGAGCGCGACGCGTCCGAGTCGGATGCGGAAATGGGCGGCCGCATCCCGCCGGTAAAAACCGTACCGCATCAGGCTGATGTCGCAGTTGTAGAACAAAGCGCGGCAGATGCGTTCGCCGACGGCCAGCGAGAAGAACACCATCGCCAGCATGGACAGGCGCAGGCGCGCAAGCATTGGTCCGATCGTATCGGGCAGCAACACCGCCGCGCCGATGAGAACGGCCCCGACGCCGCCTACGATCGCCAGACGCCGGTAAAACGGCCGGGCGATCACGCGGCGATGGCGCGCAAAAAAGATTGCGTTCAGCCGGGCGTATCCGCCGCCGGAAGGAAGGGGCGCGGCGCCGCCCAATCCGGCCGGCATGTCCGGATCGGCGAGATCGTCATCCCGCAGCCGAACGTCGGCCTTCTGCGCTTCGGAAATCGCGCGGCCGAGATCGAACAGCGGTTCGTCCCGCCGCGAAGCCGTATCGACCGCTTCCGCATATCCTCCGTAACGGGCGAGGCGGAAAACCGCATAGACGCCGGCCGCCGCCGACAAGATCAGGAAGAGCGGATGAAGGGCGATCATGCCGGCGAACGCCGGCCAATCGAGAGCAAGCGGTGCGTACGCGAGCGCATTGCCGGCCAGAATGACGATCCACAAGGGGACGGTTTTTCGGATCAGGACGATGCCCGTCTTGGCGAACAGACGCAAATGCGCGTATTCTCCCCCTATCCGCCACAGCGTCACCGCCGCCGCGAGCAGCGCCGCCTGAACAAGGGAAAGGCCGGCCAGCGAGCCGAACAAAAGCAGCGACGGCAGGAAAAACACGAAAAACGTCGCGTACCGGTACCCGAGCGCCGCTTTCATGTATCGGGACGGCGGCATGCGCATCAGTTTGACGGCGATATATTTTTCTTTTTTCGGCTCGAACACTTCCGAACGATTGACGGCGCCGACGAGGAAGCTCAGCAGGAAAAAAATGTGCAGAAACAAGTCCTTCTCGTGGCCGGCTCCCTGGTCGCCGTAAAAGGCTACCGGTGTATAGACAAGCAGTCCGACATACCATGCGCGGGTCAAAAACCCCCACACGATCGTGACGATCAGCGCGACGACGGCCGCCGCCCGTTTGAGCGGCAAAGACGCGTACCAGTCGTCGCCGATGCGCTTTCCGATCAGCGGAAGCCTCTGCGCGTAGTAAATGATGCGGTTGGCGGCGGAGGCGATGCGGATGGCGAGCAGCGTCCTAAACGTCCCCAACATGGCTCTCATCCTTCAGCATGTCGATAATGCGCTGTTCAAACGCCGGATCGCGCAGCATGTCGGACGGCACGGGAGACAGCGCGCCGTTGTGCAGAACGACGAGTTCGTCGCACAAATCGGACGCGAGCTGCAAAATGTGCGTGGAGAAAATCAAAATATGGTTCGGTTTCATTTCCCGCAGCAAGTTTTTCATTTCGAGCGCCACGACGACGTCGAACGAGGTGAGCGGCTCGTCCAGCAAAATGACCGGAGGCTGCGTGATCAGAAACAGCATCATCTGCAGCTTGTTTTTCATCCCGTGCGAATACCCTTTGATCAGCCGGTGGCGGTCGTTCTTGTCGATCCGCATCAGGTCGAAATAGTCGTCAACCGACAAATCCGTGCGGCATTTTCCGCGCTGAACGTCCATGAAGAACGAGATGAATTCATACCCGGTCAAAAAATCCGGCAAGATCGGCAGCGAATACACATAGCCGATGTCTTCCTCGCGAACGGGTCTTGGCGCTCCTCCGTCTTCCGCGAGCGTGACCGTTCCGCCGTCCGCTTTCAGTTCGCCGCTCAGGCAGTTGAACAGCGTCGTTTTCCCGGCGCCGTTGCGTCCGAGCAGGCCGTAAATTTTTCCTTGTTCAAACCGATACGATACGTTCTGCAACACTTCCTTGTCGCCGAAACGTTTGGCGATGCCTTCCAGAATCAATTCCATGCGGACGCCTCCGAAAAGGAATCTGTTACACAATGGCGGACGTCGCGTAACTGTCCGTCACCGGGTTGGGACGATAAGCAAACAGCATGGCCATGCCGAACAGTAAGAACACCAACGGAGGGAAATGGCGATGGGATCGCACATAGTTTTTCATCAACAAAAGGATGAGATGCCGATTCACGTGCGGACCTCCCGTGGGGATTCGCCGCATTCTGCCCAACGCGTACAAATATTCTTCCGCGCGAAAACGGATTTTCGGAAAATGCTCCGGAGCATAGCCGATGGCGACACCGGGAGCATAAAGGATGGTTCCACGGGAAGGCCCGGTCAGTCCGGCGATCAGTTTGAGCAAGGTGGACTTCCCCGCGCCGTTGTGTCAATGACAAGACATTCATGGCTGTGAAACGCCAAAAGGGTATTTTGCAATACCGGCTTGTCCTTGGTGAACGATTAGTCGACATTCCGAAGCTCGATCAAAGGTTTCATCATTCACTCCTGAAACGGGAAGTAAAGCGCGCAGCACACGCTCAATCCAAAATTTTGCTCATTTTTACCTGTTCGACCATATGTCCGATGTTTCCTTCGCCCGCGTAAAGCGACATGTCAAAAAAATTTTGATTCAAGTCAGACCAGTACAGTTCATTTTCGTCTCCCGCAATATCGACATCGCGATGCAGCTTGCCCACGTAAACTTCAACATAGCACTGTTGGAAGTAATAGGTAAAGTCCATCAAATGGTGCAAGGTGATATCCTCTTTCGTGATCCCGGTTTCTTCATGCAGTTCTCTGTAAGCAGCGTCAATGCCGGATTCGCCGCTCTCGATTTTCCCGCCGACCAAGTTGCTTAATCCTTTATAAGGATTCCTGCGCCGTCTGCACATTAACAAACGGTCCTTTTCCTTGTTGTAGACCATGATGACGTTATAACCTTGCATGGCGTTTTCCCCCTTGTTCCATTAGAAAAATTTAACACGGACGGTCCAAATTCCTTCCTCCTGATCGAACGTGCGCCTTATTCGTCAACCGTCTTCGATGTCCGCATAAGTGAAAATCCCGCATGATGGCGAGCCTCAAGCCCGAGCGGGCGCGGCTTGACAATCCGGCAGGATGTCATTACGATGTATGAAAACGCTCGCATTTTCTCGATCATTGTCCAGGATTGTGGGAACCGACGGACGAATGGAACGATTACTGGTCGAACGACCAGCTTTGGAGCTGACGAGGACAGTCTATCAATCAGGATAGTGGGTTTGCCATGAAATACGATAATTCGGAAGATATTGTGCAGTTGACGCCTCGTTCGCGTTTGTACCAAAGCGAATGAACGGACGCGGACGATGGGGGTCGCATTAAGCCCTTGCTCATTGCCGCAAACGCGCAAACCGGCGTTCGAACTGGCGGACGATGAGATGGAAATCGGGCTCGGTATTCACGGGGAGCCGGGAATGACGCGCGGAAAGCTGGCCGGCGCCGACGAAGTGGCGGCACAGCTGCTCGACCGCATCACGGACGAATTGCAGCTCCGCAGGGGAGATCGCGTGGCGGTGCTCGTCAACGGGTTGGGTTCCACCACGTTGATGGAACTGTATATTGTTTTTCGGAAGACGGCGGAAATTTTGGACAGCCTGGGCGTGCATATCCACCGGTCGTACGTCGGCGAATATGTGACTTCATTGGAGATGGGCGGATGCTCGATCACCGTGATGAAACTGGACGATGAACTCGCCGGTTTGATCGACCACCCGGCGGATTGTCCGGCCTTGACCCAGCTGTGAGGAAAGGAGATGGGCGCATGCCTTTGTCTGCGCGGGAGTTTATGCGGATTTTGTTGGAAATCGGCGAGCGGGTGGAGAACGAACAGCATCGGCTGTCCGAGCTGGATCGCGCCATCGGCGACGGCGATCACGGCGTTTCCATGGCCATCGGGTGGAGAGCGATCCGCGACAAAATCAAGGAATTGGAACATGAAGAAGACATCAGCGCGATTTTGCAAGTGCTGTCCAAAACGTTTCTGAACGCCGTCGGCGCATCGGTCGGCCCTCTTTACGGGATGGCCTTTCTCAAGGGCGGGGCGGTATTGAAAGGAAAGACGTCGCTCTCGGAACGGGACATCGTCGAGTTTTGGGCGGCGGCGGTAGACGGCATTCGCCAGTTGGGGAAAGCCGAACTCGGGGACAAAACGATGCTGGACGCATGGATCCCGATCGTCAACTCGCTGCGGAGTTCCATGGAGAGCGGGGCGGATTGGCTGAATACGCTGGATCAGGCGGTGCGCGCCGGAGAGGCCGGAATGGAATCGACGAGACAATTGCTGTCGCAAAAAGGGCGTTCCGGACGGCTGGGGGACCGGTCGGTCGGGCATATCGACCCGGGCGCGGCGTCGGCTTGCCTCATTTTCTCGTCCTTCGTCGACGCGTACAAACGGATCAAAGGAATGAACATCGGATGAGAACCGTCGTATTTGTGCAGCAGGTGCCGGAACGTTATCTCGAGAAGATCAGGCAAACGATTCCCGACTGGCGGGTCGTGAACCTCGGGGATCAGGAAGAATGGGGGCCGATATTGTCGGAAGCGGAAATCATCTGCGGTTGGCGGCCGGAAGCGGCGGAGGCGTGTTTGCGCCCGGCCTCGCGCGTGAAGTGGGTGCAGGCCTGGGGAGCCGGTGTGGACAAAATGCCGCTGAACGCATTGCACCGGGCCGGAATTGCGGTCACCACCGCCAGCGGCGTGCATCCGAATCCCGTGTCCGAAACCGTGTTTGCCATGATGCTCGCTTTCAGCCGCAAACTGCACGTTTCCGTCCGCAACCAGATGCGCAAGCTTTGGCAAGTTTCCGGAGATCTTGGGGAAATTCACAACAAAACGATCGGCATCGTCGGCGTCGGCGCCATCGGAGCGGAAATCGCGCGGTTGGCCAAAGCATTCGGCATGCGCGTGCTGGGAGTGCGCCTATCGGGGAAGCCCGCGGACCATGTGGACCGGATGTTCGATCTGGGGGGGCTGGCAACGGTGTTGAAGGAGAGCGATTTTGTTGTCGCGTCCATGCCGCTGACCGACCGAACCCGGCATATGTTTTCCCGCGAACAGTTTGGAGAAATGAAAGAAACCGCCTATTTCATCAATGTCAGCAGAGGCGCGACCGTGGACACGGAAGCGCTCGTCGCCGCATTGCGCAACAAGGAAATCGCCGGGGCGGGGCTTGACGTGTTCGAGCAGGAACCGCTGCCGCCGGATCATCCGTTGTGGGAAATGGACAACGTGATCATCACCCCGCATAACGGCGGTGTCACGGATCGGTATCACGACAGGGCGACGGAGATTTTCCTCCAAAATTTGCAGTCCTATTTGCAAGGGGAAGAACCTTCCCTCAATCGGGTCGATCCGTTCAAGCAATATTGAATGCGTTACATGTCCGGAGGCGATATCGATGATCAAACTGGCGGAAGCGTTGGGCACCCAGGAAACGCGGTTATGGGGGAATGATATAATCATTTGGAAGGGAGAAGTTGTTTTTTCCTTCATGGAGCAAAGTGAAAAACGCCTCGACATCCAGCCGGGGAGGGAACAGTTTCTTGCCGTTTGACGCGCACATTCATCTGGACAAATATGAAGCGGATGAAAGGGAACGGCTGCTGGACGCCGCGTTTCGGGCGGGGGTCGACGGCATCGTCGCCGTTTCCATGGACAAGGCGTCCTGCGAAGAAAACCGCCGGCTGGCGCGGCGATATCCGGGCCGCGTTATGCCCGCGTACGGGTATCACCCGGAACA
>Ga0207866_1000352_pt1 | contig 69767 bp, 67 predicted proteins | sample HigsolmetaAR203D_FD_184835 | JGI IMG/M metagenome (GOLD analysis project Ga0207866, IMG submission 184835) | Ionic liquid and high solid enriched microbial communities from the Joint BioEnergy Institute, USA - AR20-3-D (SPAdes) (version 2) ...
CGGGCCGTCCTGGCTCCCGCTCGCGCGGCATCGCCCTGGTCCCCGGTCGCGTCACGGCCGTCCCTCCACCGTCGATCCGTCCCGTCCAGGGTGCCCGGCGTCGCGGGCCGCGGCAACGGACTCGCCCGGGGCGGCGGGTCCGGTGTCCGGCTCGGCCTTTGTGTCCCCGGCGGCCGAGCGGGCGACCGCGACGAGCGCGAGCATGAGCAGGGCCATGCCCGCCCAGGAGACGGGCGGCAGCCGCTCGCCGAGCACGACGAGGCCGAGCACGGCCGCGACCGCGGGCTCGGCGAGCGCGAGCGTGGCCGCGGCGGCGACCGGGGTGGTGCGCAGGCCCCGGCCGTACAGGAAATAGGAGAGCGCGGTGGTCGCGCAGCCGAGGTAGAGGGCGACCCCCAGCCCGTACGGCTCGGCGAGCCAGGAGGCGTCGCCGGCGAGCAGCAGCGGCGCGGACAGCACCCCGGCCCCGGCGAACATCACGCCCATGACGAGGTCGGACGGGGCGCCGCGGCCGATCGCCCGGGCCGCGGTGACCACGTAGAACGCGTACAGCAGCCCGCCGAGCAGGGCGAGCAGCACGCCGCCGGTCACGTCGCGGCCGGAGTCGACGCCGCCGCCGGAGAGCAGCAGCGCGCACCCGGCGATCGCCGCGGCGGTGGCGGCGGCCCAGCCGCCGCTCGGGCGGACGCGGTCGAACAGCCAGGTCAGCAGCCCGGTGAACACCGGCCCGCTGCCGATCGCGACGACCGTGCCGATGGCGACGCCGGTGCGGTCGACCGCGGCGAAGAAGCACAGCTGGTACGCGAGCACGGCGGCCATGGCGAGCGGCATCGCCCGGCCGAGACCGGTCACCCGGCCCCGGGCCCGCACCAGGAACGGCACGCCGAGCAGCAGGCCGCCGATCACCAGCCGCGCCGCGGCGAGGTCGAGCGAACCGGCGTCCACCCCGCCCGCGCGCGCCAGCGCACCGGCGGTGCCCGCCGTACCCCAGAGAACGGCCGCGGCGATGATCGCGAGCGGCCCGGAAGCACGCATGGTCTGATTGTCTTACAACCAGACACACCGCCGCAACCGACTATCGCCCACAACAACCCTCGAACCAGCACTAAAATGAAAAAAGACGACTTTTCCGACATTCGGCTACAAATGTCGCGGCGGACCGCGGCGATCGTATCCTGGAGGCCCGCCATCGCCGGCGCCGCGACGCCGTACCGCACCGCGATCGGCCCGCACTCCGGGCCGGGCATTGCGCCAGGCGGAAGGCGTGTCCGTTACCCGAAAATAAGGCCCAAACCGATAAAAAAAGGCACTAGTACCTGGTAGGCACCATTGCTAGTGTTTCACCACTATTAACGCCATACACCTCGCTCGGCACTGGGGGCGACAGCGCATGGCCGGTCGGAAACGCTCGATCCGCTTCAGACTCCTGACGATCCTGCTGGTGCCGGTCGTATCCCTGGTGGCGATCTGGGGGTTCGCGGCCACGGTGACGGTGAGCCGTGGCCTTGACATGCTCCGGATCAACAAGGTCTTCGACAACGTGGTGATGCCGCTGCGCGGGCTGATCAGCTCGCTGCAGGAGGAGCGCCTGCTCTCGCTCGTCGTGCTGGGATCCCGCCACGGCAGCCTCACCGAGTCCGCCCAGCTCCACCAGCAGCGCGCCCAGACCAACCAGGCGATCGCGAACCTGGAGCGGCTCGCCCTCGCCCAGGACGTCCAGGAGGCCACCCCGCCGCTCATGCGCTGGCAGCTCAACGAGCTGCGCGACCAGCTCAAGTGGCTGTCCGACATCCGGGGCCGGGTGGACGGCGGCCTCTTCACCCGGCTGCAGACCCTCGAGGCGTACAGCACGATCATCGAGGATGCCCAGCGGGTGAACGACAAGCTGCTCATCGTCCCCGACAGCGAGGTGATCGACCAGGTCAAGGCCGCCACCATGCTCAGCCGGTCCCGGGAGGCGCTCAGCCAGCAGGCCGCGCTCATCGCCGGCATCGTGGCCGCGAACCGGATGACCGGCGAGGAGCGCACCGCCTTCCAGCAGCTCATCACCCAGCGCAACACCCTGTACAACCTCGCCTTCCAGCAGTTCGACGCCGAGCTGCAGCAGCCGTACCTGGAGCTGCAGAACAGCGAGACCTACACCGCGTTCGAGGCGGTGGAGCGGCGGGTGGCGAAGAGCGTGCGCATCGAGCGGGAGCTCCCCGCCGAGTCCCGGACCTGGCGGGCCACCACCGACGCGCTGGTGCAGCGGTTCGACCGGCTCAGCCTCGCCACCAACCGCACGCTCTCGGCCCGCGCCGTGCCGGCCGCGACCGAGATCTTCACCCAGATCGGCATCACCGCCGTGCTCGGCGTGGTCGCCCTCGGGCTGAGCTTCTTCATCTCGATGCGGTTCGGCCGCCGGATCGCGGACGAGCTGGTCCAGCTCCAGCAGAGCGCGCTGCAGCTCGCCCAGGAACGGCTGCCGCGGATCGTCGAGCGGCTGCGCCGCGGCGAGGACGTGGACACCGAGAGCGAGACCGAGACCCTGGTCACCAGCGACGTCAAGGAGATCGACCGGGTCGGCGAGGCGTTCACCATGGTGCAGCGCACCGCGATCGAGGCCGCGGTCGGCCAGGCCGAGCTGCGCAAGGGCGTCGGCAAGGTCTTCCTCAACCTGGCCCGGCGCAACCAGTCGCTGCTGCACCGGCAGCTCCAGATGCTCGACCGGCTGGAGCGCAAGGTCGAGGACCCCGACATCCTCGAGGGCCTGTTCGCGGTCGACCACCTCACCACCCGCATGCGCCGCCACGCGGAGGGCCTGATCATCCTGTCCGGCTCGAACCCGGCGCGCGGCTGGCGGAACCCGGTCCAGTTCATCGACGTGGTCCGCGCCGCGGTCGAGGAGGTCGAGGACTACCTGCGGGTCAACATCACGGTGCCGCAGGGCCCGGCGCTGATCGGATCCGCGGTCACCGACGTCGTCCACCTCGTCGCCGAGCTGGTGGAGAACGCCACGATCTTCTCGCCGCCGAAGACCACGGTGCAGGTGCGCGGCGGCCTGGTCGGGCGCGGCTTCGTCATCGAGGTCGAGGACCGCGGGCTGGGGCTGAGCCGCGAGGAGTACGAGCAGATCAACGAGAGGCTCGCCAACCCGCCGGAGTTCGACCTCGCCGACAGCGACCGGCTCGGCCTGTTCGTGGTGGGGCGGCTCGCCGCCCGCCAGCACATCAAGGTCTCCCTCCGGCCCTCGCCGTACGGCGGCACCACGGCGATCATCCTCATCCCGGGCGAGCTCGTGGTGGACACCACCGCGCCGCCCGAGGGCGACGGCGAGGCGAAGGCCGAGGCGGACCGGCCCGCCGAGTCCCTCGTGCCGGCCGCCGCCGGAGCCGCCGCCACCACGGCGGCCGCCAACGGTGTGAACGGCGCCAACGGCGCCGTCCCGGCGTCGCTCGGCCCCCAGGCGGCCGAGTCCGCCGGGCACGCGGGCGGGCCGGACGGGGCCCGCGGCCACGACGCCGCGAACGGGTCGGTTTCGCTCCCGGAGCCGGGCGGGCCATCGGTACTCTCTACGGCGGCGGGCACCGGGCCGGGCGGACTCCCCCGCCGGGTACGCCAGGCGAACCTCGCCCCGCAGCTCCGCGACGCGCCGAGGCTCCGCACCGTGCCTGAGCCCCAGCAGTCCGAGCGTCGCCGGGACGGGCGGAACGGCGAGACGCACCGCGACGTGCTCTCCTCGTTCCAGGCGGGGTGGCGGCGCGCAGGTGAGGAAAGAGGAGACGGGTCGTGAAAGACGGCGAGGAGCACTGGCTCGATCAGCCACTGGTGCGCCCTTACACGATCACGCGTGGCCGTACCCGGGTGCCGGACCAGCAGCTCGACCTGCTCGCGACGGTGATCGCCGCCGGCCCCTCCGACGCCTCGGAGCTCACCCCCGAGCAGTCGCGCATCCTCGACGCCTGCCGTACCCCGGTCTCGGTGGCGGAGGTCGCCTCCGAGGTGGACCTGCCGCTCACCGTGGTGCGCATCCTCCTGTCCGACCTGCGCGAGCAGGGCCTGGTGCGGGTACGGCAGCCCGCGCGGGAGGCGCAGATGCCCGCGCCGAGCCTGCTCCGCGAGGTGATCCAGGGGCTGAAGGCGCTGTAGGCCCGGCCGTACCGGCCTGTGGACCGCGTTCTCCGCCGGGCCGCCGCACGCGAGCCCGAGGGCAAAATCGGACTTCCTTCGCACGACGCCCGGAATAACCTCATCCAGGACTTGTTTACACTGACTGGTCAAGGATTGCTCCCGGGCACGTCAGCGTCCACCCGGACGGTCCCCCGGGAGCGGACGCACAGGAGCCCGTACCCCGGGTCTCCCCCTGACGCCGCCGGCCACCCGACCGGCAGGCCGAGTAGCGCAGAGTCCGTCACGCAGCCAGAACGAGGCCGTCCCCGTCGCCACATCCGTCCGGCGGGCACGACGACGGAAGGAAATGATCGCCGTTCCAGGCGAGATCGGGGTTGAGACATGTGTGATCACCAGCCGAGGTGTCCGGGCGCGGACGCCCTCGACCGTGAGGCCGCCGCCCTCGTCGCGTTCCACCCTGAGCAGGGCTGGGGACTTCTCTGCAACGGCGTGGTGATCTTCGAGGACACCGGCGACCTGCTCCCCGACGGCCGGATCGTCCCGGTCCACCGCGCGCCCTGCGGGAGCGCGGCGTGAGCGGCCGCGGCACCAAGGGCGGTACCAAAGGCGGCGCCGTGGCGTCGGCCGGGCACCGTATCCGCATCCGCAAGCCCCGCCGGCGCACCCCGCAGCCGCCGCTCGACCTGCGCACCCCGTCGGGCCGCCGGCTCCCGTACTGACGCGGGACCCGCGGGCCGGTGTCGCGGGACGGGCCGGGGCGGCACCGTCAACGTCTCCGAGGTGCACTGATGGCGGATCGTTTCCAGGGCGTCACCTACAGTTGAGCACATGGGGGACGCCGAGACGCGGTTGGTGGAGGTGGCCACCCGGCTCTTCGCCGAGCTCGGGTTCGACGGGACCTCGACGCGGCTCATCGCCGAGGCCGCCGGAATCGAGGTGGACGAGCTCGTCGAGCGGGTGGGCGACAAGGCCGAGCTGTACCGGACCGTGATGGCGCACGCCCACGAGGCCGAGCAGGCGGCGATGCGGTCCGCGCTGGCCGACTTCACCCCCACCATGCAGGGGCTGCTCGACCTCGCCGACGCCTACCTCGACTTCTACGTCGACCACCCGGAGATCCTCTCGCTGTGGATGCACCGGTGGCTGGGCGACGCGATCGACGTGGAGCGGCTGGAGGAGGAGTACGCCCGGCCGCTCTACGTCATGGTCACCGACCTCGTGCGCGACCTGATCCCGCCCGACGTCGACGCCGACCACATGGTCTGGACGGTCGTGTGGAGCGTGTACGGCTTCCTCACCGGCGGCATGCAGTACAGCAGGGGGCAGCCGTCGGCGACCGCGGCGAGCGACCGTGGCCATCGGCGCAGGCCCGAACCCGCGGAGCTCGCCCGGTTCCGGGCCCACCTGCACACGCTGATCCGCCGGATGACCGCCCCGTTTCCGGGCGGGTGACGGCGGCCTGCCCCGCGGATCCCGGCCGGTCCCCGGCCTCGCTCAGGCGACGTCGCTGTAGTCGCGGCTCTCCGCGCGGATGCGGGCGACCTGCGCCTCCAGCTCGTCGACCTCGAAGGGCACCATCGACCGCTCGAACTCCTCCTCGAGCGTGCGGAGCATGTCCATCGCCCGGGAGAAGGCGGAGAACTCCTGGTCGATCGTGCCGAGCAGGTCGCCGAGCATGTGCTGGGCGCGACGGCGCATCACCAGGATGCGCCACTGCCCGAGGAACCGCTGGAACGCCAGCAGCCGGTCCCCGGCCTCGGCGATCGTGGCCTTGATCTCCTGCAGCGCGCCGTTGACCTGGCTCGCCCGGGCCGACATCTCCAGGGCGCTCTCCCGCACCGCGTCGCACAGCAGGGGCACCTCGCGCAGCGCGGTGGCCGGCGCCTTGCCGTCCACGACCTCGGCGGCGAACGAGGCGATCATGTCGTTGTGCACGCTCGCCAGCGCGATCCGGAACCGCAGGTCGGTGATGTCGTCGCGGAGCTTGGCGAGCGAGGGCACGAGCCGCTCCAGCGCGACCACCGCGCCGGCCATCGGGCCGGCCATCACCTGGGCGACGTTGCCGAGCACCGGCGCGGTGTCGGCGACCATCGCGGAGGCGCGCTGCGCGGTGGCCACGGCGCCGTCGAGCCGGCGCGCCACGTCGAGCACCCGCTCCGAGGTGCTCGCCAGCCGGTCGCCGAACTCCCGGTACCGCTCGAGCAGGCCCACGAGGCCGGACAGCAGCGACTCGAGCGCCTGCGCGCCGGCGAGCACCTGCCGGAGCGAGCCGCGCGCGTTCGGCCGCGCGTAGTTGGAGGAGGCGAGCCGGTCCCGGGCCGCCACCTCGCCGCTGAGCGCGTCGGCGAGGAACTCCTCGTGCGAGGTGAAGCCGAGCTCGCCGAGCGCCTGCTCCAGGGCCCGCAGGCCGTGCATCGCCACCTGGCGCCGGTCGAGGCCCTGCTCGGCCGCGTACCGCTCGGCGGCGTTGACGTACCGGTAGACCTCCTTGACCTTGTCGAACATGGGGCCCAGCGGGGCGACACGCACCGAGAGGAAGCCGTCCCCCGACGGGGTCATGGTCGCGAACACCCAGTACCGGCTGCCGTTCTTGGCACGGTTGAGCACGTACGACCCGACCGGCCGCCCGGCGAGCAGACGGTCCCAGACGAGACGGAAGACGCCGGCGGGCATCTCGGGATGGCGGACGATGTTGTGAGGTGCGCCGCTCAGCTCCTCAAGGGAGTATCCAGAGATACGGACAAATACCGAGTTCCCGGTACGAATGCGGCCGCGTCGATCGGTGGTGGAGAAGAACAGTTCATCAGGCCTGATGAGCTGTTCGACATCGTTGGAGTCGATTAGCCCGAGGGTCATCGTGTACCTCACAGTTCGGCGGCGCAAAATGCCGCCCGGGCCGGCGTCGCGACCGTCGCGACTGATTTTCGGCTGTCCGAAGCTTATTGCACCCAGTGCATACTCTTACCACGAGGGGTATGTGACCTGCGACACTGCGCATTCATCCCATGTGTCCGTAATTGTGATTTCGGTCACTGGAGGACGGCCGCGATCCGGACTCTCACGGCGCCCCTCGGCCGCCCTCGGCGGTACGCGCGGGACCACCCTCACCCCTACCGCTAGCTGCAGAAACCCGCATAAGGGGACATCCGCGACGGATGTTCACAAAGGTGATCCGGGCCACAGGGAGGGCCCGCCGTACGGTCGCGGTGCGGGCGGCCCTCCCAACCGGAGGTGGCCCCACCCTCACCCCGCCGGGCGCGAGGGAGTGAGCAACGCCACATCCGTCAGCACCGGGCCTGCGGTACGGCATGGCGTCCGTGAAGCCGCCGCGCCCGGCCGTCCGGGTCGCCCGGCGGCCACGCGGTGCGCCGGCCGTACCCGGCGCCGGCGGCTCACATGCGCGAGAGCAGCTCGGCCTTCTTCGCCTGGAACTCCTCCTCGGTGAGCAGCCCGGCGTCGCGCAGCTCGCCGAGCTTGCGCACGAGTTCGGCCAGCTCGGTGGCGGAGGCGGGACGCGGCCGCTCCCCGGCCTCGAGCGGCCGCGGCGTGGCGGCCGCGGGGGCGGCGGCGCGGATCGCGGCGAGCACGGCGGCGGCGAACGGCAACGACTCGTGCACGAGGCCGTAGCCCACCCCGAAGACGACCGATGCGACGTCGTCCTCCGCGCTCGGCGGCATCGGGCGGCCCCGCACCTTGAGCCGCAGCGAGCCGCTCGCCACACCGGGCGCGTGCCACTCGACGTCCTCCAGGTCGGCGACCCGGAACCGCTGGTCGCCCGCCCGGTACTTCGCCCTGGTCACCCCGGACCAGAACCAGGTGAAGACGACGGTCTCGCCGTCGAAGGAGGCCGCGCCGTCCCACGCCTTGAACCGCAGCGGCGGCTCGGGCGCGGCCACGAGGAACCGGTCGGCCGGCCCCCGGTCGACGACGGCCGCCCGCGTCTCGTCGGCGTAGTACTCGGCGAGCGTGGCCATCTTGGCGGGAAGCGGCAGCCGGTAGGGGTCCTGGGATTCCCTGAGCTGCCCGGCGGCCGCGGTGATCACCGGATCCGCGCCCGGCCGGGGCCGTACCCGCAGCACGACCTTGCCCAGCCGGATCGGGGAGACGGTGACGTCGGCGATCGCCGCGTACGGCACGAACCGCTCCCCCAGCGCCCGTACCAGCCTGGGCGCGCGCAGGCCGTCCGGCTTGATGCGCAGGCCGTCGGCGTCGAACTCCCAGACGCAGCCGATGCCCTTCAGTACGTCCCGCACATCCCCAGGGTAGATCGCCGGCCGTTCCGCCCGCAGTGCCGCGCCGACCGGGCCTCCGGGCCGGAAATCCCGTTGCCCGGGGATTCAGCGTCCGGTGCACTCATGGGTCGGCAGGTCGCCGGACGAGAACGCAAGGAGGCGAACGTGACGACGGCGCGCAGCACCAGCCTTCGGAAACTCGCCGGCACCTACCCTGAGGACACCACGCTTCGTGCATACACCGAACACCGACGCATCGGCGCGCGCCTCCGGCACTAGGGCGGTCCGGTCGCGGCGCGCCGTTCTCCGCCACCTGCGCCCGGCCCCGCGGCGCGCGGCCGCGCTCGCCGGGGCGCCGGCCGCGCCGCTCGCCGGGCTCGCCCTCGGCTACCTCGCGGTCGCCGTCGCCGGGCGGCTCGCCCGCACGCTGGTCGCCTGGCTCGCCACCGGGCTGGTGCTGCGCCGCATCTTCGACCTGATCGGCGGCGAGACGCCCGGATCGCCGGCGACGGTCTGTGGCTGTGCGCGGCGGTGGTCGGCATCGAGGCGGTCCGCGGCCGGCGCGGGCGCTGTGGCTCGCCGCGTTCGACCCCGACCTCGCCGCGCTGCCGGACGGCCTCGACACCGTGGTCGGGCCGCGCGGGGTGCGGCTGTCCGGCGGCCAGGTGCAGCGGGTCACCGCGGCACGCGCCCTGGTGCGGCGGCCCGAGCTGCTCGTCGTCGACGACCTGTCCTCGGCCCTCGACGCCGAGACCGAGCGCACGCTCTGGCGGCGCCTCGCCGAGGCCGCCCGCACCGGGGAGGGGCCCGCGACGCTGCTCGTGGTCTCCCACCGGCGGGCCGCGCTGGAACAGGCCGGCCAGGTCGTCGTGCTCGACGGCGGCCGGGTCGCCGGATGCGGCCCGCCCGGCGAGCTGCTCGCCACCTGTCCGCCGCTGCGCCGCCTGTGGGACGGCGACCGCGTCGACGAGGTCGCCGCCGGGTAGCCGCGGGGGTCAGGGCACGAGCACGATCCGGCCGCGCAGCCCGCCCTTGGCGAGGCGCAGGTGGGCGTCGGCGACCCGGTCGAGCGGCATGGTCTCGGCCACCCGGAGGGTGAGCGTGCCCGCCTCGGCCAGCGAGACGAGGCCGGCGAGCCGGGCGCCGTCGGCGTGGATCCAGTGCGAGAACACCCGGATGTTCCGCAGCCCCGGCGGTGCCCCGCCCGCCACCAGCGCGGCGAACGCGCCGCCGGTCCGCACCGCGTCGAGGGCCGCCGCCCCGGTCACGGCCGCGTCGAGCGCGGCGTCCACGCCGCCGGGTACCAGGGCGCGGACGGCCTCGCCGAGCCGTGCCGTACGGGGCACGAAGAGCTCCGCCCCGAGCTCCCGCACCAGGGGCTCGTCCTCGGCGCCCGCGACCGCGACCACCCGGATGCCGCGGGCGGCGGCGAGCTGCACCGCGAAGCCGCCCACCGCCCCGGCCGCGCCGGTGACGAGCAGCGTCTCCCCCGCGCGCAGGCCGAGCCGGTCGAGCGCCTGCGCCGCGGTGAGGCCGTTCAGCGGCAGCGTGGCCGCCGCCACCGGGGAGACCCCCTCCGGCACGCGGGCCACCGCGTCGGCGTCGAGCACCACCTGGTCGGCCTGGGTGCCGAGCGGCACGTCGAGCCGGTCGGAGAGCCCGACCACCCGCTGCCCGGGCACGACGCCGGACACCTCCGGGCCGGCCTCCTCGACGACGCCCGCGACGTCCCAGCCGAGGCCGATCTGATCGCGCCGGGGCAGCATGCCCGCGGCGGCGAGCGCTCCGGACCGGGTGGCGAGATCGACCGGGTTCACCGTCGCCGCCTCGACCCGGATCCGCACCTGACGCGCCCCCACGGCGGGCACCGGCACCTCGGCGACCTCCAGCACCTCGGGCCCGCCGAAGTCTCGGATGACCACGGCACGCACGCGCTACCTCCTTCGCTCGGTTCCGCTGTGCTCGCCCACCGACCGTAGGAGCGCTACTCTCCTTTGGGGAGTACGTACCTGAAAGTGCGTACCGCACGCGAAGGAGCCCGCGATGCCCACGCTGACCGCCGCCCAGCGACGTGAACAGGCCCGCGCGGCCTACAACGCCTACCTCGCCACCTGCCCGGCCCGTCAGCTCCTCGACCGCATCAGCGGCAAGTGGGTGAGCCTCCTGCTCAACGCCCTCGCCGACGGCCCCAGGCGGTACAGCGACCTGTCCCGCACCGTCGCCGGCATCAGCCAGAAGATGCTCACCCAGACCCTCCGCGACCTGGAACGCGACGGCCTCGTCTCCCGGACCGTCACCCCCTCCGTCCCGGTGCGGGTCGACTACGCGCTCACCCCGCTGGGCGCCACCCTGCTCCCGGTGGTCCAGGCGATCAAGGACTGGGCCGAGACCCACATCGAAGAGGTCATGCGCGCCCGCGACGACTACGACGCCCGGCACTCCGCCCCCACGGAGCACCGGGCCTAGCGGTCACAGACGGTTCAGGATTCCCGGCCGGTCACGCCTCGCCGGTGGTGAGGCCGACGGGGCAGGACACGCCCGTGCCGCCGATGCCGCAGTAGCCGTTGGGGACCTTGTGCAGGTACTGCTGGTGGTACTCCTCGGCGTAGTAGAAGGGGCCGGCCGGGGCGATCTCGGTGGTGATGGGGCCGTAGCCGGCGGCGGTGAGGACCTTCTGGTAGGCCTCCCTGGAGGCGAGGGCGGCCTTCTCCTGCTCCGGGGAGTGGGTGTAGATGGCCGAGCGGTACTGGGTGCCGATGTCGTTGCCCTGGCGCATGCCCTGCGTGGGGTCGTGGGACTCCCAGAAGATCCTGAGGAGCTCCTCGTAGCCGATCCGCGCCGGGTCGAAGACGACGCGGACGACCTCGGCGTGGCCGGTGAGGCCGGTGCAGACCTCCTCGTACGTCGGGTTCTCGGTGTAGCCGCCCGCGTAGCCCACGGCGGTGGTCACCACGCCGGGGGTGCACCAGAAGACGCGCTCGGCGCCCCAGAAGCAGCCGAGCCCGAAGTCGGCGATCTCGGTGCCCTCCGGGAACGGCGGCACCAGGGGGGCGTCGAGCACGGCGTGGCGGGCCGGGACCGCCATGCGCTGGGGACGGCCGGGGAGCGCCTCCTCCTTGGTCACCATCCGCGTCTTGTCGTGGCCGAAGAACCAGCCCATCTCGTCCTCCCGTGCGCGTTCGCCGATCGCGTCACCGGGTGCAACCAGCGCGCCGCCCCGGATGTTCCACGCTTTAGCAGAGCTTAAAAGTGGACAAAGGAGTACTAATTTGTGATTAAGGGGCGTCAGGAGCAAAACTGGGTTTCATGCCTGAATACCGACGCGGGATCCTGTACGCCGTGGTGGCCTACGTGATCTGGGGCCTGTTTCCCGCCTACTGGCCGCTGCTGAAACCCGCCACCGCCGTCGAGATCCTCGCGCACCGCATGGTGTGGGCCCTCCTCGCGGTCGTCGCGGTGCTCGCCGTACGCCGCCACTGGGCGTGGTTCCGGGAGCTCGCGCGGCAGCCCCGCAAGCTCGGGCTGCTCACCCTCGCCGCGATCCTCATCGCGGCGAACTGGGGCACCTACATCTACGCGGTGAACATCGGGCACGTGGTCGAGGCGGCGCTCGGCTACTTCATCAACCCGCTGGTGAACGTGCTCTTCGGCGTCGTGCTGTTCCGCGAGCGGCTGCGCCGGTGGCAGTGGGTCGCGGTCGGGCTCAGCGCGGTCGCGGTGATCGTGCTCGCCCTCGCGTACGGCGAGCCGCCCTGGCTCGCGCTCATCCTCGCGTTCAGCTTCGGCTTCTACAGCGTGATCAAGAAGGGCGTGAACATCGGCGCGGACGAGAGCCTCGCCGTGGAGACGCTCGTGCTCTTCCTCCCCGCGCTCGGCTACCTCGGCCTGCTGGAGTTCCAGGGCGACGGCACCTTCACCGACTACGGCGTCGGCCACGCGCTGCTGCTCGTCGGCGCGGGCGTGGTGACCGCGGTGCCGCTGCTGTGCTTCGGCGCCGCGGCGATCCGGGTGCCGCTGTCCGCGATGGGCCTGCTCCAGTACATCGCCCCGATCCTCCAGTTCCTGTACGGCGTGCTGGTCAACCGCGAGACCATGCCGCCCGCCCGGTGGGCCGGGTTCGCCATCGTCTGGCTCGCCCTCGCCGTCTACACCTGGGACGGCATCCGGGCCGGCCGTACCGCGCGGCAGGAGCGGCGGGCGGCGGAGGCGGCACGGGCGGCGGTCGGCACCTGACCACGACACAGGGTCCCCGGACGCGCGGCGGCCCGCACCCTGCCGGGGTGCGGGCCGCCGCGTGTTTACCGCGTACGGGTCAGCCCGTGCGCTCCACCACGAAGTCGCACAGGGACAGCAGGGCCTCCCGTGCCGGGATCGCCGGAAGCTCGGCGAGGTCCGCCTTGGCCCGGTCGGCCCAGCGCAGCAGCTCGCCGCGGGCGCGGTCCATCGCCGGGTTGGCGCGCAGCAGGGTGAGCGCCTCCTCCAGGTGCTCCTCCGGGACCGGCCCCTGCAGCAGCTCGCGCAGCCGCGCGTCCGCCGGGTCGTCGGAGGCGAGCACGTGCAGCACCGGCAGCGTGCGCACGCCCTCGCGCAGGTCCGTGCCGGGGGTCTTGCCGCTCTCCCCCGCGGTCGCGGACACGTCGATCAGGTCGTCGCCGAGCTGCCAGGCGACGCCGATCGCCTCGCAGGCGCTGGTGATCCGCTCGACCACCGGCTCCGGGGCGCCGGACAGCAGCGCGCCGAACCGGCCCGAGGTGGCGATCAGCGAGCCGGTCTTGTCGGCGAGGACCTCGATGTAGTGGCGGATCGGGTCCTCCCCCTCGGCCGGGCCGACCGTCTCCCGGATCTGGCCGCGCACCAGGCGGGAGAAGGTCCGGGCCTGGATGCGGATCGCCTCCGGGCCGAGGTCGGCGAGGATGTCCGAGGCCCGGGCGAACAGGTAGTCCCCGGTGAGGATCGCGATCGTGTTGTTCCACCGCGCGTTCGCGCTGGGCGAGCCGCGCCGTACCTGGGCCTCGTCCATGACGTCGTCGTGGTAGAGCGTGCCCAGGTGGGTCAGCTCGATCACCACGGCCCCGGGGATCACGCCGGGGGCCGTGGGATCGCCGAACTGCGCCGCCAGCAGCACCAGCATCGCGCGGAAACGCTTGCCGCCGGCGAGGATGAGATGCCGGGAGGCCTCGGTGACGAACGCGTCCTCGCTCTCCACCGAGGCGCGCAGCATCCGCTCCACGGCCGCGAGACCGCTCGCCAGGTCCTCCGCGAGCCGCTCGTCAACGTGGGGCAGGCCAACAACCGGCGGCGCAGGCATCAGGCGTTACTCCTCGACTTATCGGACGAACAGCGACTCGGCGGCCAGGCTCGCGAGGTTGAGCACCGGCTCCGGGATCACTCCCAGCACAACGGTAGCCACCGCCGCGAGGCCGACCACGGCGGAGGTGCCGATCGTGGGCACCGCGATCGTCGGGCCGTCCGCGGCCGGGTCGCTGAAGAACATCAGCACGATGACGCGGACGTAGAAGAACGCCGCCACGGCCGAGGCGATCACCGCGACGACCACGAGCGGCCACGCGTCCGCGCCGCCCGCCGCCGCGAAGATCGCGTACTTGCCGAGGAAGCCCGAGGTGAGCGGGATGCCGGCGAACGCCAGCAGGAAGAACGCGAACACCCCGGCGAGCAGCGGCGCCCGCTTGCCGAGCCCGGCCCACCGCGACAGGTGGTTCGCCTCACCACCGGCGTCGCGCACCAGCGTGACCACCGCGAACGCGCCCACCGTGGCGAAGCCGTAGGCGACGAGGTAGAACAGCAGGCCGGTGAGCGCGGCCCGGTTCTGCTCGGCGTCGCCGACCGCGACCACGCCGACGAGCAGGAAGCCCGCGTGGGCGATCGACGAGTAGGCGAGCATGCGCTTGATGTCCGTCTGCGTGATCGCGAGGATCGCGCCGACGAGCATCGTGAGGATCGCGATGCCCCACATCACCGGCTTCCAGTCCCACTCCAGGCCGCCGAGCGCGACCCAGAACACCCGCAGCAGCCCGCCGAAGGCGGCCACCAGGGTGCCGGAGGCCATGAGCGCGGTGACCGGCGTCGGGGCGCCCTGGTACACGTCCGGCTTCCACGCCTGGAACGGCGCGGCACCGATCTTGAACAGCAGGCCCACGCCGAGCGTGGCGGTGCCCGCGAGCAGCAGGGTGTCCATGCCGCCCACGCGGGTGAGCGCCTCGGCGATGCCCTTGAAGTCGACCGTGCCGGCCACGCCGTACAGCAGGGCCGTGCCGTACAGGAAGAACGCCGAGGAGAACGCGCCGAGCAGGAAGTACTTCATCGCGGCCTCCTGCGACAGCAGGCGGCGGCGACGGGCGAGGCCGCACAGCAGGTAGAGCGGCAGCGACATGACCTCGAGCGCCACGAACATGATCAGCAGGTCGTTCGAGGCGGGGAAGAGCAGCATGCCGCCGACCGCGAACAGCGCCAGCGGGTAGACCTCGGTGTGCGCCGCGCCCGCGGTGAGCGACTCCTCCTCCTCGGCCGAGCCCGGCAGGGCCGACGCCTGGGCGACGAAGTGGTCCTCGTCGTTGATGAGCAGCACGCTCACCGCGGCGAGGATGAGGATCGTGCCCCAGATGAACAGCGTCGGGCCGTCCACCGCGATCGCGCCCATCGCGGCGGCGTTGTGCGGCGTCTGCGTGGCCTGCCACACGGTGAGCACGAACGCGCCGACCAGCGAGATCAGCGTGAGCGGCATGTGGATCGCCTTGCGCAGGTAGCGCGGCGCGAACGCCTCCACCAGCACGCCCAGCACGGCCGCGCCGAACACCACGAGCAGCGGCGCCACCTGGGCGTATTCGATGACCGGTGGTTCGATCTGGTTCACTGGCCGGCCCCCTTCTGCACGGCGACGTTGAGCGTCGGCTCAGGATCGGCGGAGACGCCGGCGATCGACAGGGACTGCGTCACCGCCGGGTTGATCACGTCGAACAGCGGCTTCGGGTAGACCCCGAGCGCCAGGATCACCGCGATCAGCGGGGCCATCACCCACTTCTCCCGGCCGTTCAGCTCGGCGAGCGACTTGACGCCCTCACTCGGCGGCCCGCCGGCGACCCGCTGGTACAGCCACAGCATGTAGATCGCCGACAGCACCACGCCGAACGTGGCGATCACCGCCGCGACCAGGTAGGTGCGGTTCTGGAAGGTGCCGATCAGCACGGTGAACTCGGACACGAACGTGGCCAGGCCCGGCACCGCGGTACCGGCGAGGCAGGCGAACAGGAAGCTGCCCGCGAGCACCGGGGTCACCTTCTGCACGCCGCCGTAGTCCGAGATGAACTGCGAGCCGCGCCGCTGGATGAGGAACCCGGCGACGAGGAACAGCGCGCCGGTGGCGAACCCGTGGTTCACCATGTACAGCGTCGCGCCCGCGCCCGCGGTGGTGGTCATCGCGAACACGCCCATCGCGATGAACCCGAAGTGCGAGATCGAGGTGTAGGCGATGAGCCGCTTGATGTCGGTCTGCCCGATCGCCACGATCGCGCCGTAGATGATGCCGATCACCGAGAGGGTGATCACCAGCGGCGTGAAGAACTTCGAGGCGTCCGGGAACAGCTCCAGGCAGAACCGCAGCATGCCGTACGTGCCGACCTTGTCGAGCACGCCGACGAGCAGCACCGCGGCGCCGGCCGGGGCCTGGGCGGCCGAGTCGGGCAGCCAGGTGTGGAACGGCACCAGCGGCGCCTTGATCGCGAAGGCGATGAAGAAACCGAGGAACAGCCAGCGCTGGACGCCCGGGTCGGTGATCGTGCCGATCAGCTCGGTGTGCAGGAACGTGTTCTTACCGGCGATCACGTAGAGCCCGATCACCGCGACCAGCATGAGCAGGCCGCCGAGCAGCGAGTACAGCAGGAACTTGACCGCCGCATAGGACCGCTGGGCTCCGCCGTACGACCCGATCATGAAGTACATCGGGATCAGCATCGCCTCGAAGAAGACGTAGAAGAGGAAGACGTCGGTCGCCGCGAAGACGCCGATCATCATCGCCTCGAGCACGAGGATCAAGGCGAAGTACGTCTTCACCGAGCGCTTCGCCGGAGCCTCGGGGGTGCCCGCCGCCTCGTTCCAGGAGGCGAGCACCACGATCGGCACGAGCAGCGCCGACAGCAGGATCAGCACCAGGGCGACGCCGTCGACGCCGAGCGCGAAGTGAATACCGAACGACGGGATCCAGCTGTAGGTCTCCGCAAACTGCAGCCGATCCCCGCCGGGGTTGAACTGCGCGGCCATGACCGCGGTGAGCGCCAGCACCACCAGCGACACCGCGAAGGTGAGCTGCTTGGCGAGCGTCTCGTTGCGCTTGGGCACCGCCGCCACGGCTACGGCGCCCACCGCGGGCACGGCCATCAGGGTCGAGAGCCAAGGCATCAGAAGCTCCCTACGGCCAGCAGAGCACCGACGACCGCGGCGGCTCCGAGGAATATGGACAACGCGTACGAGCGCACGAACCCGGTCTGGATCCGGCGCAGGCGGCCGGACGTGCCGCCGATCGCCGCGGCGAGGCCGTTCACGATGCCGTCCACGCCGCGGTTGTCGAAGAACACCGCCAGGCGGGTCAGCCACTGACCCGGGCGCATGAACAGCGACTCGTTCAGCGCGTCGCCGTACAGGTCACGCCGGGCGAACGTGGTGAGGAACGAGCCGCGCGGGGCGACCTCGGGCACCGGGCTCTTGGCGTACTTGGTCCACGCGTACGCCGCGCCCGCCAGGACGAGCACGATCGTGACGATGCCGGGCACGCTCACCGGGTGGAACGCGAGCGGCTCCTCCGGCGCGCCCACGGCCGGGCGCAGGAAGTCGGCGAACGTGCCGGTCGCGATGAGCAGGCCACCGCCGAGCACCGAGCCGACCGAGAGCAGGATGAGCGGCCAGGTCATGGCCTTCGGCGACTCGTGCGGGTGGGCGTCGGCGGCCCAGCGCTTCTCGCCGAAGAAGGTCATGAACATCACGCGGGACATGTAGAAGCCGGTGATGCCGGCGCCGACCACCGCGACCCAGCCCAGCACCGGGTTCTGATGCATCGCCGCCTCGATGATGCTGTCCTTGGTGAACCAGCCGGACAGCGGCGGGATGCCGATGATCGCCAGGTAGCCGAGGCCGAACGTGGCGAACGTGATCGGCATGACCGTGCGCAGCCCGCCGTACCGGCGCATGTCGACCTCGTCGTTCATGGCGTGCATGACCGAGCCGGCGCCGAGGAACATCGCGGCCTTGAAGAAGCCGTGCGCGATCAGGTGCGCGATGGCGAAGGCGTAGCCGATCGGGCCGAGCCCGGCGGCGAGCACCATGTAGCCGATCTGCGACATCGTCGAACCGGCGAGCGCCTTCTTGATGTCGTCCTTGGCGCAACCGATGATCGCACCGGCGATCAGCGTCGCGGCGCCGACGATCGTCACCACGAGCTGCGCGGTCGGCGCGCCCTCGTAGATGGCCCCGGACCGGGTGATCAGGTACACGCCGGCGGTGACCATGGTCGCGGCGTGGATGAGCGCCGACACCGGGGTCGGGCCCTCCATCGCGTCGAGCAACCAGGACTGCAACGGGAGCTGGGCGGACTTGCCGCACGCGCCGAGCAGGAGCAGCAGGCCGATCACGGTGAGCGTGATCTGCTCGGCCGAGCCCGCGTTCGCCAGCACGTCCTTGTAGCCGACGGTGCCGAAGGTGACGAAGATCGTGAAGATGCCGAGCGCGAGACCGAAGTCACCGACCCGGTTCACCACGAACGCCTTCTTCGCCGCGGTCGCCGCGGACGGCTTGTGCTGCCAGAACCCGATCAGCAGGTACGACGCCAGACCGACGCCCTCCCAGCCGATGTACAGGCCCAGGTAGTTGTCGGCGAGCACGAGCACGAGCATCGCCGCGACGAACAGGTTGAGATATGCGAAGAACTTCCGCCGCTTCTCGTCGTGGGCCATGTAGCCGATCGAGTAGATGTGGATCAGCGAGCCCACACCGGTGATCAGCAGGGCGAAGGAGATCGACAGCGGGTCGATCAGCAGGCCCATCTCGACGTGGAACGACCCGGCCGGCAGGAAGTCGTACAGCATCACCTGGCGGCGCCGCTCGGCCTCGTCGAAGCCGAGGAGCTCCACGAAGGCGAGCACCGCCACCGCGAAGGAGGCGAGCGACATCGCCGTACCGAGGAGGTGGCCCCAGCGGTCCGTGAGGCGCCCGAACAGCAACAGGATCGCGGCGCCGACCGCGGGCAGCGCGATCATGAGCCAGGAGGCGCCGATCACTCCACCGGTCTCCGTGATGATCTCAGCGGGTTGCACGGAACACCTCTTAGTTCTTCAGCAGGTTCGCGTCGTCGACCGATGCGGACCTGCGGGTACGGAACATCGTCACGATGATCGCGAGGCCGACCACGACCTCGGCCGCCGCCACGACCATGACGAAGAACGCGATGATCTGTCCGTCCAGGTTCCCGTGCTGCCGGGCGAACGTGACGAAGGCCAGATTGCAGGCGTTGAGCATGAGCTCCACGCACATGAACACCACGATGGCGTTGCGGCGCACCAGCACGCCGACGGCGCCGATGGCGAACAGCAGCGCGGAGAGCACCAGATAGTGAGTGGTCATTCGCCGCTCTCCTTCTCGACCGCGCGCTGGGCGCGTACGGCCTCGCGGACCCGCTCGTCGCCCGAGTCGTCGTCCGCGTCTCGGACCAGGGACCGGGTGACCGACAGCTCCGACGTCGTGCCGTCGGGCAGCAGCGCCGGCATGTCGATCGCGTTGTGCCGGGCGTAGGTGCCGGGGCCCGGCAGCGGGGTCGGGATCCTGCCCTTCTCCGCGAAGGCGCGGAACCTCGCCCGCGAGAGATCCTTCTGCGTCGGCTTCGGCGCGGAGCGCTCCCGGTGCGCCAGCACGATCGCGGCGAGCGCGGCGGTGATCAGCAGCGCGGAGGTCACCTCGAAGGCGAACACGTACCGCGTGAAGATCAGCTGGGCGATCCGTACCACGTTGTCGCCGATCGGCAGCGACGGCGCGGCCGCCTCGACGGCCGCGTTGCCGATGGCGAGCGCGATCAGGCCGGCGAAGCCGAGCCCGGCGACCCCCGCCCAGAAGCGCTGGCCGCGGAGCGTCTCGACCAGCGAGTCGGCGCTGTCGACGCCCACGAGCATCAGCACGAACAGGAAGAGCATCATCACCGCGCCGGTGTACACGATGATCTGCACCGCCGCGAGGAACGGCGCGCCCTGCACCGCGTACAGCACGGCGAGCGAGAGCATCACCGTGCCGAGCATGAGCGCGGAGTAGACGGCCTTTCTGCTGAAGACGATCCCGAGCGCCGCGGCCACGGACACGACCGCGAGCACCCAGAACGTGATGGCCTCACCCATTGTCTCGTCCCAGGCGGTAGTAGTCCTCTTCGGTCTCGCCGAGGCGCATCGGGTGCGGCGGCGCCTCCATCCCCGGGCCGAGCGGGGCGAGCAGCATCTCCTTGGTGTAGATGAGGCTCTCCCGGCTGGTGTCGGCCAGCTCGTACTCGTTGGTCATGGTGAGCGCCCGGGTCGGGCACGCCTCGATGCACAGCCCGCACAGGATGCACCGCAGGTAGTTGATCTGGTAGATGCGCCCGTACCGCTCACCGGGCGAGTACCGCTCGTCCTCGGTGTTGTCCGCGGCCTCGACGTAGATCGCGTCCGCCGGGCAGGCCCAGGCGCACAGCTCGCAGCCGACGCACTTCTCCAGCCCGTCGGGCCAGCGGTTGAGCTGGTGACGGCCGTGGAAGCGCGGCGCGGTGGGGCGCTTCTCCTCCGGGTACTGGACCGTCACCGGCTTCTTGAACATGTGGTGGAAGGTGACGCCGAAGCCCTTGACGGGGTTCAGCCAGTCAGTTGCTCCCACTGGGCACCTCCTTACGAGCGGCCCCGTGGTAGTGCGGCAGATCCAGGGGCGGGACCGGGAACCCTCCGGCGGTGGGGTTCTCGCGAAGCTGCTCGAACTCTTCCTCGACGCGGGCCTTCTTCTCCTCGGCCGCCTTCTCGCTGACCGTCACGAAGCGCCAGGCCACCGCGAGCACGCCGATCAGGACGACGGCGGCGATGGTGAGCACCACCGGGCTCGTCTGCTCCTGCGTGCGGACCGCGCGCATCACCGCGACGAGCAGGATCCAGCCGAGGTTGACCGGGATCAGCACCTTCCAGCCGAACGCCATGAGCTGGTCGTACCGGACGCGCGGCAGCGAGGCCCGCACCCAGACGAAGAAGGAGAAGACGAGCGCGAGCTTGATGAGGAACCACAGCATCGGCCACCAGCCGGTGTTCGCGCCGTCCCACAGGGAGATCGGCCACGGCGCCCGCCAGCCGCCGAGGAACAGCGTGATCGAGATCGCCGAGACGGTGAACATGTTGATGTACTCGGCGATCATGAACAGGGCGAACTTCAGCGACGAGGAGTACTCGGTGTGGAAGCCGCCCACCAGCTCACCCTCGCCCTCCGGCAGGTCGAAGGGGAGCCGGTTCGTCTCGCCGAACATCGTGATCACGTAGATCAGGAACGACGGGATCAGCAGCACCGCGAACCACGACGGCGTCGGGATCGACAGCCCGAACACCTCGAGCGTGCCGCCGTGCGCCTGCTTGGCCACGATCTCCGAGGTGGACAGCGTGCCGGCGTAGAGGAACACCGCCACGAACGACAGGCCCATCGCGATCTCGTACGACACCACCTGGGCGCTGGACCGCAGGCCGCCGAGGATCGCGTACGGCGAGCGGGACGCCCACCCGCCGAGCACGATGCCGTACACGCCGATCGAGGCCATCGCGAGCACCATCAGCGCGCCGACCGGCAGGTCGGTGAGCTGCAGCGGCGTCTCCACCCCGAAGATCGAGACCTTCGGGCCGAACGGGATCACCGAGAAGGTCAGGAACGCCGGGATCGCGATGATCAGCGGCGCGAGCACGTAGACGACCTTGTCGACGGTGCGCGGGAGGATGTCCTCCTTCAGCGCCATCTTCAGGCCGTCGGCGATCGACTGCAGGATGCCGAACTTGCCCGCCCGGTTCGGGCCGTAGCGGTGCTGCATGCGGCTGATGAGCTTGCGCTCGTACCACACGGCGAACACCGCGCCCACCATGAGGAGGGCGAAGATGAACACCGCCTTGAGGATGGTGAGCCAGAGCGGGTCGTTGCCGAAGTCCTCAAGGGTGGGCCCGGTGGGCTCCGGGGCGGCGGTGAGCTGCGGGATCATGAGGCGCTCCCAATCTTGACGACGTCACCGGCGGCCGCGCGCAGGTCGCGGGTGACCGAGCAGGTGGCCGAGTGGGCCGGCAGCCACACCACGCGGTCGGGCAGCTCGGCGGTGCGCACCGGAACGGTGACCGAGCCGAGCCCGCTGCTGACAGTGATCTTGTCGCCGTCCGCGACCCCGATCTCCGCGGCGGTCGCGGCGGACAGCAGCGCGACGGTCTCGCGGGCGGTCCCGGCCAGGAACGGCTCGCCGTCCTGCATGCGCCCGGCGTCGAGCAGCAGGCGCCAGGTGGCGAGCACGGCCTCGCCGGCCTGCGGGGCGGCGGGCACGCCCGGGGCCACGTTCGGCGCCGGGGCGCGGGTGCCCTTCCAGGCGCCGAGCGCGGCGAGCTCGCGGCGCGCGGCGGCGGCGTCGGGCAGGCCCAGGTGCACGTCCATGTGGTCGGCGAGGGCGGTGATCGCCCGCAGGTCGCTCAGCACGCCCGACGCGGGCAGCGCCGCCTCGAACGACCGGCCGCGGCCCTCCCAGTCGACGAACGTGCCGCTCTTCTCGGCGACCGCGGCGACCGGCAGCACCACGTCGGCGCGGTCGGTGACCGCGCTGGCGCGCAGCTCGAGGCTGACGATGAACGGCGTGTTCTCCAGGGCGGCGAGCGCCGCGTTCGGGTCCGGCAGGTCGTAGGGGTCGACGCCGGCGATGACGAGGGCGTCGATCTCCTCGTTCACCACGGCGGCGAGGATGCCGGCCGTGTCGCGGCCCGGGGTCTCCGGCAGCGAGGCGACGTTCCAGACCCGCGCCACCTCGGCGCGGGCGGTCTCGTCGGTGACCGGGCGGCCGATCGGCAGCAGGTTCGGCAGCGCACCGGCCTCGAGCGCGCCGCGCTCGCCCGCGCGCCGCGGCACCCAGGCGAGCCGCGCGCCGGTGGCGGCGGCGAGCCGGAGCACCGCCGACAGCGCGCCGCGGCTGGTGGCAAGCCGCTCGCCGGCGAGGATGATCGCTCCGGGCTTGCGCAGCGCCGCGGCCGGGGCGCTCTCCTCGGAGATGAGCTCGCCGATCGCCTCGGCCTCCCCGCCGGGCACCACCGGGATGAGCGTGCCGCCCATCTTGACCAGCCCGGCGCTCGCGTACGGGGCGATCGAGTAGACCTTCAGGCCCTTCTTCAGGTACGCCTTGCGCAGCCGCAGGAAGACGATCGGCGACTCCTCCTCCGGCTCGAAGCCGGCGAGCAGCACCGCCGGGGCCTTCTCCAGGTCGGCGTAGGAGACCTCGATGCCCTTGCCGGCGACGGCGTGGGCGAGGAACTCGGCCTCCTCGGCCGAGTGCGGCCGGGCCCGGAAGTCGATGTCGTTCGTGCCGAGCGCGATCCGGGCGAACTTGCTGTAGGCGTACGCGTCCTCGACGGTGAGCCGGCCGCCGACGAGCACGCCGGCCCGGCCGCGCGCCCGCGCCAGGCCCTCGGCCGCGGCGGCGAGCGCCTCCGGCCAGGACGCCGGGACGAGCACGCCCTCCTCGTTGCGGACGAGCGGCGTGGTGAGCCGGTCCGGCTGGGTCGCGTAGGTGAACGCGAAGCGGCCCTTGTCGCAGTTCCACTCCTCGTTCACCTGCGGGTCGTCACCGGCGAGGCGGCGCGTGACCCGGCCGCGGCGGTGGTCGGTGCGCAGCGCGCAGCCGCTGGCGCAGTGCTCGCACGCGCTCGGCGTGGAGACCAGGTCGAACGGCCGCGCCCGGAACCGGTACGCCGCGCTGGTGAGCGCGCCCACCGGGCAGATCTGGATGGTGTTGCCGGAGAAGTAGGAGTGGAACGGCTCGCCGTCGGCGACGCCCACCTGCTCCTTGGCCCCGCGCTCGAAGAACTCGATGAGCGGGTCGCCGGCGATCTGCTCCTGGAAGCGCAGGCAGCGGGTGCACTGGATGCAGCGCTCCCGGTCGAGCAGCACCTGCGTGGACAGCGGCAGCGGCTTGGGGAAGGTGCGCTTGGTCTCGGTGAACCGGGACTCGCCCTGCCCGTTCGACATCGCCTGGTTCTGCAGCGGGCACTCGCCGCCCTTGTCGCAGACCGGGCAGTCGAGCGGGTGGTTGAGGAGCAGGAACTCCATCACCCCGCGCTGCGCCTTCTCGGCGACCGGGCTGGTGAGCTGGGTGTGCACGACCATGCCCTCGGTGCACACGATCGTGCACGAGGCGGCCGGCTTCGGCATGCCCTCGATCTGCACGAGGCACTGGCGGCACGCCCCGATCGGGTCGAGCAGCGGGTGCTCGCAGAACCGCGGGATCTGGATGCCGAGCTGCTCGGCGGCCCGGATCAGCAGGGTGCCCTTGGGCACGGCGATGTGGAAGCCGTCGATGGTGACGTTCACCATCTCGACCGGCTGCTCGGCCTTGGCGGCCGAGGTCGACTCAGCGGTCATGCGCACCCCCCAGCGACCGGGCCGCGGGTGTTGATGATCTCGCTTGGCGCGATCATTGCTTGCTCCATGCGGTGGATGCGGCGGGATCGAAGGGGCAGCCGCCGTTCTCGAAGTGCTGGATGTACTCGTCGCGGAAGTGCTTCACGGACGAGTGGACGATGCTCGTGGCACCGTCGCCGAGGGCGCAGAACGAGCGGCCCAGGATGTTGTCGGCGATGTCGGTGATCGTGGCCAGGTCCTCCTCGGTGCCCTGGCCCCGCTCCAGCCGCTGCAGGACCTGCTTGAGCCAGTAGGTGCCCTCCCGGCAGGGGGTGCACTTGCCGCAGGACTCGTGCGCGTAGAACTCGATCCATCGCATCGCCGCCCGCACCACGCAGGTCGTCTCGTCGAAGATCTGCAGGGCGCGGGTGCCGAGCATCGACCCGGCCTTGCCGACCGACTCGAAGTCGAGCGGCACGTCCAGGTGCTCCTCGGTGAAGATCGGCGTGGACGAGCCGCCCGGGGTCCAGAACTTGAGCCGGTGCCCCTCGCGGATGCCGCCCGCCATCTCCAGCAGCTCGCGCAGCGTGATGCCGAGCGGCGCCTCGTACTGCCCGGGCCGCTTGACGTGGCCGGACAGCGAGAAGATGCCGAAGCCCTTCGACCTCTCGGTGCCCATCGAGGCGAACCAGTTCGCCCCGTTGGCGATGATGCTCGGCACCGAGGAGATCGACTCGACGTTGTTGATCACCGTCGGGCTGGCGTACAGGCCGGCCACGGCGGGGAACGGCGGCTTGAGGCGCGGCTGGCCGCGGTAGCCCTCGAGCGAGTCGAGCAGCGCGGTCTCCTCACCGCAGATGTACGCCCCGGCGCCGCAGTGCACCACGAGCTCCAGGTCGAAGCCGGAGCCGAGGATGTTCTTCCCGAGGTAGCCCGCCTCGTACGCCTCGCGGACCGCCTGCTGCACCCGGCGGATGACGTGGAGCACCTCGCCGCGGATGTAGATGAAGGCGTGGTTCGCCCGGATGGCGTACGCGCTGATGATCACGCCCTCGACGAGCACGTGCGGGTTCGCCATCATCAGCGGGATGTCCTTGCACGTGCCCGGCTCGGACTCGTCGGCGTTGACCACGAGGTAGTGCGGCTTGCCGTCGTTCTGCGGGATGAAGCCCCACTTCATGCCGGTGGGGAAGCCCGCGCCGCCACGGCCGCGCAGCCCGGAGTCCTTCACCGCCTGGATGATCGCGTCCGGGTCCATGGTCAGCGCCTTGCGCAGCGCCTGGTACCCGCCGTTGCGGTGGTAGCCCTCGATGGTGAAGGAGTCCGGCTGGTCCCAGGTGGCGGTCAGGACCGGGGTGAGGGTGGTCATTCCACGTCCTCCTTACGCGGCGCCGTCCAGCCCTTCTCCTTGGCGAGCCGCAGGCCCTCGAGCGAGGCGTCGCCCGCCGACGGGCCCTCGTGCGCCAGGCCGTCGGACAGGCCCGCGAGCACCCGCGAGGCCTCCTTGAAGGTGCACAGCCGCTTCGGGCCGCGGGTCGGGGCGACCGGCTTGCCGGCCCGCAGGTCCTCGACGAGCCGCTTGGCCGACTCCGGGGTCTGCCGGTCGAAGAACTCCCAGTTGACCATGACCACGGGGGCGTAGTCGCAGGCGGCGTTGCACTCCAGCCGCTCCAGCGACACCTTGCCGTCGGGGGTGGTCTCGTCGTGGCCCACGCCGAGGTGCTCCGACAGCGTCTCCCAGATCTGGTCGCCGCCCATCACCGCGCAGAGCGTGTTGATGCACACGCCCACGTGGTACTCGCCGGCCGGCTTGCGCTTGTACATCGTGTAGAAGGTCGACACGCCCACGACCTCGGCCTTGGGAATGCCGAGCATCTCGGCGCAGAACTCGTGCCCGCGGTCGGACACGTAGCCGTCCACCGACTGCACCAGGTGCAGCAGCGGCAGCAGCGCCGAGCGCGGCTTCGGGTAGCGGGCGATGATCTCCTTCGCCTCGCGCTCGAGCCGCTCGCGGACCTCGGGCGGGTAGCCCTGGTTCTCGCTCACCTGTCAACTCCCCCCATGACCGGGTCGATCGAGGCGATCGCCGAGATGACGTCGGCGACCATGCCGCCCTCGACGGTGGCCGGAAGCGCCTGCAGATTGGTGAAGGACGGGTCGCGGAAGTGCACGCGGTACGGCCGGGTGCCGCCGTCGCTCACCACGTGCGCGCCCAGCTCGCCGCGCGGCGACTCCACCGCCGCGTACGCCTGCCCGGCCGGCACCCGGAAGCCCTCGGTCACCAGCTTGAAGTGGTGGATGAGCGCCTCCATCGAGGTGCCCATGATGTGGGCGATGTGGTCGGGCGAGTTGCCCATGCCGTCGGGGCCGAGCGCGAGCTTCGACGGCCAGCCGATCTTCTTGTCCTCGATCATCACCGGCTTGCCCTTGAGCTCGGGACCGGTGAGCCGGTCGAGCGCCTGCTGGATGATCTTCAGCGACTCCTCGACCTCGGCCATCCGCACCAGGTACCGGCTGTACACGTCGCAGCCGGTCTCGGTGGGCACCTCGAAGTCGTAGGTCTCGTAGCCGCAGTACGGCTGCGACTTGCGCAGGTCCCAGGGCAGGCCGGCGGCGCGCAGCATCGGCCCGGTCACGCCGAGGGCCATGCAGCCGGTGAGGTCGAGGTACGCGATGTCGCGGGTCCGGCGCACGTACACCGGGTTCTCGTCGAGAACCTTGCGCATGTCCTTGACCCGCTTCGGCATGATCTTGAGGAACTCGCCGATCTTGTCGACCGCGCCGGCGGGCAGGTCCATGGAGACGCCGCCGGGCCGGACGTAGGCCATGTTCATCCGCAGGCCGGTGATGTACTCGAACAGGTCGAGCACCATCTCCCGCTCGCGGAAGCCGTAGATCATCACCGAGGTGGCGCCGAGCTCCATGCCGAAGGTGGCGATCGCCACCATGTGCGAGGAGATCCGGTTGAGCTCCATCATGAGCACCCGGAGCACCTGGGCCCGCTCGGGGATGCGGTCGGTGATGCCGAGGAGCTTCTCCACGGCGAGGCAGTACGCCGTCTCGTTGAAGATCGGCGAGAGGTAGTCCATGCGAGTGACGAACGTGACCCCCTGGGTCCACGTCCGGTACTCCATGTTCTTCTCGATGCCGGTGTGCAGGTAGCCGATCACCGGCCGGGCCTCGACCACGGTCTCGCCGTCGAGCGTCAGCACCAGGCGCAGCACCCCGTGCGTGGACGGGTGCTGGGGACCCATGTTGACGACCAGGTGCCGGTCGGACGAGTCGCTGATCGCTTTGACGAGCTCGTCCCAGTCCTGGCCGTTGACGGTGTAGACCTTGCCCTCGGTCGTCTCGTCGTGCAGGGCGGTCATACGTCCTCCTTCGCGCCCGGCTGCTTCGCGCCCGCTTCGGTCGCCTCCGGCCGGCGGGCCGGCCTCATGACGGAGCTCACGAGTACGACCTCCTCTGGTCCGGGGCGGGGGTCGTGGCACCGCGGTACTCCACCGGGATGCCGCCCAGCGGGTAGTCCTTGCGCTGCGGGTGCCCCTCCCAGTCGTCGGGCATCTCGATCCGGGTCAGTGCGGGGTGGCCGTCGAAGATGATCCCGAAGAAGTCGTAGGTTTCCCGCTCGTGCCAGTCGTGCGTGGGGTATACCGACACTGTGGAGGGAATGTGCGGGTCGGCGTCAGGGCAGGAGACCTCGATCCGCAGGCGTCGATTGTGGGTGATGGAACACAGGTGGTACACCGCGTGCAGCTCGGCGCCCGTCTCATGAGGGTAGTGCACCCCGGAGACGCCGAGTGACAGCTCGAACCGCAGCTTCGGATCGTCCCGCAGGTGGCGCATGACCTCGACCAGCCGCTCACGCCTCACGTGGAACGTGAGCTCGCCCCGGTCGACCACGACCCGCTCCACGGCGTCCGAGAAGCCGTCGCCGAGCGCGCGCTCCAGCTCGTCGGCGATGACGTCGAACTCGCCGGGCTCGCCGGTCTGCGCCGGCCCGCCGTACGGCCGCGGGCTGGACAGCTTGGGCGGGCGGCGCACCACGAGGCCGCCGTAGCCGGAGGTGTCGCCGGTGCCCTTGACGCCGAACATGCCCTTGCGGGCGATCGGCAGCTCGATGGGGTTGACGGCGGGCAGGTTCTCCTGCGGCTTGTTCTGCTCTTCGCTCATCTGACGGCCCCCCGGTCGTCCACCAGCGGCAGCGGGTTGAGGGCGCGCCTCTCCAGCTCCTCGATCTGCCGTTCGCGGTGCACGCCGAACTTCATGTTCTGGATCTTGTCGTGCAGCTTGACGATCGCGTCGAGCAGCATCTCCGGCCGCGGCGGGCAGCCGGGCAGGTAGATGTCGACCGGCACGACGTGGTCGACGCCCTGCACGATCGCGTAGTTGTTGAACATGCCGCCGCTCGAGGCGCACACGCCCATGGCGATCACCCACTTGGGCTCGGCCATCTGGTCGTAGATCTGCCGCAGGATCGGCGCCATCTTCTGCGACAGCCGGCCGGCGACGATCATCAGGTCGGCCTGGCGAGGCGAGGCGGACGCACGCTCCATGCCGAACCTGGCGAGGTCGTGCTTGGGGCCGCCCGCGGCCATCAGCTCGATCGCGCAGCAGGCGAGACCGAAGGTGGCGGGCCACACCGAGTTCTTCCGTGCCCAGCCGGCGACCTGCTCGACGGTGCTCAGGATGAACCCGCTGGGGAGTTTCTCTTCCAGACCCATGTTGAACCTCTCAGTCCCAGTCCAGGCCGCGGCGCCGCCAGACGTACGCGTACGCGACGAGGACGGTGACGATGAACAGCACCATCTCGACCAGCCCGAACACCCCGAGCGCGTCGAACGCGACCGCCCACGGATAGAGGAAGATGATCTCGATGTCGAATACGATGAAGAGCATCGCGGTGATCATGTACTTGAGCGGGAACCGACCGCCGCCGGGCGGCTGCGGGGTCGGCTCGACACCGCACTCGTAGGCGTCGAGCTTGGCGCGGTTCCAGCGCTTAGGACCGGTGAACGGCGCGATGGCAACGGAGAAGACGGCAAATCCCGCGGCGAGAACCGCGAGCACCAGGATCGGCACGTAGAGGTTCATCCGCACGCATCCCGTTTCATGAGGCTAGGAACAACGATCATGGTCTTCGCTTCGGGGAGAGTCATGCCGGTGGCGTGACCTTGGACAGGGCATTGACGATCCGGTCCGTCGCGTCACCTCGCCGGTCCGTGAGATTAGCAAGCAGCTTGAGCAGGAATCTCATGACACGAGGGTGCGGCAGGCCATGGCGGGTGGCGAACCGCATCACGCCGGGCCGCCCGATCAACTGCACGAACAGCCGGCCGAGCGTGAAGTACCCGCCGAACATCTCTTTGAGGATCCCAGGATAGGTGCGCAGCACCCGCTCCCGTTGCGCGGCCGTCGCCCGGCCGAGGGCCTGCACGACGACCTCCGCCGCGATCTTCCCGGTCTCCATGGCGTAGGCGATGCCCTCGCCGTTGAAGGGGTTGATCATTCCGCCGGCGTCACCGACGAGCACCAGCCCGCGGGTGTAGTGCGGCTGCCGGTTGAACCCCATCGGCAGCGCCGCGCCCCGGATCGGGCCGGTCATGTTCTCTTCGACGAACCCCCATTCCTCCGGCATCGTGGCGACCCAGCGGCGCAACAGGTCGCGGTAGTCGATGTGCTGGAACGCCGCACTGGTGTTGAGCAGGCCCAGCCCCACGTTGGCCGTCCCGTCGCCGACACCGAAGATCCAGCCGTACCCGGGCAGCAGCTCGTCGCCGTCCCACAGCTCGAGCCACGACTCCAGGTAGTCGTCGTCGTGCCGCGGGCTGGTGTAGTAGGTGCGCACCGCGACGCCCATCGGACGGTCGGGCCGCTTGTGCAGGCCCATGGCGATGGAGAGCCGGGAGGAGTTGCCGTCGGCCGCGATCACCAGCCGCGAGCGGTAGACGACCTCCCCGCCCGCGCCGTCGTCGTGCCGGGCGCGCACGCCGACGATGTGCCCGCTGCGCTCGTCGATCACGGGGCCCACGACGTTGACCCCCTGCAGGACGGTGGCGCCGCCGCGCACCGCGTGGTCGGCGAGGATCCGGTCGAAGTCCTTGCGGGTGCGCACCAGCCCGAAGTCGGGATAGGACGCGAGTTCGGGCCAGTCGAGCTCCAGGCGGATGCCGCCGCCGATGACCCTGAGGCCGCGGTTGCGGACCCAGCCGGGGGCGTTGATGTCGACGCCCATCGCGAGGAGCTGCTTGACGGCGCGCGGGGTGAGCCCGTCGCCGCACACCTTCTCCCGGGGGAAGCGGGCCTTCTCCAGCACGAGGGTGGTCAGCCCGGACCGCGCGAGGTAAAAGGCGGTCGTCGAACCCGCGGGACCGGCGCCGACGACGATGACGTCGGCGTCCAACTCGCCCCGCTGTCCGGGTGCTCGCCCGCTAGTCCGCACGCTCACTGGACCTGTCCTGTCCTCGAGGCCGAGGCCCCAGGGGTGGTGGGAACCTTCGTGCCTTTGTGAACCCCTTCACAAACTTGTCGCGCCGAAGTCTAGTCCCTTTTACCCGGTGAGTGTGAGGGGCCCTTCCCCTGGTGCGACGGCCCCTCCCCGCAGCGCGCGGGCATCGGCGTCTCAGCGGATGAACACGCGTTCCCGAATCGTGATCGGAGACCCCCACCCCGGGTGGGACGCATCCATCGGCCGTGCACGAAACGCGCAGGTCGGCGCGCTCAGGCGCGCGCCCGGGCCTGCGCGGCAGCGTCCATCGGCGGCTCCCCGTCGGTCGGGCAGGAGCGGGGCGCGCCTCGGCGATCTGCGGGGATCACGGACGTGCGCCGCGCCGGCCATCGGCAGCGGATGCACAGTGGTTTATACCACTGCCCGATTTGTGATCAAGTTCGACACGGTGCCCGTGACCGAGGCGAGGCGGACCCGATACCGGCCGTCCGCCGCGCCGCGCGTCCCGGCGGGCCACGGGTACGGCGAGCGGAGGCCGGCCTTGCATGCCGTCGGCGACCGAGCGCAGGGCGGCGGGACGCCGCGACCGGACAGCGCGGCGGGACGCCGCGGTCGGGTACGGCCGGCCGGGACGGCGGGCGCGCCGCCGCCGGCCGAAGGGCGTGGGCCGCCGGGTCAGTCCGCCGGCTTGTACGCCCGGTGCAGGGCGACGATGCCGAAGGTGAGGTTGCGCCAGGCGACCCGGCTCCAGCCCGCGTCCCGGATGATGCCGGCGAGGGTGCGCTGGTCGGGCCAGGCGCGGATCGACTCGGCGAGGTACTCGTAGGAGTCGGGGTTGGAGCTGACCAGCCGGGCGATCCGGGGCAGCAGCCGGACCAGGTACTGCGAGTAGACCAGGTCGAACGCCTTCGTCGTGGGGTGGGAGAACTCGCAGACCACGAGCCGCGCCCCCGGCTTGGCGACGCGGAGCATCTCGCGCAGCGCGGCGGGGGTGTCCTGCACGTTGCGCAGCGCAAAGCTGATCGTCACCGCGTCGAAGGACTCGTCGGCGAACGGCAGCCGCAGCGCGTCCCCGGCGATGAAGGTCACCCCGCGCACCCCGCCGCCGTGGATGCCCGAGCCGCCCCGGCGCCGCACCCCGGTGCGCAGCATGCCGAGGGAGAAGTCGCTCGCGATCGCGCGGGCGCCGAGCCCGGTGAAGGCGTCGGTGCTGGTGCCGGTCCCCGCGCCGAGGTCGAGGACGAGCTCCCCCGGACCGGCGTCCACGGCCTCCGCCGTCGCCCTGCGCCAGTACCGGTCCCGGCCCAGCGACAGCACGTCGTTGACCAGGTCGTAACGCCGGGCCGTGCGGTCGAACATGGCCGCGACCTCGTGCGGTTTTTTGTCCAGCGATGCGCGCGTCATGGGACAAGCCTAGTGCGCCGTGACCATTTTCACTGAAAGTAGCCACACCGTTACGCGGCGAATGGTAGGAAGTTCTGCGTGCTTTCGCGGAACAGGAAGATCATCAGAGCCTTCGGAGCCTGCGCCCTCGGCGCCTGCACGGCCGCCGCCGCCACGCTCCCCGCCGCGCCGGGCGCCGCCGCGGCGCTCCCCGGCACCGGGCAGGGCCGGGCCCCGGCGATGGCCCGGGGTGCGGTGGCGCACGCCCGCGTGGTGTCGGCCGACCCGGTCGACTACACGCCGCACGTGCTCGACGGCATCGTCAACGCGTTCGCGCTCGTGGGCCGGAAGGTCGTGGTCGGCGGCTCGTTCACCCGGGTGCAGAACGCCGGTGAGTCCCGGGAGATGCGGCGTACCAACCTGTTCGCCTTCGACCTCTACACCGGCAAGGTCGATGAAAATTTCGCGCCGGTGCTCGACGGCACCGTGTACGCGCTCGCCCCCGGGGCCGGCGACACGGTTTACGTCGGCGGCGCGTTCGACACCGTCAACCACTGGCCCGCCCACGCGCTCACCCGGCTGAGCCTCGAGGACGGGCGGGCGGTGCACGGGTTCACGCCCTGGGTGCGCGGCGGCGAGGTCAACGCCCTCGTCGCGCACGGCGGCCACCTGTACGTGGGCGGCGACTTCCGCCGGATCGGCGAGGCCGAGCGCCCGGCGCTCGCCCGGCTCGACGCGCGCACCGGCGCGCTCGACCCGACCTTCACCGTCACGCCGGGCGATCCGCCGCGGCGCGCCCGGCTCCGGGTGTACGCGATGGCGCTCTCCCGCGACCGGCTCGCGGTCGACGGCGCGTTCACCACGCTCGACGGGCTGTCCCGGCCGCAGCTCGGCCTCATCGACATCGGGCGGAACCCGGCGAGGGTCGCCCCCTGGCGTACCGCAGCGTACGCGCCGGACTGCTGGTCGGCGTTTCCCTGGTACGTGCGCGGCCTGGATTTTTCGCCTGACGGAAAGTACTTTGTGGTCGTTACCACAGGGGGACCGAAACACCGTGGTGGCACCGGTCCCACATGCGACTCAGCGGCCCGTTTCGAAACCTATTCCAGAGGCAACAATATCCACCCCACCTGGATCAACCACACCGGGGGTGACTCGCTTTACTCGGTGGCGGTGACGGGTGCCGCGGTCTACGTCGGCGGCCACCAGCGGTGGCTGAACAACCCGCACGGTTCGGACACCCCGGGTCCGGGCGCGGTGTCGCGAAAGGGCATCGGCGCGATCCATCCGGTGACCGGCCGCGCGCTCGCCTGGAACCCGACCCGGACCCGAGGTGTGGGGGTGAAGGCATTCCTCGCGCATAAGGGCGGCCTTCTCGTCGGAAGCGACACGACCGAGCTCGGGCGCGAGTACCATGCCCGCGTCGGCATGTTCCCGCTGCGGAACTGAACCCGATTCACCGGTCCTCGCGGGACTCCCGTCTTCTGGCGATGGCTTTGCTCACCTCGTCACGTTGTCCGGACAGCAAGACATAGCTTGCGAGGCCACTGATGAGGAAGGCGGCCACAAGGAGCCAGAACAGGTCCCGCAGACCGGTCAGATAGAGCACGGCGAGGGCGACGGCGAACAGCCCCACCCGCGACAGGGTGTAAACCACAAGTGGACGCACAGCGTCGAGGTTACGTCACTCTCACGATGGAGCGGTCGCACTTCGCATGAGGCGCGAGCGCTGCTACTCTTACCCAACACGGCGCTTTCATAAAGAAACACCCATCAGCGCCCCAAAGAGGCTCTATCATATAACAATCGGGCAGTCAGCCGATAACATCACGTGATCTTTGTGAAAAGCACGGATAAATCAGGCTCCGCTCGGCACACTGGTTACCTGTCCGCCCGCAGCAGGACGCGGGATGCGAGGGGGAGAGATTGTGGAGAGTAGCAGCGAGCGTCTGCTGACACCCGGGGAGGTCGCCGCCCTCTTCCGGGTCGACCCAAAAACGGTGACACGCTGGGCGGCCGCCGGCCGAATCAGCAGCATCCGCACCCCAGGTGGGCACCGGCGCTTCCGCGAGTCGGAGGTTCACGCCCTCCTGCGCGGTGAGGAGGTCCTGACGGCCGAACGCCAAAACAGCGAGTCACCGCGCGTCTGACGTCGGCACCGTCACCACCGGTGATCCTGCGACCCCCGGAAGCCGCAGGGTCACTGGAGTGGGGGACCGGGACGCGCCGCCCGGCACCCCCCGACGACGCTCTTGGTCCTGCTGTGCCCATTGCACCCTCTCGTGCGCTGATTCTCGTTCGCGTCGTCATCCGCCGGGGCCGGCACACCCCGGCACGTTGAGGTTCCGCGCCGGACGCGCGACCGGCCCGCGCGGGCACGCCCCCAGTGGCGCGCCGCGGGTCCGGACCGCGGTGGGGATTCGGTTGTGGAGCCGCCGCCGTGACGGCGTCGCACCGACGGCCGCGACGGCGGCCGGCTGTGACGGCGCTGGTGGTGGCGCGACTGAGGTGCCCCCGGCACGGCGGAGTACCGGGGCGACGCCGGGAACGCGGCCGGGAAGGGGCGGGCCACGACGGCCCCGGCGGCCGGAACGCGATCCGGCCATGACCGCCGATCCCATCCGCGACACGTCCCGCGGCACCGGCGTGCGCCGCCGCCGGGACGCATGGTCCGGCAGCACGTCCGCCACGGCGTCGGCAGCGCCGTACACCCCGCCCTGCCCTGAGCACGACGTCGGCGACGCCGTTCCCGCCGCCACGACGTGCTCGTTCACCGGCCGGTCCGGTGGCCGGTACGGCACAGCGCCGCGGCGCGCCGCCGTTCCGCGGCGTCAACGGCGCCGCCCTCGGCCGGCCCGCGCCCGACGGCACCCCGAAACGGACCGCGGAAGGGACACCGTCACCGGGCGGCAGGCGGCACCGTCGCCCGCGCCGCCGCACGCCATCGTCCGCGGCACGTCCCGCAGGCACCGCCCCCGATCGCGACCCGGGCCGTCAGCGCTCCTGCTCCGCCTTGAAGGCGAGGAACGCGGCCTCCAGCTCGTCGTTCTCCTCCCGCCAGCGCCGCCGCAATGCGGCGAGCTCCTCCTCGCTGACCGCCTCCGCCGACCAGCGCTCGTACTCCGGATCACCCGGCGCGACCTCCACGTACGCGTTGCCGATGAGGCGCCCGTCATCGCTGGCCAGGGTCTGCGGCACCCGCAGGGTCCCGTCCGCGAGCCGGATCACGTACATCTGAGATCACCTAGATTCCGTAACGCCGGTTGAAGAACAACATCACGTTGAGCGCGGTCCTGGTGTCCCCGCCGAGCATGTCCACGAGCGCGGGGCGCTGGCGCGAGGCGATGGCGGCGAACGCGTCGGCGAAGAACTCCTTCCGCCCGAGGCCGTTGCCCTGCTTGTGGAAGCCCGACACCAGATGCGGCAGGCACTGCTCGTAGAGCGCCTTGAACTCCGGGGAGTCCGACACCCAGTCCCCCGGCGGCGCGTCGACGTCGTCGAGGGCGTGGCCCACCTCGTGCATCATCACGTCCGGGGTGGGTGAGGGCCGGTCCCCCACCACGATCTTGCGGTCGCCGTAGGCGCCGGCGCAGATGTCCCAGGTCGCCCGGCCCGACGGCAGCGGGGCGCCGCGCAGGTACCCCATGTCGTCGAGGTCCGGCACGCCGCCGGGGCCGACGTAGATGCCCTCGAGCCCGTCGGCGAGCTTCTCCTTCAGCCGGTCGGGGAGCCGCGCGAGGCTCTCGATCGCCCGCACGATCTCCGGCGGGGGCGGCCCGTCCGCCGCGTCCCACTGGCGGTGCAGCACCCGCTCCAGGGCGCCGCAGTGCCGCCGCCCGTCACCGAGGTCGGGGAAGTCCGGCGGATGCGGCGGGGCCTCCGCCGGCCGGTAGTCGAGTTCGAAGTCCCGCCAGGTGTACACCGGCCGGTCCACGACCGGCGCGGTCACCGCGGTGCGGTAGGCGCGTTCCGGGCGCCTCGCCCGGTCACGCAGCTCGAAGCCGTTCCTCCGGTCCGGCGCCTCGCCGGACTCGACCCGCCGATCCCCGCGCTCGGAGCGGCGGAACCAGCCGAACCGTTCGGTGCGTTCCGGCCGCGGCGCGTCACCCCGCTCCGGGCGCACCGCGTGCCGTTCGGCCTCACCCCGCGACTCGACCCCGCCGCGCGAGGTGTACGGCCCGCGCTGCCACCAGCGCAGCCCCCGTCGATGACGACCTCTGTCGCCCAATTGCGCCATCGCGCCTCTCTGTTCTCCACGGTCGAGTCGGCCGCCCCCGTCCGCTCGACGCCGCCCGTCCCGTCGGGGCCACTCGCCCGCCTCCGCCCGTCCGGCGGCGTTCCCTCGGTCGGGTCCCGGCCTCCCCTCCCCATCCTCGCCGAGAAGTGCTGTCGCGTCCCACGGTACGACGAGGGTCTCTGCCGAGTCACCCGTTATGCGGGGTTCTTTCGGTGGCCGCATCGCCGCCGCCACGGCCCGGCGGGCCGTTCCATGCGCGTGCGGGGCCGCCGTCAGCACATCCGGAACTTCCTCATCCGGACGTTCCGAACCTTGCGCAGCCAAAGGGCGATCTATGCCTGCTATGCCGTACGCTGCGCATATGCCTGTGGTTATCGGTCTGGCGCTGCTGGCCTTCTGGCTCTACTGCCTCTTCGACGTCATCACCACGCCCGAGGACCAGGTCCGGAACCTGCCGAAGGTGCTCTGGGTGCTGGTCGTCGTGCTCCTGATGACGGTCGGCGGCCTGCTGTGGCTGCTGCTCGGCCGCCCGCTGCAGCAGCAGGCGCACACGCCCGGCGGCCCCGCCGTGTTCGGCGGCGGCTCCTTCGGCCGGGCCACGCGCCGTCCCCCGGCGCCGCGTGGTCCCGATGACGACCCGGAGTTCCTGCGCAGCCTGGATCGGCGCATCCGCGGGGAGGAGTGACCGGCGGGGTGGCGCCGGTGCGGCGTCAACCGGCCCGGCAACGGGTACGGCCCGGCGACCGGCCGGGCCGATGCATGAGAACGGGACGGGATGACGGTGCTCGCCCGGGCGGCCGAGCGGCCGCCCCGGCGCCGGTGACCACGGGCGGGATCAGCCCGGGATGTCCGCGTACGAGTGCAGGCCGCCGAAGAAGATGTTCACCCCGACGAGGTTGAACAGCAGGCAGCCGCAGGCGACGAGCTGGATGATGACGCTCCGCTTGCCCCGCCAGCCCGCGGTGGCGTGGGCGTGCAGGTAGGCGGCGTACGCCAGCCAGGTGATGAACGACCAGACCTCCTTGGGGTCCCAGCCCCAGTAGCGGCCCCAGGCCCGGTCGGCCCACAGCGCGCCCGCGATCACGGCGAAGGTCCACACCGGGAACGCGAGCACGATGGCGCGGTGAGCGATCCGCTCCAGGGTCTCCCGGTCCGGCAGCCGCATGGCGCCCGGCCGGCGCACCAGGTAGAGCACGCCGGTGACCGCGGCGAGGAAGAACAGGCCGCTCGCGATGATCGCGGCGCCGACGTGCAGGGCGAGCCAGTAGGAGTTGAGCGCCGGGACCACGGGACCGGCCTGGACGTACAGGTAGAGCACGGCGAAGCCGAGCCCGAGCGCCGCGGCGAGCATGAGGAACGCGCCAAGGAAGCGGATCCGCTGCCGCAGCAGGAGCACGAGGAACGTGGTCACGGCGGCGAAGCAGATCCCGACCGTGAACTCGTACATGTTGCCCCACGGCCACCGGCCCGACGCCACGCCGCGGGTGACGATGCCGCCGAGGTTCGCCGCCCAGCCCAGCCAGCTGATCACGACCGCGACGCGCCCCGCGGTCGCCGCCCAGGGCGCGTACGGCACCGCGGCCGTCCCGGCGTCCTCGCCGGTGCCCGCCTCGGCCCGGTCGCCGCCGCCCTCGCCACCGCCGACGGTGACCAGTTCGCGGGACCGCGGGGCGGGCGCCTGGCCACGGGGACGGCCGAACGCGAGCTCCAGGGCGTATCCGATCATGGCGCCCAGGTAGAGCAGGACCGTCACCAGGATGAGCTGGTCGCTCAGCTGGGCGAGTCCGGTGTTGACCTGATTGCCCACCGTGTCACTCCTTAGCGGTACGGCCGCGAACCGGCCGCTCGGTATCGGTTGCGGCCGCCACCGGCCGCTGCTCGGCATCGGATGCGGCCGTCGCCGGCCGCTCGTCGGACGCGGCCGCGAACCGGCCGCGCAGGGAGCCGACGATCTCGTCGAACTCCTCGGTGAAGTTCACGTTGCCCTCGGTGCGGGCGAGGCCGCCGACCTCGATCGTCGCCGGGCCGTCGGCGCGGCTCACCCGGATCCACACCCGGCGGCGCCGGACCACGAGCGACAGCACGAGCGCCACCGTCGCCACCACCGCGGAGACGAGCGCGGGCAGCCGCCCGGGATCGTAGGTGATCTGGAGCGTGATCCACTCCTTGACCCCGGTGAACTCGATCGTGCCCGCCCCGTCCGGCAGCGTGAGCCGCTGCCCCGGCTGCAGCGGATCGGACTGCATCACCAGCGGCTGCAGCTTGTCGGTGTCGAGCTGGTAGACCGACTGCGGCACGCCGTCGTCGAGGCCGAGGTCGCCGGAGAACGCCCAGATCTGCACCGTGGGGTTGATCGCCGCCGGGAACACCGACACGTAGCCGCCCTCGGCGCTCGCCGTGCTCGGCAGGAACCGGGCGAGGAAGCCGAGCTGCCGGGGCCGGGCGTCCGGGACCTTGATCACGCACTCGGAGGTGAGGGTGCGCTGGTCGACCGGGAGACACGGCACCGGTCCCTCGAAGGCGACCTGCCCCTCGCCGTCGGTGACCTTGACGACCGGCGCGTACCCGTGGTTGAGCAGGTACGTCTGGGTGCCGTCCACGTTGAGCGGCTCGTTCACCCGCAGGTCGTAGGCGCGCTCGGGCGCGCCCGGCCGGTCGGTCACCCCGAGCCTGGCCACGTAGTCGAGGGCCTGGCCCTGCCGCTCCCCCTCGGCCTGGTAGGTCGCCTGGAAGTCCCGCAGCGTGAACGTGAACGGCGCCAGCGAGTCGGCGGTGACGAGACGGCCCGGCTGGAACCGGTCGTACACCGCGACCGTGTTGGCGAAGCCCTCCCCCTCGACGACGAGCACGTTGCCGCGGTAGCCGTACACCGCGCCGACGCCGACCGCGACGAGGATGCCGATCAGCGCGAAGTGGAAGAGCAGGTTGCCGACCTCGCGCAGGTAGCCCTTCTCGCCCGCGACCCAGTCGGGGCCGGTGGCCACCCGGAAGCCCTTGCGGCGCAGGTGCGCGGCGAGCTCGGCCACCTCGGCCTCGCCGTGGAACGCGGCGTGGCGCGGCAGCCGGGACAGGTTGCGCGGCGCGGCCGGGGGCCTGCGGCGCAGCTCCCGGTAGAGGGTGACCGAGCGGGGCAGCACGCAGCCGAGCAGCGAGACGAACAGCAGCAGGTAGATCGCCGCGTACCAGGGCGCCTGGAACACGTCGAACAGGTAGAGCCGGTCGAGCCACTCGGCGAGCGAGGGGCTGTCCCGGAAGTACTCGGCGACCTTCTCCGGGCTCACCCCGCGCTGCGGGAAGATCGAGCCGGGCACCGAGGCGACCGCGAACAGGAACAGCAGGATGAGCGCGGTGCGCATCGAGGTGAGCGTGCGCCAGCCCCAGCGCAGCCAGGCCACCGGGCCGAACCCGGCGGGGCGGCGGGGCGGGGCGGCGGCCGTCTCCTCCGGCGCCACGGCCTCCTCGCCGGGCGCCGTGGCGACCGTGGCGGCCTCGGCCGCGGCGGCGGGCCGCTCGGCGCCGCTCTCGCCAGGGACGTGGGAACGACTCATTCAGATCACCGGCCTGAACCCGCCGATCCAGCCCTGCAGGCCCGCGACGAGCTCGGTCCACAGCCCGGTCACGAGCAGCAGGCCCACGGCGACGAGCATGCCGCCGCCGATGCGGGTGATGAGCTGCGTGTGCCGCCGCAGCGCCCGGAAGGCGTGCAGCGCCTGACGGTAGGCGAGCCCGGCGAGCACGAACGGCAGGCCGAGCCCGAGCGCGTACCCGAACGCGAGCGCCGCGCCGCGCGCCGCGCTGCCCTGGTCGAGGGAGAGTCCGAGCACCACGGCGAGGGTCGGGCCGATGCACGGCGTCCAGCCGAGCCCGAACACCACGCCGAGCAGCGGCGCCCCGGCGAGACCGGCCGCGGGCAGCCGCGAGATGCGGTAGTCGCGCTGCAGGCCCGGGATGAAGCCGAGGAACGCGAGCCCGAGCACGACGGTGAGCGCGCCGAGCACCCGGGTGATCACGTCCGCGTTGGCGTGCAGCGCCGCGCCCACGCCGCCGAACAGCGCGCCGCCGGCGACGAACACCAGGGCGAAGCCCAGCACGAACAGCGAGCTGCCGAGCACCATGCGGCCCCGCCTCGGGTCGCCGCTCATCCCGGTGACGTACGACAGATAACCGGGCACGAGCGGGAGCACGCACGGGGAGAGGAAGGAGACGACCCCGGCCGCCACCGCGATCGGCAGCGCCACGAGGAGGGAGCCCGCCGCCACGGTGTCGGCGAGCCCGTCAGCCGCCACCACTGCCCTCACCACTGATCTTCGTCACGACGTCGAGCAGCGCCGAGTGCTTCACCTCGCCGAGCGCGCGGGCGGCGATGCGGCCCTGCCGGTCGATCACGAGCGTGGTGGGGATCGCCGCGGGCGGCACCGTGCCCTGGAAGGCGAGCGCCACCTTCCCCGGCTGGTCGAAGATGCTCGGGTAGCCGACCTCGAAGCGGCGCTGGAAGGCGAGCGCGTCGGCCTTGCGGTCCTTGAAGTCCACGCCGAGGAACGTCACCCCCTGGTCCTTGGTCCGGGCGGCGATGTCCTTGAGCGTGGGGGCCTCGCTGCGGCACGGCGCGCACCAGGAGGCCCAGAAGTTGAGCACGACCACCTTGCCCTTGTGGTCGGCGAGCGCGACGCGGTCGCCCTCCAGCGTCTCGCCCTCGATCGCGGGGGCCTCGCGGCGCTCGGCGGGGGCGAAGAGCTGCACGCGTCCGTCACCCGCCACGTACCGGGTGTCGCTCGACTGGTCGGCCGTGGCCTGGCCGCCCGCGCAGCCCGACAGGACCGCACCGGCCAGCGCGGCGATCAGAACGATGGCTTTCCTGGACACGGCAGGACGTCTCCTTGCACTACACCCCGTAGAGCGCCACAGTACCCTGTGGCGGCGGCGGTTCCGGAACCGGGGGTTTCCCGATGGCGGTCAGGCCCCGGAGGGCGGTTCGGGCCCGCGCAGCAGCGCCCCCGCGGGCTCGCTGTAGCCGATGCTGATCAGCCGGTCGCCTTCGAAGGTGAGGGTGGTGAGGCTCGCCAGCGCGCACTGGCGGCGCCGCGGGTCGTGCCACAGCCGGCGGCGCTCCGCGGCGAGGCGGATGACCCAGATCGGGAGCTGGTGGGAGACGAGCACCGCCTCGTGCCCGCGGGCGGCCGCGCGCGACTCGTCGATCACCCTCTTCATGCGGCGCACCACGTCGATGTACGGCTCGCCCCACGAGGGTCGAAAGGGGTTCCACAGGTAGCGGTAGTGACGCGGGCTGCGCAGCACGCCGCGCCCGACGCCGATCCGGTGCCCCTGGAACACGTTGTCGGCCTCGATCAGCCGATCGTCGATCTTGACCTCGAGGCCGAGGCGCTCGGCGAGCGGCGCGGCCGTCTCCCGCGCGCGCTCCAGGGGTGAGCTGGCGATCAGGACGATGTCCCGGTCGGCGAGCGCCTTCGCCACCAGCTCGGCCATCTGCCGCCCGGTGTTCGACAGGTGGTAGCCGGGCAGGCGGCCGTAGAGGATGCCGTCGGGGTTGTGCACCTCGCCGTGCCGGAGCAGGTGAACGACAGTCGTGTCAGCCATGGTGGCTTCAGCTTACCCGCCGGTCGCATTTCCGCCGGTGGGCGACCTGCGCGGGCGGAACGGCCCCGCCACGCTCACCCGCCGGACGCCGCCGGCCTCCCCGTACCTCCGGCCGGCGCGGCGGCGAGGTCGTACGGCACGGCGTCGACGGCCTCGGCCGCGGCCCGGATCGCGGCGACCGCCGCGCGGATCGCGGGCCGGCGCGCCGCGTCGCTGCGCCACAGCGCGAACACGCGGCGGACCGGGCGGGGCAGCAGCGGCACCATGCGCACGCCCTCCGGCACCCAGACCCGGCCGAGCCGCGGCACGATCGCGCAGCCGTGCCCGGCCGCGACGAGGGCGAGCTGGGTGTCGTACTCGTTGGCGAAGCAGCTGAACTCCGGCTCCAGCTCGGCCGAGCGCAGCGTGAACACCAGCCAGTCGTAGCAGATCTGCCCGGGCTCGGTGCTGATCCACTTGTCCCCGCACAGCTCGTGGAGGTGCACCTCGCGGCGGTCGGCGAACGGGTGGGTGGCGGGCAGCGCGACGTCGGCGATGTCCTCGAGGATCGGCGCGCGGGAGAGCCCCTCGGGGATGGCGAGCGGCTGGTTCGTCCAGTCCTGCGCCACGACGAGGTCGAGCTCGCCCCGGGACACCTCGCGGATCTGCCGGTCCGGGTCGCGCTCGTAGAGCACCAGGTCGAGGTTGGGGTGCTCGGCCTTGAGCAGGGAGAGCGCCCTCGGCATGATCCCCCGGGCCGCCGTGGGGAACGCGGCGATGGAGAGCCTGCCCACCACCGCGCCGCGCATCGCCTCGAAGTCGGCCTCCGCCTGCTCCACGAGCGCGAGGATGCGCCCGGCGTGCTCGGCGAGCACGCAGGCGGCGTCGGTGAGCCGTACCCCGCGCCCGTTGCGCTCGAGCAGCGGCGCCCCGGTCTCCCGTTCCAGCTTGGCGAGCTGCTGGGAGATCGCCGAGGGGGTGACCATGAGCGCCTCGGCGGCGGCGACGACGGATCCGTGGACGGCGACGGCGTGCAGCGCCTTGAGCCGGTTCAAGTCCAACATGTAGCAACTCTAAACCATACAGCCAAGGAAGTCTCGATTGTGCTTCACTGTTTAGCGATGGATGATTGAGGCATGCCGATCATTCACCATCTCTTCAAGAAGAGCCGTGTCAATGACCGTCCCCGCCCCTCCTATCTCGCGGCCCTCGCCGCCGAGGCCCGTAACAGCCGCGCCGCGTACCGCCGTCGCCGCCGCGAGGAGGAGGCCGACGAGCGCGGCCACTCCGGCCCAGCGCGCGGCCCTCGCCGCACCGGCCCGCCGCGCGCCCGCCGCTGACCGGGCCGCGGCCGGGCCGCCCGTCGCGGCCGGCCGTCCCGAGACGCGAAACGGCCCGGGGCCGGACGACCCCGGGCCGCGCCGTGTCAACGGGACGTAGCCGGAACGCGACCGGCGGGCTAGCGCCCGGTCGCGGCCGCGGCGGCCGCCTTCGCGGCGGCGGGCAGCGCCTCGACGACCTGGGAGATCGCCGCGTCGTCGTGCGCCGCCGACACGAACCAGGCCTCGTACGCCGAGGGCGGCAGGTACACGCCCTGGTCGAGCATGGCGTGGAAGAACGCGGTGAACGCGGCGGTGTCCTGCCGCCGGGCGGTGGCGAAGTCCGTGACCTCCTCGTCGATGAAGAAGATCGAGAACAGGTTGCCCGCCCGCTGCAGCCGGTGCGGCACGCCCGCGGCGGCGAGCGCCTCGGTCGCCGCGTCGCCGATCGCGGCCGCGGCGGCGTTCACCCGCGCGTAGGCGGCGTCGTCACAGGCGCGCAGCGTGGCGAGCCCGGCGGCGCAGGCGAGCGGGTTGCCGGACAGCGTGCCCGCCTGGTACACCGGCCCCTCCGGCGCGAGGTGGGCCATCACCTCGGCCCGGCCGCCGAACGCCGCGGCGGGCAGCCCGCCGCCCATCACCTTGCCGAACGTCATCAGGTCCGCGTCCACCGGGTCGACGCCGTACCAGCCCGACCGGGTGACCCGGAAGCCGGTGAGCACCTCGTCGATGATGAGCAGCGCGCCGTGTTGCGTGCACAGCTCGCGCAGCCGCCGGTTGAAGCCCGGCCGCGGCGGCACCACGCCCATGTTCGCCGGGCACGCCTCGGTGATCACGCAGGCGATCTCGTCGCCCACCTCGGCGAACGCCGCCTCCACCGCCTCCACCGAGTTGTACGGCAGCACGATCGTGTCGGCCGCCGACGCCCCGGTCACCCCGGGGGTGTCCGGCAGCCCGAAGGTGACCACGCCGGAGCCGGCCGAGGCCAGCAGCGCGTCGACGTGGCCGTGGTAGCACCCGGCGAACTTCACCACCTTCGACCGGCCGGTGAACCCGCGCGCCAGCCGTACCGCGGACATCGTCGCCTCGGTGCCGGAGTTGACCAGCCGCACCTTCTCCACCGGGGCGACCCGGTTGACGATCTCCTCGGCGAGCTCCACCTCGCGCGGGGTGGCGGTGCCGAACGAGGTGCCCTGCGCGGCCGCCTCGGTGAGCGCCGCGACGACCTCGGGGTGGGCGTGGCCGAGGATCATCGGCCCCCACGAGCAGACCAGGTCGACGTACCGGTTGCCGTCGGCGTCGAACACGTACGGCCCCGCGCCGGACACCATGAACCGGGGCGTGCCGCCCACCGCGCCGAACGCGCGGACCGGCGAGTTCACTCCGCCCGGCACGACCGCCCGGGCGCGCTCGAACAGCTCCTTCGACCTCTCGTCGCCCATCGGGCGCCCTCCGCTTCGCTCGCTCACCGCACCAGGGTACGGCGGGCCGCGTGCGGCCCCGCCCCCGCTCCGGCTACTCCAGGTAGTCCGCGAGGTGGTCGAGCACGCGCAGCGGGTCGGGCAGCGCCGCGCCGGCCGGCGGGCGCAGCCAGGTCACGGTGCCGCCGTCGCGCAGCGCGGACGGCGGGGCGAGCACGTAGCTGTCGCGGCAGTGCCAGCGCAGGCCCGGCTTGTCGTCGATCGTCTCCGGATAGCAGTCGAGCTGACAGGACCACCACTCGTCCTCGTCCTCGGGCGCGCCCCGGGTCGCGACGAAAAAAAGGACCCGGTCGCTCCTCTCGGCGACCGGGCCGATCTGGAGGCCGGCGGCCTCCATCCCGGACAGCGCCCGCAGGCCGGCGGCCCGGGGCACGTCGAACACGTCGAACACCCGGCCCGTCGGCAGGATCACGTTCGCCTCGGGGTCCCGTTCCCACCACCGCCGCAGCAGCTCCGGATCGGTCGTGGCCTGGATGGCCCAGCCCGGCGACAGCGGATGGCCGCCGGGATCGGGACAGCCCAGCCGGTCACAGGAGCAGGCCCGGCCGCCCTTGTCCAGCGGGTGCGCCCCCGGCACGCAGGCCCACCCCAGCTCGGCGTACTCGAGAACCGCGCGGATGATCTCCGCCGACCCATGCCTGCGTCGTTTGGAACGACGAGTCAGCGGAACCCCCACCATTCACGCTCCTCCCCGACTTTCCGCCGGCCCTCGCGCCCGGCGGATGAGATTCAGGATAGGACCCGCGCAATCTCGGTGGCCCAGTAGGTCAGGATCAGGTCCGCGCCCGCCCGGCGGATCGCGACGAGCGACTCCATGATCACGCGTTCCCGGTCGAGCCAGCCGTTCCGGGCGGCCGCCTCGATCATCGCGTACTCGCCGCTCACCTGGTACGCCGCGACCGGCACGTCGACCGCATCGCGCACCTGGCGCAGCACGTCGAGGTAGGCGAGCGCGGGCTTCACCATCACCGCGTCGGCCCCCTCGGCGAGGTCGAGCCGTACCTCGCGCAGCGCCTCCCCGATCGGCCCGGCCGGGTCCTGCTGGTAGGCGCTGCGGTCACCGAATTGCGGGGCGCACTCGGCGGCGTCCCGGAACGGGCCGTAGAACGCCGAGGCGTACTTGGCCGAGTAGGCGAGGATCGGGACGTGCGGGAAGCCGTTCGCGTCGAGCGCGGACCGGATCGCCGCGACCTGGCCGTCCATCATCCCGCTCGGCGCGATCACCTGGGAACCCGCGGCCGCCTGCGCCACCGCGATCGACGCGTAGCGCTCCAGCGTGGCGTCGTTGTCCACCTCGCCGTCCGCGGTGAGCAACCCGCAGTGGCCGTGGTCGGTGTACTCGTCGAGGCACAGGTCGGTCATCACGACGAGCGCGTCCCCGACCTCGGCGGCGAGGTCGGCGACGGCGAGCTGCACGATGCCCTCGGGGTCGTCGGCGGCCGAGCCCCGGGCGTCCTTGACCGCCGGGACGCCGAACAGGATGACGCCGCCCACGCCCGCCTCGGCCGCCTCGGCCGCGGCCTTGCGCAGCGAGTCGCGGGTGTGCTGGACCACGCCCGGCATGGAGGCGACCGGCTGCGGCTCGGTGATGCCCTCCTTGACGAACATCGGCAGGATGAGCTGGGCCGGGTGCAGCCGGGTCCCGGCCATCAGGCGGCGCATCGCGGCGCCGCGGCGCAGCCGGCGCGGCCGTACCGCGGGGAACGCCCCGCCCGGCGCCTCGCGCGCGGGAAACTCGGCACTCACTGCCATGTCACACCTCTCGCGACTGGTTCGCACTCTTCGGTACGGCCCTCGGTACGGCACGGCCGTGCCGGGACGCCGTCACTTGACGACGCGGCGCCGGGCGCCCCGCCGCATCTGGGACGGCTTGCGCGGCGTCTCCCCGGCGGCGAGCGCGGCCTGCCGCCGCTTTGCGCCGTACTCGGCGAGCGCGGCGGCGAGCGCGTACGCGGACGGCTTGTCGGCCATCACGTCGACCCGGAGCCCGAACTCCTCGGCGGTCTTCGCGGTCTGCGGGCCGATCACCGCGATCACCGTCACGTTGTGCGGCTTGCCGGCGATGCCGACGAGGTTGCGCACCGTGGAGCTGGAGGTGAACAGCACCGCGTCGAACCCGCCGCCCTTGATCGCCTCGCGGATCGGCGCGGGCGGGGGCGCCGCGCGCACCGTCCGGTAGGCGGTGACGTCGTCGCACTCCCAGCCCATCTCGGTGAGCCCGGCGACGAGCGTCTCGGTGGCGATGTCGGCGCGCGGCAGCAGCACCCGGTTGATCGGGTCGAGCATCGGGTCGTACGGCGGCCACTCGGCGAGCAGTCCCTCGGCCGACTGCTCACCGCTCGGCACCAGGTCGGCCCGCACCCCGAACTCGGCGAGCGCGCGGGCGGTGGTCTCGCCCACCGCGGCGACCTTGAGCCCGGCGAACGAGCGGGCGTCGAGGCCGTACTCCTCGAACTTCTCCCGGATCGCGCGGACCGCGTTCACCGAGGTGAACGCCACCCACTCGTACCGGCCGTTGATCAGGCCCTTGATGGCGCGGTCCATCTGCTGCGGGGTGCGCGGCGGCTCCACCGAGATCGTGGGCACCTCGACCGGGACCGCGCCGTACGAGCGGAGCTGCTCGGTGAGCCCCTTGGCCTGCTCCTTGGTGCGCGGCACGAGCACCCGCCAGCCGAACAGCGGCTTGGTCTCGAACCAGGACATGCGCTCGCGCGCGGTCACGTGGTCGCCCACGATGAGCACGGCCGGTCCCTCGAGGGCGGCGTGCTTGAGCTCGCGGGCGAGCCCGGCGAGCGTGGCGACGACGGTGCGCTGCTCGGTCGTGGTGCCGTTCACGGTCACCGCGATCGGGGTGGTGTCCGCCCGGCCCGCGGCCACGAGCGCCTTGGCGATCGCCACCGCCTCCTCCACCGGGGCGTGGATCACCAGCGGCCCGGCGCAGTTCGCGTGCGCCGACCAGTCCTCGACCCGGGAGGCGTCGACGACGCGGAACTCCACGGTCCCGGTGGTGGCCGTCGGGATGCCCGCGTACGCCGGGACGCCGGTCGCGGCCGGCACGCCCGGCACGATCTCGAACTCGACCTCCGCCTCGGCGCAGGCCGTGATCTCGGCGGTGACGTCGGCGAAGAACAGCGGGTCGCCGGGGCAGAGCCGGACCACGTTGCGGCCCGCCTTCCCGGCCTCGATCATGCGGGCGACCGCCGCCTCGTGGCCCTCGGCGAGGTCGGCGACCTCCACGCCGGCCCGGCAGTGGCGCAGGAAGCCCTCGTGTGCGGCCCGGTCGAGCACGACCAGGTCGGCCTTGGCGAGCAGGTCGGCACCACGCAGGGTGAGCAGGTTCGGGTCACCCGGCCCCGTGCCCACGAACGCGACCATCTGACATCCGGAGCTCAATGGATCCGCTCCCCCATCAACGTGCCGGCACCGTCCGCGATCATGGCGGCCGCGAGGTCACGGCCGAGCTCCATGGGGCTCGTGGCGGGTCCGGCGGTGGACTTGCGCACCGACCGCGTGCCGTCGATCGCGACCACGGCGGCGGTCAGATTAAGAGGTTTTTCCCTGTTTTGTTCCCTGTCGATCACCGCGAATGCGCCCACCGGAGCGGCGCATCCGGCCTCCAGCGCGGCGAGCACGGCCCGCTCGGCCGTGACCTCGGCCCGGGTCGCCGGGTCGTCGAGGACCGCGAGCAGCTCGATCAGATCGGTACGGCCTGCCGCGCACTCGACCGCGAGCGCGCCCTGGCCCGGCGCGGGCAGCACCTCGTCGAGCTCGAAGAGCTGCCCGATCTCGTGGCTCCGGCCGACCCGGTTGAGCCCGGCGGCGGCGAGCACGACCGCGTCGAGCTCGCCCGCGGCGACCTTGCCGATCCGGGTGTCGAGGTTGCCGCGGATGGGGACGTACTCCAGGTCCGGCCGCAGCGCCCGCAGCTGCGCGACCCGGCGCGGCGAGCCGGTGCCGATCTTCGCGCCGGCGGGCAGGTCGGCGAGCTTCACCCGGCACACCAGCGCGTCGCGCGGGTCCTCGCGGGGCGGCACGGCCGCGATCACCACGCGGGGGTCCGGCGCGGTCGGCAGGTCCTTCAGCGAGTGCACCGCGATGTCGATCTCGCCCGCGATGAGCCTCTCGCGCAGCGCGCTGACGAACACCCCGGTGCCGCCGAGCTGGGTGAGATGGGCCCGGGTGACGTCGCCGAAGGTGGTGACCCCGACCAGCTCGACCGGGCGGCCGGTGATCCTGGTGAGGCCTTCGGCGACCTGCCGGGACTGGGTGGTGGCGAGCTCGCTCTTGCGCGTGCCCAGCCTCAAGGCCTTCATCGCATCTCCTCGCGTGTCCCGCCCGGTGCGTCCGGACGCGGGCGGACCGACCCGGTGGGCCACCGCACGCCCCGGCTACGGGGGCGCGAGGCGGTGGGGGCCGCGCCGTCACGCGCGGGGACCGCGATGCCCGGCATCGCCCGCGGTCCGCGGGGGACGGGCGGGGCGGTCGGCCGGCGGCGCGACGCGAGGGCCGGCCCGCGCGGGCCGGCGTCCTCGGGTCGATGTCGTTGAGAGAACAACAAGCCTACTCCAGATCCGTGACCTGCCCGCCCGCCGCGCGACCGCCCGGCATCCCGCGCTCGGGCCCGTCGGCCCGCGACACCGCCTCCGGCGTCATCGGATCGAGGTCGAACAGTTCGCGCAGCGCCTGGGCGTAGTGGTCGCCGCCCGGCGCCGCGGCGAGGCGCTTCACCCGCACGGTGGGCTCGTGCAGCAGCTTGTCGACGACGCGGCGCACCGTCTGGGCGACCTCGTCGCGCATGCGCCGGTCCATCTCGGGCACCCGGGCCGCGAGCCGGCCCAGCTCGGCCTCGACCACCCCGGCCGCCTTGCTGCGCAGCGCGACCACGGTGGGGGTGACCCGCGCGGCCCGCTCGGCCTCGAGGTAGGCGGCGACCTCCTCGTCGACGATGCGCTCGGCCGCCTCGATCGCGGCCCGCCGCCCGCCGTCCCGGGTCGCCGACCCGACGCCGGACTCCTGCATCGACTCCAGGTCGACGAGGGTCACGCCGGGCACCAGCCGTACCGCGGGGTCGATGTCGTGCGGCAGCGCGAGGTCGAGCAGGAACAGCGGCCGGTCGGCCTCGCGGCCGCGCATCGCCGCGGCGACCATGTCGGCGGTGATCACGAGACGGCCCGCGCCGGTGCACGAGACGACGATGTCGGCCCCGGTGAGCTCGCGGGCGACGTGGCCGAACTCCACCGCCCGGCCGCCCACCGACTGGGCGAGCTGCAGGCCGCGGTCGAAGGTGCGGTTGGCGACGACGATGTCGGTCACCCCGGCGCGCACCAGCGTCGCCGCGGTGAGCGCGCTCATCGAGCCCGCGCCGATCACCAGGGCCCGGCTGCCCGCGATCGGGCCGCCGAGCACGGTCTCGGCGAGCTCGATGCCGACCCCGATGAGCGAGGCCCCGGCCCGGTCGATGCCGGTCTCGGTGTGCGCGCGCTTGCCCACCCGCAGGGCGTACTGGGTGAGCTCGTTGAGCGCGGTGCCGACCGTGCCCTCCTGCTGGCCGAGCTTGAGGGCCTGGCGGACCTGGCCGAGGATCTGCGCCTCGCCCACCACCATCGAGTCGAGGCCGCAGGCGACCCGGAACAGGTGCTGCACGGCCCGGTCCTCGTAGTGCACGTACAGGTGCGGGGTGAGCGCCTCCTCCGCCACCCCCGAGTGGGCGCCGAGCAGCCGGGTCACCGCGTTCACCGCGGCGTGGAACCGCTCCACCGCGGTGTACACCTCCACCCGGTTGCAGGTGGAGATCACCATGGTCTCGGCGACGTGCTCGTCCTGCTGCACGTCGTGCAGGAGCTTGGTCAGCGCGTCACCGCTGACCGCCACCTTCTCCAGCAGGGCCACCGGGGCGGTGCGGTGGCTCAGCCCCACCACGAGCACGCTCACGGTTCCTCCCTCACCACGGCCGCGTGCCCGCGGTCCTGCTCGCCGATCCGTCCACTCCACTCACGCACAGGGTTTCGCCTCCATCACGACCGTGTCCCGCCTGCCGGCGCCATGCCGTCACGGCGGTCGCGGACGGTCCCGCGTCGCCCGCTCACGTCGTCCGTCCCCCGATAACCGCCATGTCCGCTCACGTCGTGGCCGTCCCCTCGCCGCGTCCGGCACTCCGTCCCCTGGCGCGTCCGCCGCCGGGCCCGTTCGCGGGGCCGCTCGTCCGTGCCCGGCTCGCGGCCCGCCGTCCGGCGCCCCGCCCGTTCACGTCGTTCCTGCCCGGCGGGGCCACGGCCAGCGCGCCCGCTCCGGCGTCGCCGTCCGGAACGGTGCCACCCACCTCACCGTACGGCGCGGCGGCGGTGATCGCCGCCTCGCCCTGCACGGCCCGGGCGACCGCCTCGCCCGGCGCGGTGACCCCGGCGGCCCCGCCGCGCGGCGCGGCGGACCCGGCCTCGGCGCGTTCCGCCTTGCGCTGCTCGTGAAAGGCGAGGATCTGCAGCTCGATCGCGAGGTCGACCTTGCGGACCTCCACGCCCTCGGGCACCGCGAGCACCACGGGGGCGAAGTTGAGGATGCTGGTGACGCCCGCGTCGATGACCCGGTCGGCCACCTCCTGGGCGGCCTGGGCGGGTGTGGCGATGACCACGATCGACACGCCGCGCCGCCTGATCACGTTCTCCAGGTCGTCGATGTGCTCGACGACGAGGCCGGCGATCCGTTCCCCCACCACCGCGGGGTCGGCGTCGACCAGGGCGGCCACCCGGAAGCCACGGGAGACGAAGCCCCCGTAGTTCGCCAGCGCCCGGCCGAGGTTACCGACACCCACGATCGCGATCGCCCAGTCCTGGGTCAGGCCCAGCTCCCGGGAGATCTGGTAGATCAGGTACTGCACGTCGTAGCCGACGCCGCGGGTGCCGTACGAGCCCAGGTGGGACAGGTCCTTGCGGAGTTTCGCGGAGTTGACCCCGGCGGCCACCGCGAGATCCTCCGAGCTGACCGTCGCCGTGCCCCGCTCCGCGAGGCCGTTGAGGGCGCGCAGGTACAGCGGCAGCCGGGCCACGGTCGCATCGGGGATGCCCCGATCGCGCGGTTGCGGGGTTCGGCGTGTCACGTGCCGGAGCTCCTGGGGGACGGGCGGCCGGTGCGCCGTCCGGCCGCACTCGCGGATGCGACGGTTGTCGAGGTGAAGGCGCAGACATCCAGGTTAGTCCCTTTGTGAAGGGACGCACAAAGTGACTGCGCCGGTCCTCACCGTCCACGCGGGTGTCTTCTACCAGGGTCCCAGCCGGGGGTGCCGGTCCCGCGTCCGGCCCCGCCTCACCGCCGCCCGGCCGGTGCGGTGGCCGCGGCGGCCCCGCCGTACGCTTGCGGTATGGCTCCTAGCGATCACCACATCACCCTGTACGGCAAGCCCGGATGCCACCTGTGCGACGAGGCCCGCGAGATCATCGCGCGGGTGGCGGGCGAGCTCGGCGTGACCTGGGAGGAGCGCGACATCACGGCCGACGAGGAGGCCTACGCCAGGTACTGGGAGCTGATCCCGGTCACCCTGATCGACGGCGTGCAGCACGACTACTGGCGGGTGGACGAGGCGCGGCTGCGCGCGGCGCTCGCCCGCTGAGCCCGTCGTTCCCGAAGTCCCGCGGCCGGGCGCCGCGGGCTCAGATGCGGAACGCGGTGGGCAGCGGGACCACCTTGGCGCTGTTCACGTTGAGCTCGATGACGTTGGCGGCGAGCACGTGGTTGACCCGCTCGCTGGCGAACCGCTCCATGTGCGGCTGCCGCTGGTGCTCCAGGTAGGCGTGCTCGTCCCGGTACAGCTCGTACACGATGCGCTGCAGCGGCGCGGACTTCACCGAGTGGCAGGCGAAGACCAGCGTGTCCGGCTCGTTGCGCTTGACCGCCTCGACGGTCTCGGCGGCGAGCCGGTCGAACGCCTCGCCCGCGCCGTCCACCAGCGTGAACACGGTGAGCAGGCCGTAGATGCCGGGGGCGAGCCCGCCGTCGGGCGGCGTCTGCTGGGCGGCGAGATCGGCCGCGGCCTCCCGCGCCTTCAGGTCGGCCGGGGTGAACAGCGCGCCGGTCGCCGGCATGTCGTCGGGCGCCGGGCCGCCGCCGTGCCGCGGGCCCTGCGGCGCGGCGTGGCGGGCGCCGTTGGGCCCGGCCGGGGGCATCACCCCGCCGGTGGAGGGGCCGGAGAACGGCCCCGAGGCCATGCGGGCGGCGTAGTCGACCTCACCGCTCTCCCCCGCCCGGTACTCCGCGACCAGGTCGCCGAGGCCCGAGCGGCGCGGCGGCGCGCCGGGACCGCCGAAGGCTCCGGCGGGCGCCGGGGCCGGTCCCCCGCCGAGCGGAGGGCCCGGCGGAACCCCCGGGCCCGCGACCGGCCGTCCGGGCGGCGGCTGCGGCCCGCGCGGCCCCTGCGGTCCCTGCGGCCCTCGCGGACCGTGCGGTCCGTGCGGTCCGTGCGGCCCGCCGGGCTCGGGCGCGCGCGGCCCGGGGCCGCCCGGCCCCTGTTCGAACGCCGCCCGCACGTGCTCGTCCTGTCGTCCGCGCCGCGGGTCGGACTCCACCTGCCACTCCTCTCCGTCGACCTCGTCGTCCTCCTCCTCGTCCTCGTACGGCGCGAGCGGCCGGGCCATGACGTACCAGATCGCCCCGACCGCCGCGGTGAAGACGAGGGCGGCGGCGATGCCGGGCACCGCGAACCGCATCGACGCCTCCAGGCCGATGCCCGCGGGCACGAGCACCACCAGCGCGTGCATGTTGTCGGCGTCGAGGTCGTCGCCCTTGCGCCAGCGCAGCAGCGAGACGATCAGCGCGATCAGCAGGATGAGCAGGACGAGGCCGTGCGTCCCAATGATCAGGTAGGTGGGGATGACGTCCCAGTGGTCCTCGCCGACGGGCAGCCGCTTGCCGAACTTGTCGAAGCCGGTGATCGGGTCGGCGATGAGGATCACCGTCACGATGATCGTGAACGCGGTGCCGAACAGCCAGGCGAGGAACCGGGTGGGCGTCTTGAGCGCCAGGAGCTGGATCACCCCGATGGCGAGCCAGAGCGGGGCGAGCGCCGCGCCCGCGAGCTGGTAGATCCGGAAGGTCACCTCGCCGAACTCGACCACGTGTCCCGTGGCGATCGCGCCGAGCGAGACGCCCAGCGCCGCCGTCGCCACCGCCCATGCGATGGGCCAGCCCTGGCGGTCGTCCCGGATGCGGCCGGCGAGGACGACGATCGTGATGACCGCGAGCAGGGCGCCCGCGAACGCGGTGACAGCGACGAGTACTTCCATGGTGTGACCAATGCTGCCGGAGCCTGCCGTCGAACCGGTAGCCGGTCCCGAGACTCTAACGTCCAGGGCGGCACCGGCCGGGCCCCGTCCCGCCGCCCCCGTCCGGTCCGCGCGCCCGCCGTGCGGGCCGGAACCGAACGCGGTTCCACCGGATAAGAGATACGAAAAGGGTAGGCAACCACCAACTTGGATTGTGTTATTTCGCGAAGATTCTTAGAGTAAGCCCACGCCGTTTCCCCTTCCCCCCGGGATACCGGATGTCGAACACATGGCCGTTCGCCGGGTTGGCACCTCCCGCGGACGGAGTGGCCAAACCCATCCGCGACGGCGGCAAGGCCGTACGCGAACACGCCACACCAGAGATCAGCAGACTTCGCATACTCGTCCTGCGCGCGAAGATGGGCGACGCGGAGGCCTTCGGCACGCTCTATGACCGATACCTCGACCTGGTGTATCGCTACATCTACTTCCGGGTCGGTTCACACGCGCTCGCCGAAGACCTCACCAGTGAAACGTTCTTACGCGCACTCCGCGGTATCGGCGACTTCACCTGGCAGGGCCGTGACTTCGGCGCCTGGCTCGTCACGATCGCCCGCAACCTCGTGGCCGACCACTTCAAATCCGGACGTCACCGGCTGGAGGTGTCCACCGCCGAGGTGCTCGACACCCCGCTCGACGGCCCGCACATCCCGGAGAACGCGGTGGTCCGCAACATGATCAACGAGCGGGTGCTGCGGGCCGTCCGGGAGCTCGGCCCCGAGCAGCAGGAGTGCATCGTGCTGCGGTTCCTGCACGGCATGAGCCTCGCCGAGACCGCGCTCATCATGGGCAAGAACAGCGGGGCGATCAAGGCGCTGCAGTTCCGCGCGATCCGCGCCCTCGGCCGGGCGCTCGCCACCGACCTGCGGCCGTGAATCCGCGCTCATCGCACCGCGGCACGTAACCCCGCGGTGCCGCCCGTCGTTGGGTGTTGTGCGAGAAATCACCCAGGGGGGCAGGAGCGCTCATGGACGACAGGCGGTCCCGGCGATGCGCGTCGGGCGGATGCGCCGGCGCGCGGCACGCCCGCCGTACCGGCCGGCACGACGACCCGGCCGAGCCCCGGCACGGCGCCCCGCACGAGCCTCCCCGCGAGCGCGCCCGGGACGCGGCCCACGACCGGGGTCACGACCGCCTGCACCGGCCGCGGCGCACCGCGGCGCACCGCCGGCCGGCCCGCGGGCGGCTGCCGGAGGACGCCGAGGAGGTCATCGCCCGCCTCGCCGAGCTGCGCGACGCGCTCGGCGGGCCGCGTCCGGAGTTCCGCGCCCGGCTGCGCGAGACCCTGCTCAGCGCGCACGAGGAGCTGCGCCGGTCCGCGTCCGGCGGCTCGGCCGGCCCCGCCGCGGAACGGGCCGCGGCGGCCCCCGCCGTACCGCCGCCGCCCGGGTTCCGGCCGTCGCTGCGGGTACGGCTGCGCTCGGCGGCGCTCGCCCTCGCCCTGCTCGCCGCGATGCTCGGCATGAGCTGGGGCGTGCAGCACGCGGTGCCCGGCGACACGCTGTACCCGATCAAGCGCGCCACCGAGTCCGCGCTCATCCGGCTGAGCGTGGACGAGACCGCCCGCGCCGAGCGCGAGCTCGACACCGCGCACAACCGCGCCACCGAGGTCGCCGTGCTCGCCGCCGATCCGGCGCGGGAAAAGCTGCTGGAGAAGACGATCGACGATATGGCGTCGACGACGCGGTCGGCGATCCGCACGCTCACCCGGGCGAAAGGCAACGCCCGCGACCACGGAAAACTGCGGCGTTTCGCCGCGGAACAACGGAACGTGGTCGAACCGTTGATCCCCGCGCTCAACGGAAGCAGTAAGGAAAAAGCGAGCGCCTACCTGCATTTTATCGCGGGATTCGAGGACCCCTGACGGTAACCGCGGCCATACGCCCGGCGATAAGCGCCGCGCCGCTCGCCGTGCGGTTTTCCGTCACCTGCGGCCGTTAAGCTGGATTGTCATGAGACGGCTATGGAGACGACGGGAACGTGCCGAGCTGGCGGGTGAGGCGGCCGCGGCCGCCACCCGGCCGGTGCCGAGCACCGACCCGGATCCCACTGCCGCGGCGTTCTTCGACGTGGACAACACGATGATGCGGGGCGCCTCCATCTACTACTTCGCCCGGGGGCTCGCCGCGCGCGGCCTGTTCACGACGAAGGACCTGTTGATGTTCGCGCTCGGCCAGGCCATCTTCCGGATCCGGGGCAACGAGAACCCGGACCACATCGCCAAGGCGAAGGAGACCGCGCTCGCCTTCGTCGCCGGCCTCAAGGTCGAGGACGTGGTACGGCTCGGCGAGGAGATCTACGACGAGGAGATGGCCGACCGGATCTGGCCGGGCACCCGTCAGCTCGCCCAGAACCACCTCGACGCCGGCGAGCGGGTCTGGCTCGTCACGGCGACGCCGATCGAGCTCGCCCAGGTGATCGCCCGGCGGCTCGGCCTCACCGGCGCGCTCGGCACGGTGGCCGAGACCAGGGACGGCGTCTACACCGGCCGTCTCGTCGGTGACCTGCTGCACGGCCCGGCGAAGGCCGAGGCGGTGCGCGCGCTCGCCCGCCGCGAGGGCCTCAACCTCGCGCACTGCTCCGCCTACAGCGACTCGGCGAACGACCTGCCGATGCTGCGGCTGGTCGGCAACCCGGTGGCGATCAACCCGGACGCCGAGCTGCGCGAGGAGGCGAAGGCGAACGGCTGGGTGATCAAGGACTGGCGGTCCGGCCGCAAGGCCACGATGATCGGGCTGCCCATCGCGGCCGGCGCGGGGGCGCTCGCCGGCGGCATCGCCGCGGGCATCGCGCTGCGGCGCCACTACCGGCAGGCCTGACCTTTCCCCGTCGTGTTCACCACCGTCTCATCGCACCCCGCCCTCTGCCGCGGTGCCGTACGGCCCGGCCCGCCGGTCAGCGTCCGGCGCGGGCCCGGCAGCCGAGCAGGAAGCCGCGCAGCTCCCGGTTCACCACGTCGGGGCGCTCCAGGGCGATCAGGTGCCCGGCACCCGCCACCACCGACAGCACCGCGTCCGGCAGCAGGTCGGCGATCCGCCGCCCGTGCACCGGCGGGGTGACCCGGTCGGCGGACCCCACCATGATCAGCGTCTCCACCCGGCGCAGCGCGGCGAGCGGTGCGGGGTCCTCGCGCAGCAGCAGGTCGTGGAAGTACCCGGGCAGCGCCGCCGGGGGCGCCGCCGCGACGCGTTCCCCGACCCACCGGATGTGGTCGCGCGTCGCCCGCGCCCGCGACTCGGCGCACCGCGCGTCGGCGCCGGGACGCTGCTCGGAACGCCGGTCGAGACGAGAACGCGGCACGCCGCGCGAGGCGGGTGCCGCGACGTGGGTCTGCGGGAGCGGGCACGGTGTCATCGGCAGGCCGCCCGAGGCCGTGGCCCGTGACGTGATCTGTGACACCGTGTGCCCGGCATGGCCGTACCTGCCGAGGCCGGGCCTGCTGCGCGGGAACGGGATCACCGGGGCGAGCCGTACCGGTCCCTCCGCCGGTTCCGGACAGGGCGGGCCGGAGGCGCCCGGCCACCGCCGGTCCGGCGGGGTGCCGGACACGAGGCGGCCGCAGGACGGGCCGAGCAGGGCGGCGCCGACGACCCGGCCGCCGAACAGCTCGCCGTGCCGGGCGGCGAGGGAGAGGATCGCGACCGCGCCCATCGCGTGCCCGGCGAGCACCACCGGCACGTCCGGCGGCACGGTGCGCTCGAGCACCGCGGCGAGGTCGTCGCCGAGCCGGTCCACGGTGAGCGAGCCCTCCGGGCCCGGCGCGGAGCCGCCGTGGCCGCGGTGGTCGTAGCGGACGAGGGTGGCCGTGCCCGCGAGCGCCCGGCGCTGGAACCGCCAGGCCCGGCGGTCGAGCAGCCAGCCGTGGGCGAACACGACGGCGAGCCGCGATCCGGGGCACTCGTCGACGTCCGCGGCGAGCCGTACCCCGTCGTCGGCGGTCACGGTGACGGGCCTGCCGCACCGGTCACGCGGCGCCCGGCGGGCGGCGATCCCGATCTCGGCGCCGGTCAGCAGGCCGGCCAGAGCGATCCTGCGCCCGGAACGGCGCGCGCTCCTGGATGCCTCCACGCCGCCTGACCATAGCGACGCGAAAGATTCACCGTGCGCGAAATAACCGGAAAAGATGGGATCACAGGAACGGCGGGAACGCGTGCCCCCGGCGCAGCCGCAGCGCGTTGAGCCGGTGCTGGATGATCTCCCGCACCTGGTCGGTGAGGTTGAACACCAGCAGCGGGTCCTCGGCCTCCTCCGGGTCGAACTCGTCGGTGCGCACCGGCTCGCCGAACTCGATCATCCACTTCGACGGCAGCGGGATGAGGCCGAGCGGCCCGAGCCACGGGAAGAACGGGGTGATCGGCAGGTACGGCAGGCCGAGCAGCCGGGCGAGCGGCCGCAGGTCGCCGATCTTGGGGTAGATCTCCTCGGCCCCCACGATCGCGCAAGGGATGATCGGCACCCCGGCGCGGATCGCCGAGGCGACGAATCCGCCCCGGCCGAACCGCTGCAGCCGGTAGCGCTCGGAGAACGGCTTGCCCACGCCCTTGAAGCCCTCGGGGAACACCCCGACGAGCTCGCCCTTGCGGAGCAGCCGGTCGGCGTCCTCCGGGCAGGCGAGGGTGTGGCCGCTCTTGCGGGACAGGTGCCCGAGCACCGGAAGCTGGTAGACGAGGTGCGCGCCGAGCAGCCGGATCGGCCGGTGCGCGGGGTGGTCGTCGTGCAGCGCGACCTGGAGCATGAGCGCGTCGACCGGCAGCGTGCCGGAGTGGTTCGCGACCACGAGCGCGCCCGACTCGTCCGGAACGTTCTCCAGGCCGAGCGTCTCCACCCGGAACCAGTGCCGGTACAGCGGGCGGAGCAGCTCCAGAATGACCTTGTCGTTGAACTCCGGGTCGAACCCGAACTCATCGACCTCGTACTCGCCCGCGAGGCGCCGCCGCAGGAACGCGAGCGCCTCGGCGACGTCGATGCCGATCATCGCCGGCCACCCGCCCGGCCGACGCCGAGACCGGACAGCCAGTCGATCATCTTGACCGGCAGCCCTTCGCCCAGGCCCTGCGACCGGAGGAAGTCGTCGAAGGCGGCGGAGGTGCTGTACTTCGGCCGCCAGCCGAGCTCCGCCGCGAGCCGGGCGGTGTCCACCGCCCGGCCGTGGCTCATCAGCGCCAGCTGCTCAGGGGAGAAGTTCACCCGGCCGACGCTCCGCGCCAGCTCGCCCAGGATGCGGAAGGCCGGGGACGGCACCGGGATGGTCGGCTTCCCTGCCCGCCGTACGCACTGGGAGAGCAGCATGACGCCGTCACCCGCCACATTGAAGGTTCCGTTGTGGTCCTCCAGGGCCATGCGGCGCAGCACCTCCACCGCGTCGTCCTCGTGGATGAACTGCAGGCGAGGGTCGAAGCCGAGGACCGTCGGCAGGACCGGCTGGAGGAAGTACCGGGTGAGGGGGGAGTCGACCCCGGGGCCCATGAAGTTGGCGAAGCGCAACAGGCTCACCGTCACGTCCGGGCGCCGCCGGGCGAAGCCGCGCACGTACCCCTCGACCTCACACGCGTCCTTGGCGTACCCGTGCGTCGGCGGTTCGTGCGGCTCGGTGTCCTCGGTGAACATCGCCGGATCGTGCGGCGAGGAGCCGTAGACGGCCGTGGTGGAACGCACCACCACGCGGGAGACCGTCTCCGACCGCTGGCACGCGGCCAGTAACTGCATGGTGCCGATAACGTTGTGCTCTTTCATCAGCGAGCGGCTCGCGCCCTGGCTCGGGGCGCTAACCAGGCTCATGTGCACAACGGTATCGATGTCCGCCGCCGCGATGACCTGGGCGATGTCGGGGCTGCGCAGGTCGACCCGGACGAACTCGACCCTGCCGAGCTCGTGCGATGGCGGCGGCACCGTGTCGACTCCGATGACCCGGGTGATCTCCGGGTCCGCTGCGAGCACGCCGGCCAACCGCGCGCCGATATGGCGGGATACCCCGGTGACGAGCACGGTATGGGCCATCGACGCCTCGCAGACTCCGTTCGCTACTTCTTGTTACGCCGCTGGACTCGAGTGCGCTTGAGCAGCTTACGGTGCTTCTTCTTCGCCATCCGCTTGCGACGCTTCTTGATGACAGAGCCCACGGGACCCCCAGAACGGTAGTTGAGGATGTCGTTACGAGGATTCGGTGTAGAAGGACACCGACCAAACAGCCTACCGGCGTTCTCGGGCTGATCGCCCATCGGGAGGGCCCTGTGTTCATCACGACGCCGTGTAGCGACGGTCCGGTTATCGTCGCGGCGCGGTCAGCGCGCGTAAAGCCCGGCCGCCGCGCCGTCCCCGGGTACGGTGTGCCGTGATTGCGGCGGATGGCCTCGGGGCGGCTCGGCCGTAGGGCCGGATACGGCCGCGGAAAACGGCGGCCTGAACGGCACCGTGTCCGGAGCCGGCAAACGGCCCGGCGAGCGACGCGTATCGTCGGCCGCCGCTCCGGGTCGTACCGGCGCGCGCATCCGCCGCGCGGGCGACCGCCGTACTCATCGGCGGTGCACGCAGATCACCCGCGACGGCCGCAGGTGATCGCCGTACGCCTCCGGCGGTGCGCCGCGCCGCCACGCCGGCCCCTGGGCCGGCCGCCGTGGCGGTGGACCGCGGCCGTTCACCCCGCGGCGGTGGCGGGTTTCGGCGGTACGGGGGGTGGGCGCCGGCACGCCGCGGCGCGCCGGCGCCGGCCGCCTCAGTCGCTCATCCCGCCTCGATGAACGCGTCTCTGAGGTAGTCGTGCACCGCCTGCTCGGGCACGCGGAAGGATCGGCCGACCCGGATGGCCGGCAGCTCACCCGAGTGCACCAGCCGGTACACCGTCATCTTGGAGACCCGCATGACCGTGGCGACCTCCGCCACCGTCAGGAACTTCACCTCGCTGAGAGGTCTTTCGCCTGCACCCATCGGACGCCTCTCCCGCACGTGTTTCCGGGTTGTCCCCACCTGTGCCATTGCTCACGCACGTGTACTGCTGTCAGCGTAAGTCGCGAGTCCGATGGAGCAAACCCCCTATTCCATCAAGCAGCGGTGACCCGCGCCACCTAAAACGACAAAATCCCAGGCAGCGACCGGTATGACGGAAGGGTTGGATCTTTGGAACGGACCAACTGCCTGACATTACAGTCATGCACTATTGTCAAAAAGTTGCCAACCGATCGGTGGTCACCAACAAACCGGGCCGCGTTGCCCATGTTCCGACATGTACTGATTGGACGTCGCGCGCCTCAGAGGTCACGTGTGATCCGGTGGATGAGGTACTCCGTGAGCGGGCGGTAGTACCGCGGCAGCACGTTGTCGTCGAGCGGCACCGCCACCGCGATCTTGCCCTCGGCCTCGCCGACGAAGAGCGCGGGGTCGTTGCAGTCGGCGAACCCGACCGTCTCGACGCCCGCCTCGCCGGCCGCGCCCGCCCAGCCGTGGTCGGCGATCACCAGGTCGGGCCGGGGCTCGCCGCGCCGGTCGAGCTCCGCCAGGATCGCCACCATGGGGTCGGCGTCGTGGGTGTGCACGAACGAGCCGCGGTCGTCGAGCATCGCGACGTCGTCGAGGTACCGGATGCGGCGCCGCCGCCCGTAGCCGCCGACGCACTCGCCGCCCTCGGCGGGCGTGATCACGGTCGCGCCGTACGCGGCCGCGGTCCGGGCGAGCGCGGTGTGGATGGCGAGCAGCCCGGTGGGGTGCCCGGTCGCGAACAGCACGCGCGCCGAGCCGCGGGCGAGCACCGCGCCGATGCGGTCGGCCATCGCCTCCAGCGCGTCGATCGTCCGGTCGGGGTCGATGGTGTCCTGGCCCTCGCGGTGCTCGGGGTCCGGGGAGACGCCGACCGACTTCGCCATGAGGGCGAGCACGTCGGCGTAGCTCCAGTCCTCGGAGATGTCGAGGCCGAACAGGTAGTACGGGTCGCGCAGGGCGAGCGAGCGGTAGTGGTCGAGGTTGTTCTCCCGCGGGGTGGCGACGTGCCCGGCGATCCTCGTGCGGATCAGATGCTCCCGCAGCTCCTCCCGGGTGGGGACGCGGCCGGTGCGCCCACCGGGGTCAGGCACGCTCGCGGCACCCATGTGCACTCCCGTCCGTCTCGTCGGTCGCAGTCCCGCCCGCCGCGGGCGGTCGGCCGCCTCACGCGGCTAGGGCAGAGGATCAAGGCCGCGCAGCGGGAAGATGGCGTTTCGCGTCGCCATGATCGCCCGGTCGACCGGATCCGCCGGGTCATAACCATCTGAGATATCACGAAATTCCGGATTTCGCCCGTCCGTCATGCTGAGCGGGGCGCTCTCGCACATGCGCTCTCCCACCAGCGCCCGCCAGCGCGGCGGCGTCTCGGTCTCCGGATCGAGCGGACGGCCCGCCGCCTCCGCGATCAGGTGGGTCCACGCCCGCGGCACCACCTGCACCAGGGCGTACCCGCCCCCGCCGGTGGCGAGCCACCGCCCGCCCGCGGTCTCGTGCGCCAGCCGGTGCAGCGCCGCGTACGCCGCGCGCTGGCCGTCCACCGAGAGCTTCAGGTGGGCGAGCGGGTCGAGCTCGTGGCCGTCGCAGCCGTGCTGGGTGACGAGCACCTGCGGGGCGAACTCCCGCAGCAGCGGCGGCACGAGCGCGTGGAACGCCCGCAGCCACTCGGCGTCGCCGCAGCCCGCCGGGAGCGCCACGTTCACCGCGGTCCCCTCGGCCCCGGTCTCGCTCGGGTACCCGGTGCCCGGGAAGAGCGTGCGCGGGGACTCGTGCAGGCTGATCGTGAGCACCCGGGGGTCGTCGTAGAACATCGCCTGCACGCCGTCCCCGTGGTGCACGTCGACGTCCACGTACGCGATGCGCTCGGCGCCGTTCTCGAGCAGCCAGGCGATCGCCACCGCCGGGTCGTTGTAGACGCAGAAGCCGCTCGCGGTCGCCGGCATCGCGTGGTGCAGCCCGCCCGCGATGTTGAGCGCGTGCTGCGCCTCGCCGGTCCACACCGCCTTGGCCGCCGCCAGCGTCGCGCCCGCCACGAGCGCCGACGCCTCGTGCACGCCGGGGAAGGCCGGGTTGTCCGTGGTGCCGAGGCCGTGCCGTACGTCCGGGGCGCCCCACTGGGAGACCTGCTTGACCGCCTCGATGTAGTCGCGGGTGTGCACCCGCGCGAGGTCGTCGTCCGTGGCGGGTGCGCACCCGGCCAGCTCCACGTGGTCGAGCACACCGAGCTCCTTGGCGAGGGCCATGGTGAGCTCGACCCGTACCGGGGCGAGGGGATGGCCGGGGCCGAAGTCGTAGCCGATGAGCCCGTCGTCCCACACCACGCGCACGGAATCGCTCATGTCGTGACGGTACCGCACCGAGTGGCACGTCCCGTACACGGCCCGCCACGATCGCCTCCCGGCCCCGCGCGGGTACGGCGCGCGGGGTGGGTCAGCCGGAGGCGAGCTCGCGCCCGCGGTCGCGCGCGGCGGAGATCGCGTCGAGGAAGGCGGCGCGCACCCGGTGCCGCTCCAGCTCGGCGACGGCCGCGATCGTGGTGCCGCCCGGCGAGGTGACCGCCTCGCGCAGGATGACCGGGTGCTCGCCGGAGTCGCGCAGCATGATCGCCGCGCCGACGAGCGTCTGGATCACCATCTCCAGCGCGGCGGCGCGCGGCATGCCGAGCAGGATGCCCGCGTCGACCATCGCCTCGACGAGGTAGAAGAAGTACGCCGGGCCGCTGCCGGAGAGCGCGGTGGCCGCGTCCTGCAGCGACTCGGGGAGGCGCAGCACCTTGCCGACCGGGGAGAACAGCTCCTCGACCCGGCGCAGGTGCTCCTCCTCGGCGTGCGAGCCCGCCGAGATCACGCTCATCGCCTCGTCCACGAGCACCGGGGTGTTCGACATCACCCGCACCACCGGCACCCGCTCCTTGATCCGCGCCTCGACGAACGCGGTGGTGATGCCGGCCGCCGCCGAGATCACCAGCGTGCCCGCGGGCACGTTCGGCCCGATCTCGTCGAGCAGGCGCGCCATGTCCTGCGGCTTCACGGCGAGGACGAGGGTGCTCGCGGTCTGCGCCGCCTCGACGTTCGACACCACCCGCACCTTGTACCGCTCGGCGATGACCTCGCCGCGCTCCGGGCGGCGCACGGTGGCGAGCACGCGGTCCGGCTCGAAGCCCGCGCGCAGCAGGCCCGACAGCAGGGCCTCGCCCATCTTCCCGGTTCCCAGAATCGCGATAGGCACGGCCTCACCCTACAAGCGCCGCAGCAGGTATCCGTACCAGGCCGTGCCGTACGGCACGTGCACCCGGACCGCCGCGCCGAGGCCGCGCAGCCGGCGCTGCTCGGCGGCCCGGACGCCGTAGGGCAGCTGGAACTCGCAGTCGCCCGGCTCGCGCTCGTTGAGGGTGGCGAGCACCGAGGCGATCTCGAGCATGCGGCCGTCGTGGGTGGCGACCGCCACGTGGCCCCGGCCCGCCATGAGCACCCGCAGGCAGCGCACGAACGAGCGGTCGATCCCGTGGCCGGTGCGGTACGCGAGCGCGGCCCCGTCGCGCGCCGCCGCGCCGGGCAGGCCCTTGCGCAGCCGTACCCGCCGGTCGGTGAGCAGGCGGCAGTGCTCCTCGGCGGCGCGCAGGCAGGCGGGGACGGTGACGCCCGCGTCCGGGTGCTCCCTGCCCAGCTCGGCGTGGAGCGCGATCAGCCGCCCGGCGGGCACCCGCTCCTCCGCCAGGTCGAGGGTGACCGTCGCCCCGGCGTCGCGGGCGGCCGCGCACAGCCGGGCCGCGGCGTCGAGCGCGCGCCGCTCGTCCGCGGGCAGGCCGAGCGCCCCGGCGTCCACGGTGAGGTCGGCGCCCCGGGCGAGGCCGCGGGCGGCGAGCCGGTCGAGCAGCCGCAGGTACTCCGCGACCGTGTGCTCGGCCCGGCGGCGGACCGCCTCGGGCCCATCGGTACGGCGCGGCGCCCGCGGGTCCCGGCCGAAGGCGTCGGGCTCCCCCAGGTACTCGATGGTCACCGGCAGCCCCTCGGCGGCGAGGGCGGCGGTGGCCCGCACCGCGGCGGCCGCGTCCGGGCCGGGGACGTACCGGCGCAGCAGGCGGTGGGCGAGCGGCGAGCCCGCCACGAGCCGTTCGACGTACCGGCCGGTCTCCTGCCGGGACAGGGCGGCGAGGACGTTGCGCACTCCCCCAAGCGTACGTGCCGGACCCGCCGCCGCCCGGGAGCCGCACCCGCACGTCGCGGGCGTACGACCGGCCCGGCGCGGCGTCCCCGCGCACCCGCGCCGACCTGCGCGGATGACGCCCGAGCGGTGCGGGCGGCGCGCGGTGAACCGGGAGGGCGCGCTCTCACGTCATTAGGGCTATGCGAAGGATTTGCCTGGCGGCGCTCGTCCTGCTCGTCGCCGCCTGCGGAAACCCGGCGCCGGACGACTCCTCGGCGCCCACCACGGCACGGCGGCCGGACGCCGCCACCCTTGCTCCGGACACCCCGGACTCCGGTTCGAACCACGGCTCGGGCGGCGCGGACGCCACCCCGTCGCCGAGCGCGTCCCCGGTGACCCCGAAGGGCGGCACGATCAAGCCGCGGAAGATCCCGTGGACGAGCGCCGAGCCCGTCGGCGACGGGCGGACGCTCCGCGTCGTGTGGACCTCCGGGGTCGAGCCGTGCGCCACGCTCGACCGGGTGGAGGTCGACGAGACCCGCGGCAAGGTCACCGTCACGCTCTACGAGGGTCCGTCGCGTGCCTCGCCGGACGCGGTGTGCATCGAGATCGCGATCACCAAGGTCACCGAGGTGCGGCTGGACGAGCCGCTCGGGGATCGCAAGGTCGTCGACGGAGCGCGCTGACGGGGGTCACCGGGAGCCCGGGCGCCGTCGGAAGGCCGTGCCGTAAGGCGGAGCGGTCCCCCGGGACGGCCGTTTCGGTCCGGGGCGGCCGTGGAATAGAACCGCACGCAAGAGAGTTGAGTCGGATAGGCTCAAGTCTGTTGACAAAGGTTGGCCGATCCGTAACATTGAGCCTGACAGACTCAACTTTGACTATAAGGACGTACTCATGGGACGTGCGGTAGGTATCGACCTGGGGACGACAAACTCCGTCGTCGCGGTCCTCGAAGGCGGTGAACCGACCGTCATCGCCAACGCGCAGGGCTCCCGGACCACTCCGTCCGTGGTCGCCTTCGCCAAGAACGGCGAGGTGCTCGTCGGCGAGGTCGCCAAGCGCCAGGCGGTGACCAACGTCGACCGGACGATCCGGTCGGTCAAGCGCCACATGGGGACCGGCTGGAAGAAGGAGATCGACGGCAAGACCTTCACGCCGCAGCAGATCAGCGCCTTCGTGCTGCAGAAGCTGAAGGCGGACGCCGAGGCCTACCTCGGGGAGAAGATCACCGACGCCGTCATCACCGTCCCGGCCTACTTCAACGACGCGCAGCGGCAGGCCACCAAGGAGGCCGGCCAGATCGCGGGCCTGAACGTCCTTCGCATCATCAACGAGCCCACCTCGGCGGCCCTCGCCTACGGCCTCGACAAGGAGAAGGACCAGACGATCCTCGTCTTCGACCTCGGCGGTGGCACCTTCGACGTGTCGCTGCTCGACGTCGGCTCCGAGGATGGCCACGGCTTCGTCGAGGTGAAGGCCACCAGCGGTGACAACCACCTCGGTGGCGACGACTGGGACCAGCGCATCGTCGACGAGCTGGTGCGGCGCTTCCAGAACGCGCACGGCGTCGACCTGTCCAAGGACAAGATGGCCATGCAGCGGCTGCGCGAGGCCGCGGAGAAGGCCAAGATCGAGCTGTCCCAGCAGTCGGAGACCACGATCAACCTGCCGTACATCACGGCCTCGTCCGAGGGCCCGCTGCACCTGGACGAGAAGCTCACCCGGGCCGAGTTCCAGCGGCTCACCGCCGACCTGCTCGAGCGCTGCAAGGGCCCGTTCCACCAGGTGATCAAGGACGCCGGCATCAAGGTGTCCGACATCGACCACGTGGTGCTCGTCGGCGGCTCGACCCGTATGCCGGCGGTGAGCGACCTCGTCCGCGAGCTGACCGGTAAGGAGCCCAACAAGGGCGTCAACCCCGACGAGGTGGTGGCGGTCGGCGCCGCGCTCCAGGCCGGTGTGCTCAAGGGCGAGGTCAAGGACGTCCTGCTGCTCGACGTCACCCCGCTGTCGCTCGGCATCGAGACCAAGGGCGGCATCTTCACCAAGATCATCGAGCGGAACACGACGATCCCGACCAAGCGCTCGGAGGTCTTCACCACGGCCGAGGACAACCAGCCGTCGGTGCAGATCCAGGTCTACCAGGGCGAGCGCGAGATCGCCGCGTACAACAAGAAGCTCGCCACCTTCGAGCTGACCGGCATCCCGCCGGCGCCGCGCGGCGTGCCGCAGATCGAGGTCACCTTCGACATCGACGCGAACGGCATCGTCAACGTGTCGGCGAAGGACCTCGGCACCGGCAAGGAGCAGTCGATGACCATCACCGGTGGCTCGGCGCTCCCCAAGGACGAGATCGAGCGCATGATGCGCGAGGCCGAGCAGTACGCCGAGGAGGACCGCAAGCGCCGCGAGGAGGCCGAGGTCCGCAACAACGCCGACTCGCTCGTCTACCAGACCGAGAAGTTCCTCCGGGAGAACACCGACAAGGTGCCGGCCGACGTCAAGTCGGAGGTGGAGAGCGCCATCGCCGACGTGAAGAAGGCGCTCGAGGGCACCGACATCAACACGATCCGCAGCGCCGCGGAGAAGCTCGCCACGGTCAGCCAGAAGATGGGCTCCGCGATCTACGCGCAGCAGAGCGCGTCCGGTGACGCCTCCGGCTCGGCGAGCGGCGCCTCCTCCGCGCAGGGCGGCAAGGACGAGGACGTGGTCGAGGCGGAGATCGTCGACGACGAGCCTAAGCGGGAGGGCGGCGACAAGTGACGACGCGCGAGAACGGCTCCGAACAGGGGCCGGTGATCCGCGACAACCGGAAGATCGACCCTGAGACCGGGCAGGTGCGCGAACGCGCCATGCCCGAGCCCGGCGACATCCTCGACTCCGCGCCCGAGCAGCAGCAGGCCGGCGCCGAGCCGAAGGAGGACAAGGGCGCGGTCGACTCGCGCGTCGAGGAACTCACCAGGCAGCTCGCGGAACGCACCGAGGACCTGCAGCGGCTCCAGGCGGAGTACGCCAACTACCGCAAGCGGGTCGAGCGGGACCGGGCCGCGGTCCGCGAGCTCGCCGTCGCCTCCGTGCTCACCGAGCTGCTGCCCGTGCTCGACGACATCGGGCGGGCGCGCGAGCACGGCGAGCTCGTCGGCGGGTTCGCCAAGGTGAGCGAGGTGCTGGAGTCCGTGCTCGGCAAGCTCGGGCTGGAGTCCTTCGGCACGAAGGGCGACCCGTTCGACCCGACCGTGCACGAGGCCCTCATGCACAGCTACTCCTCGGAGGTGACCGAGACCACCTGCGTGGAGATCCTTCAGCTGGGATACCGGCTCGGCGACCGGATCCTGCGCCCGGCACGGGTCGCGGTGGCCGAGCCCGCCGAGCCCGAGCAGGATGCCACGTCCGCCGCGGATGCGGCATCCTCGGGTGAGTCGTCCTCAGGCGGGTCGTCCGAGACGCCTTCCGGCGGATCGGGCGAGTCCGCCTCGGGCGAGCCATCCTCGCAACCGGCCGGATCCGGTGACGGTTCCGGGGGCGCGACCGGAGATGATTCCGCCAAGGCCCCCGGGTCCGGCGACTGACAACCGAACATCACCTCCCTTGATCCCCTTGCCGCGAAGGACGCAATAGATGAGCACCAAGGACTACCTGGAAAAGGACTACTACGCCGTCCTTGGTGTGCCCAAGAACGCGACCGCCGAAGAGATCAAGAAGGCGTACCGCAGGCTGGCCCGGAAGTACCATCCGGACGCCAACGCGGGCGGCGACCCGGAGACCACCGCGAAGTTCAAGGAGGTCTCCGAGGCGTACGACGTCCTCTCGGATCCCAAGCGGCGCAAGGAGTACGACGAGGCGCGTGCGCTGTTCGGGTCTGGCCTCGGCGGGTTCGCCGGGGCCGGCGCCCGCGGCACCGGGTTCCCCTTCGATCTCTTCGGCGGCGTCGGCCAGCAGGGGGCGGGCGACCGGATCGGCGACCTGTTCAGCGGGTTGTTCGGCCGGGGTGGGCGCACCACCACCCGCCGGGCACGCCGCGGGCAGGACATCGAATCCGAGGTCACGCTGTCGTTCAGCGATGCGGTCCAGGGCACGACCGTCTCGCTCCGGCTGACCAGCTCCTCGGCGTGCCAGGCCTGTAACGGCACCGGCGCGAGGGCGGGCACCGTCCCGCGCGTCTGCCCCACCTGCGAGGGCACCGGGGCGGCCAGCCGGAACCTGGGCAGCTTCGCCTTCTCCGAGCCGTGCCGCGACTGCCGCGGGCGTGGCCTCATCGTCGACGACCCCTGCAGGGTGTGCGAGGGCAGCGGCCGGGGCAAGAGCACCCGCACCATTCAGGCGCGCATCCCGGCGGGCGTCGCCGACGGGCAGCGCATCCGGCTGAAGGGCAAGGGCGCCCCGGGCGAGAACGGCGGCCCGGCGGGCGACCTCTACGTCCAGATCCACGTACGGCCGCACCGGGTGTTCGGCCGCTCGGGGGACAACCTCACGATCACCGTGCCGATCACGTTCACCGAGGCGGCGCTGGGCGCCGAGATCAAGGTGCCCACCCTCGGGGGCATGCCGGTCACGCTCCGCATCCCGCCGGGCACCCCGAACGGCCGCACCTTCCGGGTCCGCGGGCGCGGCGCCGCGCGCAAGGACGGCACCAAGGGCGACCTGCTGGTGACCGTCGAGGTGGCGGTGCCGCAGCACGTCGACGACGAGATGCGCGCCGCCCTCGAGAAGCTGCACGACCCGAAGGAAGGGGCCGACCTGCGGGCCGATCTGATCAAGCAGGCCCAGAGCGAGTAGTCATGGAGGGAGGGCGACGAGGCATGGACCCCAACCACCTCGACATCTCGGACGACACTCCCCTCTACGTCATCTCGGTGGCCGCTCAGCTCTCCGGCCTGCACCCGCAGACGCTGCGGCAGTACGACCGGCTCGGCCTGGTCAGCCCCGGCCG
>Ga0207866_1000354_pt1 | contig 69541 bp, 70 predicted proteins | sample HigsolmetaAR203D_FD_184835 | JGI IMG/M metagenome (GOLD analysis project Ga0207866, IMG submission 184835) | Ionic liquid and high solid enriched microbial communities from the Joint BioEnergy Institute, USA - AR20-3-D (SPAdes) (version 2) ...
TAAAATGCCCTGTCTGCAATGTCCGTCGGCGCCTCGGGGTGAACGGCTTCTTAATTCCTTGGCATAGGGTCTGAGATCCAGTGAGCTAAAGAAGATTGGCAATCGCTCTTTTGACTGCATTTTTAGCAATTCCTCGAAGGAAAACAAGCTTTCTTGGAGAATATACATCGTGACTTCACTCCTTAAGTTTTCTTGTTTGGTCACTTGAAAACTTCTCCAAGTTGGGGTGAAGTCCCTTTTTTATGTCCGAAAATCCTTACAAATCAAGGCCTTGGATTATTGCAAAACGCTCAAACTAAATAACATTCCTGCTCTTCTTTTAATTGGTTTTTTATTAATGCGGGCATGCCCAGCAAATCGTAATCAAACGTCCATGAAGATTCAACAGTCTCATAGGGCACTCTTGCAAATGTTTTTAATATTGCTTCAACAATGATTTTGGCTCCTAAAGGGGGTACAGCCATACCGATCTGTTTGCGCACAGCTTGCCTCCCCCCGGTGAATACAAAGTGATCCGGGAAGGTTTGAAGCCTTGCTCTTTCTCTATTGGTTAAAGCTCGCGGCTCTGCATAGTGATACATATGAGTACCGCCTCCCCCGCTTCCCGTAACCGTGTAGGCAGGTCTGTCAGGAGCAAGGCGCCGATATATTTGACTGATTCTCGTTCCCTTCACATTCAAGCGAAGCTGTTCAGGAACATCCTCATGCCATGCATTTCCACCCGGCGGGATTTTGTTAAGCATTTCAATTACATTGGGTTTGTGAATTGGCAGGTCGTGGTTTTGAACATTTTCATCGTATGGCCTCTCCAATACTTCCTTGGCAGTAACGTACTTGTTTTTATGTGACGGGTAAGGCACTCGGAACTTCAAGTTAAAATCCTTGCGAATTCCGACAATGATTATTCGGTGTCTAGTCTGCGGCACACCGTACTCTTCAAACTTATAGAGATGAGGTGTGAGCTCATATCCATGCGAACCTGCTTCCGCCATTTCGGACAATATTTTGACAAACGCCTCTCCATCATTTGCACTTGTTAAACCAGTCACATTTTCGGCAATAAACCAATAAGGCTCATGAATGTTTAATACTTTTATTCCATATGAATAAAGCGGGCCGTACTCGCCTTCCAATCCGCGACGTTTCCCTACTAAACTGTAATCATTGCAGGGAAATCCAAATGCAAACGCCGTGATTCGGCCCAAATTCTTAATATTAAGATTCCGGACGTCTCCTTGGATGACAGATTCCGGTCGATCAGGACAAATGTTCAATCGAAAGGTATTGCATGCATCTTCATCAATATCATTTGCCCATTCATGAACTACGCTGAAACGTTCTCCAGATTTTGAAAAAACGTCGACAGCTTCTTTTGCTCCAAGGGCCAATCCTCCAGGTCCGCAAAATAATTCGCCTTTTCTAAAAATCATTTGCAACAACTCCATGCAGGAAGATGGTCCTAATCTAGTTTCTAGTATATCGCAAAAAAAGACAATGGACAGACTTATTATTACAGTTTTTGAGATTCTTCATTATCATCGCGATTATTCCAACGATTAGAAACAAATGATTTGTAAATAAATTACCAAACATATGTTCTTGTGTAAAGATGTAACTAAGCGGCCGTACAACATTCAAATCTTCGTCAGATCAATCGTGTAGAAAACCGTATACCTGCCATCTTAGGCGCCCCAGTCACCTGTGACGACATGACCGGCATCACAAGCACGGCCGCGAATTAAAAGGGCAGCAAGAATGCCTGCAAACTTCATGCTTTCTTCTGTCGTTACTTCGGATCAATATGTATCCCGAATATAGGATAAAAATCCCGTATTAAGCACTTATTAATGGATTTCCCCGCCCCCTACCTGCACACCACCCGCTGCGACCCGATGTCCGCGAAAATTTCCATCCCGTCCGTCCGCGCCACGTGAACAACCCCTTCGAACGGCACCGCGTCCGGCACCAGTTCGATCAGCATGTTGGGCTGCGCCAGCACGCGCTCCGGATGCCAGATGACGTCCGGCTCGCCCGGCATCAGCGCCGTATAGAAGATGCCCGCTTCCACGAGATCGAGGAAGAAATGGCTGCCGTACGACAGCTCGGGCGCGATGCCGGATTCCTCAGGCGCCACTTCGCAAAGCACCGTCATGTGGCACAGCTCCGCAAAATGAACCGGCACGCCGAGCGACGGCGTCGTCGTCCCCCACCGTCCCGGCCCGATCAGCATCGTCTGCCTGCCCTTCAGCGCCTTGTTGATCCGGCCGATCAGCCGGGCGACCGCGTATTTGCCCTGCTCGGGCAGCGCGAGATAGCGGTCCGGCCGCACGAAGACGACATGGTCGATCGGCAGCCGGACGTTGCCGCCCATGAAGCCGCCGCGGGACGCGAAGAAACAATCGTCCGACGGTTCGGGCAGTTCGACCGGCCGCCCGAGGCCGCGCGTCTGCAGCGGCCGGCATTGCAGCAGGTTGACGCGGTACGCTCCGTCCGGCGTGAAGTTGACCGTGAACTCGATGTCGACGGGGTACTCGTACACGGCGGCGAGCTGCGCCAGCATCTCCCGCATGAACGACGGAAAATCGGTCCGCTCCAGCAGCCCGCGGAAATCGACGATATACGGCGCCGGCCGGTCCGTCAGCCCGAGCTCGCGCATGCGCGCGGCCGCTTCGTCATCCGGCGCGGCGATGAGCGATCGGTCGGCCTTGATGCCGCCCGCGAGCACGACGTCCGCATCCCGCGAGACCAGCGCGCCCTCCCGGAACGACAGCAGGTCGACTTCATGCTGCATGTATTTGCGCCGGTCGCCGGCATGCATCGGCGGCTGGCGCTTCGGGTTATCCAGGCAGACGATCCGCGCGTAGTCGCCTTCGGTCCGGTCGACCGCCCGCGTCCCGAGCCCGAACACGAGCCGTAGCATGCCCGCGTTCATGTCGATGCCTTCCTCCCACACGTACAGGTTCGTCGAATGGCCGACGCCCGCCGCATGCGGGAAATAGCCGTCCCCGTGCTCGTCGCCGGACACCCGCTGCACGAGCAGCGCCATCTGCTCGTCCTCGCCCGCCAGCCCGCGGATTTGCCGATAGACAAGCGCGTCCTCGTTCATCGCGCTGGCGTAGACGGTCCGCACCGCCTGCTCGAACGCTTCATACCGCTCTTCCGGCGTCCCCCGGTTGACGCAGAAGACGCTCTCGTATTTGCCGGCGAACGCGTTCCCGTACTGGTCTTCCAGGAGCGAGCTGGAGCGGACGATGATCGGGGACTGGCCGTAATGCTCGAGCATCCGCATGAACCGCTCGCGGATGTTGTCGGGGAACCGGCCCGTCAGCAGTTTCTCCCGGAGCTCGGCCGCGCAGCGGAAATAGCCTTCCTTCGTCTTCTGCCGCATGAACAGCTTCCACCAGCCGTTGTGAACGATGTACGTATAGAACACGTCCGAGCCGATGTACCAGGAATCGTGCGGCTCCAGCCGCGGCGCGAACCGGTCTCCTCCCGCCGCCTCCAGAATGCGCCGGGCGAGCAGCATGCCGACGCTCTTGCCGCCGATGAAGCCGCTGCCGATCTGGCGCTCCGCGACCCGGAGGACGTCCGCGAGCGCAAAGTAGCGGCCGCACAGCTTCAGCAGGCGCGCTTCGCGGCCGGCGAGCATCTTGAGCAGCCGCATCTTGACCCGCTCCTGCTGACCGGCAGGCGCATCCAGCGCCTCCTTCGCCTGCGCGAACATGACGTTCCAGTAGTCGAGCCGGTCCTCGCCGCGCGCGACCGCGGCGAACAGCTCGGCCGCCTCGGCGCTCGAGGTGATGCTGACGGCTTCGTCTCCGTCGATCCGATGCGGGAAGAACATGACGGGGGTGTAGCGGTTCCACGCTTTCAGCGGATGGATGTAGTCGCTGCCGCCGACCCGGTACACGTCGATCAGCAGCTGCGTCGTCTCGCGGATGCCCGCGATCGTCGCGAACGTATGGGCATTTCGGATGATGGCGAAGTAGGCCACGGTTTCGAGTTCATACAGGTAGGGGCAGGTGACGCGGAAGAAGTTGCCGATCATCAGGTCGGAATGCCAGTCGGCGAGCAGATCGGTCAGGCAGTCGAACACATAGAACGACCGCCGGCCTTCCTTCTCGATCAGCCGGTGGACGGACGCGGCGAAGCGCTCGAATCCCCGGTCCGCCCTGAGCTCGATGATGACGGTGTCCGAATCCGGCGCAAACAGCGGCTCGTGGCTACCGAAACGGACGTAGATCAGTTTCCGTCCGTCCCGCTTCGCCTGCCCGGCGAACCGCGCGGCCAGTCTCCCGTATTGCCCGATCTCGTCGACTTGCCACACGACGTTGTCGCCGAGCCTCAGCCCGTCGACGACGTCGTCGATTCCCCTGATGCCGGTGCTGACGCGGTCATGCATCATGTTCGGCCCGCCTCCTCGCATATCGCTTATTCCGATTCAACCAAATCCGGAATCCGGATGTCAATTTGACGTCCGGTCCGCTCCGAAAACCTTTAATTTGGCGGGGAAAACCTAAAATTCGTTCCCTTGTGAAAGCGGTTCATCCTGCTATAATGGACAAGAAGAGCCAATGTCTGGACCGAAAGGGGATCATCATGTCGAACATTCCGCAACCGAAAGAACCGCTCGTCAGACATATTTACACGGCGGATCCTTCGGCGCATGTTTTCGAGGGCAAGCTGTACATTTATCCGTCCCACGACCTCGAGCATGACGGGCCGACGAACGACAACGGCGACCAATACCAGATGGAAGACTACCATGTGCTGTCCATGGACGATCTGAATTCGCCGGTCATCGACCACGGCGAGGCACTCCATGTGCGCGACGTCCCGTGGGCCAGCAAACAGATGTGGGCGCCGGACGCGGCGTTCAAGAACGGCAAATACTACCTCTACTTCCCCGCGCGCGACCTTGAGGGGAATTTCCGGATCGGCGTCGCGGTGAGCGACAAGCCGGCGGGCCCGTTCAAACCGGAGCCGAACTACATCCCCGGCAGCTTCAGCATCGACCCGGCCGTGCTGGTCGACGACGACGGCGAAGCGTACATGTATTTCGGCGGCCTGTGGGGCGGCCAGCTCGAGAAATGGCAGACGGGCACGTTCAACCCCGACGGCAAGGAGCCCGCGCCGGACGCGCCCGCGCTCGGACCGCGCGTCGCCCGGCTGAGCGGCGACATGCTGACGTTCGCGGAGACGCCGCGCGAGGTGCAGATTCTGGACGAGAACGGCGAGCCGATCAAGGCGGGCGACGAAGACCGCCGCTATTTCGAAGGGCCGTGGATGCACAAGTTTGGCGGCAAGTACTATCTGTCGTACTCGACGGGCACGACGCACAAGCTCGTCTACGCCATCGGCGACAACCCGTACGGGCCGTTCACGTACAAGGGCGTCATCCTGACGCCGGTCATCGGCTGGACGACGCACCATTCGATCGTCGAGTTCCAGGGCAAATGGTATCTGTTCTACCACGACGCCTCGCTCTCCGGCGGCGTCAACCATCTGCGCTGCGTCAAATATACGGAGCTGCACTACAACCCGGACGGCACGATCGTAATGATCGATCCGTACGCGTAAGCCCTTATAAATGATAAAGAAGGGACAGGCTGATCGCCGGGTCACTCCCGGCCGCCAAGCCTGTCCCTTTTTCAATGCCAGCCGCCGCACCCCGTCCTCACGCCTCCGGCAGCAGCACCTTCACTTTGAACAGATCGCCGTCCACTTCCAACGCGAACGTCCCGCCGTGCAGATCGACGATCGACTTCGCGATCGCGAGGCCCAGCCCCGAGCCTTCGGTGTGCCGCGAAGCGTCTCCCCGCTTGAACCGTTCGAGCAGCTCGTCGACGTTGTCGCCGAGTTCGTATTTCGCGACGTTCTTGAACGCGATCTCCACCCGGCCGCCCGCGCGGCCGAGCGAGATGTAGGCCCGGGTCCCTTCCAGCGAATAGCGGATGATGTTCGAGATGAGGTTGTCGAAGACGCGCCATATTTTCTGCCCGTCGACGATGGCGAAGACCGGATGTTCCGGCAGCCGGACCCTGAACTCCAGCCCCTCGCTTCCGTCCTTCGCGCCGGACTCGGCCAGCGCCTGCTTGATCAGCTGGACGAGGTCGACCCGCTCCCGGTTCAGCTCGACGCTGCCGCTCGCCATCTTCGTCGCCTCGAACAGATCGTCGATCAGCGCCTTCAGCCGCTTGCTCTTCCGGTCGATGATTTCAAGGTAGTTCGCCCGCTCCTCATCGGACAACTCCGGATTTTTGAGGAGGTCCACATACGAGATGACCGACGTGAGCGGCGTGCGCAGGTCGTGGCTGACATTCGTGATCAGTTCCGTCTTGAGCCGCTCGCTCTTCGCTTCATTCGCGCGCGACGCCTCGGCGCTCTGCCGCATCCGGTTCCAATGGCCCGCCAGCTCCGCCACGACCGACCGGCCCTTCACCGGCACATCGCCCACGGCCCGGCCGGCCGCATGGTCCCGCGCGGCGGCAAGCAACCGGTTCAGGAATCCGGCCTGCCGCAGCACGTAGAACAGGACGGCGGCGGCCACGGCCACGACCGGCAACAACCATGGCAACGGCGATTCGTGGGTGATCGTAGCCAGGACGGCGCACATCGCGAACCCCAGGACGAACACGACGATGAACAGCAGCGCCGCCTGCACGCCGACCCGCAGGCTCAGAAAAGCGTCGCGGATCACGCCGTACAGCCGCAGCAGGATTGACTTCCGCCAGGCGGCGGCAAACGGTTCCGGCTCCTTCAGCGACAGATGCGTAAACCGAAGCTGCAAGGCGAGGGCCGTGGTCAAGACCGAGAGCACCGCCAGCTTGTAGACGGTATCTACGATGAGCAGCGCCAAATCGTGTGTGAACAGACGGTCGTAAGGCAGAATGGCTTCCTTGTGCAGGTTGAACGCAGCGATTCCCGTGAGCAACAGCAGAACCGCCCGCACGTCCATCGGTATGTTCCGCCAGAATGTGTGCGCACCGGACAGCGCATCGCCCGCCAAGCCGCTACCGGACGGCGCCAGCCTGCTCCAGGCGACAGCCGTCAGGACCAGGAGGACGGCGCCAGCCCCGATCATCCCGAACGTATACCAACGATGCCGCTGGTAATCCTCGTATTGCGCCATGAAGGCGTCCGATTTCGGCACGCTGATCCATCCCGCGAACTGCTTCGTCGGGCGGGCATCCGCCGCCCGGGCCAAATCCTCCCTGACGACAGGCATAAAATCCGGCAATTGATAGATCGACAACCGGCCATCCACCCGGTCGGGATAGCGGAGCACGAAGAGCATGTCTTCCGCCGCCTTCGACGCGTCTCCATAGGCTTCCAATTCCCGTTCCAGATTGGTATGGATCTGGCCTGTCCCCGTCTCGACGAGATAGAAAGCGTACCGTTCCCGAAGCCGGTTGAATTCGGAACGGTAGATGTCCAGCTCTTCTTCAAGATACCTGCGCAGATTTTCTTCCCTCTCTGCCGTGATCGCCCGACGGATTTCCTCGTCGCTCATCTGCCGCGCTTCGTCATATGCGCGTTTATACCACTCAATGTCATCCCGGCTGATCCTGATATGCCGTTTCACTTCCTCGAACGTGATCGGCGCAAGCTCGTAGAATGACAGGAGCTGGATGAACCACCCCAGATCCCGGTCGATGCCGCTCGCTTCAATGAAGCTCTTGCCGGCGTACCTGCCGATGTCGGTCAGCCCGGCCAGCACCCCGTTCACGCCGATGGTCAAAAAGAGCACCGCCGCTATGGCCGCCAGCCTATTTCTCCATCTTGTACCCAAGTCCCCATACCACCTTCAGATAGCGCGGATTTTTCGGATCGATCTCGATTTTCTCCCGAATTTTCCGGATGTGGACGGCCACTGTGTTTTCCGGGCGGAAGCCGGGCTCCTTCCATACGCGCTCGTAAATCTCATTGATGGAGAACACGCGCCCCGCATGCGTCATGAGCAATTCCACGATGCCGTACTCGATCGGCGTCAGCCGCACCGGCTCGCCGTTCAGCCGGACTTCCTTCGCGTCCGGATCGAGGGCAAGGCCGTTCAACTGGATGACGCGGCCGCCGCCCTCGTACATGCCGAGCGTCATGTACCGCCGAAGCTGCGACTTCACCCGCGCGATCAACTCGAGCGGACTGAACGGCTTCGTCACGTAGTCGTCGGCGCCGACCTGCAGGCCGAGCACTTTGTCCGCGTCCTCGTTCTTCGCGCTCAGCATCAGGATCGGAATGTTCTTTTTCTCTCGTATCCGAAACGTCGCGCCGAGCCCGTCGAGCCGCGGCATCATCACGTCCAGAATGATGAGATGGACTTCATGTTGCTCAAGCAGCTCGAGCGCCGCGAGGCCGTCTTCGGCTTCCAGCACGTTCAGTCCCTCGTTGCGGAGATAGATGCCGATCGCCTCGCGGATTTCTTTGTCGTCGTCGACGACGAGCACGGTGTGTGCGCTCATGTCTGCCCCTTTTCCTCCCCCTGTAATCGGCCGATTACGTCATCCATTATAGAAAGCAATTCTTGCGAAACGACACGGGTAAAGTTGAAGAATTTCTTAAGGTTAATGTTCATAGTTCGTCAGCAGCCCGGACGGCGGTCCCGCGGCTCCGGCAGGCCGACGGCCGTACGCATCCGTCCCGAGGCGATCGCATCGATCGTTCCGTCCGGGATCTCCCGATGGGTCGGCACCTCAGGCATCTGATTCCAAATACTTCAATGGCGATTCAAGTTCGCACAGCCCGCTCTCCCGCAGAAATTGCAGGATCAGATAATTGTGCGACGCGCCGTGGATCGCGAGAATCCGGTCTTCCGGGCCTTCCGCGAGATTCGCGATGTTCGAATACATGATCAGGTTCCGCTGGTACCACCAGCGCATCCAGTCGATTCCGACGTAATCCGTCCGCGCGCCGATCCTGGCGAAGTAACGGATGTAAATTTGATGATCGAACAGATTGAACGCCGGATCGTTCAAATCTTTCAGGATTTGGACGAAAGTCTTGTGCGCGTGGTCATGCCGGTTCAGGCGCTCGACGTCTTCCATCATCGCCTTGTGCAGATCGGGCTGGTTCGCCGCCGCCCAATCGATCACGTCCCCCACGCCTCGCTGCCCGATGTTTTCCATCCAGTCGATGGCGTGAATCTGCGAATGGCCGCTTCTCTCCGCCAGCCGGAACGCGAGCTGGCACACCTCGTTGGACGTCCGGAAGCCCGAGGCGAGGACGCCGACGGACGTGATGTCCAGGGAACCCGCAACATAATCCCGGTAATCGCGCTGAAGCAGATCCCCTTGCTTCACGGGAACTTCCACGGCGATCTTCGTCGGCCTGAACCGGACGAGCCGGTCGACGACATCGCGAATCTCCGCCTGCCGCTCCGGCTCGAGTTCGCGGTCGTTCATGTGATAGACGCCCAACACCATGACGGAAGGTTTCATTTAACGCCATCTCCCCTTGCCCCGGAAATCGTCTTCCAAAGGATTCGATATCCCGACGGCTTGTTCCTCCAGATCGGACAAACGCGCGCAGCCGGTCTCGTTCGTCCGGGTTCCGGTTGTCCGCAACACCGTGTATGATGGAGGAAGGACAACTGCCTTTCGGGAGGTCGCTGATTGGGGATGAAAAAGAACCGGCTTGGACAATCGGAGCTGTTCGTGAGCGAAATCGGGCTCGGCTGCATGTCGCTGGGAACGGAAGAGGCACACGCCGTCCGGATCATCCATGAAGCGCTGGATGCCGGCGTGAACTTCCTCGACACCGCCGATCTGTACGATGCGGGGCGGAACGAGGAACTCGTCGGACTGGCGATCCGGGGCCGGCGGAGCGAGGTGATCGTGGCGACGAAGGTCGGCAACCGCCGCATTCCCGGCCGCGAAGGCTGGGTCTGGGATCCGTCGAAGGCGTACATCAAGCAGGCGGTCCGCGACAGTCTGCGCCGGCTCGGAACGGACTATATCGACCTGTACCAGCTGCACGGCGGCACGATCGACGATCCGATCGACGAGACGATCGAGGCGTTCGAGGAGTTGAAACGGGAAGGGCTGATCCGGCATTACGGCATCTCGTCCATCCGGCCGAACGTGATCCGCGAATACGCGCGCCGCTCGAACATCGTCAGCCTCATGAGCCAGTACAGCATGCTCGACCGGCGGCCCGAGGAGGAGACGCTGCGGCTGATCGAAGGGCGCGGCATCAGCCTGATCGCGCGCGGACCGCTGGCCGGCGGCATTCTGACGGAGGGCGGCGCGGCGAAGGCGGAGCGGGACTACCTCGATTACAGCCGGGAGGAGCTGCCGGAAGTGCGGCGCCGCCTGCTGGAACTTTGCGGGAACGGCCGCACGCTGGTGCAGACGGCCATCCGCTACGCGCTCGCCGATCCGGCGGTGGCGACGGTCATTCCGGGCGCGAGCAGCCTGGAGCAGCTCCGGCTCAACCTGTCGGCGGCGTCCGCTCCGCCGCTCGCCGAAGAGGAGCTCGCCGCCATCCGCGCCGTCACCCGGGCCAATCGGTACGAGCAGCATCGCTGAAGACGGGCGGACGGGCCGGATGCGGTCAAGTACAGCGGGCATGGCTCAAGATGAACGAACGGGAACCCCGGACAGGCATCCTCGGGTTCCCGTTTTTTCATCAAATGGGCATTGACAAGTACTTGAAGGTCAATATACTTTTATCTATATCCGACTAATCCAATAAGATAAACAACATTTCATCTGTGCGGTTACCGGGAGGGGTCGGTCTGATCATTTTGGACAACCTGTGCAAATCCTACGGCTCCGGGAAACATGCGGTCACCGTGATCGATCATGTCTCCATGGAAGTGACAAAGGGGGAGATCTTCGGCATCATCGGACAATCCGGCGCCGGCAAAAGCACGCTGCTCCGATGCGTCAATCTGCTGGCGAGGCCGGATTCGGGCAGCGTCACCGTCGGGGGCGTCGAGCTCACCCGGCTGAACACGCGCGAGCTGCAGGCGCAGCGGCGAAAGATCGGCATGATCTTCCAGCATTTCAACCTGCTCTCGACGCTTACTGCCCGCGATAACGTCGCGTTTCCGCTCCGCCTGGAAGGGCTGTCCCGGCAGGAGATCCGGCGCCGGGCGGACGAGCTGCTCGAGATGGTCGGCATGAGCGCCCATGCGGACAAGTATCCGGCCCAGCTGTCGGGCGGGCAGAAACAGCGCATCGGCATCGCGCGGGCGCTGGCCGGCAGGCCCGACGTGCTGCTCTGCGACGAGGCGACTTCGGCGCTCGACCAGGAGACGACCCGCTCCGTCCTGGCGCTGCTGCAGGACATCAACCGCAAGCTGGGCGTCACCATCCTGCTCGTCACCCACGAGATCGAAGTCGTCCGCGCGATCTGCGACCGGGTTGCGGTCATGCAACGGGGACAAATCGTGGAGTCGGGCCGGACGGCGGATCTGCTGCTCAGGCCCGGGCATCCGGCAACGCGCGAGCTGCTGCGGCAGACGGAAGATCCGTACGGCGGGGACGCATCCGGCAGCGATGCGGGCGGAACGATCATCCGGGTGCTCTATTCCGGCGACAGCGCGGGCAAGCCGGCGCTGTCCGAGGCCGTGCGCGGCACGTCCGTTCAATTCGTCATCCTGCACGGCACCGTGTCCCGCATCCGCGACGTCCCCTACGGCCGGATGACGATCCGGCTGACCGGTCCGTCCGGCGAGACGGCGTCGGTGATCGGCAGGCTGCGGGAGCAGGGATGGGAGGTGGAAACACCCGATGTCCTATGACGAAATTCCGTGGCCGATCATCTGGCAAGCGGCGCGCGAGACGCTCGTCATGCTCGGCGCATCGCTCGCGCTGTCCGTGCCGATCGACCTGGTGATCGGGGTGCTGGTCTTCCTCACCTCTCCCGGCCAGTTCTGGCAGCAGATCTGGGTGAACCGGCTGCTGTCGTTGATCGTCAACGTCACCCGGTCAGTGCCGTTCGTCATCATGATGATCTATGTCATGCCGATTACCCGCTGGCTCGTCGGCACGTCGATCGGAATGAAGGGGGCCATTCCCCCGCTCGTGATCGCGGCCGCGCCGTTCTTCGCGCGGATGACCGAGATCGCGCTGCGGGAAGTCGACCGCGGGGTGATCGAAGCCGCCGAAGCGATGGGCACGCCGCGCCTGCTCATCATCTGGCGCGTGCTGCTCCGGGAGGCGCGCACCGGGCTGATTGCGGGCGTGACGGTGACCGCCGTCAACCTCGTCTCCTACACGGCCATGTCCGGCGTCATCGGCGGCGGCGGCCTGGGGGACCTGGCCATCCGCTACGGCTACCAGCGGTTCCGGTCCGACGTCATGCTGGTGACCGTCGTGCTGCTGGTCATCCTGGTGCAGCTGCTGCAGTCGTTCGGCGACCGGCTCGTTCAGCGGCTGTCCAGGAACCCATAGATAAAGAAAGTCAGGGAGTGAAGAGAACATGAAGAAAGCTTTCGGTCTCATGCTGATCATTGCATTATTGGTGATGCTGTCCGCCTGCGGCGGCGGCTCGGGCGGAAACGGAGGCGCCAATGCGGAGGCGAATGCCGGCGCAGGCGGCTCCGACAATACGGCGGCCAACGCGTCCGGCGGACAACCAGGCATCCGCAGCTGACGAGTCGCAGGACGCCGAACCGGTGACGATCAAGGTCGGCGCCACGCCCGAACCGCACGCCAAAATTCTCGAGTTCGTAAAGGAGAAGCTGGCGGCGGAAGGCGTCAATCTCGAAGTCATCGTGTTCAACGATTACGTGCAGCCGAACGTGCAGGTGTACGAGAAGCAGCTCGACGCGAACTTCTTCCAGCACGTGCCGTATCTCGACGAGTTCAACGCGGAGAAAGGCTATGACCTCGTGAAAGTCACCGGCGTGCACATCGAGCCGATCGGGGCTTATTCGAGCAAGATTTCCGCCATCGAAGAGCTGAAGGACGGCGCGAAAGTCGCCATTCCGAACGACGCGACCAACGGCGGACGCGCCCTGGCGCTGCTGGCGAAGCACAACCTGATCACGCTGAAGGACGGCGTCGGCATCCTGGCGACGGTTCAGGATATCGCGGACAATCCGAAGAAACTCGAGATCGTCGAGCTGGAAGCGGCCACGCTTCCCCGCGTGCTGCCCGACGTCGATGTGGCCGTCATCAACACCAACTACGCCCTCGAAGCCGGTCTGGTGCCGACCCGCGACGCGTTGTTCATCGAGGAAAGCGACTCGCCGTACGTCAACATTCTCGTATCGCGCCCGGACAACAAGGACGATGAAGCGATCCGGAAACTGGCGGCCGCGCTCAACTCGGCCGAAGTGAAGCAGTTCATCGAGGAAACGTACGAAGGCGCGGTCGTGCCGGCGTTCTGATCAAGCCGCAAACCAAGGCCCCGATGGTTGATCGGGGCCTTCATTATCGTTATTTACAGACCGACAGTCGGTTTGGTAAAATAACGCCAAACCGATTACGCTGACATCGTCCGGAAAGGAGACCGCGGCCATTGAAACGGGAAACGAAACGGGAACAGACCAGGGAGCGGCTGCTGGAGGCCACCCGGTCGCTCATCCTGGAAAAAGGGTGCGACCATCTGACGCTGAACGACATCATGGAGCGGGCCGGGCTGTCCAAGGGGGGCATTTTCCACCACGTCAAGAGCAAGGATGAGCTGCTGATCCGGATTCTGGAAGAACGGGCGGAGGAGACGAACCGCCGGTTCAACGCGGCAAAGGAGCGGGAGAAGTCGTTCGCGGCTCCGTTCCGCAGCATCGCCGACAGCCTGCCGGAACTGGAAAATCCCGATGACGCGGGCAACCGGGTGTTCGTCCATCTGCTCGGACGAATCAGCCGCCCCGAAGTGCGCGGCGCGCTCCGGCAATTCTACGAGCAGACGCTGCGCCTGTCGAAGCAGTGGATCGCGTCCGGTCAGGAGGCCGGCGTCATTCCGGCGTCCGTGGACGCGGACAAGTCGGCCGAGCTGTTCGTCCTGCTCTCGCTCGGCCTGCGCGTGCGGGGGATGCTGCTCTCCGGCGCCGGCGGCAACGCTTTTGACGCGGAGGATTTCAAGCGGCTCATCGAACGCTGGCTGCAGCCGGAACCTTGAGGGGCATTCATAAGGAGGTGAAGTCGGATGACTTTGCTGTTGTTTCTGCACATTGCCGGCGCCGTCCTGCTGACGGGCAACATTGTGACCGCGGCGTTCTGGCACTGGCGCGCGCAGCGGACGGGAAGCGCGGAAGTCATTCATTTCTCGGCGAAAACCGTCATGAAGGCCGACCTCGCCTTTACGCTGCCCGGGATTCTGCTGATCGTCGGCTCGGGCGCGGCGATGGCGGAGCGGTCGGGCTATGGCGGGGCGTTCAACTGGCTGACCCTGTCCCTCCTGCTCTTCGGCCTGACCGGCTTGATCTGGCTGGCCGTGCTGCTGCCCCTGCAGCGGAGCATGATCCGGCTCAGCGCGGAGGCGCTCAGCACCGGCACCTTGCCGCGCGCCTACTCGCGGGCGCTCGTGAACTGGTACGTGTTCGGAACGGCCGCCGTTCTGCTGCCCGTCGCCGTGCTCTATCTGATGGTGGCGAAACCGTTCTGACATTCGGGCATGTTTCCCTCTCCCGGCGAGTATGCTGAAGTGATGGTGACTTTTGGGCCGGGAGGAATGGAAGATGGGCGAATATATAACCGTGGAACCGGGAGTGAAATTGTACGTCGAAGATCTGAACCCCGGAAGCGGCAAGACGATCGTGTTCATCCACGGCTGGCCGCTGAACCACAAGCAGTTCGAATATCAGTTCGATGTGCTGCCCGCCTTGGGATTCCGCGTCATCGGCATCGACTGGCGCGGCTTCGGCAATTCGGACAAACCGTACACCGGATACGACTTCGACCGCCTGGCGGACGACCTCCGCGCGGTGTTCGAGCAGAAGCAATTGCAGAACGTCGTGCTGGCGGGCCATTCGGCAGGCGGCGCGATCTCGATCCGCTACATGGCCCGGCACCAGGGGCACGGCGTGTCGAAGCTCGTCCTGATTGCCGCGGCCGCGCCGACCTCCTTCACGCCGGAGACGGCGGAACGGTATCTGGCCGTAAACAGCGGCGACCGGCCGAACCTGATCCGGCATGTGACGGACAGCTTCTTCTTCCGTTATGCGACCGAGCCGTTCAGGGAATGGTTCATCAGCCTGGGGCTTCAGGCGGCAGGCTGGTCCACGGCGGCGATGATCCGGCTGCTCCGGGACACGAATCTGGCCAACGATCTGGCTGCGATTAACGTGCCCACGCTGATCATGCACGGCATCCACGATCAGGTGGTGCCGTTCGCGATGGCGCAGGAGCAGCATGCGCGCATCCCGCAGTCCCGGCTCGTGCCGTTCCAGTACAGCGGCCACGGTCTGTTCTGGGAGGAACGGGAAGAGTTCAACCGGTTGATTGCGGAATTCGCGGGGTGACGGCCGGGCCGGATCGAACGTCGACAGCCGCCGGACGCGGACAGCTTCTTCTCCGCCGGCGGCTTGCGTTTTCCGGCTGACAACCGCTCCATACCGGTGCCTTTCGATTGACAATCGCTGCATATCGGGTATGCTATAATTAGAATTCTAATTATATTTGCGCACGGAGGATCGAACATGCCGCATTCGGAATGGCATTGGGATCAAGGGCCGATCGGCCGGCTCGTGAAGACGGGGTACATCACGCTGCGCCGGGAGATCGAGCAGATGCTGCGCCCCGTCGGCCTTACGCATACGCAATGGAGCGCCCTCGGCGTTATCCTTCATTTTCCCGGCATCACGCCTTCGCAGTTGGAACAGATTCTGATGATCGAGCGGCCGAGCGTCACCAGCCTGATGAACGGACTGGAAAGCCGCGGGCTGATCGTGCGCCGGAGCAGCCCGGAAGACGGCCGGTCCAAGCAGATCTTCCTGACGGATGCGGGGAAAAAGCTGGCCGAGGAAACGCAGCATTTCGCCGTCGTCTTGGAGGAGCGGGTCAAACAAGGCATGACGGAAGACGAGTTCGAGACGCTCAGGTCGCTGCTCATCAAGCTGGTCAAAATTTTCGGTCAGCCGTAGCCGTCTGCCGCGATCAGGTTCTCTCTGTCACAGGGCGGCGGCATACTTTTTTCAAGCATGCAGCCTTCACATCCCGGCGGCACACTTTCCTGGGCGCAACATAGAATGTCGTGGGTAAACACCCAATTTTACGGGAGTGAGGTTGACATGTTCTATCACGTGAAGGAGCTGCAGTATCAGGCGAAACCCGAAAGGCCTGATCCGCTGTTCGCCAAGAAGCTGCAAGAAGTGCTCGGCGGACAGTTCGGCGAAATTTCGGTCGCCATGCAGTATCTGTTCCAGGGATGGAATATCAGGGGCAACGGGAAGTACAAAGATCTGCTGCTGGACACCGGCACCGAAGAACTTGCGCATATCGAAATGCTCGCGACGATGATTGCGAGGCTGCTGGACAACGCGCCGGCCGGTCGCCGATCAGGAGGAAGCGGCCAAAAACCCGGTCATCGCGGCGGTGCTCGGCGGCATGAACCCCCAGCATGCCATCGTGACGGGGCTGGGCGCCGCGCCGACCGACAGCGTCGGCTACCCGTGGAACGGCCGATATATCATCGCCAGCGGCAATCTGCTCGCCGACTTCCGGGCGAACCTGAACGCCGAATCCCAGGGACGGCTTCAGGTGGCGCGGTTGTACGAGCAGACATCGGACCGCGGCGTCAGAGACATGCTCTCATGGCTGCTGGCGCGGGACACGATGCACCAGAATCAATGGATGGCCGCCATTGCCGAGCTGGAGGAGAAGGAAGGCAAAGTCGTGCCGAGCACGTTCCCCCGCAAGCTGGAGAAGCGCGAAGTCTCCTACACGCTGTTCAACTTCTCGCGCGGAGATGACAGCGCGCTGGGCCGGTGGGCGAGCGGCCCGAGCCCGGACGGCTGCGGCCGGTTCAACTATGTCGCGAATCCGGTGCCGCTTGCGCCCGCACCGCATCTGCCTCCGGCGCCGCCTTACATCTACGATACGCCGCCGGGCGTCGTATCGGGCAAGGGACCGTTCGTCCCGCCTTGCTATTAAAGGGGCAGCCAGGCCAGCAGCGCCGTGCAGACCACGCCCGTGACCACCGTCAGCAGCAGGCTGCGGGTAAGCAGCGCGACGGCCAGCGTCGGGATGAACGCCGCCCACTCGAGATTATCCGGCGAGATCCACGCCTCGCCCTCGGTCAGCACGGCCTGCGCCACCAGCGCCGTCATGACGGCAAGCGGCACATGCTTCAGAAATTTCATCACATAACCCGGCAGCTTCAGTCTGCTGATCAGGACGAGCGGCAGCGTGCGCGGAATGAACGTCACGACCGCCGTTCCGATCAGCATCCACAGAAATTCGCGGCTGACGCTCATCGCTCGGTCACCGCCCCCACAATCGCGGCCAGCACCGCCGCCGCCATGACGGCCATATAGCCCGGCAGCCAGATGAAGGCCAGCGCGAAACCGCCGACGGCGCAAGCGATCACGAGCAGGTCGCGCTTGTACTGTTTGCGCTGCAATACGATCATGGCCGCCAGGCCGATGAACATGGCCGGCAGCGCATAGTGCAGCCCGTATCGCTCCGGATCCGCGATCCACCCGCCGAGCAGCGCGCCGAGCAGATTGGCGGCGATCCAGTTGGCATGGGCCGTCACGTTGAGCCCGAACATCCACCTGTCCGCGTGGCGCTCGCCGCCGGTCAGCTTCCCTGCGGCCACCCCGAACGTTTCGTCGGTAAGCTGCGCCCCGATCAACAGATTCCTCAGCGGCGAATAAGCGGCGAACTTCGGCGCGATCGCCGCGCTCATCAGCAAATGGCGCAGGTTGACGAAGAAAACGGTCACCACGATGGACGCGACCGGCGCCCCCGCCATCACCATGCCCGCCGTGATGAACTGCGCCGACCCGGCGTACAGAAACAGCGACAGCAGCCCGATCTCCAGCAGGCTCATGCCCGCCGTCGCCTCGATCACCCCGGCCGCAAAACCGATCGACAAATAGCCCAGCAGCGTCGGAACGCAATCCGCCACGCCCTGCCGAAACGACAAAGTTACCGCCATCTGCCTGTCCACGATGTCCTCCCCCTTGCAAGTCCAATTCAAGTCCAATTCAAGTCCAATTCAAGTCCAATTCAAGTCCAATTCAAGTCCAATTAGCGATATTGTAACGGCGGATCCGTCAACGTTAAAGTCTTTTCATAAAAAAAACTACGACAGATCAATTAACATACAGGGCCGTCGATCTAACCTCACCATTTTGCAGCGTGGCATGCATATTGCAGCACCTTCGGTTCCGCGCACCTCTGTAACGTGGTATCCACGCTACAGCCGCTTCTGCTTGGCTTCGCGTGCCTCTGTAACGTGGTATCCACGTTACAGCAGCTTCTGCTTGGCTTCGCGTGCCTCTGTAACGTGGTATCCACGCTACAGCCGCTTCTGCTTGGCTTCGCGTGCCTCTGTAACGTGGTATCCACGCTACAGCCGCTTCTGCTTGGCTTCGCGTGCCTCTGTAACGTGGTATCCACGCTACAGCCGCTTCTGCTTGGCTTCGCGTGCCTCTGTAACGTGGTATCCACGCTACAGCCGCTTCTGCTTGGCTTCGCGTGCCTCTGTAACGTGGTATCCACGTTACAGCAGCTTCTGCTTGGCTTCGCGTGCCTCTGTAACGTGGTATCCACGCTACAGCCGCTTCTGCTTGGCTTCGCGTGCCTCTGTAACGTGATATCCACGCTACAGCCGCTTCTGCTTGGCTTCGCGTGCCTCTGTAACGTGATATCCACGCTACAGCCACTTCTGCTTGGCTTCGCGTGCCTCTGTAACGTGGTATCCACGTTATGGCAGCTTCGGCACTGCCTTTGTTTGTTAATTGGTCAGCGGTAGAAAAAAATGGAGACCGCATCCCGCGCGCATCTCCATTCTCATCTACACCGTTGTTCCCGTCCCCTCCAACTAAATTCTGAGCATTCCGCGGAAGCCTCTCGCGGCGTAGTAGGATTCGGCGCCGTTGTGATAGACGAACACCGTATCATAGCGGCGGTCGCAGAACAGCGCGCCGCCGAGCCTGCGGATCTTCTCGGGCGTCTTGATCCAGCTCGACGTCTTCTTGTCGAACTCCCCGAGCTGCTGCAGCGACCGATATTGCGCTTCCGTCAGCAGCTCGATGCCCATCGCGGCGGCCATGCCAACCGCGCTGTCCGCCGGCTTGTGCTCTTTCCTCGATTCCAGCGCCTCCTGGTCGTAGCAGACGCTGCGGCGTCCCTTCGGGCTTTCGGCCGAACAGTCGACGAACAGCATCTCGCCCGTCTCCGGGTCCCGTCCCACGACGTCCGGTTCGCCGCCGGTCCGTTCCATTTCATGGAGCGACCACAGCTTCCCGGGATCGGCAGCCTCCAGCCGGGCCTGCACATCGGCCCACGCGATGCCTTCATGGCGGCCGGCAAACTTCTCGAAGCGCGCTTTCAGCGCCGCAAGCAGCGCGTCGCGCTCCGCGGGCGACAACGTTTTGCCTTGCTCGGTCATGGACGAATCTCCTTTCTGCTGTCCAGTTCTTCCAGCCTGCGGGCGATGGCGGCCAGCGATTCGCGCGCGGCCTTCTCCCCCGCCTGAATGCAGATTGCGGATTCCTTGAACGACATGGCGCTCGTGCCGAACTCCGGATTCAGGACGAAGTCCGCAAGCTGCATTTCGTCCTGGATCATCCGCTTGCTCATGATGTCGATCGTGTTCAGGATGGCCCCGACGAAGCTGGACGGCGCCTTCTTCATGCTGTCCGGCACCCGGACGTCCACGGCGATGACGATGTCGGCTCCCATGCTCCTCGCCAGCGCGACGGGCACGGGATGCGCCACGGCGCCGTCCAACAGCAAATGATTCCCCAGCCGTACCGGCCGCATAACCCCGGGAATCGCCGTGGAGGCGCAGATCGCGTGCGACACCTTGCCGGCATTGAGGATGTGCGCTTCGCCGTCCACGGCGTTCGACGCGACGGCGGCGAATGGAATTCTGAGATCCTTAAAATCGGCCGGACCGATATACTTCTCGACGAACCGCACCATCGGATGGTTGTCGACCAGGCCGCCGCCCGACAGCGCCGGGCGGACAAGCTGCCGCCAGCGCACGGTGGGCAGCACTTCCTCGAACGCCGACGTCGGCTGCCCGCCCGCGTAGAGCGCGCCGATGAACGCGCCGACGCTCGTGCCGGTGATCATGTCAATCGGAATGCCGGCCTGCTCCAGCACTTTGATGACGCCGACGTGCGCCGCGCCCCGGGCAGCGCCGCTGCCGAGCGCCAGCGCGACCTTCGGCCGGGTTCCGGGCTGCCGCACGCTGCCGAACCTGAGATGCGGAATGCGGATGGTCTGGCCGCCGCTGCGGATCAGCGCCTCATGAACCACCTGCTTCAGTTCCCGGATGTTGCCGCCGAGGAACGGAAAGTTGGTGACCAGGTTCAGCGCTTCCTGGGAGATCAGGCCGTCCGGCTCTTCGAATCCCGCCTCCGCGATGAAGGCGCGGACGAGCGCCGGGATATCCTCCTTCCGCTCGCGAAGCGGCGCCATCTCAATGCGAGTCAGCGGAAGGTCGACGGGCTGCCTCGCCGTCAGGATGAGGCGCGCATCGGACGGCGTTTGCGCCAGGCGGCGGAGCTGGCCGGCAGGCAGGGCGTCCGCATCCTTGAGGATCAGGGTGCCTCCCTGTGCCGTGCGGGCTTTCAGTTCCCATTCCTCCGCGCGGAAATCGGCGCCGCTCATCACGAAGACGGGATGTTCGGACCTTTCCGATTGCGCGTGGATTTCCCAGGCCGCGTGGGTCTTGCCGGTTCCCTGTTCCCCGACGATGCACAGCGGCTGATCGCCGCCCGCGAGCGCTGTGATCTCGCCGCGCAGCCTGCGCATGAAGCGGCCTTCCCCCGCCAGCCGGCCGTAGCGGGTTTGCCGCTCTTCCGCGAGCTGGCGCACGATGACGGCGGATCTCGCGTGCTCCTCGAGGATCCGGTCGTTGGAGCTCGCGATGCGCCGGACCATCGCTTCGATCATGTGACGGCGGAACTTCGCGCTCTTGTCCATCAGTTGAAGCAGCCCCTCGCGGGGCATCGATACGGTGACAACCGGCCCGTCGGTCTCCACTGTGGCGCTGGCCGCGCCGCCGGTCAGACAGGACATCTCGCCGAAGAACTGTCCCGCTTCCAGCGTGGCGATATGCGCCCGGGTCTCCTGCCGCACGTATACCTTCAGCGTACCGGACACGATGATATGAAAATGGGACGCCGCTTCATGCTGCCTGATGACTGACGTCCCGCTCGCAAATTCGTTCATTTTCAGATGGGGGCGGATCGATCGCAGCTCATCCTCGCCCAGCTCGCCCAGCAACGGCACTTGACGGAGTTCCACATGTTCGGCCAATAGCAGCATTCCTTTCATCACGCGCCCGGCGTGTCTTGGTCCGGCTCGTACCCTGTCCATTCATTATGGACGGGCCGGCTGCAAGCCGTCAAGGAGAAGGATGGAATCTCCGGCCTCCGGCGAGCCGTCTGCATGACACTCCGTCAATCCGGTTCCGCGAACAGCAATGCGGCCGCTTGTTCGGCCTGCTCCATCGCGCGTCGGCGCTTCATTTCCCGCTCCTCCCGAGCGGTATCCATGCCTTCCATCAGAATCGTCTCGATCCGCTCCACACCGATAAAGGAAAGGACCGCCCGCAGGTAGCGGCTTCCATGTTCGAACGGCATGAGCGGCCCGCGGCTGTACACGTCTCCGCTGGACTGGATCAGAATCGCCGTCTTGTCCTTCAACAGACCGGCCGGCCCCTCCGGCGTGTAGCGGAACGTCTTGCGCGCCACCTTGATCGTGTCGATATAGGCCTTGAGCAGCGGAGGGATGCCGAAATTCCACAGCGGGTAAGCGAAGATGTAGAAATCGGCCGCAATGAACGCATCGGTCAAGCGATGCACACGCTCCAGGCTCGCCCGCTCTTCCGGTTCCAATTGATCCGGCGCCGAACCGCCCGCCAACTTCTCCCTTGCGGACAAGAACGGGCCGTCAATCAGCGGGATCGGATGGCGGTATACGTCGATCTCTTCGATGACGACCCGCTCCGAACGCCTCCGAACCGCTTCGACCAGACAGCGGCCGACCCGAAGGCTGTTGGAATCTTCCTCACGCTTCGGGTTCGCCTTGATGTACAATCCGTGTTTCACCATGCCGTCTCCTCCTATAACGTGACCATTCCGATGCCGGCAAACGTAAGCAGTACGCCGAACCACTGGCTTCGCATCAGCCGTTCTTTGCCCAGGCACACCCCCCACAAGAGCGTCACGACGGCGAACAGCGAAGCGGCGGTAATCACGATCGCCGTCCGTTCATGCGTCAGGCCGATGTTGTAACTGGTCAAAGCCAGGGCATCCAGCACACCGACCGCCAGCACCAGCAGCCAGCCGCGCCGTTCCTTCGGCCATTCCGGCCGGCGCTTTCCGAGCCACAGCCATGCCGGCAACAGAATGCTCGCCTGCAGCCGCCCGATCCAGACCGTTGCCCATCCCCCGATGTCTTCCACCGGCGTGCGCAGTCCGAAGAACGCCGCGCCGAGCAGCAGAGAAGCCAGGATCGCCCACAGGGCGCCCGCCGCCAACCGGGAAGAAGCATCCGACCGTGATCCCGCGGCAGGCCGCGCGATCGTCGCACAGATGACGCCGACGGCCGTCAGCCCGATTCCCAAGAGCGCGGTCCCGTCCACCGTCTCACCGGACAGCAGCGCCAGGATGACCGTCACGACGGTAAAGCTGGATGCGATCGGCGCCACAACGGACGCTTTTCCGACATGCAGTCCCCGATACAGCGCGACGATCCCGAGAAGATCGACGAACATCCAGAGACTCGCGATGGCGATGCCCCGTACGGAAAAGATTCCCCGCCATTCGCCCGTCACCAGCAGCATGACAGACAGCAGCACGAAGCCGACGATCTGCATGCACAGCAGCGTCGAACACACTCCGATTTTCCTGCTGGAGCGGGCTGCGGCATAATCCGCCGTCCCGAAGGCGAATGCCGCCATCAGCCCCCACACTGCACCCATCTGGCGCGTCCTCCTTTTATTTGACTTATCAATATTTGATTACGCAATTAATACTGCCGCGATTTATTTGCGCAGTCAAATACTTTTTCGGTACAATGGGACTGCACACAAAGCTTGCATGATAGGGATAGCGGGACTCGGCGCCCGAATTGTGGCTGGGAGGATGGCGATGAAAAGACTGCGGGAAGAGGAGCTGGCGCTCTGGCGGAGTTTCGTCCGGCTGCATGCGAGCGTTATCCGCCGGATTGAGCAGGATTTGGCGGATGACCGGCTCATTCCGCTCACCTGGTATGATGTGCTGGTCGCCCTGTACCAGGCTCCGGACCACAGATTGCGTATGGGCGAATTGAAGGAGCGGACGGTGCTGACGGCCAGCGGCATCACGCGGCTTGTCGAGCGGCTGGAACAGCAGGGACTGGTGCGAAGGGAACGAACCGAAGAGGACCGCAGAAGCACGTATGCGGTGCTCACGCGGGATGGGAAGCGCGCGTTTCTGCAAGCGTGGCCGACCTATGAAAAGGGAATTGCCGACTATTTCGTCAACATGCTGAATGCGGAGGAGCAGCGCATCATCCGCTCGGCCTTCGAACGCATGCTCGCGGCGCATGATGCGAAGGGAACGGCATCGGAGCCGTTATGACAACGCGCGGGAATTCGGACACTTGACAGACGGATTAAATAGAACTAACATGGTTACACTAAAGTTTTTACTTTTTTTACCCTTAGTGTAACTGTTTCAGTTACACTAAACAGGAAAGGAGGGCCCGGTATCTTGAATTACCGCTTGTTCATTCTGGCGCTCGGCACCTTCGCCATCGGGACGGAAGGGTTCATGATCGCCGGGGTGCTGCCGATGCTTGCGCAGGATTTGCACGTATCCCTGCCGGCCGCGGGTCAACTGGTAACCGCGTTCTCCCTGGCTTATGCGTTCGGTTCCCCCCTGCTCGCCATGGTCACGGGACGGGTGGAGAGAAGGGCGCTGTTCCTCGGGGCGCTGCTGCTGTTCGCCCTCGCCAATGTCCTGTGCGGGATGGCGAACCATTACGGCTTGCTCCTGTCGGGACGCGTGATAGCCGCGTTCGGCGCCGCGTTATTCGTGCCCGCGGCTTCAGCGGCGGCCGCGGATCTGGTCGCGCCGGAACATCGCGGCAAGGCGCTGGCGGTCGTGATCGGCGGCCAGACGGTCGCGCTGGCTTCGGGGGTGCCGATCGGCACGTGGGTTGCCCACGCGTTCCATTGGCGGACGACGTTCTGGATGGTCGGCATCCTGGCGTTGATTGCGGCCATCCTCGTTCGCTGGCGGTTTCCCGTCATGGACGCCGCCGCATCCGCCCGTCTTCGCGACAGACTCGCCCAGCTCAGGCGTCCGGTCATCTGGACGTCGCTGCTGGCGACCGTATGCTGGGGAACCGGCGCGTTCACGGTGTACACCTATATCGCCGACGTGTTCGGTCAATTGGGCGCGACCCCGCGGATGATCAGCCTGGTCCTGCTGATCTGGGGCGTCTCGAGCCTGATCGGGAGCACCCTGGGCGGATTCGCCGTCGACCGGTTCGGTTCCGCCCGGACGATTCCGCTTACGCTCACCGCCCTCTTCGCGGCGTTGACCTTGCTCTCCGTCCTGACTTCCGGGCCGCCGACGCATCAGGCGCTGGCAATCGGAATCGCGGCGATGGCCGTATGGGGCGTCAGTGCCTGGGCGTTCAACCCGGCGCAGCAGCACCGGCTCATTGCACTGTCGGGGAAAGCGGCAGGCCTTGTCGTATCCCTCAATCCGTCGGCCATTTATCTGGGAAGCGCGCTGGGAGCCGCGGTCGGCGGCCTCGCTGTGTCGTACGGCCATGCTGCGGGATTGGGATATATCGGCGGAGTCTGCGAGCTGCTTGCCATCGGAGCCTTCGCGGCGAGCCGCATCCGGGAGCGCCGGACAGCCGCGGGCGATTGAGCGCGGACCGGCCGTTTGACAGCCTCTTTCCGGCGTAACTATAATGTTGTTACCTGAGGAGGAGGGGGCCAAATGGCGGTCGTCAGCCGATATACGGTGGCGCTTCACATCCTCACCTGGATGGCCCAGGTTGCCAGGAAAAATCCGGATTCCGTAACCTCCAACCAAATCGCGGCAAGCGTCAACACCAATCCGGTGTTCATCCGCCGGGTTCTCTCGCTGCTCCGCAACGCCGGACTGGTCACCGTGCAGCACGGCGCCGGCGTAGGCTGGAACCTGGCCAAGTCGCCGGACGAAATCACGCTCCGCGATGTCTACGAAGCGGTGGAGCAGAATCCGCTGTTCGAGCTGCATCACAGCGAACCGAACCCGGCTTGTCCGATCGGCCGGGGAATTCGGCCCGCGCTGCGCGAATTTTACGAGAAGGCGGAACTTGCCATGAAGCAGGAGCTGTCCCGCGCAACCATCGCCGATGTGTTGGACAAGACGATGTCCGATCCGTCGAACCGCAGATTGAGCTGAGCCGGGCCAAGGTGCCGTCGGACCGCCCGGCGCGCTCGCGCTTGTTGATTTGAAGCATGCGGTTTGATACTTTTCGAAATATAAAAGCAATGGAAAGCTTGGTGCATACCGATGAACGCGACCGAACAGAACCTGAAAGATGCGGTGAAAATCTATAAGGCGCTGGGCGAACCGACCCGGCTCGGCATCGTGCTGCTGCTGTCCCGGCACGCCAACCTGAGCTGCACCGAAATCGGCGAACGGCTGAACGTGGCGTCCGGCTCCACCCTGTCGCATCATCTGAAGCAGCTTGCGGACTGCGGACTGATCGAACTGTCGCACAAAGAAGGGACGTACCACTATTACCGGGTCCGGCGGGAAGTGCTGGAGCGCTTCGTTCCCCCGGATCTCGCGTAATCTTTTTTCGTCCAATATTTCGATGATTATAGAAGTATGGAAACAAGGAGGAGCTTGGGTCGTGAAACAATATCTCATCATTTACTTGCTGGCTTTCGGCGGGTTTCTGGTCGGGACGGCCGAAATGATGATTGCCGGCATCCTGGACCTGATCGCCGATGACTTCCGTATCGCGGTCGGACTGGCCGGCCAATCGGTCACCGCGTACGCGCTCGTGTTCGCGATCGGCACGCCGATTCTGATCGCCGCCTCTTCCCGGATCGAGCGGCGAACGCTGCTGCTCATCGCCTACGCCGTCTTCATCGCGGGCAACATCGCGGCCTTTGCAAGCTCTTCGTTCGGCTGGTTCATGCTGTCGCGTGCCGTGCTGGCGGCCGGCGCCGGCGTCATCGTCGTCGTCTCGCTCACCGTGGGAGCCCGTCTCGCTCCGCCGGACAGGCGAGGCAGCGCCATCGGCACCGTCATCATGGGATTCAGCCTTGCCCTCGTGCTCGGCGTCCCGCTCGGCGCCCTGATCGGCGATTTGTCCGGCTGGCGCACGAACTTCGCCCTGCTGGCGGCGCTCGCTTTCCTGCTGTGGATCGCCCTGTGGAGGCTCATACCTTCGTCCGGAGCCGACGAACCGGTGCCGCCCGGTCGGCAGCTCTCCTCGCTTCGCGACGCGAAGACGGTAAGCGGGCTGCTCGTCACGCTGTTCTGGATCGCGGGCTATCAGCTCGTGTTCACCTATCTGTCGCCGCTGCTAAGGACGTCAGCCGGCATCGACACCGCCATGGTCAGTACGGCGCTGCTTGTCTGCGGCCTGTTCTCGGTGGCGGGTTCGCGGCTCGGCGGATACGGCGCCGATCGTTGGGGAACCGCCCGCACGATCACGTTCAGTCTGCTGACCCACGCCGCCGCCCTGGTCGTGCTGCCGTTCGCCTCCGTATCGACCATCGGCGCACTCGCCGTGCTGGCGGTATGGTTCGGCTCGGCCTGGACGACGACGCCGGCCCAGCAATACTATCTCGTCTCGATATCGCCCGGCGCCGCCGATTTCGTGCTGAGCCTGAACAACTCCATCCTGCAGCTCGGCATTGCGATCGGCGCGGCGGCGGGCGGCCTGATCGCGGAGCTCTCCTCCGTGCGCCAGCTCGGATGGGCCGGCGCCGCCGCCGAACTCCTCGCGCTGCTGGCCGCGGCGTATTCCTTCTCGCGAATCGCCCGAACCGCCGAAAGCCCGCGTCTGTGACAGACGCGGGCTCCCTCACCGCTCCCCGAAGGCGGTTACACCTTCATGGAGCGGCTGTCTTGCCGGCTGCTATTCGTCCTTCACACCGGCCATCTGTTTCTTCAACTGATCCAGTTCCATTTCGGCGCGGAAGAGACGGGAAGCCATATATTCATGTTCCTGCTTGTTCTTGCCCAATTCCAGCATAATATCGTCAAGGCGGCGATCCATGCGCGATTCCATTCGATCGATCCGTTGTTCAAGCTGCCCGAATCGTACGTCGATCTGTTCGAATCGTCTGTCGATCTGTTCGAATCGTCTGTCGATCTGTTCGAATCGTCTGTCGATCTTTTCAAATCGTCTGTCGATCTGCTCAAATCGATCATTCATTTGACTTTTCAGCTGCTCGAACCGCTTCTCATTCGCCTCTTTCTCATCTTCAAATTGACTCTTCAACAAGCCAACCGTATAAATGAGATCACCTAGCAGCCCTTCGATCCGGTCCAGCCTTGCATCGACGTTGCTCAAGAACAACACCACCGATACGAATGTGTGTTCTCATATTACCATTTCTGGCGAACAACGTCAATCCGGTTGACAATCTGGCAGGCCCCGCCTACTCAAACCGCAACGCGTCGATCGGCTTCAGGTTCGCCGCCTTGTTGGCCGGGTACATGCCGAACACGACGCCGATCAGGATGGAAAATCCCATGGACAGCGCGATCATATCCGCGGAATGGACGACGTCGATCTTGACGAGCGACGATACCGCCCGGCCGGCGGCAAGCCCCAGTCCGACGCCGAGCAGGCCGCCCAGGGCGCTGATCGTCACCGACTCGATCAGAAATTGCATCAGAATGTCCCGCTTCTTCGCGCCGATCGCCTTGCGGATGCCGATCTCCCGCGTCCGCTCCGTCACCGACACGAGCATGATGTTCATGATGCCGATGCCGCCGACGAGCAGCGAGATGCCCGCGATTCCCCCAAGGGCGAGGGAGAGCGTGCCGGAGACGGACGCCGCGGTTTCCAGCATGTCCGCCTGATTGAACACGCGGTAGGCGTCGTCGCCATTGCGGAAAATTTTCGCCAGCCTCGCCTCCACTTCCGCCTGAACCGCATCCAGCGCATCCATCGACTCCGCCTGGATGTAGACGCTCCGCACGCCTTTGCTCCGGAACATCCGCTCCGCCGTTGTGAGCGGGATAACGGCCAGTTCGTCATTTGACCCAAGCGCGGAGCTCCCTTTCTCCGCGAGCAGCCCGACGACCTTGTACCGCACCCCGTTGATCCGCACATATTCGCCCACGGGATTTTCGGAACCGAACAGTTCCTCGGCCGTCGCCGACCCCAGAACCGCGACCTTCTGATGGAAGTCCAGATCGATCTGCGTGATGAACCGCCCCGCGGCGAGCTCGTAACCGCGCAGGGGAAAATAATCCGCGTTCGTGCCGATCACGTTCACGCCGGCACCGGCCGTCCCGTATTTCAGCGTCGCGTTGTTGCTGTTATACGGCGCCGCGTATTCCACGCCTTCGATCCCGGCGAATTGCACCGCCTCTTCGTAAGCCAGCGTCGAGGTGACACCCCGGCCGAGAATATTGACCGTCAGCAGATTCGTGCCGAGACTCTGCACCTGCTCCTCGATCTGCTTGCTGGTGCCCTGACCGATCCCGACCAGGGCGATGACGGAGCCGACGCCGATGATGACGCCGAGCATGGTGAGGATCGAGCGCAGCTTGTTGCTCCGGATGCTCTTGAACGCCATCTTCAGTCCCTGGGCGAAATGCATGCCGCACCGCCCCCTTCGTCCAGCACGCCGTCGGCAATCCGCACAATTCGCTTCGCCTGATCGGCAACGTCCATATTGTGGGTGATGAGAATGATGGTGTGCCCTTCCCGGTTCAGCTCCAGCATCAGCTCCATCACTTCGCCGCTCGTCTTCGAATCGAGCGCGCCCGTCGGCTCGTCGCCGAGCAGAACGGGCGGACTGCCGGCGAGCGCCCGGGCGATCGCCACGCGCTGCTGCTGGCCTCCCGACAGCTCGGCCGGACGGTGCCGCGTCCGGTCCGCCAGCCCGACCTTGCGCAGCGCCTCCATCGCCCGCTCTCGCCGCTCGGCGCCCTTCATGCCTCTGTAAATCAAGGGCAGCTCCACATTTTCGAGCGCGGTGAGCTTCGGCAGCAGATTGAAGTTCTGAAAAATAAACCCGATCTTCCGGTTGCGGATTTCCGCCAGCCGGTTCTCCGGCAGACGGCTCACTTCCTCCCCTTCCAGCCAATACTTGCCCGAGGTGGGGGTGTCCAGACAGCCCAGGATGTTCATGAGCGTCGACTTGCCGGAACCCGAAGGCCCGATGATGGCGACGAATTCGCCGTAACCGACCGTCAGCGACACCCCGTTCAACGCCTTCAGCACTTCGCCGCCCATCGCGTACTCCTTGCTGACCTGTTCCACCCGGACCAGCGGACGATCCGTCTTCCCGTCCATCATGGCCCGCCTCCGGGGGCGGCGCCGCCGAATCCGCCGCCTCGCGTCATCGGATCTCTTCCGGCCGGAAATCCGCCTTCGGGGAGTCCCGCGCCGCCCCGGAAACCGCCGATCCGCACGGCCGGGGCTTCCTGCTGCGCCGGAACGGACGACGCCATCGGAATGATGACCGTATCCCCTTCCGCCAGGCCGGATACGATCTCGATGAAATCTTCATTATGTTCGCCGACCTCGACGCTCACCCGTTTCATGGCCGTCTGCAGCCTCGCCGCCTGCCTGTTCCGCGCGCCGCCGGCTGCCGGCGCTTCATCCTCCCGCGAAGCGTTCTCCTCTTCGCCGGGCACGAGGACAAAATATCGCCCGCCCACGGACTGCACCGCCTCGATCGGCACGTAGAGCGCATCCTGCTTCTCCATGGTCAGGATCGTCGCTTCGGCGCTCATGCCCGCCTTCAGCCCGTCCGCTTCCGTCAGCAGCACCGTCACATCGAACGTTGCCACACCGTTGCTGGACGAGCCCTCATCCGCGATCTGCGCCACGGTGCCTTCGAACACCCGGTCCGGCAGCGCGTCGGCCCGCACTTCCGCCCGCTGTCCGACCTCCACCTTCGCGATATCCAGCTCGTCAACGCTGATCACAAGCTTCATCCCGCTGTAATTGACGACCTCGCCGAGTTCCGCGTTCTCGCGGATGCGATCGCCCGCCTCCACATCGAAGCCGGTCAATTTGCCGTCAATCGGGGCCGTGATCGGATCGGGGCCCGCATCCTGCGTCTTGAGATCCGCAATCTCCTGTTCCAGCTGCCGGATGTCCAGCTCCTTCGCGCGAATGTTGAGCATGATCGAATCCGTATTCTCGTCCGCCCGCATCGCGTTCTTGTATTGGAGCTGAAGCGACTCCAGATCCAGCTTCGCTTTCTCCAGACTGATCCGCTTGCTCTCGATCTGCCGTTCGGCATCGTCGTCTTCCCGCTCGAAGGTGATGAGCACATCGCCCTTCTTGACCGGATCCCCGTCCTTGACATGCACTTCGGCGACGGTGCCCGCAGACGCCGCCGCAACGGTTTTCCGCTCCACCGGTTCGATGCTTCCGGTTCCCGATACGGAAGCCGTCAGCGTGCCTCTCTGGACGGCGGCCATCGTCTGCGCCGCCAATCCGCGGACCGGTTCTTCCCGCTGCTGCAGCCACAGCCATCTTCCCGCCGCAATGACCGCAACGAGCGCCGCCCCGACGGCGATGTACCGCCATTTTCGCTTCACCGGCAATGCCCATCCTTTCCATCCAGGTGTTACCGGCACAAATTATGAAAGACAACCCTGAATGGAAGCTGAAGGAAAGCTTAAGATGAGCTGAAAATGGACGGCATTACCACACGGTGACGCTCGCCTGTCCCGCGGCGCTGCCCCCTTCGACGGCCAGAATCTGGTGCAACCAGTTGTTCCCCAAGGGCATGCCGGCGTCTTCCCACGCCTTCACATGCGCTTCGAGCGTAACCGTGGATCTCGAACCGATCGGCCGCTTCGTCTGGCGAACGCTCCAGTTTTGCTGGAACGTCTGCGTGCCTTCGGGAGACGGCGCATTGAACCGCAAGGCGTGATACAGATCGTACCAGGCCCCGTCGATGTAGACGGATCCCCGGTAATCGGCAGTGACGGGCCGCCAATTCCCCCAGTTTTCGACGACGCGGTATTCGACGAGCGGATTTCTCATCCACCCGTACACCAACAGAAATGCGCTGCCGTCCGTCTGAAAATCGCTTGCAGTATAATGGATGACCCGGCCCGGCGATCCAATCTGCCAGCCTTTGCCCGCGATGAACAGCGCGTTCCCGCTCCAGTCGACGGAATATTGGCCGTCCGGTCCGTTCACGGCGTTTACGTTTCCGTTGCCGTTCGTCCAGAAATACCAGTTCAGGTCCGCGCTTGCGTTCACGGCGAACAGTCCGTACAGCAGCGCAACGGCGGCCAGCGCCGCCGCCATCCGTTTCCTCCATCTCATCGCGTCTGTCCTCCTTTCAAATCTGAATCAGGCATTGCGCGCGACGCGAAAACCCTGGTCTGGACCGACGCCGCTCGCGTCGAACATGCCCCGGAACTTGATCTCGAGGGTGTGGACGTCGCCGAGCCATCCGCCGCCGCGCACGACGCGGAACATGCCCGATTCCACCATCTGATCCTCATACCAGTCCCAGCACCATTCCCTGACGTTGCCCGACATGTCGTACAGCCCCAGTTCGTTCGCCTTCTTGCGTCCGACGGGCCGGGTGCGGTTCTCGTTGTTCTCGATGGACTGCCAGCTCCAGCCGCCTTTCAAATACCGGTTTCCGGCGTTGCGCCAGTTCCACGACACGTCGTCCGGCTTGTTGCCGCCGCTGTACTTGTAGCCCTTGCTTTTTTGACCGCCGCTCGCGGCGTATTCCCATTCCAGTTCCGTCGGCAGCCGGTAGCCGTTCGCCCCTTCGTTGATCGTGACGATCCATTTCAAGGGGTCGATCTCGCTCTTGTTGTCCGGGTCCGCCTGACTTTTGTCGATGTTGTAATACGGCTCGAGCCCCTCCATCAGGCTCCTGCGGTTGCAGTACTCGATGGCCTCGTACCAGCTGACCGAATCGACCGGGAGATTGTCGCCCCTGAATTTGGACGGATTGCTTCCCATCACGGCCGTCCATTCCTTCTGCGTGACTTCATATTTGCCGATGTAGAAATCCTGAACGGCGACCTCCCCGCCGGAGTAATTGGAACGCTTGTGCTTAAATGTCCCCCCTTCAACCAAAACCATCTGATCCGACAAAAGCTTCCCGCCCGTCCGATCCGTCTGTTCCGCCCCGCTCACCTGCACGCTCGAACATCCGCCGACCGCAACAGCCGCAGCCACCAGGACAAAAACCGCGCAGACCAACGTCTTCTTTTTGCTCACGATACGGCCCCCTTTGCTTGAACAGATGCTGCCAAAAAGAGAAGGCCGCCGGCTGGACAGCCGGCCGGCCCGTCTCATTACCAAACCGTGACGTTGGAGTATCCGCTGCTGTAATAGCCTTCGGTTGCGAGCACCTGGTAAGACCAGCTGCTGCCCATCGGCATGCCGGCAGCGCCCCATGCGTTCACGTGGTTCTCGAACGTGATGGAGACGTTGCTGCCCGTCGGGCGTTTCTGCTGACGAACGCTCCAGTATTGTTGGAACGTCTGCGTGCCGTCGATGGACGGTGCGTTGTAGCGCCAGCTGTGATAGAGGTCATACCATGCGCCGTCGCTGTACACGCTGCCCCGGTAGTCGCCGGTCGGGCGGTAGCTGCCCCAGCTGTCGACGACGTAGTATTCGATGAGCGGGTTGCGCGTCCAGCCGTACAGCGTCAGATACGCGTTGCCGTTCGGCTGCCATGCGCCGGCGTTGTAGTTGACAACCCGGTTGTGCGCACCGTATTGCCAGCCCTTGCCGATGACGAAGTTGCCGCTGTTGCTCCAGCTTACGCTGTAGTTGCCGCCTTGTCCGTTCGTCGCGTTCACATACCCGATGCCGTCCGTCCAATATTGCCAGTACGTGTTCGCGCTGGCGCCATTTACGGCGAACAATGCGGATACCATCGCCACGGCCACCAGCACCGCCATCAGTTTCTTTTTCTTGAACATTACTTTTCCCTCCTGTCAAAATGTGATTTTGATATGATAGCGCTTCCCAACCGACCAACAATCAACCGGTGTCAAATGCCGTATGCATTTTACATACACCTCCTTTGCAGGTAAATTATAGGATGTAAGCGCATTCTGTTCAATGTGAGAAATTAAAGGATTCCCCCCCACAGATTTAATAGATTTCATTCCGGGCGGAAAATGGAACCATCCGGCTCCGGACCGCGTCCGGATGAGGCTGTTCTTCCCGGAGATATTTCGACATGACTTGTAATATTAATATAATTGACATTATATCAATATATGTACTAAAATGTTTGTAAGCGCTGTCTATTGGCGGTTGGATCACTGCATGACCCACCATAACGGCAGAAATACCGAGGGGAGATCGAAACCGTGGACAATCAAGTGCTGACCGAAACCAGCCAGGCGGATTGGAAAATCCGTGCGGAGACCGCCCAGGAGGAATTGATTTACAACTTCTGGAATCCCGAACTTCAGATCATGAACCAGCTCGCGCCCTGCGGCGGAAATTGCAATGATCATCTGATTTATTGGTGGCATGCCCATGTCGTCGACGTGCTGGTCGACGGATACGAACGAACCCGCAAGCACAGCTACCTGGACCGGATCGACCGGGTCGTCGCCGGCGTCCGGCAATTGAACGGCGAGACGCTGCTGCACAATTACTACGACGACATGGAGTGGATGGCGCTCGCGCTGCTGCGCGTGTACGACGCGACGGGCCGCGAGGATTACAAGGAAGCGGTGCTGGTGCTCTGGGAAAGCATCAAAACGGCATGGAACGGCCATATGGGCGGCGGCATGGCGTGGAAGAAAGATCAGCTCGATTACAAGAACACCCCGGCCAACGCGCCCGCCAGCATTCTCGCTTCCCGGCTGTACCAGCGGTTCCGGCGCCCCGAAGATCTGGAATGGGCCCGGAAAATCTATCAATACAACAAGGACACGCTGGTGGACCCGGACACCGGTTTCGTCTGGGACGGCATCAACCGGCTGGGCGACGGCAAGATCGACAAAGACTGGGAATACACGTACTGCCAGGGCGTATTTCTCGGAGCCGGCATCGAATTGTACCGCATCACCGGAGACCGGACGTACCTGGACGATGCGCTGCGCACGGCGAAAACTTCATTGGAGCGTTTCGTCCTGCCGGACGGCATGCTTCCCGACGAAGGCAAGGACGATTGCGGGCTGTTCAAAGGGATCTACATCCGCTATTTGCGGGAGCTGCTCCGCATTCGGCCGGAGCTGTCGGACATCCGCCGGATGATGCTGCACAACGCCGAGACGCTGTGGCGGCAGGGACGGGATGAGAAGGGCCTGATCAGCCGGAGCTGGAAGGACCGGCCCGAAAGGGTCGTGCAATTGTGCGCCCAGCTCAGCGGAATCATGCTGATTGAAGCCGTCGCCTCCCTGTAACCGCGCAACCATTCAGGGGCCGCCCCTCATGGGAACGGCCCCTTCCCTTTATGCAATCCGCGTCATCGCCTCGAGCAGCATGACGCCGCTCAGCTGCGTCGACAGTTCGACCGGATATCCCGCCGGCGCGTCCCAGCGCTCGCCGAACAGCGGCCGGTCTCCATCGAGGCGGCCGCGCCGCCACAGCGACTCCGCGTTCGTCTCCAGCAGCCCGATCCACGGTGCCGCTTCCCCGGTTGCCGCAGCTTCCGCGGCGAGCAGGGCGAGATACCGGACGAAAATGCCTTTGAACAACCCGCCGTCGCCGCCGCCTTCCGGGGGCAGCACGCCTTCGGGAGACGCCAGCACCGCTTTCGCCGCCGCGGCGGTCCGCAGCGCCTGATCCCGGTACGCTTCGACCCCCGTCATGCGATACAGTTCCAGCGCCGCGCCGATGAACACGCCCTGACAGTACGTGAACTTCCAATCCTTGTCGATCGCCCCGTCGCCGAGGCGGTTCATCCCATCCCACACGAATCCGGACTCGGGATCGACCAGATGGCGGAGCTGCCACTCATGGATGCGCAGCGCCCATTCCAGATCCGATTCCCGGCCGAACGCCCGGTACAGCCGCGCCGCCAGAATGGCCGCCGGCGCGTTCGCCGGCGTGTTCTTGTAATCCGGCTGCGATTTCCGCCAGGCGATACCGCCGCCGCAATGGCCGTTCCACCCGCCCCGGATGTCCGCCCACAGCTCCAGAACCGCGGCCTTGTACCGTTCGTCGCCGGTTGCCTGATAGGCGCGGAGCCAGGCGATCGCCATCCATTCCATGTCGTCGTACAGCTCGTTGATCCATGTGCCGCCGTTCCGTTCCAGCAGACCGTCATAGATCTGGCGGAGCCGTTGCTCATACAGCGGATCGCCGGTGCGTTCGAACGCATCCGTCAAATTCTCGACCGCGTGCGCCATCCACCAGTAGTGGAAAATCGTGTTGCATTTCCCGTCGGGACAGGGCGTTGCGATATTGTACATCCGGATCGCATCATTCCAGAACATCGCATCGAGCGCCTGCTGCGCCTCGTCCGCCCTGCGCCGGCATTCATCGGCTTTCATCTCATCCGCTCCCGTCATCCGATGTCAAGCATCTCAAGTTGTTCCAGCACCGCGAGCATTTCGAGCAGCATCATGCCGCTGAGCTGCGTGCTGAGCTGCACGACCGCATCCGGCTTCTGCGCCCAGGAGTTGCTGAACAGCGCGGCATCCGGATGTTTGCCGTACGCCCACAGACTTTCGCCGTTGGTGAGCAGCATCCGCACCAGTCCGTCCGCCCGGCCGGGGTCTTCTTTGATCAGCTCGGTCAGGTACCGCACCAGAATGCCCTTGAACAGCGCGCCGTCGCCGTCGCCTTCGGAGGGCAGCATGCCCGTGGCGGGGCTCGTCATCTGCCGCTCGACATACGCGGCCGTCTTCCACGCTTCATCCAGGTAGCTCCGGTCCCCCGTCGCGCGGTAGAGCTCGACCGCCGCGCCGATGTAGACCCCCTGGCAATACGTGAACTTCCAATCCTTGTCGATCCGGCCGTCGCCCTGCCGGTTGATGCCGTCCCATACGAGGCCCGTCTCGGGGTCGACGAGCGTCTGCCGCTGCCACTCGAAAATGCGCTTCGCCCATTCGAGATATTGCTCGTCGCCGAATCGGTCGTAGAGCCTCGCGCCGAGGATGACAGCGGGGGCGTTGGCGGGCGTATTTTTGTAGTCGAGCTGCTCCTTCCGCCAGGCGATGCCGCCGCCCATCTCGTCGTTCCATCCCGTCAGGATGTCTTCCCAGAGGATGAGCGCGGCTTCCTTGTACCGCTCGTCGCCGATCTGGTCGTAAGCCCGCAGCCAGGCGAGGGCCATCCATTCCATATCGTCGTAATAGGCGTTGGGAAAAATGGAGTTCCGATCCAGAATCCCCTGGTACATCGCGTCAATCCGCTGCCGGTAGCCGTCGTCCTTCGTTCGGGCGTAACCGTCAACCAGCGTGTCGAGCGCGTGGGCCTGCCACCAGTAATGGAACGGATCGGTGCACAGCTGCAGCATGCAGGGGGCTGCGTTGTTGTGAAGCCCCCGCTTCTCGTCCCAGAACTGTTGGAGCAGCTCCTGCTGCGCAAGTTCGGCGCGCGCCGACCAGAGACCGCCGCCGCGTCCGCCCCGCTCGCCGCCGAAGACCGCCGTGCAGACCCATACGCCTGCGGCAACGAGCAGTCCCGCAACAACCGCCGCAATCGTCAACCATGTCCGCCGTTTCCTTGCCATGGCCGCGCTCACCCTTTGATCCCGCTGAAGGCGATGCCCTGGGTGAAGTAGCGCTGCAGGAAGAGGAACAGGATCAGGATCGGCAGCACGGCGACGAGCGCGCCGGCCATCATCGGGCCGTAGTCCGTCTGGTAATTGTACGAGAACGCCTGCAGCCCCATCTGGATCGTATGCTTCGCGGGATCGTTCAGCACGATCATCGGCCACAGGAACGCATTCCAGCCGGCCTGGAAGGTGAAGATGCCGAGCGTCGCCAGGGCAGGCTTCGTCAGCGGCAGGTAGATCCGCCAGAAGATCCGGAACTCGCCCGCCCCCTCAATGCGCGCCATCTCCATCAGGTCGCTCGGCAGCGTCAGGAAGAACTGGCGCATGAAGAACACCGCGAACGAGCCGGAAGCGCCGGGGAGAATGACGCCCCAGAACGAGTTGATCAGGCCGAACCCGCCGCGCCCGAGGATGTCGTTGCCCCCGAGCAGCGGCAGATGTTTCAGCACGAAGAAGCTCGGGATGAGCGTCACGACGCCCGGGATCATCATCGCGGCGAGCAGGATGGCGAAGAGCGGCTTGTTCAGCCGGAACCGGAGCTTTGCGAACGCGTACCCGCTGAGCGAGCCGAAGAACAGGTTTGTCAGCACCCCCATCGTCGCGAGAAAGAACGAGTTCCAGAAATACAATCCGAACGGCACGGTCCGGAAGGCGTTCTGGTAATGCTCGAAGGTGATATGGGAAGGCAGCCAGCGGATCGGAAGGGAGAAGATTTCCTCATCCGGCTTGATCGACGTCATCAGGCTCCAGAAGAACGGCAGGAACATGAAGACGGACATCGCGATCGCCAGGATATAGAAGACCGCGGCGCGTACGTTTCGCGAAAACGGCGAGCTGCCAATGTCATGGGCGCGCATCAGTCTCATCCTCCTAGACAAACGTTTCGTCGGATTTCGAGATCCGCATATTCAGAATGGAGAAGATCAGGATGGACAGCGCCAGCACGAACGCCTGCGCCGAGGCGTACCCCATCTGCAGCTGGTTGAACCCTTGCTGGTAGATCAGATAGACGGGCGTCTTCGTCGCATTGGCGGGCCCGCCCTGCGTCAGCACGAACGCCTGGTCGAAAAGCTGCAGCGCGCCGATGATGGACATCGTGCTCACGAGAAACGTCGTCGGCTTGAGCTGGGGCCAGGTGATGTAGCGGAAGCTTTGGAACCGGTTCGCCCCTTCCAGCCGCGCGGCTTCGTACATGTATTCGGGAACGCCCTGGAGCCCGGCCAGATAGATGACCATGTTCGCGCCGACGGACTGCCAGAGCGTCACCATCACGATCGAGGGCATCGCGGTGTTGGTCTGCGCGAGCCACGCCGGACCGGTGATGCCGAGATAGCCGAGCAGCGCGTTCACCAGGCCGTACTCCGGATGGAGCAGCCACAGCCATACCGTCGCCGCCGCGACGGCCGACGTCAGCGTGGGCAGATAGGCGGCCGTCCGGAACAGCTTGACGCCGAGGCCGGCCCGGTTCAGCAGCAGGGCGATCGCCAGCGAAATCGCAATGTTCAGCGGGATGTAAAGCACGGCGTAATACAGCACGTTCCGGAACGTCCGCCACAGCAGGTCGTCGTGGATCAACCGCTCGTAGTTGGCGAAGCCGACCCAGTTCATCCGGTTCAGGACGTCGTAATCCGTAAAGCTGAGGTACAGCGCCATGACCACCGGGATGACCGTAAAGACGGTGAACAACAGCATCGTCGGCGTGATGAACACGTAGGCCGTCCGCGCTTCATGCCGTCCAAGGGATTTCATGGATGACACGGTGAACCCCTCCCTTGCATCTCCATGCGCTCACTTCTCGATGCGGATGCCGCAGATGTCAAGCGCCAGTTCGCAGAACATCATGTTGGCCCAGGAAAACCATTCCCTCGTAAAACGGGCCGGGTCATTGGCGTCGAAACTTTCGTGCATCATGCCGGCGCCGCCGTCGGTCTCGACCATCAGCCGGAGCTTGCGCTTCTTCTCCTCCGGATCGCCCGTCGTCAGTCCTTCCATGGCGATCGCGATATGCCAGACGTAGCCGGCCGGCGTGTGGGGACTGCCGATGCCCCGCCCCGCGCTTCCCTCGTAGTAATAGGGATTGTGCTTGCTCAGGATGAACTTCCGCGTGTTCAGGTAGACGGGATCGTCGGCGCCGGTGTAGCCGAGGTACGGAATGGACAGCAGGCTCGGCACGTTCGCGTCGTCCATCCATACATACCCGCCCATTCCGTCGCATTCATAAGCGTATATCGGGCCGAACTCCGGATGCTCGCAAACGGCGAACTCCCGGATGCCGCGGTCGATCTCGGCGGCCAGCGAAGCCGCGCGTTGCACGAGCGCCTCGTCCTTCAGCACGTCCCGGCCGATCTCCTGCAGATAGCGCAGCACGACCACCGCGAACATATTGGAAGGAACAAGATAGCCGTAGGTGCAGGCGTCGTCGCTCGGCCGGAAACCGGACCAGGTCATGCCGGTGTAGCGCGTCTCCGCCCCCCGGCCGTCCCGGATCAGCGTGTCGGTCGGCACGCCATTCAGGCGCTGGAAGCGATAGGAAGAATCGCGTTCATGATGCTGCTCCCGCCGCCACACCTCGAGGATCAGATCGACCGCCTGGCGGAACGTCCCGTTGAATTGCGCGGTCAATCCGGCGTTTTTCCACAGCAGCCAGCTGAGCTGGATCGGATAGCAGAGCGAGTCGATCTCGTATTTCCGCTCCCAGATCCACGGATTCATCTCCGTGATGTCGCTCTGGTGGCCCTGCCCGTTCGGGGCGGCGTTGAACGCGTTCGCGTACGGATCGAGCCGAATGAACCGGAACTGCCTCTCGATCAGCCCGAGAATCATGCCGGCGATCTCCTCGTCTTCCTTCGCCAGCAGGATATAGGGACGGACCTGCGCGGCGGAATCGCGCAGCCACATGGCCGGAATGTCCCCTGTGATGATGTACGTGGTGCCGTCGGGCAGTCGTTGGATCGTGCGTTGGAGCGTATTTTGCATGCAGGTTGCGAAAATGTCGGCCGCTTCGGGCATGTCGGCCAGTCTCCGGCGAACCGTCTCGATCAGCCGAATGACCGATTGCGGCGTTTTCAACATTTGGGTCATGATGTCTGGCACCTCCGGGTTGGGATGAAAAAGGGGAGGGCAAGCCTCCCCTCATGTCCGTTACTTGACGTCGGCGTTCTCTCTGAGCAGCCGGTCGCCTTGTTCCTGCGCCTTGCCGAGCGCTTCTTCCGCGCTGAGTTCGCCATTCATGAACAGCTGCAGATTCGGGATGAGCCCGTCGACTTCCATCACGGAATATCCGGGATGCTGCGGACGGATCTTCGCGAATTCCAGCGTTTCAAGGAACGGCATCCAGAACGGATCGTCCGCGAAGAACGGATCTTCGAGCGCCGGCTTGAAACCGGGGATGTTGAGGCTGGTCTTCGCCCACAGCAGCGCGTTGTCCTTGTTCGCCAGCCACCACTTGATGAACTCCCAGGCTTCTTCCTTGTGCTTCGAGCCTTCCGGAATGACGAGGCCGAATCCGCCCATCACGCTGCCGCGGTCGCCGTTCGGTCCGGCCGGCGGCGGCACGATGCCGAAGTCCAGCTCGCCCCCGTATTTCTTGTAAGTGCTGAGCATCCACGGGCCCGTGTAGTGCATCGCCATCTTGCCGGTGACGAACACGTCCTGTCCTTCGCCCAGCCCCTGCTCGAAACCGATCTTGTACACCTTGTCTTCGTTGAGCAGCTGGTCCCAGAACCGGAGGACGGAAAGTCCCTGCTCATTGTTGAAGTTGGTCTTGCCGTCTTCCGTGATCATCGTGCCGCCGGCCTGCTGGAGATACATGTTGAACAGCCCGACGTCCGACAGCGAGAATCCGGATACTTCCAGCTTGTTGCCGTTCCATTTCGTCAGTTTGCGGGCCGCTTCCCGGAGTTCATCCCAGGTTGCGGGCGGCTCCACGCCCGCTTCTTCGAGCAGCTTCTTGTTGTAGAACAGCGCGCGCGCATCCACCGTCAAGGGCAGACCGTACAGCTTCCCGTCGTATGAAAGCTCTTTCAAAGCTTCGCCGTAAAAATCGTCCCGCGATATGCCGTCCCGGTCCATGTACTCGTCGATCGGGTGCAGCACGTTCTTCGGCGCATAGAGCGACGTTCTCCACCGGTCCCAGAACAGGATGTCCGGCGATCCGCCCGAAGTGGCGGCGGTCAGGAACTTGGTGATCATATCCTGCTGCAGCACGTACTTCACGCGGATCCGGTCCTGGGACTTGTTGAAGGCGTCCACCATCGTCTCGAACTGCTTCTGGCCTTCGCCGCCCCAGTCACCCCAGAAGGTGAGCTCCACCGGTTTGCCGCCCGAAGCCGAAGACTTCCCGTCGTTCGACCCGCCCGATGAACCTCCGCCCTGGCCGTTCCCGCCGGAACCGGCGCCGTCGTTCTTGCCGCAGGCGGCCAACAGCGTCAGCGCCGCAATCAGAACCATCGTGAGTAAAACGCTGCCCAGTCGTTTCATGGTCACAACCCCCACAACCAGAATGATAAGCGCTTACAGTTATTATATTAAAGACGCAATAATGATATGTCAATATATTTGTTTGTCGAATTTGGTATATTATTTTCGAGGGCGGAAAGAGGTGCAAAAAGCCCGGAATCGACTTCCGGGCTTGCCTTTTCGGTTTGGGCGGCTGACTTTTGGGGAACTCAGCGTGTCGACGAACCTTCAATGATCCGGTACGGGATTATGTTGTGCATCTGGACTTCTTCCCCGTCCCACAGCTTCTCCAGCAGATCCACGGCTTTGCGGCCCATCGCAAATTCATCCTGCCGCACATGCGTGAACCGGTGGTTGCCGAACGGCTCGTCCGGGGAATCGAAGCAGACGATCTGACAGTCTTCGGGAATCCGCTTGCCGAGACTGATCAGCGCCTGGTGCACGATGAGCGCGAGGTTGTACTCCGCGACGACGAATGCCGTCAGATGCGGATTCCCTTCGACAAATCGCCTCACCGTCTCGATGTCGACGCTGATATTGCGGCTCTCGAAGGAGCGCGGCAGCGAGCTGTACAGATTCGTCATCATGTGGCCCGGCGGAAGGCTCAACCCGCGCTTCGCGAACGCCATCGTGAAGCCGATGATCCGGTCCTCGATCGTCGACGTGTTGTCCGCCGGCGCGGATATGAAGCCGATCTGCGTATGCCCGCGCTGGATCAGGCGGTCGGTCAGCTCGAACGCGGCCTGCCGGTTGTCCGTGTAGACCGCGGCGGTGGCGATCCCTTTCAGATAGCGGTCGATCAGCACGACCGGGAATTTGTCCAGCACCAGCCGGACGAGCTCGGGGTTGTAATGTTCGCCATGCACCGGGAAAATGACGATGCCGTCGACGCCGAGATGGATGAAGGAGCGGATCGCTTCCTCTTCCTCTTCGCGGTTGTCGTAGGTCAGCTTGATGAACATGCGGGCGCCGATCTGCGAGCACCGCTCCTCGACGCCATGAATGAGCCGGAGGCCGTAGGAATCGGCGAAGTCCGGCAGGATGAAGGCGATCGTCTTCATCGGCGACGCGGACCGGGCCGGCGCGTTCTTGGCGCCGTCTTCTTCCTGGTCCCCGTTCGGATCCAGCGGCTTCAGACTGTCCAGGTCCGGCAAGTTTTGCGAGACGAACGAGCCTTTGCCCTGCACCCGTTCGATCACCTTCTGGAGCGCCAGCAGCTCCAGCGCCTTCTTCGATGTAATGCGGCTGACGTTGAAGTGATCGGCCAGTTCTTTCTCCGACGGCACCCGATCCCCGCTCGTCAGTTCGCCGTTTTTGATTTTTTCTAATAAATGGTTGTATATTCGCTCGTACAGCGGGACGTTCATCTTGTGCATCATCCTTATCACCATATCTTGATATATCAACTATACCTCTTGATTTCGGATATATCAATCAAAAACTTTACGATTGGTGTAAAGGACACTTTACGTAAAGGTTGCATTACATTAAAATGGAAGTGAACGCTCGGCTTGACTTGAATCATTGAACATCCGGGGTGGGACATTTGAAAAACAGACTGCCGGAGTACCGAAAAAAATACAATCTGTCCCAGGACAAATTGGCCGAGATGCTTGAGGTGACGCGGCAAACCATCATTTCGATCGAAAAAGGCAAATACAATCCTTCCCTGCCGCTTGCGATCAAAATCGCCCGCATTTTTCATACCGCCGTGGAAGAGATTTTCATTTTGGATGAATAAGAAAGGAGTGCGGACATGCTGTCCAAAAAACTGCTGATCCTCTTCGGCTTTGGCTGGCTGGTGATAGGCGGCTTTCTGGCACTGGTTCAATTCATGACCAGCGACGCCAAAAATTTCGAAAACTTCTTTGTCATCGCAAGTTTGGCGATCATCAGTTTCACCATGGCCGATTTGGCGCCTCACCTGCAGCGCAAAGACGAAAGAATCCAATATATTCGGCAAAAAGGCGCGTTTTATACCTCCATCCTCACCCTGTTTTACTGTGTTGTGATTTGGTTGTTGACGCAATACGGCAATCTTGAGATCAGCGTCAAACAAGCCGTCCTCATTATGCTCTCACTCGTCAGTTCCACGCTGTTTCTCTCCTGGTTCGTGTTGTCGAGGAAATATTGACAGGACAGGAACCTTCCCGGGCGTGTCGGCCGCTGAAATGGTCCGTGCTGAACCCCGAGCTGCCTTCCGGACACCGGCTTGCCCGGTGTCCTTTTCTTCCTTCCCCATTGAACCCCGCACTGTTGCAGGACGGAGCTCGTCTCGGACGTACCGATTTCATCAGCATCCATAAAGAGTTTATTATTCTATTTTATTCTAGTTTATGCTAATATATAGAATGAAAGCGTTTTATAGAAAGGAGGGGTTTATAGGGCAAACGCGGAATGGGTGACGGTCATTCCCAAAGCGACGAAGTACGGTGAACGATCAATCCGGTAAAGGAGGAAATTTCCATGAGAAAAATGTACGGCAAATTTCTTGTCTTGATGCTTTCATCGATTTTATGCGTAATATCCGTTTTCGATGGTGTCAGCAATGCCCATTCATCCCATTCCTCCTCTTCGAGTACGGAACAGTTTGCAGAGATGATCGCAACGTATCACGATCATGCGGTCGAACTCACTGACGAGGAATTTTCGCAATTGCAACAGGTCATTCTCGAAAAATGGGATCAGGGCGAAATCGAAACCGTTGAACCGAAAAGCAAATTTGATTTTGACAGAGCCAGGGGAACCGCATTCGACGGGGAATTGGAGAACGTAAAGACGTATTATGTGTTTATTCCCTTCCGGGAATCGGCGGGCCACTTTATGCCGCTCAGCGGAGTAACCTTCGCTTTCGCAAATGACGGAACCATCGTTCAGGCACACGAAGTCATCATTGACGAGGCGGAAAATGCATTTGATATCAAAATTTACAGCAACGGTTCGTTGATCGGCTCCCATGTTGTGGATGGAATATCGGGCCATAGTGACGGGATGGTGAGACCTTTCGGCTACTGGGAAGATGTGGCGGAATGTCTCCAAAATTTTGGTGCGGACGGAAGCATCGTTGCAACGGCGCTTGCGGCCTGTTCACTTGTTTGCCCTGTGACAGGGCCGGCCGGCTGTGCGGTTTGCATCGGCATTTATTTGGCAGTTGACGCGGGTGTCATTGTCGGCTGTCTTCTTCAATAAAGACCGGGAAAAGGCATTGTTCCGGCTGCGGGCTGCGGGACAATGCCTTTTTTGCCTTTTCGCCGCATCGCGCTCCCCCTCTGTCAAGACATGAACAGCCTGTCAATCAAAGACATCAGGTACGGAAGCGCCTCCTCGGCCAATGCTTCAGCCGTCTCCTCGCGGCGGGCGCTCCATTGGACGACGATGCCGACGATCGACCAGCTGATCATGGTCGCCACCCGTTCCAGTCGCCGTCTGTCCGCATGCGGCGGCTGCGCTTGATCCAGGCAGTCCATGATGACGCCGTACAACTGCCGCTTTACGCCTTCCTCCATGGCCTGGGTCAACGTCCGCCTCGCATTCAGACGCCGCGTCGTTTCAACCTGCCAGTGGCAGACAGCCAGCATCAGGCGGCGCACCAGTTCGGCTCCCCGAAGATTCGCGTCTTGCGGAATCCAGGAAGCCAGCGTCTCGGCGAACAGGTCGGCCATCGTCGCGTCAAGAAGCTGGTATTTGTCCTGGTAATGGTTATAGAAGGTCGCACGGTTCAGTTCGGCGCGGTCCACAATATCCTGTACGGTGATGTCTTCGAAATCTTTGACCGCCAGCAAATCGATGAATGACTGCCTGATCATCGCCCTCGTCCGTTTGACGCGCGGATCATTGTTCCGCACACGCCTCATGCGTTCCTCACCTCTTCCGGAATTTCGCCGATTTCTCCGAACTGTCGATTAGTCGACACCATCCCGGTTTTGCGGATGGATCGGGGACCGGTCCCGTTCTAGCATATCTTATATAAATGTTGATTAGTCGACAAGTATCGAAAAATTCGGAGAGAGGGGATTGGATCGATGGACGATCTTTTCGTCTCGGGAGGCACATCCGGCATGGGCCGGGGACTCGCCATGCATTATTTGCGCCGGGGAACGCGGGTGACGGTGACCGGCAGCGATCGCGCGAGAGGCGAGCAATTTCTGGAGGAAGCGGCGCGTCTCGGCGCCGCGGATCGGGCCGCGTTCATCCAGGCCGATCTGACGAAGCTTGCGGACAACCGCTTCGTCATCGACAAGGTCAAGGCGCGCCACTCCAAGCTTGACGGACTCGTGCTGACGGCGATGCGCACCTATCCGCGGCGAGCGTTGACACCGGACGGATTCGAGAGCACGTTCGCGTTGTATTATGTCAGCCGCTTCGTGCTCAGCTACGGTTTGACAGAGTTGCTGGAGCGGGGCGAACGTCCGGTCATCGTCAGCGTCGGCGGCACCGGCATGACGAAGGGAGCGATCCACTGGGACGACCTGACGCTGCAGCATGGATACAGCCTGATTCGGGCGACGCTGCAGGCAGGCCGGGCCAACGATCTGCTCGGCGTCGCCTATGCGGAAAACCACAAGCACGGCAAAACCCGCTTCCTGCTGATCCACCCGGGCTACACGAACAGCGGCACGAACCACGTCAAGCAGCCGTGGAGAACGGTCATGCGGCTCATGGGCCGCCTGTTCGCCCGGCCCGTGGAGCGCAGCATTCAGCCGATGATCCGCCTGATGGACGACCCGCCGCCGCAGCCGCTCATCGCATGGGACCGCGACCGGCCCGTCGATCTGTCGCTGCCGACGCTCGACAGAACGAACGCGCTCCGGCTGTATGAGCTGACCAAACATCTGCTAAGTTGAACTTTTCCACGAAATATTTCCTGCATCCCGGGTCGGATATCCGTCATGAGGGAGTATCAGAGATCCGTACTGTACAAGCATTATTTCCCGAGAAATAATGCATTCGCATGGGGCCATCTGAACCATATCCGTCGATGCATCGTCACATTTAAAAAACGCTGTCAAAATAAAGTCCGTCAGAGCTCGGAGTGGATGCCCATGGATGTCAAGGAACGGAAGAGGTGCACATCTAAAGTTATTGCCCTCGCGGTGTTGAGCGGAATGGTGATGGCAAGCGGGTGCTCCGGGAATCCGGGACCTGGCAAGACCAATTCGGATTCCCTTGTGATGTCCCAATTTGAATCGAACGACGAACCGTCTCCAACGCCGACCGATGCTCAACATCAGGATTCAGATGCCAAACTGGCCGAAATCCATTATACAAGTGAACAATTGGACCGGATTTCGAAACTTGCGGCGCAGGCAGGTTTGACCAAGGTGTATCTGCCCCGAATGGCCGTTGAAGGCAACCCTCTCGCCGATGTTGAACTCCATGAGAACACCTTGATTCTGCATTACAAATCCATGAGGCTGGAGCAAAGCGGGAACGCCCGGGATGACGTGGAGGGGATGCATATCCGGCAAGTGGAACCGGGGAATGGAGCGACCGGAGAATGGCTGAACGGCGAGGACTTTGCGCCCAAGCACCGGTTCTTCAGGTTCCGGATGGACGGGATGCACTTTTTCATGGATGATTACATGTATCTTCCCGAAGAGCAGGTTCAATCCATCGCCGAGTCGCTCGTTGAACTTGATGAACTCAGATTTTAAGAATTCCTGTCGTCCCTGAGACCAGGATTAACGTGCCTGTCAGGGCTTGAGCATGCGCATGATGACAGCGGTATACGGGTAATGCTTGTCGTATTCCTCCGGATTCTCCAACGCCAGCGTTGACAGCCCCTGAATGCATTGGAAAATCATCAAGGCCAGCTTCTCAGGGGCGTCCCGGACGATCTCGCCGCGCTTCTGTCCCTCGGTGATCAGTTCCATCATGGTGTCGCGGACGGTCTGGAACCTTTTCATCAGCAATTCGCGCAAATCTGCGGCATCCGTCGAATCTTCCTTCAGGTTCGAGAAGATCCTTCTCATCATTTCAAGGTTGTTGCCTGTCGCGGCGGCCCCTCTCGCTGCCTGGGCGGCGATTTCAAGCGGACTCGCCTGACGGTGCCTGGGCTGGAGCATGCTGTTGATGAGCGCTTCCAGCCGCTGCGTCGGCGTATCGCCGGCTTGCATGATGCGCTGAGACAAATCCGCATCGGTTTGCAGCGTCTGCTTCAAAAGTTCACAAACGATCGCTTCCTTGTTTGGAAAATAATGATAAATCAGCCCCGGACTCACGTTGGCGGCAGCCGCAATGTCCGTTATGGTCATGGCCCAGCCCTTCCGTGCAAAAACCGTTTTGGCCGCATCCAATATATTCTCGCGCTGCGCTTCTCTGATCCGTTTGTTCTCTGCTTCTGACCGCGGAATGGTGATCATCCCCTTGGCAAACCTGTCGTCAAATTTTCATCCGGCTAAGGATGGGATGCAACAATTGATGGAGCGTGTAGAACAGCAGGGCGGAAGTTACGCCGATCCGTGTGAGGGCCGGATCCCCCGATAGAAGTCCGAGTCCGCCAGAGAAAGCCACCCTTGTCCCGAAAAAATGGCGCCTGTAAGGATGAGCATGTACAAACACGTTCCGACAAATCCGGCTCCCGCATACAACACTGCCCCGGCAATGAGCCTTAACACGGGATGCCGGATTTTCCATTGCTGCAGCACGGCATCCATAAGAATTGAAAGCGGCAATCCGACGAGCATCACGGCCGGGGTGATATACGTGAACAGAATGAGAAAGTTGACGTGAAATCCTTGATATGCGCTTATGAGCAGCATGCCGGCCGCCCCGGACAAAATCACGGAGGTGAGCAACGCACAATCGGGGCACCAATGCGACTTTCAACGCGGACATTCCCCCCTTTTCCCTGTTTATGCTTCCGGCTCGACGGGGAACCAACCGGGAACGCGCATGATGATCCCCCACAGCGGGTCCGGTATGGCCAGACGATGCTGGTCGTGCCTGGAAAGTGTCGTTCTGATTTCATTTTCTCTTCCTTGAGCGATCTTTTCAAGCCAATCCGGTTCCATCACCAATTCACGTCCCAAGGCAATCAGTGGAATTCCCGATTGCAGCGCCCGGACAGCCTCCTCCGCCGCGCGAATCGATCCGGCGCCGATGACGGGGATCTGCCCACCGGCTCGTTCCTGTATGATTTCCACATACGTCCGGCCGCCGCTTTCCCCGTTCGGGACGGACCAGAAATCGTTCTGCGAAACATGCAGATAATCCAGCCGTTCCGCGGCTATGGCTTCAACCAGCTCAAGCGTATCCGCCAACGTGATGCCCGGGGTCAACGTCTCCTCCGGCGTGAGGCGATACCCGATTACAAAAGGTTTGTCCGCATGCAGGTCTGCGACCCGCTTCACTTCCCGTATCACGTCCAGCAGAAAAGCCATCCTGTTCTCCAGCGATCCGCCCCATTTGTCATTGCGCCTGTTCGCATGGGGCGAAAAAAACTGCTGGATCAAGAACCCGTTGGCCCCATGGATCTCCACACCGTCAAAGCCGGCTTGGATCGCCCGTCTGGTCGCCTCGCCGAAAGCGCGAACGATCGCCCGTATTTCCTCCTCCGCCAACTCGCGGGGCACCACAGCACCCTCCCTTTCGGGCACCGGGCTGGCGCTCACGATATCGGGGATGAAGGGCGGGCATTTGCGTCCTCCGTGGGCGATCTGAAGGACGGCTTTTGCCCCCTTGCCTTGGATGGCGGCAGCCAGGGCGCTCAGACCGGGGATCAATTCGTCCCGATCGGCCGCAGCCGATCCCGGAAAACCGCCGTTCGGCGCCACCGCCGCGGAGCCTGTGATCACCATGCCCGCATTTCCGGCCCGGCGGGCGTAATAGCGCAGTTCCGCTTCCGATACGGTGCCGTCCGCATTGGAAGAGGAGTGCGTCATCGGCGCCATGACGATGCGATTCGACAACCGGACGCCATTGGCGAAAACAAACGGCTTGAACAGCGATTGAAAGCTTTCCTTCATTGCGATGCACCCTCTCTTTTCAATGTTTTTGATTAAATATTTTATTCAATGAAAAACAGCTTAGCACCGGCTTCCGTCATTGTCAATCCAATGGAATGCAATTTCATCCGCCGACCTTTATTGCGAGATGATGAAAAAGATATAAAAAACGAAGCTTCGGGGCGTATGCGCCCTGAAACTTCGCTACAACAACCACCAATAAACAGGCACAAAGATGATCGGCGTCAAAATCGCCGAGGCCGCCATGGCGAATCCGCTGATCGAGCCCTGGATCTCGGACTCCAGCAGCAGGCGGGCGGTGCCGATGCCGTGGGAAGTCGTGCCGAAAGCCGTGCCGACGGCGATGTCCGAGCGAATCCCCGCCAGGCGCGACAAGGCCGGCCCGAGCACGCTGCCCGTCAGTCCGGTCAGCACGGTGAACACGGCGCCCATCTCCGGCACGCCGCCGATCAGCGACACGATCTCCACCGCGACGGGCGAAGTGACGGTCTTCGGCAGCATGGAGAGCAGCACCGGCCGCGATCCGCCGAGCAGCCACAGCAAGAGCGCCGTAATCCCTATGCCGAACAGCGTGCCGAAGGTCATGCCGGACAGGATTGCGGCGATCTTCCTGCGCACCAGCGGCCAATGCTTGTAGATCAGCGTGCCGAGCGCGATCGTCGCCGGTCCCAGGAAGAAAGATACCAGGCTTCCGCCGGCATTGTAGTCCTCATAGGGAATTCCGGCGCACAGCAGAAACACGATGAGCACGGTCGCAGCAGCCAGCAGCGGATGGAGCTGCCGGAACCATCGGTCCCGTACCCAGCAGGACAGCGCGTACGCCCCTACGGTCAGCGTCACGCCGAACAGCGGGTGGCTCGTCCACTCACTCATGCCGCGTCTCCCTCCGCTCCAGCCACTGTGTCAGCCATCCGGTGACCGCCAGCGACAGCAAGGTGCTGAGCAGCAGGCCGCCGATGATCGCCAGCCAGGATTCCCGGATTTCCCGGAAATAGACCATCGTGCCGACGACGAACGGCAGGAAGAACAGCAGCATGTGCTTGAGCAGAAACTGCGCCGATTCCTCGACCCATTCGAGTTTGATGATTTTCAGGAACAGGCAGGCCGTAAACAGGATAAGGCCGATCACATTGGCCGGTAGCGGCAGCGACGTCCCTTTCTGAATCCATAAGCCCAACAAGTGAAATGCAAGCAGTATGGCGAAACCGGCCATCTCTCTCACCACTCCCCTGATGGATCCAGTATAGCATGTGATGGATTATCCGGATGTCATTTTGAACTAGAGATCTTGCCCATCAAAATCATCATAAGACGAGGGGACAGGAAAATGGTGTAGTATCCAATTATCAACTTGGCTTACTTGATCCGACATGTTGACGCCGATAATATATACGTTTTCCAGCAAATTGTTCGTCCTGAAATAACGGTACAACGTCTTTGCGTAAATCGAATCGCTCAAAATCGAGTAAATAGCCAAACATTTTAATTCATTTTCCGTAAAAAACGATTTGAAGGTCGTAGCATAGGCTCTCTTTAACGATTCGTTGTCATAGATATTATTGATCGCCTCGAGAGCTGAAGACACCAGACTGACAAAAACGGTAAACCAATAATGGTTAATTTTGATGTACCGATCAAACGCTCCGACATTCCCATCATTCGCTTCTGCGATGTCCAGTTCTTCATCAGATCTTAAATCCGTCAATCTTTCCAATTCAATGTCTCCGTTAAAAATATCATCCTCCACTTTTTTCAGAATGACATCGACACGTATGATTTGTTGCAATTCCTGAATCCTGCTCAAAATCAATTCATACTTTTTCGAAATGTTTCCCTCTTTGTTCGCTTTGTTCTGATAGTAGAGTGTGACGACAACCGTAACCAACGTAATACCGGAAAAGATCGTGTTCAATGCGCCGAACGAATCTCCGAACTGTCCGCGTGTTTCCCAACGGTTGATGAAGGTTGTAACCATCAAAGCATAACATGCTACAAGGAGCAGCAATCCCAGGTATAGAACGATTGTCGCTCTCTTGACACGACTACTCCCGGATATCCTTCTCTTACCCATGAGAACCTCCGCAAACGTTTTCTATGAGTCTACAATACCAATCAATCACCCATCAAGTGATCAATTATATTCAAACATTACCCGTATTTCTCAACCGTTCTTGGTATGATGGTACTGGATGAATATCTTAGGAGGCGGTTGAACTGAGCCATAATGCGGACATCGCCCTAAAAGTCTTGTCTCAATATGCCGTTGTGTGCTGATCGCTCGATTTTATTGGCCACAGCGAAGCGCCGTCTATAAATTCACGGATCGGGAAAGCAACCATTTCAGTCTGGAAGTCCACAAGTCGAGAAGCGAAAACCTAGAAAGCTTCTGGGCGTCGCGGGAAGCGGTTCGTTCCAAGATGATATGGCTTCGCGCCTTAAGCCGGGAGACGGACATCACCCTGTCCGCTCCCGTCATGAACGTTCAAGGGGATCTCGTGACGATTGTGGACGGTGTCGCCTGCTCGCTGCTAACATGGGTGGAGGGCGAAGTGAGAAAGGATTTTGCGTCCGTGAAGAAAGTCAGCGCCATCGGCGAAATGACCGGCAAGCTGCACAGACAGTCGTCGAATTGGGCCATCCCGGAATCCTTCACGCGCCCGGTACTGGACGATGCCCGCATAATGAAGGCGTTCGTAAGCCTGGAATCCGCGTCCCTGGTCGGGCAAGCTTCCCGCGGACTTCGCTCCGGGCTGAGTTGCTTCGTGCCTACGCCAGACATTACGCGCTGCCGCGAAATCATGTCGAGCTGCTGGAAAGATTCTATCTCGCGGCGATGCTCGATACGATGAGCTTCTGGCTCGGCCTGCCGGACTGGACGGAATGGCTGCCCGACCATATCCGCAAGCTGGCCGGCCGGGAAGCGGCCGCGTATCTCCGCGAGGAATCGTTCCTGTTCGGCGGCACGCCGTATTGGGAATGACAACAGGAAAGCCGCCCGACCTCCATTCGGTCGTGCGGCTCATCATGCCTACGGACTCAATCGCTGCGGCGTCTTGTGCTCCGCCTTCGTGATCACATTCCGGATGAAGCGGACGGCCTCCGCGCGGGTCAGGTAGTCGTCGCCGAAGTACCCTTCGATCGTGGCCGACGTCTTGCCGCTCGACAGCCCTTTGTCCAGCAAATATTGGATGGCGTCGTTCCCGGTCAGCCGCTCGCCCTGCGTGGCGGCGATCAGCTCCGCCACGGCCCGCCTCGTGATCGGCTGGCTGCGCTGTTCCGGCCATACCGGATAGCCGTACGCCAGCGCGAACTCGTAATATTTCCGGCTCCACGGCGTGCTGACCGGTTCCTCGGTGAGCCCGCGCATCGCGATGAGCAGCATTTTGAGGAACTGTTCCTCCGTCGTGATGCCGGTCGGATCGAATTTCCCGTTCCCGATGCCGTTCACGATCCCGCGCTCATACGCCCACTGGATGTCCGCTTCCGCCCAATGCCCCGCAATATCGGCAAAAAGATGCCGGCCGCGGATGATCGGAAGGTCTTCCCATTCCGCGGCGTCTCCCCCGTTTTCCGCGGAACCGTCCGGGCCGGCCTCTCCCGAACCCGCATCGCCCGGTCCGCCCGCTGCCGAGCCCGTATCGTCCGCTGCCGAGCCCGGTCCGCCCGCTGCCGAGCCCGTATCGCCCGTTGCCGAACCCGCATCGCCCGCGCCGTCCTCCGCCGCCGGATCGGGATCGCCGCCGGGCGCTGCTGCCTCGTCCTCATAAGGGTACGGTTTGCCGGGATTCTGATCGCTCACATCCACGTTCGATCCCCTGACCAGCCAGCGGTTGATCACCGTCGTGTTGTCGGCGCTTTCCGTGTCGATGCGATTGCGGGCGAGATACACTTCGTGCGGAACCAGGTTCTCGATCGGCTTCAGGCTCGAGATCCAGTTGTCTTGTGCATCGAGGATGAACAAATCATAGAAGTTTTTGAGCGCTTCGAGATCCCGGATCCGGTTGTCGTCCACCTTGAGCGTCCTCATCTGCGTCATCGATGCGATCGGCGACAGATCGGCAATGAAATTTCCGCCCGCGTCCAGCGCGACCATGCGGGACAGTCCGCTGATCGGAGTCAAATCGTGAATGGCGTTGTTGCGGATCGACAATTGGATCAGATTGGTCAGACGGCCGAGATGCCGAAGCTCGGCCTCTTCCCGCAAATTCACCTGGTTCAGATGCAAATGGCTGAGCCGCGTGTTTGCGGTGAGCGATTCCAGGCTTCTGACCGGATTGCCGCTCAGATTGAGCTCACTGAGCGAAGCCCAGTTACGCACAACGTCAATGTTCACGATCCGGTTATTTTGCAGTTCCGCCCTCTCCAGATGGGTCAGACCTTCAAGTCCGTCCAGCGAAGCAATGCGATTGCCGGACAGGATCAGCGTTCTGAGCTCGGTCAGGCTGCCGAGCGGCCGGATATCCTCCAGCAGATTTCCTTGCAGATCGAGGCCCCGGAGCGTCGTCAGTTCCGTAATCGGGGTGACATCCCGGATCTCCCATCTGCTGGCAACCAGATAATCGACGTTGCACGGCTTGAACGCCTGGATGCCCTCAAGGGACCGGATCTTCCCCGGCGCCGAGGAATAGATCGTCAAGATGCGTTCCCATTTACGGGAGAATGCTTCGCAATAACGGGCAATGTCCGATTGGCGAATCACATCGCCTTCGACGCCCAGTTCCTTGATCGCCCACTGCTTCAGAACGGGATCCGGGAAATCCACGACCGGGTCCGAACCGGGCAGCGGAATCCGGATATCCGGAAGCGGGATCAAGGGCCCCGTCAAGGAAGCCGCGGCCGTACCGGTCCAGCCGGCTGCGCCGATCAGCAGCGCGCCCAGAATCACCAGCAATGCCCTTAATCGGTGTCGGTGCAGCACCTCCGTCTCCCCCTCCCGCCATCTCATTGATAGTACGATTTGTCCATCGCGATGCGCACCGCCGCCGACTTGTTCGGCTCGGTCGTCATGACGTCGACGGACAGCGTCCGGATGCCGGTGATGTCCACCTCGATTTCCTTCAGGCCGTCGGCCTCCGTCACGACGACCGACTGCAGGATGACCGTGCCCATCGGGTCGTTCCGGTTCACGATCCGCAGGTCGACGTCGTCGCCGTCCACATCGACGTAGAGCACCAGCTTGGAGTATTTGGCGTCCGGCTCGAGCTGGATGTAGCTGTTGGAGTAAATGACCTTCTCGAACAGCGCCACGGTGCCGTGGTCGGTCCCGTCGATCAGCCTTTGCGAAGCGTCGCTGACAATCCGGGCAGATACCGGCCGATAAGTTTCGGTGATGATCGGCACCTTGTCCGTCTTCTCGCCGATATAGATCTTCTTGCCTGCCGCGTCGTAGACGATCGGCACGCTGAGCGCCTCGGCCACGGCCCGCACCGGAAGATAGGTGCGGCCTTCATACGTCAGGGGATAAAGCTTCTCTCCCGCGACGTTCATGTCCCACGGTCCGCCGTTCAGCACAATGGCGATCTCCTTGTTCAGATACGCCCGCACCGCTTGCAGCAGGGCATCCCCCGCCGCGGTGAGCGAGAGCGAGAAGCCGGCCATCATCGAGATGACCGCCGTCAGCAACAGTCTCCTTTTCATCGTCAAGCTGCCTCCCATCCGGGGTGAATTGAATCGGAACAGTCCCGCCGCTCCTTCATCCATCGTAAAGGAAGCCGACTCCCACTTTCACTGCCACATTCCCCGAATGTTGCGCCGCGCTTCTGGGACTTCGGTCATCGTCGCCAAAGCCCTCCCCATCCGGCGATAAATTCCTTATTTCGTACAATGTCCATCCGGAATTGGGACATTTATAATGAGAAATACAGACGGGGAAAGGAGAGAGGTCATGAAGAAAGTGCACGATCTGCTGTCCGAAAGGCGGTGTTTTGTAGGCCGGAAGGATGAGCTGGCACTGATGGCGGATCATCTCTCCCGAAAAAATGAGAGTTGGGGCATTCTTCACGTGCACGGTCCCGCCGGCATGGGGAAGACCGCGCTGCTTCAACAATTCGCCCTGATGAACGGCTCGATCCCGTCGATCTATGTCAAAGCCAATCCGGCGTTCGCCGACCCGGAACAATTCGAACAGGCCGTCCGCCGCAGACTGGCGCAGCTTGCGGTCGGGGAAGACGGCCCGTCGGCCGGCATGAGTCTTGCGGATACGCTGAACCATGTTGCGGGGAAACACGGGGGGCTGATGCTCCTGCTCGACGGCCTGAGCGAATGGACGGATATCGGGTATTGGCTGCGCGAGGAATGGCTGCTGACCCTGTCCACGGACATCCTGGTGTTCAGCGCCGGCAGGCAGCCGCTGATCAGCTGGCAGACGCTTGACAGTTGGGCGCATCTCATCCGGAACATCCCCCTCGGTCCGCTGCCCAAGGCGGACTGGATCCGGTATGCCGCCGCGCACGGCATCACGGACCTGAAGACGATCGATCTCATCGGCCGGGTATCGGAAGGCGTTCCCCTGGCGATCAACCTCGTCTGTCAAGACATCCGCTCGCGGGGCGGGAAATGGCGTCCGGAGACGGACAAACGCTCGCTGCTGGACATGTTCGACCGGGTGATCCTGCATCCGGACAATCTGTCCGGGGTCAACCGGCTGCTGCTGGATCTGGCATCGCTCGTCTATACGTTTGACCACGAGATGCTGGAATACATTCTGGGAGAAACCATCCCCACCGCCGAGTTTCAGCTTCTGTGCCAATCCTCGTTCGTCCGCGTTAATCCCGAGGGCGGCTGGACGGTCAGCAACGGCATCCGAAGGTGGGCGAAGGAAGGGCTCAAGCGGCGTTCTCCCGAAGCCTATGCGCAGTACAAGCTCCGGGCGGAGCAGATCCTGGAGCGCAGGACAGCCGCCGCGGCATCGTCGGCCAACGAGGTCCAGCAAGAGATGCGCAGCGGAAAAATGTTTCTCCACGACAACGACATCATCCACGGCTATATCTACTACGACGATGGGCTGCACTTGGCGGGCCGGCCCGCCAGACGCGAAGATATCCCGCTTCTCCGGGAGATGTACCTGAAGCACATCGTCGCATACCCGGAAAACTTGCCGGACACTTCGCATCAGGAACAATATCTGACGGATGTGTGGAACGTCGATCCGTCCGTCATCCATGTCTTCGAGGATGAAGGCCGGCTGGCCGGATTTTACGCCGCGCTGCCGCTGGACGATCCGCGTTTCCGCGAGTTGCTGGACCGCAACCCGGCAACCCGGGCATTCTCCGCCTGCACGCCGCCGGAACCCTGCGACTGGCTGTATTGGCTGATCGCGAGCGATCCTCCGCTTGATCAGGGATTCGCGGGACAGGTGCTGCGCGACATGCTGCAGAACAAGCTTCCGGGCAACCGGATCACGATGATGATGCCGTCGGTCGAGTTCACCGAAGCGGCCAAACTGGTCGGGTTCCGGGAAGTGCCGGAAGCGTTCTGCCCTTCGGACGACGGCTGCAGCTTCTATTTCTTTCAGCTCGATGCAAGGCAGCGCACTGCCGGGAATCCGGACCCCAAGGAAGCATCGGAAATGTGGTCGGAGATCGCCAAGACACTCCTTGCGTCGTTCAAGCAGCTGGAGCTTCGGGAACCGGTGCTGCATCAATGTCAGCGCATATGGGGAACGCACTACAGTCTGAACCAGCTGGTGAGGTATGTGCAAAATACGATCATCAGCGAATGGCGGCGTCTGGAACACGGATCCCCGAAGGAGCGGAAGATGGCCCGGATTCTGTACTACGCCTACATGCAGAAGATCGGCACGCATGAAGTGGTCGCCGAACGGCTGGGGCTTCCGTCGTCCACCTACTACCGTTACTTGAGCAAGCTGATTCGGGAGATTGCGCGCGCGTTGCAATATTACAGGGGAGTCTGACGCACTGGTCAGGCTCCATTTTGTGTGTCCAGTCCGGGGTGACCGAAGTGTTGTTCGCCCGGAAGGTGAAGTGGAGGCGGAACGTGGTGCAAATGTGCACCATATCAAGCCCGAAAAAGGTGGAACAGCCAAATATGGTGCAAATCTGCACCTTATTCACCAGATTTCGTAAAAATAGTTCAAATGTAGTGCAAATCTGCACCATATTCACCAGATCCCGCGAAATTCGTCCAAAATGTAGTGCAAATTTGCACCAAATCAGCGCATAAAAACGGCAAAGACTCCGGCGCATGCCGAAGCCCCAACCCATTCCTTCATTAATATACCGCGATCTTGCCGTACGGCCCCTCGATGATCTCGATCTTCGTCTCGAAGATGTCCGTCAGAAGATCCGGCTTCATAATGTCTTCCACTGTGCCGAACGCGGCGATCTGCCCGTTCTTCATCGCGCAGATGCGGTCGGAGTACCGCGCCGCAAAGTTGATGTCGTGCAGCACCATGAGGATGGTCCGGCCGAGCTCATTTGCCGCCCGCCGCAAATGTTCCATCATCTGCACGGACCGGGCGATGTCCAGATTGTTGAGCGGTTCGTCAAGGAGCACGTATTCCGTCTCCTGGCACAGCACCATGGCGACGTACGCCCGCTGCCGCTGGCCGCCCGACAGTTCGTCCAGAAACCGGTGCTCGAGATCGGTCAGCTCGAAGAAGTCGATATATTTCGAGATGATCGCTTCGTCTTCCTTCGTGAGCCGGCCCCTGGAGTACGGGAACCGGCCGAATCCGACGAGCTGCCGGACCGTCAGCCGCGTGATGAAGTGATTCTCCTGCCGGAGGATGGTCAGAATTTTCGCAATGTCGTTCGACCTGGACCTCGCGACGTCCATGTTCGCGACCCGGATCTGCCCCTCGTCCATGTTGAGCAGCCGGCCGATCATGAGCAGCGTGGTCGACTTGCCCGCGCCGTTGGGCCCGATCAGCGAAGTGATCCCGGCCTTCGGGATTTCGAGGTCCAGGGGACCGATCCGAACCTCGTCACCGTACGATTTCCTTACGCTTCTTAATGTGATCATAGCGACCTCTTCCTCAAAATGACGATCAGAAACGCGATGCCGCCGAACAGTTCGATGATGACCGATACGACGGTCTGCGCGCGGAACACGTGATACAGCAGCAGATACGCGGTTGTCAGCATGCAGAACCCGATCGCGAACGCCATCGGCAGCACATACCGGTGGTCGTATGTAGGAGCCGCCTGATAGCTCAGCAGCGCAACGAGAAATCCGAAGAAAGTCATCGGACCGACGAGCGTCGTCGAGACCGACATCAGGACGGCGATCAGGACGAGCACCAGGATGATGTTCGCCTGATAGTTCACGCCGAACGCGGTCGACACATCCTTGCCCAGCGACAGGACGTTCAGCTTCCTGGAGAGCAGGTACAGGCACAGCACCGTCACGAGGACGAGCGGGATGACGATCGGGAAATATTCCGCGTCCGCGTTGTTGACCGAGCCGATCAGACGGGCCTGCAGCAGATCGAACTCGGACGGCGAGAGCACCCGGCGCATAAATCCGGACACCGCGTTCAGCCCGGCGCCGATGATGATGCCGATGAGCAGCATCAGATGCAGGTTGCCGTACTTGCCCGACAACAGCCAGCCGAACAGGATCAGGCTCAAGGCGATCATCAGCGCAACCTGCAGGAAGAAAGCGCCCGTGCCGGTAAACTTGACGAGCGCCGCCGCGCCGAAGAAGAAGAGCACGCTCGTCTGGATGAACGAATACAGCGATTCATAGCCCAGCAGCGACGGCGTGATGATCCGGTTGCTCGTGACCGACTGGAAGGCGACCGTCGAGAAGCTGTGGCAGAGCGCCGCGATGAACATGGCGACGACGGCCGTAAGCCGCCGCTTCACCACCGGGATGAACGACGGCGAATCGACGGGTACCGGATTTTTGTACAGGATGAGTCCGAGCGTGGCCAGCAACCCGACGCCGATGAACAGGATGAGCAGCATCCAGTAGCGCCGCTCGTCTCTCCGGGTGCGGAAAGCGCCGGTGGTTCGGGCGCGAAGGCTGCCGCTGGCGTTTGTGGCAAGACCGATATCCAGTGTGCTCATCGCAGCCTCCTGCTCCTTCGTTGCCGCAGCAAAATCAAGATGAAGACGACCGCTCCGACCGTTCCCAGGATCAGCGAGACGGGCACTTCGAAGGGCATGATCACGACCCGGGCGATGATGTCGCACAGGGTGATCGTGCCCATCCCCGTCAGGCAGACCCACGGCAGATTGCTGCGCAGATCATCGCCCCGGACCATGGAGATGATGTTGGGGACGATCAGGCCCAGGAACGGAATGTTGCCGATGACGGCGGCGACGATGCCGACGCAGACAGCGATCAGGGCGTTGGCCAGCACGATCAGCCGGTTGTAGTTGACCCCCAGCGTCGTGGCGACTTCTTCGCCCAGGCCGGCGATGGTCAGGCGATTGGCATACAGGAAAAGGATGACGGTGACGATGACGATGATCCACAAGTATTCGTATCTTCCGATCTGAACGGGGGCGAACGAGCCGATGAACCAGTTCTCGATCACCTGCGACATGTTGAAATAGAGCGTCACGAAGGTGGACAGCGCCGAGATGACCGCGCCCAGCATCAGCCCCATGATCGGAACGATCAGCGACGAACGCAGCCTGACCCGCCGCAGGAAGAGGAAGAAGATCATCGTGCCGACAAAAGAAAACACGATGGCACCGGTCATGCGCAAGACGAGCGAAGGCCCCGGCACAAGCAGGTAAACCGCGAGCAGTCCAAGACCCGCCCATTCGGTCGTCCCGATCGTGGTCGGCTCCACCATTTTGTTCTGGGTCACAAGGTGCATGATCAGTCCCGTCATCGCCATCGCGGCGCCGGTCAGCATCAGGGCGATGGTGCGGGGCACCCGGGTGATGAAGAACATGTCCCTGCCGTCCGCCTGCCCCCAGATGTCGTACACGCCCGTGAACAGCGAGATGACGCCGAGCGCCATGACGGCAAATATGGCGAGAACGAACGGTACGGTGAAAATTTTCTGGGGGTTCGCACTCTGACCGGAAAACGGAGGTTGAGAACGGATCTCAACCTCATTCAGCGAACGCATGAGCACGGTGCCATACTCCTCCGGTTTACTTCTTCAATGCGTTGGCAAGCGCTTCGAAGATTTCAATGAACGTCTGGATCGACTCGTTGGTGTACGTATCCGCCGGAGCATATACGATTTGTCCCTTCGTTATGGCCGTCGTATGTTGCAGCGCAGGCGAATTTTCGATGACGTCCTGGGCCGGCACCTTCTCTTCCGTGCTGTTGATGGCCGCGTCGCGGTCCATGACGAACAGCCAGTCGGGGTTGCTCTGAGCGATCGCTTCCACCGAGATCTCGTCGCCCTGGTGGTCGGTCGTCGTATTGTCGACTTGCAGCGAGGGCACCCAGCCGAAAATGTCGTACAGCGGACCCCACACGCGGCCGTTGTGCGGCGCCGAGTAGCCGATGTTGCCGCCGGAGACGATGACGCTCATGACGGTGTCCGTGCCGTTGTAGGCGGCCTTGGCGGCTTCCAGCGCCTGATCAAATTGCTCGATCAGCGCTTTCGCTTCTTCGTTCTTGTCGAAGATCTGTCCGAGCAGCGTCGTAACCTCTTTGAAGCCGTTCACCAGTTTCTCGCCCGCGGTGCCGTCATCGGCGGACACATCGATGTTCAGGTTGACGACCGCGGCGTTCGGAACCAGCTTCTTGATGTCTTCATGGTAGCTCGCGAAACGTTGGCCCACGATGACAAGCTCCGGATCGACCGCCGCGATGATCTCCAGGTTGGGCTCCCGGTGGTTCCCGATGTCTTGCACCGACTCATCCGACACATAGCCGGAGCCGGCCGGCATGACGCTCTTCGGAGCCGCGGCGAGCTTGACGCCCCACGCTTCGAGCGTCTCGAACGTCCGGTTGTCGAGCGACACGACCGTCTTCGGATTGACCGGAATCGTGACCGTATTGCCGCTCGCATCCGTATATTCGATCGCCGCCGGCTGCTCGGGTTCGGCCGCGGCCGTGTCGGCCTCATTCGAGCCGGCGGCACTGCTCGTGTTGTTGTTCGCGCCGGCATTGCCGCCGGAATTGTTGCCGCTCGTCTTGTTTGCGCTGCCGCAAGCCGCAAGCGCCAGTACGAGTACGGCCGTGAGCAAGAGGGTTGCGTATCGTTTCATTGCGTCTCTCCCCGTCCTTTTTGTTTTTCTAGTTGATAATGAATATCATTATCACCAAGCGGAATTATAGCAACCCCTTTTCCAAATTTCAACACCGAAAAATGTGCAAAAATAAAGGCAGGCTGTCTTGGCGACAACCTGCAAAGATGGGACTGGCCGGCGCGGGAGAATGGGAGACGCTGCGCAAATGCTTGCGGTGGCCAGAGAAAAAACGCGCTTCCCGCAGCTGGAATATCTTTGCTGCGCGATGGAAGGTGTGGAGTTTCCCGAGGAAAGTTTTGATATCGTCCTCAGTTCACTTGCGTTTCATTACGTGGCGGATTATGGGCGGTTGGTCGGGAAGATTCACAACAGCTGAAACCCGGCGGCAACTTGACGTTCACGGTCGAACATCCCGTTTTTACCGCCCATGGGTCCCAAGATTGGCATTCGGCCGAGAAAAGCGACGCGAAAGCGTGAAGGGCGCATACGCATCCCGTGCGCATGCGCCCGTCATCGGATCACCGGATCTGTTCGCCGCCCTCCAGCCGGATTTCAAAATAGTGGTCCCGCGACGCTTCTTCAATTTCCAGATAAGCCCAATGGGCCGCCGGCACATCCGGCCAGCTCGGCCGCGTGACGCCATGCAGCGGACCGCGTCCGAACATCCGGTTGATCACCTTGACCGCTTCCGCCCGGGTCAGATGATTGTCCGGCCCGAATCTGCCGTCCCCGTAGCCGCCGAAGATGCCGGCCGCAGCAGCCGCCTCGATGGAAGCTGCCGCCCAGTGGGTCGGTTTCACGTCGGCAAAACGGGGGTTCGCACCGGCCGGTGCGCCGAGATTCTGGTACCGCGCGGCGATGGCCGCCATCTCGGCCCGCGTGACCGGAGCGTTCGGCCTGAAGTTGCCCTGGGCGTCCCCGCCCATCAGACCGGCGCTCTTCACGTATTCGATCTCGGCCGCCGCCCAATGGGTCGGCTTCACATCCTTGAAGGTGCCTTGACCGCTCCGGGCGCCGCCAAAGTCCAGGTTGCGCGCCAGCAGCACGGCCAGCTCGGCCCGCGTGATCGCCTGATTCGGCCGGAAGGTGCCGTCGCTGAAGCCTCTGATGTATGCCGGGTGATACAGCACCTGCTCATCCGGCTCCTGTCCGTCGCCGGGCGTGTCCGGGGTTTCCGGGGTCTCATCGGGTTCCGAAGGATCGGGCGACGGAGCCGGCGGCACATAAGGCACGCCGATGTAGAGCCGCTCGACCGATACTTTCGCAACTGCTTTCTCGACGACTCCCTCCACGGTGCCTTCCACCGTGAAGGTTCCCGGGTTGGCGTAACTTGCCGGATCGATCGCATCCCATACGACCGCACGCTCTTCCGCAGCGATGCCCGTCGCGTTGTGATTGATATCCACCTTCACTTTGTCAGGCAGCACCGGCGCGGTTCCGGCCGTCGTGCGGACGCTCACTTCCTCGATGCCGCGCACCTTGCTCTGCGCGAAGAGCCAGTCGATGAGCATGCCGCGCTCCTCGTCCACATACTCGTTGTAGACCGGGAGCCATACGGCGTGGCCGTCGAACTTCCAGCCGTTGTACGGCGGGTTGTTCAGCCGGTTCTCCGGCAGAATGCTCAGCTTCGAATCATGCCAGAACGGGCTGTAGGTATTGTACGTTTCGACAACCCGCTCGTACAGGAAGTCGTCCACATCCACGAATACCCACAGCGGCAGGTACGCGACCGCCTTCGCATTGGCCTCGTTGCCCGGACCGCCGGCGGGACACAGCGGTGCCGCGGCTGCCGGGAAATCCGGGAACGTCTGCAGGAACGTCCAGGTCGAACCTCCGCCCATCGAGAACCCGGTGATGTAGATGCGGTTCGGGTCCACCTTGCCGTCTTCGATCCATTGGTCAATGACCGCCTTGACCTTGTGCATCGCCTCCGGTGTCGTCGCGTTCCGCGGCGCCAGCACATGGGTCGGGTTCTTCGCCTGGTTCTCCGGATTCGCCCATACGGTGCCGCCGTTGCTGAACCGGATCGGCGTATAGATATCGTTGCCCTGTCCGCCTCCGTGGAAGAACACGACAAGCGGCAGCGGCCCTTCGGCTTCTTCGCTCAGGAAATAGCTGTAGTCCAGTCCGTCATGGTTCGCGTACTTGAACTTATCCAGCACCGGGCTGACGACAGCCGTCTGGGTGAAACCGTCCGGCACGAGGGTCGTTCCGTCCGTGAACTTGATGCCGGAACCTTTGTACGTGATGGTGTACTGCGAATCGAAGGTATAGCCGCCGTCATTCGTGGACCCGCCGTCGCCCCAGCCGACATCCGGGAAGTCGATGACGATGTACCGTCCGGTGTCGGAACGGGAACCGACATCGTTCACCTGGCTTACGTACACATCGATAATCTCGCGCGGGCCGTCATACGCGACGTAATCCGGGTCGACGATCCGGGTTTGCCGCACGTGCGCTTCGAAATCGTCCTTCGACAGCGAGGAGCCGTCGACTTCCTTGCCGGCGTCGATGATGACGGCATCCGTGCGTTCGTGGAAGGCGAAGTTCTCGTTCCTCAGAATGAACGGGAGATATACGGCTTCCGTTACCGTTACAGTTGCCGGCTCCAACTCCGTTTCCGGCACAATTTCCGGCACGGCTTCCGGCCCTTCTTCCAGAACGGTATCCGGAGCCGTCTCCGGCGGATCTTCCGCCGCGATAACGGCAGGGAGGTGGAGCGTCAACATGAGGAAAGCCATCAATGTCGCGATCAGCTTTTTCTTCACCATGACAATTTCGCCACTCCTTTCGTTTATAACGTTTTAGCAAAACGCCGGAGTTGAACGAAATATCCCCCTTTTACCACCCCCGTCCAAGATAATACGTTTTAGCATCGATCAGTCTAGCAAAAGCCATTGGGCATATACTGTCGTATCCTGGGGGTCGGCCAAACTTTTTTTATGCGCGGTCTCGACAAAACGAAAAAGCCCCTGCCTCGGCTAGGAGCCTCAATTTTCCGCTTTACGGAGATCCATGGACCTATATAGCTTACAATTTTCGGCCCGATGACACGGGAAAGCGGAGCCGGTGAACGGTTCACGGGCTCCGCTGTTCCGGTTGGGCGGCACCTTCCATGATCTTTCCCTCGATGCATGCTTTCGAAATCTCCATCGCGCGGATCAACGGTTCAAACTGATTGTATTTCGGGCTTCCTTGCTCATATTTGCGCTGCGCTTTCGTCGTCTTGTGGATGATCGATTGGACGGGCGGGAGCGCATCCCTCAGTTCCCGGCTTGTATAATCTGCCGATGGATCGTTGGTCAGAAGCGCCTTCGAGATTTGGAGCGCCTTGATCCTGTTCTTCAGCAGCGAGTGCCGGGACGATCCTTCCGTGAACTTCTGCTGCATTTTCTCGCATTTGGCGATGGTCGAGGTGAGCAAGGCAACGGTCCGCTCCAATTCTTCTTGGTTGAGTTCCATCAAGCTGCCTCCGAAATACAATCATTTAAAAATAAAGAAACTTTGTGCAGCATTCGAGCGTCTTCCCATATGTAAAATTTCTGATGCGAGGTGTCCCATGAAAAAGTTGTCGTTATGCGCCGCAGTGCTGCTTCTGTGCTTGCCGATGGCCGCATCCGCACAGGAAACAGATTATTCCTATTATACAAAATACGCCGTCAAAGTCATCCTGAATGGCGAGGAAATGGATTTCACGCCTCCGGCGATTGCCGTAAATGACAACACCATGGTGCCGTTCAGGCAGCTGTTCGAAGCCTATGGCGCTGAAGTGATTTGGCAACCGGGCACGAAAACCATTACGGCAACCAAAGATGGTACTACAATCAAAATTACCATTGATAGTCAGACCGCTTATGTCAATGATGAGGAAGTTAAATTGACACAATCTCCTTTCACTTCCAAATACAAAGACGGGAATATGTACACTTTCGTGAACCTCAGATTCATCAGCGAGGCTCTGGGCGCCGTGGTCACATTTACGAAAGAACCCGTGCCGACCGTGTATATTCAGCACTGGGATTGACGCGCGGTTCAAGCATGGAAGATGAGATAGGGGCGCCGTGATGACGGGCGCCCCTTCTTCTTTATGCTTCAGGAAACATTCTTCAACCGTGCCGTCACGACCGTCTGCCCCAGCCGGTTGTTGTCGACTCTCACCTGGATGGCTTTCGTCGTCACATGGCCTTGCCTGTCCGTGATGGTAATGGTGATGGTGTCCTCCTTCAGATGATCCGGATAGTCTTCCAGATTCATATGCCCGATGGACGACCCGTTCTCCGCGGCAAGTTCCCGCTTCTCTTCTTCCGTCAAACTGTCAACATCAATGTCTATCGGATCATACCCGAATCCGTAGAACCGCGAGAAATTGTCCTCGGCGGCCCACTCGTACATGTTCCAGGCCGTCCAGCGGTACCAGATCTGGTCGTAATCACGGAAATCCTCATCGAAAGTCATCGTCATTTCCTTGTCGTAGAGCAGATTGAAATCAGCGACGGATGTTTGGGTTTCTTCGTCGAAGTGCTGGTAATATTCCACGTTCCAATACTTCTCGTGCTGCGTCTTCGTCCAGTCCACCGCGTAGACATATTCATTTTTCGCTTTAATATGGATCGAGGCGATATTTTCTCCTTCAATATAGAATTCCAGCCCGGGTCTGGAGTCGACGTAGCTGACGGTTGTGACATGCTCATCCCGCTTCCCTTCCCGGTCCGCCAACTTGAACACGGGGCCGTCTTCCCCGGCCTTCACGCTGATCGCGTAAGCGGGTGCCGCCTTTTCGAACGGAAGGTTGACCATGACCACCACCGCCAGCACAAGACCGACCGCGAAGCCCGCAGCCCGTCTCAACCGCCTGCCCGTCACCCGTCCCTTCATCGACCGGCGATTCAACCGCTCCCATATGTGCTGCTTCATTCGAGCTTTCTGCTCTTCATCCGGCGCCATCCCGTCAAATACAGCCCGCAGCCTTTCCTTAGTCAAAGAAATCATCCCCCAACTCCAGCTTCAGGCGCTTTCGCGCATCCCTCATCCGTGTCTTGACGGTGTTGATGTTCAATTTGAGCATTTTCGCAATCTCGAGCAATTTGTAGCCTTCGTAATAATACAGGTACAAAAGCAATCTGTGGTTGGGAGGGAGTCTGCGCATACCGTCCATCATCTCGTGCTGCGGCAAACGGTCGGCATGCTGCTCATCGGGCATGCCCGTTTCAAACTTGACGACCTTCTTCCTCCACCATCTGCGGTGTTCATCCCGGCAGTGATTGCGGGCGGTGGCGATCAGCCAGGCTTTCTCGTGTTCAACACTTTGGAAGGTCATATTGCTGCGCATGAGCTTGACGAACACGGACTGGGCCGCATCCTCGGCATCCTGTCTGTTGCCCATCATCGCGTAGCAAATGCGGTAGACGGTGTCGATATGGCGTTCATACAGTTCGCTGAATACAGATTCCATGGAATCGTTTGGCTTCATCCGAAAAGCAAATCCCTTCGATCACACGCAGCCAGGGACTTCCCGCCGCTCCCTCCTTTCATTTATTACACGAACCGGAGCAGCAAAAAGTTTGCACATCAGGAAAAAAAGAGACCTCCACGGTCTCTTCATGCGTACTGTTATTTCACTTGATCAGTCCGAACTTCATCCGGTATCGGAATTACGGCGTTAGGCAGGTAGTCATCAACGTACTTGCCGGGTTGGCTGTTGCCGTGAAGGATTTCACTGTCGCCTTCTCTCCAATAGTGGACGACATCCGACTGAAACCGGTCCAGATTGAAATAAACTTTCGACTCATCCTCCGGGGGACGGACTCCTCTTTCCTGGGCGTAAACGCCTTGCTCGGCTCCCAACACCCCTTCCCACACCAGACGCTTCACATCATGCTTGATTTCGTAATAAGAAAGCAGATTTCCCCATTCATAATAGTATCGAAGCGCCTCTCCTTCCGGAAAAATGAACGTATGGGAATGCATCTCTCCTGTACTGCGAAGCGTGTTGACGTCCTCGGTGGGCAAGGAGATCGCAATTTTTCTGGCCTCCACCAGATCATCACCATGGTAAAGCGCTTCATACATCTCCTTCTTGTCGGCGCTGCGGATCACAACCGAGTTGATCTCCGGAAGCCATTTCACGTCCGCCTGGAACGCTTCGCTGACAAAGCGAACCGGAACATAGACCCGGTCTTTGATCAATCGGGCAGGCACGTCCAGCGTCATCGTCGTGTCGCCCAGCACGGCCGTCTTGCTTCCAACTGTAAGCACCAGCTTACTTTTGGCTCGGGGCGAGGCAATGGTCACCTGTTTCGTCTCATGGTTCCATTGCAAATCCAGATTCAGCTTCTGGAGCGATGCCAGGGCAACCAGCGTGCGTCCGTTCACCAATACGGGCGCCGCGTCCGTGTTCATTTTCTCGCTGTTGATGTACAGATGGACTTCATCAGCGGCCTGCAATGGAAGTGTAAAAGCGAGCAGCGACATGACGACGATCAGGCAGACCACAAGCTTTTTCACAGTTTTCTTTCCTCCTCGCTTTGAAACTTTTGCCTGCCGTATTTTTTGCGATTGATTTCATCCTTCAGGCGATGGCATTGCGCCAGATCAATATCGTACACATTGGCCAAGGCCAGGGTGTAGTAGAGCACATCATAGAGTTCCTCTTCAATGGTGCCCTTGATGCCGCCGCTGTCGGCCAACCGCGCATTTTTGCGGATGACTTCCGCGAGTTCGCCGATCTCCTCGATCAACTTCAGGAAGTACCCCTGTCTGTTGTCCGGGTGAAAGTCTCTCTCCCTGAAGTTCTGCAGTCCGTGGAACGTCAATAGTCCGTCCATCCCATCATCGCCTTTCGGTGCAAAGTTCCTCTTCCAAATATATCACGAGAAAGAAGAAAAAAGCATTTCCGTGTCCGTGCGGAAAAAAGAAAGTGACAAGCCCGGCTTTCTCGTGCTCGACGCTCCGGAATGCCATGTTGCCGAAGTCCGCACCAACCAAGCCATCATTTTTGCGGTTCCCGGTGCGAAATGGAAGAAGCAAAAAAAGGATGGGAAATTCGAACTCCCATCCCGAGGAACTTATAAAATTTAATGTTCGACTTTCGGGCGTTTTCTGTAGTAAAACCAAACGCCTGTCAGAACCGCAAGGACGCATGCGATCGAGATGATGACGCCGCCGGAAGAATCCTTCGCCCATCTGTCCTTGTCTTGATAACGTTCAAGCAACATTTTCTGAAAGCTCTCTTTGGTAAGCGAACTGCTGAGGCTGTGTTTCCCGTTCAACTGACCAAGTTTCGAAAGCTGATTGGTTTTCTCCGAGTATACATAATATTCATCCGCCAGAAAGTCGTGAATGATAATCTCATGTTCCTTCAGATTCAGCAGCCCGTACGGCAATTCCGGAGGATAGCCGATTTGGGCCAATTCATATTGACCGTCTCTGGCCAGTTGAACGCCGATCGCATTGACCGGTTGGTTGTCCTGAAAAATAACCGCTGCCCACTTCGGTTGCTGATCGGTGATGATTTCATCCGAATGTCCGAAGGCAAAGTCGGCGTTCAGGGTGTATATCGGATACAGTTCGCTGAACGAGATGCTGCCCTCTTCTTCTTTGAAGCCCCAATCACCCGGTTGATCTGAAAATACCGTTTCTTCGACGATCTTGTGAAAATACGTTTCGGCGAATTTCTTTGCGCCTGCCGGCGCTTGATTGGTACCGGCCAAGGCATGCTGACCTCCAATCCATGGACTGATCAACAGGGTCAGCAGTGCGATCCCCGAAATGATCCGGTTGCATCTGAACATCATGCTCCCTCCTATTTGATTGACATTCGTTCAAGCCGAAAAGTTGCACCGACAAGCTTGATCATCGAGTAGGAGGGGGCGGCTAGCCCCCGACCTCTCACACCACCGTACATGCGGGTCCGCATACGGCGGTTCCGTAAGGTTAACAAAGTTCCAGGTAACGAGAAAGCAGACTTTTCAGCCCTTTCGC
>Ga0207866_1000356_pt1 | contig 69478 bp, 59 predicted proteins | sample HigsolmetaAR203D_FD_184835 | JGI IMG/M metagenome (GOLD analysis project Ga0207866, IMG submission 184835) | Ionic liquid and high solid enriched microbial communities from the Joint BioEnergy Institute, USA - AR20-3-D (SPAdes) (version 2) ...
ATACATGCAAAGCAAGCATACCACAAATTCCATACCCGGAAAAGGCACCTGAACCGGGGCATTTCCAACTTTGCATGGTGACATTTTCTCAGACGAGTTATGGTGACATTTTCACAGACGTTTGACACATCCGGATCCATCCATTTGTTATTTTCACGGTCTCAGCCATTTCACAACAAAACCCACTTCAGGGCAGCCAGGAGCGCAATCCCGGGAATCCCCAAAATGCCGACCACCGCCACTGTGACCACATTGATCGGAATGGTCAGGCTGCCAAAGACACCCACGGCATTGATAAAATACAGCACAACAGCGGCAAACAGCAAATTGACCAGACTGTATCCGATCCACCGGATTTTCAGCCCGGAACGGGACGCAATGATCACAAGCAGCGCAAGCGAACAGATGAGAACGGACAGCCACACCATTTCCATTTTGCACAACCTCCTGAAAACCGAACCGTCAATATTTTTTCCTGCAAACCCGGATCCGGCCCGTCCACGGATCCATCATTGACACACCGTACTTCTTGGCCTGGCGCAGCAGCATCTCGTATCGTTTTTCCGCCGCCTCCAGACTGTAAATGGCGTAGTCAATCTGATCCCGTTCCACCACATAGTCCAGTTTTTGCAGGGCAATCGCCCACTCGTTCCGCGCTTTTTCGATTTCATGGATCAATCTGCATGCATCTTTTTCATCCAATTCCGCCAACCCGTCCTCCATGGAAACATCCCCCTTCGGACCTTCCCCCTCGGGATCCCCACGTGGAACAACCTGCCGCAGCGGATTCGGCCCGGATCGGAAAAACCAGGACAGCGTCCTGGCTTTCCAGGCAGACCTCAGACCGGCCAAAAACCTTGATATGCCCATCGCAAGAAGGTCCAGTGCGTGATTCTGCACATCATTTTGTGCATCTTGCTGCGCATCATTCGGCGCATCATTCGGCACATCTTGCGTTGCACCGTTCCGGGCGTCATTCTGAGCATCTTGCTGCCCGTCGATCCGGACATCATTCCGTACACCTTGCTGCGCATCGTTTAGGACAGCCTCCCGCGCCTCTTTCCATGCCTCTTCCCAAAAGTCCATCCGCCCCGTATACCGCAGATTATGGAACGCCGCCAGTTCCGTCATCGCACCCGCCCCTCTCCTGGTTTTTCATTAACTATTCATAGATGGGACGAGTCGTTTTAGAACCAGAAATTTGGACAATCAGGACAAAAAGCAAATACCCCGCGTAAAAAAATAAAAACGGCTCCCGTGTTCAGCCGGAAACCGCTTCATTCATCCGTCTTTTCAGAAGCAAAAAAACGTTCAAAGCACCTCGCGCCGCCCTTCCAGCGCCTTGGACAGCGTCACCTCGTCTGCGTACTCCAGATCCCCGCCGACCGGCAGCCCGTGGGCGATGCGCGTCACCTTCACACCGAAGGGCTTGACCAGCCGCGACAAATACATTGCCGTCGCTTCCCCCTCAATGTTCGGGTTGGTCGCCAGGATGAGTTCCTGCACCCGTTCATCGCTGAGCCGATGGAGAAGTTCCGCGATCTTGATGTCATCGGGTCCGATGCCCTCAATCGGGGAAATGGCGCCGTGCAGAACATGGTACAGCCCGTGATACTCCTTGGTGCGCTCCATCGCCACCACATCCTTGGCTTCCTGGACCACGCAGATCGAGGAGGCGTCCCTGCCCTTGTCGGAACAGATCCGGCAAGGGTCCACGTCGGTGATGTTGCAGCAGATGGAGCAATACCGAAGGTTGCGCTTGGCGTTGACGAGTGCCTTGGCAAAATCGAGAACGTCTTCTTCCTTCATGCGCAGTACATGGAATGCCAGTCTGCCCGCCGTTTTCGTGCCGATTCCGGGCAAGCGCGAAAAAGCGTCAATCAGTTTCGCAATCGGCTCAGGATAGTACAATGAAATAACCCCTTTGCAAAATGTCGTGTTGCAGCTGCTGCATTTTCATCCTAAAAAAGTCCCGGCAGCTTCAATCCCGCGCCAAAGCGCCCCAGCTCTTCATTGGCCAGCTCATCCGCCTTGGCCATGGCATCATTGACAGCCGTCAACACAAGATCCTGGAGCATTTCGACGTCATCGGGGTCGACCGCCTCCGGTTGGATCGTGACGCTGAGCACCTTTTTATGCCCGTTGACGGTGACGGTAACGACCCCGCCTCCCGCGGTGCCTTCCACGGTTTTGTTGCCGAGCTCCTCCTGCGCCTTCAGCATCTGCTCCTGCATTTTTTTCACTTGCTTCATCATTTGATTCATGTTTTTCATCGCTCATCTTCCTTTCCGTATGCGCTCAATCATCCTGAATTGCGCTTGAATCATCCTGGATTTCGACCAGGTCTTCCCCGAACAGTTCAATTGCCTTGGTGATCCATTCTTCCTCGGGCTGCGCCGCTTCCGGATCTTCCGCGACGAGCTCCAGCTCCGGCGGCTGTTGGCCGGATCCGGTTCCGGAGCCTTCCACCAGCTCTTTCCACTGGTTCTGCATCGTGGTCATAAGCGCCAGGGGACGGCCGAACACCTCCCGCAGCGCCTGCTCGATCAGTTCGCGGTTGGCCGGCTTTTCCGTCGTTTTCTGGTGAATCTCATTGCGGAAGGCAACGAGTACGGCATGGGGCGTGGCCGCCACCGGTTCCCCGTTCACGAGCCAGGCGCGAAGCGACACCTTGTTCATATCCTTCAGCTTTTGCAGCACCTGATGCCAATTCGCCTGCATCTCTCGCGTTTCCGGTCCGTCCGCGGCCTGCAAAAACTCCTTCAGCCTGGGCGGCGATGCCTGTGAAGGCGGGGACGGGGAACCGGACTTTTCCGCTGCGGGCTTCCCGGCGCCGCCGCTCATGCCCGCGTTCCTCGCGGGCGCCGGAGGCGCAACCGGCGCGGCATTGGGTGCCGGCGTGGCCGCCGTGGACGGTTCAGGCCCGCCCGCCGGAGCCGCCGGAGCCGATGCGGAGCCCGCCGAAACGGCGGAACCCGGGGAGGGCGCGGCAAACAGGGCTGTTCCCGAAGCCGCGGCCGCCAGTTCGGCGCCAGCGCCCATGCCCGCGCCGGATCCGGATGCGCCGGTTGCGCCAGCTGCTCCGGCCCGGCTGCCAATCTGGCCAACCTTGCCCATGATCTCCAGCCGGCGCTCCAGCGCCTCCACCTTGCGCCGCATTTCCTCCAGCGCCGCCTGCATGGCCGCCATTCCGGACGGCGAAGTCATCGCTGCAGCGGCCCCGCCGGATGCAGCCCGAGCCGCATCCCGCGCAGCAGCCTGACCGGGCGCGCGGTCAACCTGCGCTTCCGCCGGCTCTCCTGCCTGAGGCTCCGCGCATATTTTCATCAGCGCCACTTCCAGGATCAGCTGCGGCTGAGGCGAATATTTCATCTCCTGCTGGAATCGGTTGAGCGTTTCAATGATCCAGAAAATCCGCCCCTGCTCATAGCGGTTTGCGATATCGATGAGAGAAGCCGGATCCAGAATGCGTCCCCCCAGGAGGCTCACATCCGGCGCCAGCTTGACCAGCAGCAAATCCCGGTAGTACTGAATCAGGCTTTCCAGGCATTTGTCCGCGCTCTTGCCCTCCTGCATGAGCTGGTCGGTCAGATCCAGCACCCGGGAAATATCCCTCTCGTGCAGCGCGGAGGCGAGCGCCGCAAACTGATCGCCCGCGATGCCGCCCATGGCCGTCAGCACATCGTCCCGGGTCACCCGATTGCCCGAGTAGGCGATCACCTGATCCAGCATGCTGAGCGCGTCCCGCATGCCGCCTTCGGACATGAGCGCCAGCAGCTTCAGCGCTTCGCCATCCGCCTCGATCCCTTCCTCCCTGCAAATATGGGCCAGGCGCTCCATCTGGTCCTCCACGGATATCCGGCGGAAATCAAACCGCTGGCAGCGGGAAACGATCGTTGCCGGTATTTTTCCCGGTTCCGTGGTTGCCAGAATGAACACCGCGTGAGGCGGCGGCTCCTCCAGCGTTTTCAGAAGCGCGTTGAACGCCTCGGTCGTCAGCATGTGCACTTCGTCGATGATGTAAACCTTGTGCCGGACCGCGGTCGGAGCGTACTTCACCTTTTCGCGGATGTCCCGGATTTCCTCCACGCCCCGGTTGGAGGCGGCGTCGATTTCCACCACGTCGAGAACGGCGCCTTCCGTAATTCCGATGCATGCGGCGCATTGATTGCAGGGTTCCGGTCCCGGTCCCTGCTCGCAGTTGAGCGCCTTCGCCAATATCTTGGCCGCGCTCGTCTTGCCGGTGCCGCGAGGGCCGCTGAACAAATAGGCATGCGTGTAGCGCGCTTCCTTCAGCGCATTTTGCAGCGTCTGCATGATGTGCCGCTGGCCGACCACGTCCCGGAACGCCTGCGGACGCCAAGCGCGATACAGCGCGATATGACTCATCGCCATCCCCCCTCGCAGTCATCGCGGCCATGTCCGGTGGATCCAACGTGCCGCTTAACCTTTATATTATACTATACAAGCATCGAAACGAACATCAAACAAAAACGGGCAGTCCATTCGGCCCGAAAGCCGGCGTTCCTGCCCATGCCCGATGTTTGGACATCCGGTTCACCATTTCGGATAAGGAATGCAGATCGTGAAAGTGGTTCCGTATCCCTTGGAGGAAACGCGAATGACGCCTCCGATGTCATGGATGATGCGCTGGCAAATGGCCAACCCAAGGCCCGTTCCGTTTTCCTTCGTGGTGAAAAACGGATCAAAAATCTTGTCAATCAGAAAAGCCGGAATGCCGGGCCCCGTATCCCGGATTTCGATGAGCACCCGCTGCTCTTCCTCGTCCACCCTCTCCGCGATCGTCAGCACTCCTCCCTCGCCCATGGCCTCGATGCCGTTTTTGCAAATATTCAGACATACCTGCTTGATCAGTTCCGCATCAGCGATGATCGGCGGAAGATTCCGGGCGGCCTCGTACTGCACCACCACGTCATGCAAAATCGCTTCATTATTGATAATCGGCAGGATCGTGCGGATGACATCCGAAACGTTCACCTTCGTCAGCACGCTGTTTTTCGGTTTGCTCAGCAGCAGGAATTCGTTGACCAGGTCGTTGATCCGGTCGATTTCTCCCAGCATGATTTCCGTGTACGCGTGTTCACGCATGAAGCCCTTCTCCTCAAACAGCTTCTTGAACACCTGCAAAAACCCCTTGATGGACGTCAGCGGGTTGCGGATTTCATGGGCCGTCCCCGCGGCAATCTGCCCGATCATCGCCAGCCGGTCGCTGCGCTGCACCTGCTCCTCCAGAGATCGCAGATTGGTCACGTCCTTGAAAATGACATACGCGCCAAACACTTCCCCGTTCTCATCTTTCAGCAAATTGGAGTCCATCAGCAATTCGTAGCGCTCCTGGTTGTTGGTCCAGGAAACGGCGTGATTGCGCACCGTCAACCCGTCCAGAATCGTGCGCTGCACCAGATGGTACTCCTGCGGCACCGCGGCGAACACTTCTTCCATCGGCCGGTTGATGATCTCTTCCCTCTTCATGCCCAAAATCCTGCATGCCATATCGCTGATGTCCACAAGGCAAAAATCCGCATTCATCAGCAGCACGCCCAGATTGATATCCTGCATGAACGTGCCGGAAAACTGCTGCACGATGTTCAAATGGCCCGTGCCCACAAAATTGTTCATAATCAGCACATAATACTGCTGGTCGAACTGGGGAGAATCCAGCGCGAAAAAGCTGATCTCCACCGTTGTGCAGCTGCCGTCCGGCTTGCGCAGGCTGAAGGTGGAATTCAATCGGTGACGCCTGTCCAGCCAGGCTTCAAAATCATCTATGTTTGGCAGCAAATCCCGGACCGTCATCCTGGCCAGTTCCGACCGATCATATCCCAACATGCCGAGGACGCTTTCGGAAAAACACTCGACTTTCCCACTCCTGTCCAGAACAATGACGGGAGAACTTGATTTCGCCGCCATTTTCGTCAACTGTTCCATGTTCAGCGGCACCTGAATCCGATAGGGATACGCCATGAGATCCACTCTCTTCCATCATGTACTGCGGGAATAGGAACCTGTGTAAAACATGATGCTGAAAACGTGTGCACTTTCTACGTATATCATTCTCCTGAACTGCCAGATTTCCTTCCAAAAAAAAGTAATTTTCACAGTTTCACAATCGGAATAAAAAAACCGTCCCGAAGGACGGCCGAAAAACCCGCAAGGTGATCGTGTTTATACAATCGGTTTGTACAATATGTATGCGCCGCGCACCCTTTATTGATCATTGCGATCCAAGCGGCACCTTTATCGCCAGCTCAGGTCAGGCCGCCCTCCGGCACATGAAACATCCTGCTTACGGCTGCTTTCTTCCGAACCTGACCGGGTTCACAGGCTTTCATTGCGGAGGACCCAACCGTCAACACCGCGTATAAATGCCAGACCTCACATCGCAAGACCGCTAAAGGGAATTCGACCCTGCTGCAGCGGATTGCAGGTTACAGGGCACCGCTACCTCCCCGTCTAGCGCGGCACAGTTAAGTATATCGGAACAAGGGGAAAAGATCAAGGCAATCACAGTCTTTCCCAAAACCCAATCCCGCGGCTACGGGCGTCTGTCGCTCTCCAGACGGAATTCGTAGCGCGGCAGCATGTACCTTAATGCCGCGGCCAGATCTTCACGCAATTGTTTGCTCTGTTCTTCGGTATAGCCTTCCGGCTCACTGTAGCGAATCGTGATGGTGGCGCCGTTGAAGCTCACGCGAGGATTGGAAATCTCGGGAAACGTGGCCAGGGTGTCCTCCACCAGCTTCCGGTCCTTGCCGTACGTATGGTAGGTCGGGCTCGTCGGCAGGTTCGGGTTCGAGTTCGTCGTTCCGAGCATGCCATCCCGGTCATAGGGTTTCACCCGGTTTTCCGTCACCATGCCGTTGGAACCTCCGCCACAGGCCGCCAGAGTAACTGAAAGCACGATGATCAACGCGAACACCGACGGCAATCCCATGAAGCGCTTTGCCATGAAAAAACCTCCTTTGGTTCATAGGGTCGACCAAAGGAGGCCCGGGTATCCGAGTAAAATTTTACATTCCGTATTTCTTCTTGAACTTGTCAACACGTCCGCCCATATCGACAAACTTTTGTTTGCCCGTAAAGAACGGATGGCAAACCGAGCAAATTTCCACCCGCAGGTTTTGCTTGATGGAGCCCGTTTCAAACGTGTTGCCGCATGCACAGGTAACCGTGGTGACGTGATATTCCGGATGAAGTCCCTGTTTCATGGCTTCTCACCTCTTTCCGCCCTGGTTCCCCCGCGGAACCAGAGTTAAATTCCGACACATGATCGAATTATAGCAGATCGTTTGCGGTCCCGCAACTGGAACATTCCAGAGCAATGAATCTGTGCAATGGACAGGACGTCAAGCAAATGGAAGTGCGGCAGCAGCTGCCGCCCATGCGCGAACGAGGCGAAATGTTCCGCTTCGGCATGCCGTTGGTTCGGCAAATGCCGCCGCTCAGGCGCGAGCGCCGCGAGGCGGGGTCGGCGGCACATGGGTGTACGAGCCGATCACCACGTCCGGCAGTTCCTGCCGGAAAATCTCGAGCATCTGTTTCATGCCGTACAATTCGCCCTGCGCCTTCGGGATCAGCTCCAGGTAAACATCGGGATCGATGTTCAGATTCCGCATCTGGATCAGGCGCAAGCCGGTGCGCCGGGCAAACTCGATCATCGCCTCGATCTCCTCCTCCCGGTCGGTCACTCCGGGGAACACGAGATAATTGATCGAGGTGTACACTCCCTTATCCGCCGCATAGCGAAGGGACTCTTCCACATTGCGAAGGGTGTAGCCCCGCGGACGGTAGTAGGCGTTGTAATGTTCGTCGATTGCGCTGATCGTGCTGACCCGCATCAGGTCCAGGCCGGCATCGACTATCGCTTTGATCTGCGCAGTCAGGCCGGCGTTCGTGTTGATGTTGATGTAGCCGAGACTTGTCTCGGCCCGCACCCGCCGGATCGCCTCGACGATGAGCGGTGCCTGGGTCGACGGCTCCCCTTCGCAGCCCTGCCCGAAGCTGATGATGCTGTCGGGCGTGCGCAGGTGCTCCAGCATGACCTGCACGATTTCTTCCACTGTCGGCCGGAAGTTCATGCGCGTTTGCGGCGACACAAAACCGCTGTCCGGCGGCTGTTCCGAAATGCATCCGACACATCCCGCATTGCATAAAAAAGAGACCGGAACCGCGCCCTCCAGTCTTTGCAGAAACGTATTGGATGCGGTCAGGCATTCGTACTCCAGCGCGCAGTGGGACAAATGCTCGTACAGGCGGTTGCCGGGATACTGCCTTCGCAGCAGCTCCACCTTTCGCTCGAGCAGCGCACGGTCGCAGTTCAGCGGATTCCACGGCTCCGGATCATCGGTCCGCTCCGCGGCCACATAAAACCGCCCATCCTTCCAGCCGACCGCCGTATATCCGAACAGCGGAAACTTCACCGATTTGTCGGTTTTCACATAGCCCGGCACATACAGGCGGGTGTACCCTTGCGGAAGCAGGGCGCCCACCGCCGCGCACCCCGCCTCCATGCGGTGCATTTCTCCCGTCTCAGGATCCATGCCGATCGCCCGGGTGTCCGGCAAGCTGACCAGCGCGGCCCCTTCGGGCAAGGGGATCCACTCTTCATCAAATATTTCCATGATTTGATCGCCGCTGCGGCCCAACGCAACCCATTCCGGATGGTCGTACACCTTGCCCGCGCTGTCCGCAAACACCAGATGCATGAATCAAAAACCGCCTTTCTTTATCCGACTGCAGCGGTCACATCCGCATACGGAAGCTGTCACGGCATCGAAACATCAAAGCCGAAACGGCACATTTCATACGGAACTGGCCGTTCTCTTGCGCACGGAGCCGCCGTTTCCGCCGTTTCCGTTGCTCTCGCCCAGATCCAGCGAGCTCAGAAACTCCTCGTTCGTCTTCGTCTCCGCCAGCCGCTTCAGCAGAATTTCCGTGAAATCCGGATTGTCGGTCATTTTCTTCCGCAACAGCCAGATTTTCTCCAGCTGATCCCTGCTCATGAGCAGCTCCTCGCGCCGGGTACCCGAACGGCGGATGTCGATGGCCGGGAAAATGCGGCGCTCCGCCAGCTTCCGGTCGAGATGAAGCTCCATGTTGCCTGTGCCCTTGAACTCTTCATAAATGATATCATCCATCCGCGAGCCGGTTTCCACAAGCGCCGTCGCCAGGATCGTCAGGCTGCCGCCCTCCTCCACATTGCGCGCCGAACCAAAAAACCGCTTGGGACGGTGGAAAGCGGCGGGATCGATGCCGCCCGAAAGCGTTCTCCCCGAAGGCGGGATGACCAGGTTGTAGGCCCTCGCCAGGCGGGTGATGCTGTCCAGCAAAATCACCACATCCTTCTTGTGCTCCACCAGCCGAAGGGCGCGCTCCAGCACCAGTTCGGCCACCTTGATATGGTGTTCCGGCAGCTCGTCGAAGGTGGAAGCCACCACTTCCCCCCTGACCGAGCGCTGCATATCCGTCACTTCCTCCGGCCTCTCGTCGATCAGCAATACGAACAGTTCGATATCGGGATAGTTGGTGGAAATGCTGTTGGCGATTTGCTGCAGCAGCAAGGTTTTGCCGGCTTTTGGCGGCGCCACGATCAAACCCCTCTGGCCGAGGCCAACGGGTGCCAGCAAATCCATCACACGGGTGGCAAGGTGTTCGGGTGAGGTTTCCAGCACGAGCTTGGTTTGCGGATAAAGGGGGGTCAGGGCGGGAAAATGCAGGCGTTCCGCCGCCTTTTCGGGACTTTCTCCATTGACGGCCTCCACGTGCAGAAGCCCGAAGTATCGCTCATTTTCCTTCGGCGGCCTGCATTTGCCGGATACGAGATCGCCCGTCCGAAGGTCAAATTTGCGAATCTGCGAAGCGGAAATGTAGATGTCCTCCGAGCTGGGCAGATAATTGATCGGCCTCAGGAATCCGTAGCCTTCCGGCAAAATTTCAAGGACGCCCTGCATGAACATCAGGCCGCTCTGCTCTGCCTGGGCCCGCAAGATGGCAAAGATGAGTTCCTTTTTCTTCATTTGTCCATAGGAAGCAATCTGGTATTTTTTGGCCAGGGCGTACAATTCTGTCAGCTTGAGTGCTTCCAACTGGACCATATCCAGTTCCATTAACGATACCACCACGCCTATGCAAGATTGGTAGAAACGATTGGTCTTTTTTGCCATTGTAGCCGAAAACCGGAGCATCTATTCCCAGAACATCCCTATTCCTTGATCTCAGGCACGCGCCACACTTCGGCTCCAAGCAGGCGCAGATTGGCATCCAGCGCGTCGTACCCCCGGTCTATGTATTCCACGCCGCTGATCTCCGTGACACCCGATTTCACCATCAATCCGGCAATGACCAGCGCGGCGCCGGCGCGCAGATCGGTGGCCTTCACCTTCGCGGCATGCAGCTCCGAATGCTCGATGACCGCCGTGCGTCCCTCCACCTTGATGCGCGCGCCCATGCGGGTCAATTCAGGAATATGCCGAAAACGGTTGTTGTATACGTAATCCGTCATCATGCTGACGCCGTGGGCCTGGGTCATCAGGCTCGTCATCGGCGACTGCAGATCGGTGGCAAAGCCGGGGTACACGAGCGCCTTCACATCGACGCTCTCATAGCGGTCCTGGCCGACGACGCGGATCGACTCGTCCATTTCATAGACGTGCACGCCCATCTCCTGCAGCTTCGCGGTGAGCGCCTCCAGATGCTTGGGGATCACGTTGGTGACCGTCACGTCGCCTCGCGTGGCGGCGGCGGCGATCATGTAGGTGCCCGCCTGGATGCGGTCGGGAATGATCGAATGCCGGCAGCCGCTCAGGCTGTCGACCCCGGTGATGCGGATCGTTTCCGTCCCCGCCCCCTTGATCTTCGCGCCCATGGCGTTGAGCAGCGTGGCGACGTCGATGATTTCCGGCTCCTTCGCCGCGTTTTCAATGATCGTAACCCCTTTGGCCCGGGCGGCCGCCAGCATGATGTTGATCGTCGCCCCGACGCTGACAACGTCCAGATAAATCTTCGCGCCGCGCAGCTCCTTCGCCTTCAGGTGGATCGCGCCGTGCTCGTTGCGGACCGTGGCCCCAAGCGCCTCGAAGCCCTTGATGTGCTGGTCGATGGGCCGTGGTTCAAAATTGCAGCCTCCGGGCAGTCCGACGACCGCTTCCCCAAATCTTCCCAGCAGGGCGCCCATCAAATAATAGGAGGCGCGCAGCTTCTTGACATTGCCGTTGGGCATTGGCCTCGGACGCAGCCCCGCCGGATTGATGATCATCGAATCCCGGCTGCGCGTGACCGTGGCGCCCAGTTCCTCCAGCAGTTCCACATAGATGGAAACATCGCTCAGCATCGGAAGATTGTCCAATATGACGGTTGATTCGGCCAGCAGGCTTGCGGGAATGAGCGCGATCGCGCTGTTCTTGGCCCCGCTGATGGGGATTTCCCCTCGGAGGGGCTTGCCCCCCGCGATCATCAATTTTTCCATGGGATGTCAGGTCCTCCTGATTCTACTGCAAAAAAAGAGAGAGCTGAAAATAGGGGGGCATCAAGCCTGATTGTTGCTGCCGAACAGCAGGATTTTCGATTTGACCACCTCGATCATCGCCTGGCGGGCGGGACCCAGGTATTTGCGGGGATCGTACACCTTCTTGTCCTTGTCCAGAATTTCGCGGATCGTATTCGTGCAGGCGACCTGGTTTTCCGTGTTGACGTTGATCTTGCCGACACCGGCCTGAATCGCCCGGCGGATCATGTCGTCCGGCACGCCGGAGCCGCCATGCAGCACGATCGGCGCAGGAATCTGCGAGGCCACCTTCTCGATAATGTCAAAGCGGATTTTCGGCTCGCCCTTGTACATGCCGTGAGCGGTGCCAACGGCGATGGCCAGGGCGTCCACGCCCGTCTCCTCGTAAAACCGGATCGCCTCCTCCGGCTTGGCCAGATGGGCGTCCTCCTCGTCCACGCTGATATCGTCCTCGACGCCGCCGATGGTGCCCAGCTCGCCTTCCACCGAAACGCCCATGGCGTGCGCCGCCTTCACAATTTCCTTCGTCAGGCGGATGTTTTCCTCCAGGGGGTAATGGGAGCCGTCGAACATGACCGAGGAAAAACCGGCGCGGATGCATTTCATCGCCACTTCAAAGCTGCTGCCGTGGTCCAGATGCAGGGCGATGGGAACGCCGTATTTCTTCGCGGCCGCTTCCGCCATGGCCACGGTGAATTCCAGGCCCATGTACTTCAGCGCCCCTTCGCTGACCCCATAAATAAACGGCGAGTTCAATTCCGCCGCCGCCTCCGCGATCGCCTGGGCAAATTCCAGATTGTTCATGTTGAATTGGCCGACAGCAAATTTCTTTTCTCTGGCTTTTGGCAAAAACGCGTTCATGGATACCAACGCCATGCTCATTTCCCCCTAAATCCGGTAAGTTTTGAAGATGCGAAAAGACGCAAAATCGCAAAAAACCGCGCCCTTGTCAACAGTTTGCGCATCAACGAAAGGCTTGCAACATTATACCATAACAGGGCGGGATTTGGTATAAAGCAATGATGATCCAGCCCGGGGGGACAACCGGCCCCGCCGGGATGAATCATCAGTTCGACTGCTGCAGCGTCCCGCGCAGCACAGAGTTGACCGCAGCCCTCAGTTCATCGATGTCAAACGGTTTGGCAAAATGCTTGAGAACCCCGAGTTCCGTCGCCTCGTTCAGCATGTCCAGCTCCCCGTAGGCGGTCATCATGATCACCTTGATTTCGGGATTCATTTTCTTCATCCTCTGCAGGATTTCCAATCCGTCCATCCCGGGGATTTTCATGTCCAGCAGCACAAGATCCGGCTTGACGCGCTGAACCATCTCCAACGCCTGAACGCCATTCGCAGCCTGATAGGTGTCGTACCCGTCTCCATTGAACACTTCCATCAACAGCACGCGAATACCGCTTTGATCATCCACAATCAGAAGTTTCTGTCTCACCTGGGACCTCCCCAACTTACGGACTGCTGTCAGAAAACTGTCGCAATATCTCCATTCGCTATCCGTTTTCCATATTCCTGCACGGGGAGGTCAAACGACTCACTTTTTCCCGCTGTGCGCCAGGGCCGCCTCCACAAATTTGCGGAACAATGGCTGCGGCCGGTTCGGCCGGGAGGTGAATTCCGGGTGGAACTGAACAGCCAAAAACCACGGATGGTCGGGAAGCTCGATGATTTCCACCAGCCGCCCGTCGGGGGAGGTGCCGGAAAAGCGGAGCCCCGCTTCCTCCAGGATTTCCCGGTAGGCGTTGTTGAATTCGTACCGGTGGCGATGGCGCTCGTACACCAGCTCGTCCTCGTAGCATTTCATCGCCAGGGATCCCGGCATGATCTTGCAAGGATACAATCCGAGGCGCATCGTGCCGCCCTTGTCCTCGATTTCCTTCTGCTCCGGCAACAGATCGATGACCGGATACGGGGTGTTCGGATTGATTTCCGAGCTGTTGGCATCGGCCAGACCGGCCCTCGATCTGGCAAATTCCACGCAGGCGACCTGCATGCCGAGGCAGATGCCGAAGAACGGCACGTTCCTTTCCCGCGCGTACCGGATGGCGGCAATCTTGCCTTCGATGCCCCGGTCGCCGAAGCCGCCGGGCACAAGAATGCCGCCGACTCCGCTCAAATATTCGTCGACGTTGTCGTCGTTCAGCTTCTCCGCGTCCACCCAGCGGATGTCCACTTCGGCGTCATTGGCGATGCCGGCGTGGCAGAGCGCCTCGACGATGCTCAGGTAGGCGTCATGCAGCGCCACGTACTTGCCGACGATGGCGACCTCCGTGCGGCCGCGCAAATGTTTGATGCGATCCACCAGCCGCTCCCACTCGGTCATGTCCGCCTTGCCCGGGGGCAGGTGAAGCATCTCGGCGACGATATCATCCAACCCCTGGTCGCGCAGGTGCAGCGGCACCTCGTACAGGACGTCCGCGTCCCGCGCCTCGATGACCGCCCGCGGCTCAATGTCGCAGAAGAGCGCGATCTTGCGCTTCATTTCCTCCGAAAGCGGATGTTCCGTGCGGCAGACGATGATGTTCGGCTGGATGCCGATGCTCCGGAGCTCCTTCACGCTGTGCTGGGTCGGCTTCGTTTTGATTTCGCCCGCCGCCTTCAGATAAGGAATGAGCGTCACATGAATGTACAGGACGTGATCCCGGCCGATGTCGCTTTTGATCTGCCGGATCGCTTCGAGAAACGGGAGGCTTTCGATGTCCCCGACGGTGCCGCCGATCTCCGTGATGACCACATCGGAGCCGGACTCGCGGCCCGCGCGGAACACCCTCTCCTTGATTTCATTCGTGATGTGCGGGATGACCTGCACCGTGCCGCCGAGATATTCCCCGCGCCGCTCCTTGGAGATGACCGCGGAATACACCTTGCCGGTGGTGACATTGCTGTTCTTGGTCAGGTTGATGTCGATGAAACGCTCGTAGTGGCCAAGATCCAGGTCGGTTTCGGCTCCGTCGTCCGTGACAAACACTTCCCCGTGCTGGTACGGGCTCATCGTCCCGGGGTCGACGTTGATGTACGGGTCGAACTTCTGGATCGTCACCTTGAGACCTCTGTTTTTCAGCAATCTTCCCAGCGAAGCCGCCGTGATGCCCTTGCCCAGAGATGAGACGACGCCGCCTGTCACGAAAATGTACTTAGTCAAGCTATGCTACCTCCCAGTCATTTAGCGAAAGCCGAGAAAATCCAACGACAAATACAAAAAAAATAAAGCACACCCGTCCATTCACGGGGCACTTTAATATCATCGTTCGCCTATCGTTTTCGTTTCAGCCCATGTTTAGTTTACCTTCTCGGGCAGACCGATGTCAAGCGGGGCGGCCGCCGCCCCGCCCGGGGATCAGTTGTCCTCTTCTTCCTCTTCGGCAGGCTCCTCTTCCTCCGCTTCTTCGTCGAGGACTTCGCCGAGCTCTTCATCCAGCTCGCCGACATAGCCGTCGTCCAGATCCTCGCCGAGATCGCCGAGTTCGTCCAGATCGCCGGCCACGTCATCCTCCAGATCGGAGCCGAACAGATCGTCCACATCTTCCTCGCCGACGTACTCCTCGTCGACGTCGTATGCTCCTTCTTCTTCCTCGTACAGATCGTCATCAAGGTCGTCGTCATCATCGTTGATAATCCGCGGTCTGGCGGCGCTGCCCATCGCGTCCTCCGCCTTCTCCACCGGATACCAGCGCTTCAGTCCCCACAGATTGTTGCCCACGCAGGCAAACCGCCCGTCGATGTTGATTTCCGTGTACAGCTGGGCGATGACGTTCATCACCTCGTCATCCGAAATGCCCTTGATCTTGGCAACCTCCTGCATCAGATCCCGGTAATAGAACGGCGTGTTCGCCTCCTTCAGGATCAGAAACGCCAGATCCACCATCGGCATTTCCTTCGCCTGCTCCGGATCAATCTTCAGAGTGTATTCCGCACTCATGCGTCGGCACATCCTTTCCCGCTACAGACTCTATGGTCACCTGAACTCAATCCTATTTCACTATAGTACAATAAGTAAACACAATTTCTCAACAAAATGCAACCGATGCCCTTATGGGCTTGTCCGAAGCAAAAAGAACAAAGAGAACGGAGCGTTCTCTTTGTCCGACTGTATCCGCTCGTGATGAACCTTGCATTTCATCACCGCGAATATGATCTCAAGAGCCCGGCGCCAGCCGAACTCTCAATTTCATCCTATGTGCCTTGCCTGTGATTGACACTTGCGAACGCCCATTTCCCGCAAAAAGGGCGATGTCCCCAAACCATCCGTCCAGCCATGTCATACAATGGGTCCGTATCCGAAACAACGTCCAGAACATGCCAAGGGGGACTTCCATGAGCTATTCCTGCCTGCTTCAGGAGCTGGAGCACTGTGCGGCGCCCGGCGCCGGCGGGGCGGTTCCGGCGGTGAAACATATCGTCCGGTTCGAAAACAGCAGGGAGCTTCAGACGTTCATGCGCGAACTGCGGGAGAGGTACCCCGCCCTTCTGCACAAGGCGAAAATCACCCAGCTCCGGACGATCCCGGCGGTGGTCTGCACGGTTTCCTCCTTCCCCGAGGGACGCAAGTTTCAGGGCATCCGCTATGTGGAAGCCGACGCGCGCGCCAGCGTGCACGGGTTGGCGGGAGAGGCCGCGGCGGCACCCGCGATGCCCGGAGAGGAGCTGCCGATCCCCTGGGGCGTGCGGCAGATCCGGGCGCCGCTTGCCTGGAAATGGACGACCGGCCGCTCCGTGCGCGTCGGCGTCATCGACACCGGGGCGGATTACCGCCATCCGGATCTGAAGCATTCGCTGGCCAGGGGCATCAACCTGCTGTACCAGGGGGCGCTTCCGCAGGATGACAACGGCCACGGCACGCATATTTCGGGCACCATTGCCGCCTGCGCCCTGAACGCCAGCGGGATGACCGGAACGGCGCCCGGCGCGGTCATCTACCCGGTCAAGGCGTTTGACCGGTTCGGCTCGGCCTACGTATCCGACATTATCCGGGGCATCGAATGGTGCCTCATGAACAGCATCTGGCTCATCAACATGAGCTTTGGCATGGCCGAGGACAGCCGTTCGCTGCGTGAAGCTGTGGCTCAGGCATGCCGCAGGGGAGCGGTGCTCGTCGCCTCCGCCGGCAACGAAGGGAAGCGCGGCGTCATCGATTACCCCGGCCGCTACCCGGAAACGGTGTGCGTCGGCGCCACGGACCGCCGCCGCCGGCTCGCCTCCTTCTCCAACCGGGGCAAGATGGTCGATATTTACGCCCCCGGAAGCCGCATTTTCTCCACCTGGCTGAACAACGGCTACCAGGTGCTGAGCGGCACCTCGATGGCCGCGTCCCATGTGACCGGGGCGATCGCCCTGGCCATGGCGGCGAAACCCGACTGGCCGCCCGGTCGCATCGTCCGCATGCTGAAACAGGCGTCCTGGGCGGTCAAAAGCGGCGCGGACAAGAACGGCCCGGGCAAGAATGGTACAAGCAAAAATGGCGCGGGCAAAAACGGCGCAGGCAAGCGAAAAAGCTCCGGCAGCCAGGCGCGGGAAATTGACGCCTACAAGCTCATCCGCCTGCTGCGAAAAAAATAAAGCGGCGACGGACCAACGGTGGCCCGATTCGCCGCTGCGAAACACGCCGGTGCATCCCTTTGCCCGCACCGCATCCCGCCTACATCCGCTCCGGAGCGGACACGCCGATCAGCCTCAGCACATTGGCGACGACGATGCGCACCGCTCCGAGCAAAGCCAGGCGCGCCAGCGTCAGCTTCCGGTCCTCGGTGATGACCCGCTCCGCCTTGTAATAGCTGTGGAACATCGAGGCCAGCTCAAACACGTAGCGAATGAGCCGGTGCGGCTCATATTTCTCCGCCGCCACCTCCACCTCTTCCTCCAGCCGGCCGAGATGGGTGAGCAGATCGTACTCGCTTTCCCGGTTGAGCACGGACAGGTCGACCTCCTCGACCCCCGGCAGCGCGATGCCCTGCTCCTCGGCCTGACGGAAGACGCTGCAGATGCGGGCATGGGCATACTGCACATAGTACACCGGGTTGTCGTTGGACTGGGAGATGGCCAGGTCGATGTCAAAATCGAGATGGGTGTCAATGCCGCGCATCGTGAAGAAATAGCGCATGGCGTCCACGCCCACCTCGTCCATGAGCTCCTCCATCGTCACCGCCTTGCCGGAGCGTTTGGACATCTTCACCTTTTCCCCGTCCTTGTACAGGCTCACCATCTGCGCGATGAGCACCGTGAGCCGGTCGGCGTCATAGCCGAGCGCCTGCATGGCCGCCTTGATCCTGGGCACATAGCCGTGGTGGTCCGCCCCCCAGATGTTGATCATCCGGTCGTATCCCCGCTCGAACTTGTCCCGGTGATAGGCGATGTCCGGGGTGAGATACGTGTAGCTGCCGTCGTTCTTGACCATGACCCGGTCCTTGTCGTCGCCGTAGTCGGTCGTGCGCAGCCAGATGGCGCCTTCGCTTTCGTACACCTGTCCCTTTGCCTTCAGTTCGTTCAGCACTTCCTCGGTCTTGCCCGCCTCGTACAGCGAAGACTCGCTGAACCAGACATCGAAGCGGACGCGGAACCGCTCCAGATCCCTCCGGATTTTTTCCAGTTCCTTCTTCAGGCCGTACTCGCGGAAAAATTTCAGCCGCTCTTCATCCGGCAGCTTCAGCAGCCGGTCTCCCTGCTCCACGGCCAGTTCCTTCGCAAACACGATGATGTCTTCCCCGTAATAGCCGTCCTCCGGCATGTCGGCGGGAATCCCGAGCTCCTGTTTGTAGCGGGCCTCCAGCGACAGGGCCAGGTTGTGGATCTGGTTGCCGGCGTCGTTGATGTAATATTCCCGGGTGACGTCGTAGCCGGCGAATTCCAGCAAATTGCAGAGCGCATCCCCCACCGCGGCGCCCCGGGCATGTCCGAGGTGAAGGCTCCCGGTCGGGTTGGCGCTGACGTATTCCACCTGCACCTTTTTGCCCTCGCCGATGTCCGCGGAGCCGTAGCGGTCGCCCTTGCTCCAGATTTCCCGGATGATCCGGTGCAGGTAGTTCTTGTCCATAAACATGTTGATAAATCCCGGCCCGGCCACCTCGACCCTGGCGATGCTCGCCTTCTCCCTGTCCAGATGTTCCACAATCGCCTGGGCAATCTCACGGGGATTCCGCCGGGCAATGCGCGTCAGCTGCATGGCCAGATTTGTGGCAAAATCGCCGTGCGCCTTTTCCTTCGGCAGTTCCAGGATGACCTCGGGAAGCTGGGCCTCCTCCACCAGCCCCGCCCGGACGGCGGCCATCCCCAGCTGCGTTTTCAGCTCGTTTTTCACCTGCTCCAATACGCTCATCGTGCTCCAACCTCCAAATATGTACGTAGACTCGAATGCGCCGAATCCCGAACCGGACCTGCAAACCGCCTGGAGCCCCGACGGCCCTGGTCTGCCAGGCGTGAATAACCGGTATCTCTCCGCTTCATAATAGTATACACAAGGCAAATGATGGAAAACCACACGAACTTCACAGGAGTGACCGCGCAATGAAAAAACCGTCCGCGCATGTGCGAAACCTGCTGTCCCTGATCTCCGCCCTGATGCTGGCATGCGCCGTGGCCGCAGCCTCGCTGCTATTCTATTTGCGCGCCCAGGCGCTGCCCGCTTCCACCCTGTCGCTCACATCGCAGATGTACGACCGGAACGGGGAGCTGATCGCCGCCTTTTACAAAGATCAGAACCGCAGCATGGTCCCCCTGGAACAGATCTCCCCCTGGGTGATCCGGGCGACGCTGGCCATCGAGGACCGGCGATTTTACGACCATTTCGGACTCGATCTGCGCGGCATGCTCCGGGCGAGCGCGGTCAACCTGGCGCAGATGGACAAGGTGCAGGGAGCCAGCACGATCACCCAGCAGCTTGCCCGCAACATGTTCCTGAGCCATGAGCGGACCTGGAAACGGAAGATCAGGGAAGCGCTCCTGAGCCTGCAGCTTGAAATGAAGTATAGCAAGGATGAAATTCTGGAGCAATACCTGAACCAGATTTATTACGGACATTCCGCCTACGGCATCCAGGCGGCGGCGCGCCTCTATTTCGACAAGGACGCCTCCGACCTGTCGCTGGCGGAAAGCGCGCTGTTGGCCGGCGTGCCGAAGGGGCCGCTGTACTATTCCCCTTTTCTGCATCCGGACAGCGCCAAGGAGCGCCAGAGGATCGTCCTCAAAGCCATGGCGGATTACGGCTATATCACTCCGGAACAGGCGGAGGAGGCATACCGGGAGCCGCTTCAGTACGCCTCGCGACAAAAGGAGGATCAGCACGGCGCCCCCTATTTCCGCGACTATGTCCGCCGTGTCGTCACGGAACAGCTGGGCATGGACGAGAGGCTGTTTGAGCAAGGAGGCATCCGCATTTACACGACCCTGGACTTGCGCGCGCAGCGGGCGGCGGAGGAGGCTGTCGCCAAATATCTGGATGGGCAGAACCCCGAGCTGCAGGCGGCGCTCGTTGCCATCGACCCGTTCAGCGGGCACATCCTGGCGATGGTCGGAGGCCGGGACTACGGGCAAAACCAGTTCAACCGCGCCCTGAGCACCTCCCGCCAGCCGGGGTCGTCCTTCAAGCCGATCGTGTACCTGGCCGCGCTGGAATCCGGCCGGTATACTCCCGTGACGCGGGTTGTGAGCGAACCGACGGCGTTCGTTTACGACGAGGGGCGCAAAATTTACCGGCCCCACAATTTTGGCAACCGCTACTTCGGGCCGATCGATCTGAGGGAAGCGATCCAGCGTTCGGACAATATTTACGCCGTGCACACCGCGATGGAGATCGGGCCGGAGGAAGTCATTGACATGGCCCGGCGGCTGGGCATCACGAGCAGCATGGAGCCGCTGCCCTCGCTGGCGCTCGGCACCTTTCCGGTCAGCCCCCTGGAAATGGCCGCTGCCTTCGGCACCATTGCCAACCAGGGCGTGCGCGTTTCTCCCGTGGCGGTTCTGCGCATCACCGACAGCCGGGGCAGGGTGCTGTATGAAGCCGAGCCGGAACATGTCAGGGTGATCGAACCCGGATACCCCTATGTGCTGACGAAGCTGATGGAAAGCGTGTTTGAACCCGGGGGCACCGGATACCGCATCGCCAATCGGCTGCACCGGCCCATTTCCGGCAAGACGGGAACGACCAACTCCGACGCGTGGATGGTCGGATTCACGCCGGAGCTCGCGGCGGCCGTCTGGGTCGGCTATGACCGCGGCCGGAACCTGAACTCGCTGGAGGCGTATCTTGCCGCGCCGATTTTCGCCGATTTCATGGAAGCGGCCCTGGCCGGCCAGCCGCCCTCCCTGTTTCCGATCCCGCCCGGCGTCGTCAACGTATACATCGATGCCGGGACGGGACTGTTGGCATCGGCGGACTGCGACCCGAAGGAGATCCGGCTGGAGACGTTCGTCGCCGGCACGGAACCGCTGGAGCACTGCGCCGCCCACGGCGGGACGCTCGTTCCCGCGGATCCGGGTCCGACCGGGCAGCCGGAGGGCGAGGAACGAAAGGCGCCGCGCCCGTCCTGGTGGGAAGGCATCAAATCATGGTGGAAAAGGCGGTGACCACCCCCGGGATCGGGGGGCGGCACCGCCTTCCGCCTGTCATTCGTCAAACCTTGTATATATCGATCTGCACATGGTCGGCCAGGCGCTGGCTCCGGCCGACGAATACGGTGCGGTTCATCCACCCGTACGGTCCCTCCTCCACTTCAAACACCGTGAAGGAACGGGAATAGTAGGAGGAAGGATCGACCGGCTCGCCCCTCGCCATCCTGTCGGCGATTTCCTTCGGGGCATGCCGGAATCCCCGGTCCAGCACCTGGATTTTGACGCCGTCCGCCGTTTCCAGCGCGTATCTCGCCTCCAGCTCGATGACCCCGTCCGGCCGCACGAGCTGCCAGTCGGCCCCGCCGGGAAGCACCTTGCCCTCCAGGCCGTCCCCCGCGAAGGTTCCGCCCAGGATCGGCGTCATGCGCCGGATGCCTGTCGGCATCGTCCCCACGACCAGCGGGGCGCCCACCGACACCTTCAGCGTCATCACATAGCCCAATTCCATTGCCGCCTGCGTCATTTCGCAACCTGCACCTGACTTTGTCCGGCCTTCGCGTTCAGCGACTCCTTGTCAAATCCGGCTATCTTCTTGTACCGGTTCGCGATTTCCTCCAGTTCCTCCCGGGTGATGACCGAATACAGGTCGTCAAACCCGTTCGGCGCCCGCTCCTCCACGATCTGCATGACCACCTCGGGGCCGTTCTGGCGGTTGCTGAGCACGATGTTCGCCGTCGGCTGCAGCCTCATGTCCTCGTAGCGTTTCAGCGCCTGCTCCACAGTGTCTTCCTCGCGGAGGGCGATCTGCAGCGCCTCGGCGTCCAGGATCGCCTGGGACGCTCCGTTGGAGCCGATCGGGTACATCGGGTGGGCCGCATCCCCGAGCAGGGTCACCCGGCCGAAGGACCACCGGGGCAGCGGATCCCGGTCACAGAGCGGGAACTCGAACACCGTGTCGGTTTCCGCGATCAGCTTCGGCACATTGAGCCAGCCGAAATTCCAGTTGGCGAACTTCGGAGCGAAATCTTCCTTGTTGGCGATGCGGTTCCAGTCGCTGCGCGAAGGAACTTCCCCGCCCACGGTCAGCTCGGCGATCCAGTTGACAAGCGAGCGGCCGCGCTTCGCCGTATCCGGGCAGATCGGATAGGCGACGAATTTCTGGTCCTGATACCCGGCCATGATCATCGAGCGCCCGGTCAGGAAGCTGTCCGACTCGCACAGGCCTCTCCACAAATACCTGCCGCTGAAACGGGGCGGACCCTCATTCGGGTAAAACCGCGCGCGCGTCGCGGAATGGATGCCGTCGGCGGCGATGACCATGGCCGCCCGCTGCGAGGGAAGCCGCTCGCCGGTGCTTTTCCGGATGAAATGAACGACCACCTCATCCCCGTCCATCTCCAGCGAGTCCAGATGATGGCCCGTAAACACCTTGTCCTTGCCGATCCGCTCGTGCACGGCGCGCAGGAGAAGCATCTGCAGGCGGCCGCGATGAATGGAAAACTGCGGCCACTTGTATCCCGCGTCCAGTCCGCGCGGCTCCTGCCAGATGAGCTGTCCGAACTTGTTGTAATAGATCAGTTCCGCCGTCCGGATCGCATTCCGGTCCAGTTCTTCCAGAAGCCCCAGATTCGTCAGCACGCGCACGGAATGCGGCAGCAGATTGATGCCGACGCCCAGTTCCCGGATCTCTTCCGCGCTTTCAAAAATGCGCACCGGAAAACCGAGCTCGTGCAGATGCAGCGCTGCCGCCAGCCCGCCGATACCCGCTCCGATGATGATTGTTTCCGTTTGCTGCACCATGTTCCTACCATCCCCACCTGGTATTTTTTTGCTTTGACGGATAAAAGCTTTGTCGGATAAAAGCGTTTATACGCCAACGCGCTAAAGCAAAAGAATAATATTGGTTTTGAGTATAAAGTAATCAGCCCGTAAAATCAATGGAAAAATTGGTGAACCGCCTGTTTTTTGCCGCCGGAGCGCAAATACCAGACGAGAAAACCGGAGGAAACCGCCAACAGAGCGGACAAGAGGCCGAAGGGAACTGCATACTGCTGTTCCGGGGGCAGACGCCAACTCCAGTCCAGGAGCACGCCGCACAGCGCCACCCCGAATGCTCCGCCGTTGTACTGCATGAGCTGCGTCAGGCCCATTCCGGAACCAAGCCGCTCCTTCGGAAGAATGGAAGACAGCTCGTGGTTGGTGGAGGACATCAGGGCGCTGAACCCGGGCGCAAACAGCATATAGGCGAAGATGATCACATAGATGGATGAGTGGCTGAAAAAAGCCAGGGTCGTCACCGCGAGAAAAATGACCAGCTGCCCGGCCAACATCACCCGGCGGGGGCCATAATGATCAATCCACCGGCCAACGAAACGGGACATGGTGACCGACATGAGCGCCCCTGGAAACAGAAAAAAACCGATGACGCCCGCGGCCCGGCCGTGGACCTCGGACAGCGTGAGCGGAATCAGGTACAAAAGCGACAGATTCATCGCCATGGCGGCGATGGCCACCGGCAGCAGCTTGGGGAAGTGCGGAACCTTCAGCACGGAAAGGGACACAAAGGGCTCCTTCGCCCGCAGCAAATGGATGAGATTCAAAACGGCCGCGAACAGCCCGCACACGAGCATAACAGCAGACAGCCGCGTGAGCGCCAGCAAGAGGAAGACGACCATCCCCGCGGTCAGAGCGGCGCCCACCGCATCGAAGCGCTGCGGCGGAAGCTGCTCCTTCGGCAGGAGGCGCCACAGGATGAAGGCGAGGGGCAGGACGAGGCACGGAATCGCAAACAGCCCGTTCCATCCGATCGCATCCGTGACGATGCCGCCCACAATCGGTCCTACTCCGTAGGACAGGGAGCTTCCGGCGCCGATGATGGCCAGCGCCCGTCCCCTTTTCTCGAAGGGCACGAGCCTTCTCGCCAGGATGACGCCGATGCCAAGCAGCATGCCGGCGCCCATCGCCTGAACGACCCGGACGGCCACCAGCCAGGCAAACCGGTCGGCCGCGAGCCCTGCGACGGACGCCATGCCGAGCAGCCCGGCTCCTGCGGCGACAAGCGCGCGAAGGGGCACCATGTCGGACAGGCGGCTGGCGACGATCGTCGCCAGCGCAAAGGTGATGGAGTAGCCGGACAAGATCCAGGATCCCATCCCCTGGGAAATGTCCAGGCCCGCGATGACGGCGGGCAGCGATACGTTGAACATGGTCGTGTTCATGACAGCAAAAAAGGCGACGACCGCCCAGATCGGCACGATCAGCCGCACATTCGCCTCCGTATGGTTTTCCCTGTCGATGCCGGTTGACAATGGGACCGCTCCTGTCCAATGATTGGTTCAAAGTTCAGCTCTGCATTTCAAGTCCGATTATAGCACAACGCTCCTGCGACGCATGCCCATCGTTTATCTTTTAATCCGCATGATCAGACTAGAAACAGATCAAGAGACGGGGTGTGCTCACGATTGAACGCCAATCTGAGGATCGCCGAATGGATGTCCGACGCATTCCGGAATATCTCATCCGGGACCATCTCCGAATACACGAATATCGCCATTGAACTGCTGATCGGCTTTGCCGCGCTGTTTCTGGCGACGAAGGTGCTGGGCAAGGCGCACCTGTCCCAGCTCACTCCCTTTGATTTCATCTCGGCGCTCCTTCTGGGCGAGCTGCTTGGCAATGCCATCTACGACACCGAGGTTTCCATTGCCAAAATCCTGTTCGCCATCGCCCTCTGGGGCGGGCTCATCTACGGCAGCGAAGCTTTGACGCAGCGCTTCGTCGGCATGCGCAAGCTGCTGGAAGGGGAGCCGACGGTGATCATCCACAAGGGCGAAATCCGGTTTCAGGCGATGAAACAAAACGAGCTGGACATCAACCAGCTCAACAGCATGCTCAGGCAAAAAGGATATTTTTCCATCCGGGAAGGGGAATATGCGATTCTGGAAACCAACGGCGATCTGAGTGTTTTGCCGAAAAAACAGTTTGACACGCCGACGGTGGAGGACCTGAAGCTGCCCGCCCCCGCCCCCCTGTTGCCCGTGGCGCTCATTATCGACGGCAAGATCATTCATGCCAATTTCCGAGAAACCTCCGTCAACGAACAATGGCTGCTCAAGGAACTGAAGCGCCTGGACATCCGGGACCCCAAAGAGGTGCTGTATGCGGAATGGAGGGAGGGCGAGCCTCTGTACGTGAAAAAGTATAAGTGAGGCGCCGGTACTTGCTGATTGCCTGCCATCCTGCCGGCGATTTATTTGCCTCCGGATATCCGGTCTGTTCCCGAATCTTCCGTTTTTTGCCTTTCCTGCCCTTCCGCTTCCTGCCGCCTGATGAGCACCTTGCGGATGCGGTGGCCATCCCGCTGTTCGACGGTGAAGATCAATCCCGCCTCCTGGTGGGAATCTCCCTCCGCCAGTTCCGGATTTTGCGCGTACAGCCAGCCTCCGATCGTATCGAGCTCTTCATCGTCCAGATGGGAGTGGAACAGTTCATTGACCCGTTCGATCGTCACCCGTCCGTCCACGCGGTAGGCTTCTTCGCCGATTTTTTCCACTTCCGCCGGTTCTTCGGCATCAAACTCGTCGCGGATTTCGCCGACGATTTCCTCCAGAATATCCTCGATGGTGACCATTCCGGAGGTGCCGCCGAACTCGTCGACCAGGATGGCGAGGTGGTTGCGGGTCTGCTGCATCTTGCGCAGCAGCTGGTTGACGGGGATCGTTTCCGGAACGGTCAGCACCGGATGGACCAGGCTCGCCATCCATGACCTGTTTCCGCCCCCTCCGCCGGTTCGGCTGTCCGCGTCGCGCGCTTCTCCCAATTCGCGCTCTTCTCCCAAACGGTCGGCCACATGCCCGGAAACACGATCGGCCACTCGATCCGCCACATAGAGGAACAGCTCCTTGACGTTGATCACTCCGACCACCTTGTCCTTGCTGCCGCTGACGACAGGATAGCGGGTGTACCGCTCCCGCTTCACGATCTCCAGGTTTTCCTCCAGTGAATGATCCTTGTACAGGCACACCATATCCGTGCGCGGCACCATGATCTCCCGCGCCACCAGCTCGTCAAAGGCGAAGATCCGGTTCACATAGCCGAATTCGGTTTTGTTGATCATGCCGCTCTTGTAGCTTTCCGCCAGAATGATCCGCAGCTCTTCTTCGGAATGGGCTTCCTCGTGCTCCTTCGCCGGCTTGAGTCCCATCCATTTGACAATCCGGTTGCCGGACCCGTTCATCAGCCGGATCAGCGGGTACATGATCCTGTAAAACCAGATGATCGGACGCGCGAACCGCAGAACGATCCACTCCGCCTTCTGGATGGCGATCGTTTTGGGCGCCAATTCTCCCACCACCACATGAAGATACGTGACGAGGGCGAAGGCGATCAGAAAGGTCAGCACCCCGCTGACGGCAGCCGGCAGGTGCAGGGCCTCAAGCGCCGGCTCGAGCAGCCTTTCCACCGTCGGCTCGCCGATCCAGCCAAGGCCAAGCGCGGTGATGGTGATGCCCAGCTGGCAGGCGGACAGGTAGGCGTCCAGATTGCCGGTCACCTGCTGCGCGGCCAGGGCGGCCTTGTTGCCTTCGAGCGCCAGCTGCTCCACGCGGCTCGGGCGAATGCGAACGATGGCGAACTCGGTGGCGACAAAAAAGGCGGTGGCCAGGATGAGCAGGATCAGAACCACAATGTTGACGACAGTCACACGATCATCCCTTTACGATGAAACCTGTACGGAGAAAAGTTTCTTCTAAGGAGAAAACATTTCCTTCCTGCTCATTGTACCCCTTTTCTTCGCCTGAAAACAAATCCGGACGCCGCTTCGGCATGCCTGCGCGGCAATACGCGCGACAGTTTTGCGCGCAGCAGCTATACGGGCAATATTACGCGCGCGCGTGGAATTCGCGGCCGTCCCGCACTTCCCTGACGTACCCGGCGCGGATGCAGAAATCCCCGAAATGTTCTCCCGGATTGCGTTCCCTGGAAAACCGCTGGATGATCGGCTCGAGTTCCGCCAGAATTTCCTCTTCCCCGATGTTTTCCCTGTACATCTGGTTCAGCCGGTCGCCGGAGAAGCTGCCGCCCAGGTACAGGTTGTACTTGCCCGGCGCCTTGCCGACAAAGGCCAGCTCCGCGAGATAGGGCCGGGCGCAGCCGTTCGGGCAGCCGGTCATGCGGACGACGATCTCCTCCTCGCCGATTCCCGCCTTGTCCAGCAGCGTCTCGATTCTCCCGAGCAGCGTCGGGAGATACCGCTCCGACTCCGCCATCGCCAGCCCGCAGGTCGGCAGGGCGACGCACGCCATCGAATTGCGGCGCAGCGGGGAATCGTTCGCGCCCTCGGTCAGCCTGTACTCCTGGATCAGGCTTTCGATTTTTTTCTTTTTCTGGCTCGACACGTTCGCGATGATCAGGTTCTGGTTGGGAGTGACGCGGAAGTCGCCGGTGTGCACCTTCGCGATTTCCCGGAGGCCGGTCATGAGCGGATAGTTTTCAAAGTCCCGGATGCGGCCGTTCTGGATGAACAGCGTGAAATGCCACCTGCCGTTCACGCCCTTCACCCAGCCATAGCGGTCCCCGTTGTGTTCGAAATGGAATGCCCGCGCCGGCTCCAGCTCGTAACCGAGCCTGCGGTGCAGCTCGCCGATCAGCCAGTCGACGCCGCGGTCATCGATCGTGTATTTGAACCGCGCATGTTTGCGCACGGCGCGGTCCCCGTAGTCCCGCTGGATCGTCACCAGCTTCTCCGCCACATCGACGACCTGCTCCGGCGTGCAGAAGCCGATGATCCGGCCGAGCTGCGGGTACGTGTTCGGATCTCCATGGGTCATGCCCATGCCGCCGCCGGCCGCGACGTTGAAGCCGAGCAGCTTGCCGTTTTCGTGGATGGCGATGAACCCGATGTCCTGGGAAAACACGTCGACGTCATTGGACGGCGGCACGGCAATGCCGATCTTGAACTTGCGCGGCAGGTAAACCGGCCCGTAAATCGGCTCTTCTTCCTCGCCTTCGCGGCTGTCATATATTTTTTCCTCGTCCAGCCAGATTTCGTGGTACGCCCGCGTGCGCGGCTCCAGATGCCGGCTGATCTTGCAAGCCCATTCGTACACCTGCTCGTGGATTTCCGACTCGTACGGATTCGGATTGCACATGACGTTGCGGTTGACGTCGCCGCAGGCCGCCAGCGTGGAGAGCAGCGCATCGTGGATCTCCCTCATGAGCGGTTTCATGTTCCATTTGATGATGCCGTGCAGCTGGATGGCCTGGCGGGTCGTCAGCCGGAGCGAGCCGTTGGCGTATTTTTTCGCCAGGTCATCAAGGACGAGCCACTGCCGGGGAGTCAAAATCCCTCCGGCGGCGCGCACCCGCACCATGAACTGGTAGGCGGGCTCCAGCTTCTGCTTGCTCCGCTCGTTGCGCAGATCCCGGTCGTCCTGCATGTAGCTGCCGTGGAATTTCAGCAGCCGGTTTTCATCTTCGGGAATGGAGCCGGTGATCCGGTCCTCGAACACTTCTGCCAGTTTTCCTCTCAGGTAGTTGCTGCGCCGCTTGATGTCCTCCACGTCGCTGTGCGGCGCGCTGTTCGGGTTCAGCAGGTTGTTTTCCGACATACGCTCTTCACTCTCGCTTTCGATCGCTTACGAATCAGTCAATATACGTCGCGCTGGTACCGTTTTTCCGCCTGCAGCTGTTTCAAATATTCCTCGGCCTGCTCGGAGTCCATGCCGCCTTCCTGCTCCAGGATGGCCGCCAGCGCGGAATGAACGTCCTTCGCCATGCGGTCCTTGTCCCCGCAAACGTAGAGGACGGCGCCCTCCTGCAGCCAGCGGTACAGTTCCTTGCCGTGTTCCAGCATCCGGTGCTGCACGTAGATTTTCCGCTCCGTGTCCCTTGAAAAGGCGACGTCCATCCGGGTGAGCACCCCATCCTTCAGCCAGCGCTGCCACTCGACCTGATACAGAAAATCGGTGAGGAAATGCTGGTCCCCAAAGAACAGCCAGCTTTTGCCCGAGGCTCCGGTTTCCTCCCGTTCGCCCAGGAATGCCCGGAACGGTGCCACGCCCGTGCCCGGACCGACCATGATGATCGGGGTGTCCGGGTCCTGCGGCAGCCGGAAGTACGGGTTTTCCTGCACAAAGACCGGCACAGTGTCGCCCGGCTGCAGTCTCTCCGCGATGTAATTGGAGCAGACCCCGTACCGCTTGCGGCCATGGGCCTCGTAGAAAACATGACGGACGGTGAGGTGCGCCTCATCCGGGAAGGCTTTCAGGCTGCTGGCGATCGAGTACAGGCGCGGAGCCTGCTTGCGCAGCAGCGGCACCAGTTCCCCGGCCGGGACGCCTCGCAGCCCAAAATCGCGCACAAAATCGAGCAGGTCGCGGCTCTTCAGATATTGGCGCAGCTCCTGTTCGCGATCCGGTGCGAGAATGTCCCGGAGCAGCCGGCTGCCGGACCGTTCCGCCACCTGTTGCACAAAGTCCTTCGTGAGAGTGGCCAGGTCATAGTGCCTGGTCAGGGCTTCCGCGAGCGGCGCCTGTGCCGCGACGGGTGGGCCCGATGCTCCCGGTGCGCCCGCCAAGCCCGATGCGCCAATGGCTCCCGAAGGAAGCGGCACAATTTCATCTTCCTTCCAGCCCATCGTCTCGATCAGTCCCTGCACCAGGTCGGGGCGGTTTTCCGGATAGACGCCGAGGCTGTCGCCGGGTTCATAGGTGAGTCCGGACCCTTCCAGCGAAAGCTCCACGTGGCGGGTTTCCTTCGCGGATCCGCGGCCGTTCAGATTCAGGTTCTCCAGCACCGTGGCATGGAACGGGTTGGAGCGGGACCAGGCGGGAGCAGCGGCTTCAGCGCTCGCGCCCGCGATGCCAGGAGCCGCGAAACCGGCCCCTGCGAAAGCGACCGCGCCGGATCCCGCAGCCGGGAATCCGGAGGCCTGCCCGGCCGTCCGGGCTCCGGCTCCCGCCAGGGCTTCCAGCTCGGCCGCCACGCGGCCGATCCATTCCGACGCCTTCCGCTCGAAATCCACATCGCAATCGGCCCGCTCAACCAGGCGTTGGGCGCCCAGCTCCTCCAGCCTCTTGTCAAAGTCCTTGCCGGTCTTGCAAAAATGCTCATAGGAAGTGTCTCCCAACGCCAGCACGGAAAACCGCATGCCCTCAAGGCGCGGAGCGCGCTTGCTGTGCAGGAACTCATAGAAGGAAAGCGCGTTGTCCGGCGGATCCCCTTCTCCATGGGTGCTGGTGATGATGAGCAGCGTCTCCACCTTTTTGAGCGCGTTCGGCTTGAACTCGTTCATCGCCGAAACCTGCGGCTGAAACCCTTTCTCCTGCAGCCGGGCGGCCAGCTGTTTGGCCAGCTTCTGGCTGTTGCCGGTTTGCGAGCCGAACAGCACCGTCACCTCTTTGGAAATGGCCGGGGCGCTCGCCGCGGCGGTACCCGCGGCTGGAGCCGCTGCCGGAGCCGGTGCCGCCAGGGCTGCCAGCGAGGCGGACGCGCCTGCCTGAGCAGCCGGATTAGCCGCCAACGCGCCTCCGTTTGCGGCGGCGGCAAGGCGGAATGCCGTGAGATACCCGCTCAGCCAGATTTTTTGTTCATCGGTCAAGGTCGGCAGCAGACGGTTCAGCAGGTCCGCCTGCTCCGGGTTGAAAGGACTGTTTGTTGTCAGAAGCATGAAAAGATTGCACCTCGCACGAAGTTCAATTGCCGATTATTCCTAGTAATTTAATCTGCTTTATAATACTACCAAGCTATCACAAGTATGTTACGGAATCAATGTGGAACATCTTATAATTTTTTATGGGATTGATAATTTTTCCTGATAAATTGCGGGAGATCTTTTCGCTGCTTGTCCGCAATGCCTGCGGCGAAATGCACTTTTACATTTCATTTCGGTGGGTTTGCGCGGGATCGGCGGGATGTAGTGTAAATATACATCACATTGGGCTATTTTTTTGCCTCACGGGCTGGATGTAATGTAAAAATGCACCACATTCGGTATATCCGACCTTGATTCGCAAATTTTGATGCATTTTTGCATTACATCTCTCTGGACGCCCGGCTGCGCACCACTACTCCGCATCACAAACCCGCCACAGACCTCATTACGCCTGCATAAAAACAGAAGCCCCCGCGCAACAGCGGCCGGCAAAGAAACCGGCCGCGAAGCAACGGGAGCCTCCAAATCTTGAGAAACTCGCAGATCAGGCGTTCGCCCGGACAAAGGCGACAAACCGATCGATGACCTGATCCAGAAACTGCAGCGTGGTCTCGTCGGTCAGCCGGCCGCCGGCAAATTTGTTCGCCGCCTGATTGATCAAAATTTCATTGCCCGCCCCGGGAGGCAGGAGCTTCGCCTGGATGCCGGCGCTCGCCAAAATATCACGCAGGTGCAGCTGGGCCCGGATTGTGCCGAGCAGCCCCGTCGACACGCCCGCCACCATCACCGGTTTGCCGATCAGCACCTTGTCCACCCGGCTCAGCCAGTCCAGGGCATTTTTGAGCACGCCCGGCACCGACCAGTTGTATTCCGGAGTCACAATAAGCACCGCATCCGCCTCTTTCACCGAACGCTTGAATTGCGTCACCGCCTCGCCCGGATCGTTTTCCACGTCCTGGTCAAAGTACGGCAGGCTGCGCAAATCCGCAATTTCCAGCGTAAACTTGTCCGCGTACCTTTCCTGGATCGTTTTGGCCAGCTGCATGTTGAACGATTCCTTGCGCAGGCTGCCGACGAGGGCAATCACTTTCATGGTTTTTCCCCCTTGTATGTGGAAGTCTCACAAATATTTTTCGCCAACAGGCATGACCTGTTTCAAATTTATCCCAACCGCTGCTCTCCGTCCAGCGTGGCGATCGCCCGGTACAGCTCCGGCCGGCGGTCGCGGAAAACACCCCATTCGATGCGCTGCGCTTCCAGCTCGTCCAGATCGAATTCCGCCACCAGCACCGCCTCCGAGGTCCGGTCCGCCTCGGCGATTTTGTTTCCCTGGGGTCCCGCGATGAAGGACGACCCGTAGAATGTGATGCTGGAATCATCGTCGGTTTCCGTGCCGATCCGGTTGGAGGCGATGACCGGCATCAGATTTGCCGCCGCGTGCCCGAGCATGCACATCTGCCAGTGATCCTTCGAATCGATGGAAGCGTCGTGCGGCTCGGACCCGATCGCCGTCGGATAGAACAGGAGCTCCGCCCCCATCAGCGCCATGCAGCGGGCCGCTTCCGGAAACCACTGGTCCCAGCAAATGCCGACGCCGATTTTGCCGTAGCGGGTTTGCCACACTTTGAAGCCGGTGTCGCCGGGACTGAAATAAAACTTTTCCTCGTAGCCCGGACCGTCCGGGATATGGCTTTTCCGGTAGGTGCCGAGCACCCGGCCGTCCGCGTCAATGACCGCCAGCGAATTGTACCGGGCGTTGTTCTTTTTTTCGTAAAAACTGACCGGCAGCACGACCCCCAGTTCCTTCGCCACGCCGCGAAAATGCCGGACCGCCGGATTTTCCTCCAGCTCGGTCGCGTAGGAGTAGTATTCCGCTTTTTCCTTCTGGCAAAAATACGGCGTTTCAAACAGCTCCTGCAGCAGGATGATCTGCGCGCCCTGCTCCGCCGCCTGACGGACGAGCCGCTCCGCCTTCGCGATGTTCTCTTCCCTGTCCCGCGTGCAGCTCATTTGCGTCGCCGCCACTTTGACTTTTCTCATCTCGTTCCCCCGCTTTCCGAGTATAGGTGTTTCGTTGGATGGGCTCATCGATGTGAGCCCGGGCTTTCCAAGGCTGAGCGGTGAGCGCCTTCGGCCAGGTCCCGATCTTGCCCGCTCGTTCGCCGGATGTTGATGTTTACCGTCCGTGCGGATCTTGACCGCCGGTTTCCGGACTGCCCGATGCGGCAGCGGCCGCCTGCGGCATCTGCTGGGTCGTGCAGTGCACGTTTCCGCCCTCGCTGACGATCGCCATGCCGTCCACGGTGCGGATGGTCCGGTCCGGAAACACGGAACGGAACGTTTCGATCGCCCTCCGGTCGGTCTCCTCCGCCTCGCCGCCAAACACAGGAAGGATGATGCCGCCGTTGACAAAATAAAAATTGAGATAGCTCAAGGTCAGTCTTTTTCCGTGAAAAAAGGCCGCGGGAGGCTGCTCGACAGGGATGATCTCCAGCCGCCGCCCTTTCGCGTCCACGGCCTGGCGCAAAATGTCCAGGTTTTCCTGGGTGATGCCGTAATTTTCATCTCCGGGATCGCCGCACACCTGCAGCAGCACCTTGCCCGGCGCCGCAAAGCTGGCAATGTTGTCCACGTGCCCGTCGGTTTCGTCGCCGCTCAAGCCCCTCTTCAGCCAGATGATCCGCTCCACGTTCAAATACGCGCGCAGAAAGTCCTCGATCTCCTCCCGGCTCAAATGAGGGTTGCGGTTCGGATTGAGCAGGCATTCCTCCGTCGTGATCAGCGTCCCCTCGCCATCGGTGTGGAAGGAGCCTCCCTCCATGACGAGCGGCGCGTCAAACCGGCGCGCGCCCGCATGCTCCAGAATGTGCGGAGCGACGGCGTCGTCCAGGTCCCAGGGAGCATATTTGCCTCCCCAGGCGTTGAACCGCCAGTTCACTCCGGCCAGGTTCCCCCGCCCATCCACGAGAAATGTCGGGCCGTTGTCGCGCAGCCAGGCGTCATTGTGCGGGATGACGAGATGACCGATCCGCTCGCCGAAGGGCGGAAGCGTCTCTGCATTCGCAACGGCTGTCTGTGTGCCGCGCCCGTCGTCGTCGCCAAAGCCCTCGCGCTCTCCGCTCCGCACATCCTCCGGATTGACCACCACGGTGACCGGCTCAAATTCGGCGATGGCATGCACGATCTCCGCGTATCCCCGGCACACATCCTCATATCTTCCGGGATGGACCATTGAATCCCGCACCGGCCAGGAAATGTAGGTGCGTTCATGTTTTTCCCACTCTGCCGGCATTCTGTATTGCAAGTCCCTTGGACGCATCTTTTCCTCCCTGCTGCATGTCCCATGCAAATGATGTTCCATCACGCATTTGTCCGCCGTACACTTGCCAATCATACAATCATCAACATCATATAATAAAACTTTCCCGCCCACAAATGCTTAAGACTGCCAAAGCTGCTGGCACCGGCGAAACAACAGGAATCACCAAAGCAGCAAACGCCGCCCAAGCTGCAGGCGCCGCCAGTGCTGCCGGCTCCAACGATGCCGGACCCCAATACACGGGGCAACCATTCAACGTTCGGCATGGCAAGATGGTCTCGATTGTGTTACTATAAAAAATAAAGTAAAATGTCAATGACTGCCCCCTTGGCTGCCCCTTCCATGCCCGGCGCCAGGACCCATGAACGAAACCCAAGGAGGACCTCCCATGAATAAACGAGACAAAAAAATCGAAATCGGCATCAGCACCTTTCTCGCCACCACTCCTGATCCGCAAACGGGAAACAGGGTCGATCAGGCGGAAAGGCTGCGGCAGGCGGTGGAGGAAATGGTCCTCGCGGATCAGGTCGGACTCGACATCTACGCCGTGGGCGAACACCATCGCCCGGATTACGCCTGCAGCGCGCCCGCCGTTGTGCTGGCGGCAGCCGCTCCCCTGACGAAGCGGATCCGCCTGTCCAGCGCCGTCACGGTGCTGTCTTCCGATGATCCGGTCCGCGTCTACCAATCCTTTTCCACCCTGGACGCCCTGTCCAACGGCCGCGCGGAGATCATGGCCGGACGGGGATCGTTCATCGAATCGTTCCCCCTGTTCGGATACCGGCTGGAGGATTATGACGAGCTGTTTGAAGAAAAACTTCAGCTCCTGCTGCAAATCTGCCGGTCCCCGGAAAAAGTGGACTGGCCGGGAGGCCATCGTCCGGCAATCCGCGGCCTCGGCGTGTATCCCCGGGCGGTGCAGGACCCCCTTCCGGTCTGGATCGCCACGGGAGGCAATCCGGAATCCAGCGTGCGCGCCGGCATGCTCGGACTGCCGGTGGCCTACGCGATCATCGGCGGCATGCCGGAACGCTTTGCCCCGCTTGTGCAGCTGTACAGGCAATCGGCGGCCAGAGCCGGCCACGACCCGAACAAGCTGGGCATCGCCACCCATTCCCACGGCTTCATTGCAGATACAAATGAGCGGGCTGCCGAACTGTATTTTCCGGCCGAACAGGCACAAATGAACATCATAGGGCGCGAGCGGGGATGGCCGCCGTACACCCGCGAAACCTTCGATGCGATGTGCGACCTGCGCGGCGCCCTCTATGTAGGGGATCCCGAACACGTGGCGAAAAAGATCGTGCTCGCCCGCAAAAACCTGGGCATCACCCGCTTCTTCCTGCACGTCGATGTCAGCACGATCCCGCACAGCGAGGTGCTGCGCTCGATCGAGCTGCTCGGAACGAAAGTCGCCCCGCTGGTGCATCAGGCACTGGAAGACGAGTAACGGCGGTCATGCGCGTTGCCCTCGCTTTGGGAGCAGCCGCCTGATGCTGTCCGCTGGCCGCGTGCTGTGGCCGACGGTCCTGGGCACGACCGAAGGGCGAAGAGTCCCTGCCGACGGATTTGTCCATGACCGGCAGATAGGCGATCGCGACCAGCACAAGAATTCCAAGTCCATATTCCACGACAATTCCTCCCCCAACCGCAAATTCCGGCTCGTCCCGGTGCTGAATGCGCGATATATTCCGGCGTCCGTGCAGGAGCCCGCACCGGCTCTGGTTCCGGCGTCCCGATGCACGTGCCGTGAACCGTTTTCGGCGCTCCTTCGATGCCCGTTCCAGCCCGTGCAGACGTCCGCTCCGGCGCTAACGGAACTGACGGACCTTATTTCGACGAAAATGACGCCGAAAACATTTTAACGGAACTCAGAGACCTTATATCGAATCAATTTTCCATAAATTACCTATTTCCGTGCAAATAAGGTCTCCTATTTCCGTTAGATACGACACCCCCTCGATTTGGGGGACAATAAGGTCTTATATTTCCGTTACGAACCGGCCGATGGAACATGCGCAAAAACAAACAGGTTCCTTCCCCCATTATAGAAAGAACCTGCCTGTTTTTCCATTTGCGCTCAATTCTCAAAAATATACGAGCACTTCCACCAGGTCCTGAATGCTCCCGTCTCTCGCGCTGCGGGTGTACACCATCAGCGTCCCCACACTGGTGGAAGGCGGACGGTCCAGGGACAGCCCGGCCTGGAACTGACCGTATGCAGGCGCCCCTTCCGAAGCCGTCACAAACCGTTCCGCAGCCACGATTTCCCCCGCCGCATCGCGGATCTGGTACAGCACGTTGGCCTCGAAGGCGCGAGCCAGGCCGTTCAGCATTTGTCCTGAAGCAATGCGGCTGCCGGGCAAGGGCTCGAAAACGACGATATTGGTCGACGAAGGCAGCGGGATCACCAGGCGATAACCGGGGTAGATCACATCCGGCGAAAAACCGGGCCGGCCCGCGTTGGCCCGGGTCAGTTCGCCCATCGGGATGCCGAGGCGGCGGGAGATGCGGTACAGCGAATCGCCCTGCTCCACTTCGTACACGAACGCGGGAATGTACAGCAGCTGGGCCACCCGCAGGATGTCCGGCGTCTCGGTCGGATTGAGCGCCAGAAGCAGATCGAGCCCGACCGAGTACCGCTCCGCAATCCGGAAAAACGTATCCCCCTCCGTGACCTGATGCAGAACGGCGCTCTGCTGCGACATGCCGGGAACCCGGATCAACAGCTTCCACCCGGGGAAGATGAGATTCGGATCCGTGATCGGCGGATACAGCGCATTGGCCTGGACGATCGCATCAACGGAAGTGCCGAACTGATTGGCGATGGAATACAGTGTATCGCCGGGCCGGACCGTATACATCACATGAGTTCCAGGTGAAACAGGCATGGATTAGGCAACACTCCTCACTTTGGGTTTTTACCTATCCTATGCCGATCACTGAAAAAAGGAAATTGGAGAGAATTCCGTGAACAAGACATGGCGGACATATCGCTCGATGCTGATTGTTTTTCTGATCGCGGCCTTCCTCGGCGCAACTGTATACTTTTTTTGGGTCCGTACAGGAGAAAAACAGGTCATCGTCCACCAGATGGCCAAATTTGGCGAAGTCGTACCCGCTTCCGAACGCATCATTCAGGACAGGGCAACCATCAGGCCATTCGCGCACGCCGTCCGGTTTGCCAGGAAGCATCCCGGTGCCGTCAACATCTCCGACCCGCCCTTCCGGTTCACATTGGGAAACAGGCAGTACTATCTCTGGGTGGGCGAACAGAACGAAAAAGGAACTCTGATGAAACTTCCCGACACGCACACTGTGTACACGATCGGTAAACCCGGAACACGGAGACTCACGGACATCCTTTTACGAGAGTACGGGGAATAAGACACGAACACACAACAAATCTTTTTCAGAAATGAAAAACGTTTCAAGAATGTCAAAATTCCCATCAAATCCCGGCCGGAACCGGTGATATAATTGTTACAGGACAAATGAATACAACATTGATGAACAAAGGAAGAGGTGCATCCCATGTTCTATTCCAGAATCCTGGTCGCCTACAACGAATCCGAACTGGCGAAAAAATCGCTGGAAGCAGCCGTCCAACTGGCCAAGGCGGACGAAAGCATCGAACTCCACGTCGTGTATGTGTCGGAATTCCAATATCAGCCCTACATTATGGGAAATGTATGGGATCTGATCGACGAGTCGCTGCTCAGGCACGGAGAAAAAATTCTGGAGGGCGCAAAGGAGCAGCTTGCAGACGTCAAAAACCCGGTCAAGACGTTCACCGAGCGGGGCATTGCCTCCCATGTCATCCTGGAACACGCGCGTGAACATGGATGCGACCTCATTGTCATGGGAAGCCGCGGGCTCACAGGGATCCGGGAGTTTTTGGGCAGCGTCAGCCACTATGTCGTCCAGCACTCCCCCGTGCCCGTTCTGATCGTCAAAAGCTGAAGGTCAGCGCTCCTCTTAGCGCGCCTCATATTGCGCCCTTTCATGCGCCTGTCATTCCATCGGCAACCACCATTCATCTTACGAGAGAAGCATTTTGCTTCTCTCAGTTGCTTATATGCCCTGGTTGGTCAGCCGGATGACCTCCAGCAAGTCGGCCCTCTGCCGATCATTCTCGTGATACAGCCACCGGTCCTTCACATGGTCGACAAAGAGCACTCCGTCCAGATGGTCGATTTCATGCTGCAGGCATCGGGCAAGATACCCTTCGCCCTCCACCAGGACCTCTTCGCCCGAACGGCTCCATGTTTTCACCTTCACATATTCGGCGCGGGTCACCATGCCGTAGAATCCGGGAAAGGACAGACAGGCTTCCGGTCCTGTCTGTTCTCCTTTTTTCTCGATGATTTCGGGATTGATCAGTTCGATCAGTCCTTCCCCGCAGTCGAGAACGGCCAGTCTGCGCAGAATGCCGATTTGCGGCGCGGCCAGGCCAGCCCGTCCGTCGGCGGCATACAGGGTGTCGATCAGATCATCCAGGATTTTGGCTGTTTTCGGATCCGTCGGCTCCGCCGGACGCGCTCTTTTCCTCAAAATCGGATCCCCGAAAGGCACAATTTCTTTTACGCCCATACCATCTTTCCTCCCATTCTGCATCACTTCCATGTAACGTCCATCTTACCACACAAATTCTTGCGATCTTCCATTCGCCCATTGCTCATTCACGCGACTCACCGATGACATAGGTGGTGATTTCGTTGATTCTGGCGCTCTTCGAAAAACCGCCAAACTTGAACAACGCGCAGAAGGAGCGGCGCAGCCCGCCTGGCCAGCCCGACCCCGCCGGTCCGCCATCACCGCTTCCACCGCCATCACCAAACACCAGCAGCCCGCTGATCGCGGCCTCATTGCCATGGGTCAGGAGATGCTCCACATGGAGCTCCTTCACCCGCAAAGTCTTCATACCGTCCAGCACCTTCACAACCGCCTCCTTGCCCTCGATGCTGCCGATCCCGACGCGTTTCCACACAACGCGGTCCGAAAGCTGCTCCATGATTGGCTCCAGCTCGCCTCTGGCAAAGGAGATGGCCAGATCCAGCAGCAGTTTTTTGCGCGGGGCGTTGCCGCAATCCTCCTGAAAACAAATCAATGGTTGACCTTCCGAACGGTTTCGTTCATTCATGATACGTCCTTCACATCCTCCTCGCCCTTCCACCATTCCAATCAATGGCTGATTCCATAACTCAAACCGGCTGCTCTTCCGCTTCCTCCAGACATACCAGCCTCTGCGTAACGACGTCAGCGAACAGCCTCAGGCCCCTGGTTTCCGCCACATGGATCACGTCGGCCGCATAACTGCAATCCGGCAGCAGCGCGGGCAGCGCGTTTTCCTTTTCCAGCACATATTCCGGACGGAACCGCACACCCCGCATGCCTTCAATGATGGCAGCATAGAAAATCCCGCTTTCCACAAGATCCTGGAAAAAGTGGCTGCCGAAGGACACCTCCGGCATGATGCCGGCCGCCGGGCTGGCCACCTCGCAGAGCACGCTCATATGACTGATCTCCGAAAAATGCACGGGAACCCCGAGAGAAGGCGTGCTCGTGCCCCAGCGCCCGGGTCCGACCAGCATCGCGCGCCGGCCCTTCAGCGCCCGGTTGATCGTGCCGATCTGCCGGGCGATCTCGTATTTTTTCCGCTGGTCCAGCTCCAGATAGCGATCCGGACGCACCAGCACGACCCAATCGATGGGCAGATGCGCGTTGCCGCCCATGAACATGCCTTCGGTTGCAAGAAACAGATCCTTCTCCCGTTTCACCTCCGGCACCTTCACCGGCTTGCCCAGCCCCCGCGTCTGCAGCGGCCTGCACTGCACCAGATTGACCTTGAACGAGCGCTCATCGGTGAAATTCGCGGTGAACTCGATATCGACGGGGCATTCGTACAGGCCGGACAGGAGCTTCATCATGCCGCGCATGAGCGCCGGAAATTCCGTCCGGGACAACAGCCAGCGAAAATCGGGCACCAGAGGCGTCCGGACATTCCGGTACCCGAGCTCCGCCAGCCTCCTGGCCGCCTCATGGTCCACAGAGGCAAACACTCCCGGATCCACCTTCAGATCGCCGCGCAGAAGCTCCTCCGCCTCCCGGGTCGTGAGCCGGTTGTCCGTCAGGCTCAACACATCGGCCGCGTGCTGGGAAAATTTCCTCCGGTCGTCGGGGTCGACAAAGGGCTGGCGCTCCGGCATGTCCAGGGGGACGATCCGCGCATAGTCGCCCGCCGTCCGGTCCACGGCCCGGGTGCCCAACCCGAACACGAGGCGCAGCATGCCCGCTTCCATATCGATGCTCTGATCCCACACATACAGGTTGGTCGAATGGCCGACCCCGGACACATGCGGGTAAAAATCCCCGCCATGCTGATCCCCGGACACCCGCTGGACGAGGATCGCCATCTGCTCGTCCTGCTCCGCCAGCCCCCGCTCCCACCGGTACCGGAGCGCGTCCTCGTCCATCGTGCTCGCGTACACGGTGCGGATCGCCTGTTCGAACGCCTGGTAGCGCTCTTCCAGTGATCCCTGATTGACGCAGAACACGCTCTCGTATTTGCCGGCGAACGCATTTCCGAAGTTGTCCTCGAGAAGCGAACTGGAGCGCACGATGATGGGCGACTGACCGAAATATTCCAGCACACGCATGAACTGCTCCCGGATGTTGTCGGGAAACCTGCCGGCGGACAGCTTTTCCTTCAGTTCGGGAGCCAGCCGGAAATACCCTTCCTTCGTCTTCTGCTGCGCCCGGAGCTTCCACCAGCCGTTCTGCACAATGTACGTGTAAAACACGTCGGATCCCACATAGAAAGAATCATGCGGCTCCAGCCAGGCGCTGAACCGGTCTCCTCCGGCTTTTTCCAGCATTTTGCGGGCGAGCAGCATGCCGACGCTTTTTCCTCCGATCCATCCGGAACCGATCTCCCTTGACTCAATCGCCAGAACATCCTGGAGGTCGAAATACCGGTCGCACAGTTCAAACATGCGCGTGTTTTCCGGCGCGAGCAATCGGCTCATCAGCCGGCGCTTGACGGCTTCCCGGATCTCCGGCGGCTGGTCGAGCGCTTCCCGGGCCCGCAGGAACATCTGGTGCCAGTAATCCAGCCTCTCCTCCCCCCGCGGAAAGCCGGAAAACAGCTCCGCCGCCTCGGCGCTGGCGGTGATGCAGACCGCCTGCTGCCCCTCGATGAGGTGGGGGAAAAACATGGTCGGCGAATAGCGGTTCAGCGCCTTCAGGGGATGCGCGTACAGCCGGCCTCCCACATGGTAGACATCCAGGAGCACCTGCGTCGTCTCGCGGATCCCGGCGATCGTGCTGTTCGTATGCACATTGCGCAGGATCGGGAAATAGGCGATGGTCTCCATCTCAAACAGGTAAGGGCAGCACACCCTGAAAAAATTGCCGATCATCAGATCGGAATGCCAATGTTCCAGCAGATCCGTCAGGCAGTCGAACACATAAAACGTCCGCTTCCCCTTCTGCTCGATCAGGTAGTGGATGGCGAGGGCAAAGCGTTCAAACCCTTTGTCGGGCTCAAAGGTCACCATCTCCACCTGCGCCGCGGATCCTTCAGACGGCGAAGGGACAAACATCGATTCGTCCAGTACCGGTTCGTGCCTGCCAAACCGGACGTAGACCAACCTTCTCCCGTCCCGGATGGCCCGCTCCACAAACGGCGCGGCCATCTTCCTGTAACTGGCGAGATCGTCCACCTGCCAGACGACATTGTCGCCGATCCGGAGCTGGTCGATCACCTGATCGAGCCCCTCCAGCCCGGTGCTGGCCCTCTCAAGCGTGTACATAGAAACCCTCCCCAACCAAGACGGCGCATCAAAAACTTCCCGGAAAACGCGAAGGTTCTCCTCCATCAAGCAGTCTTTCCCTGATCATACCATGATACGCCCATCATGAGCCACGATCCCACGCACCCATGATCCCCGCACATCCGGTTCCCGCTTGCAAACATCACATCATTCTCCTCAACAAAGAAAGCTGCCCCGCAGGAGCAGCTTTCGATGTAGCAATGCTTCAGGATTCCGATTCGGTTTCCTGCCGGCCGCCTTTTCTCACCGCATTGACGATGCTGACGGCCAAACCTCCCCAAATAATGACAATGCCGATGACCATCATCACGATTGCGCTAGCGTCCATATTACTGGGACACCCCCTTGGAGATGGATGCTTTTTCGTGCCTGGACTTGATCGCCGCGAACACAATGCCGATCACAATGGCGGCAACTGCCACGACCCAGCCGTATGCGGTGACAAACCAGGTTTCGTAGCCTTCGTAGTTTTCGCGAATGTTTCTGATAAGGTTGTCAATGAACATGGCGCCAAGGACGAACGGCGTGATAACGGCCAGACAAATGGTCCACCACAAACCGATCCTGACATCCGAAATGCCGTTGGCATGGCTCTGCAGGTTTTTCAGCTCTCTCGCGACCCAGGCGATGGCGATCACTTCGACCAGTCCGGCGAGGGCAACGCCAAAGTTATTGATGAAGTAGTCCACCACATCGAGGAAGAACAAGCCGCCCCTGGACGAGAAGAGGATGGAGATGATCGCAGCCAGGCCGCCGCCGAGCAGCACGGATCTCGAACGGGAGACGTTGAATTTTTCCTGCACCCCCGCGACGAACGTTTCCACGATGGAAATGAGCGAGGTCATTCCCGCCAGCACAAGGGAAGCGAAGAACAGGAAGCCGAAGAGCTCGTTGAGCGCCGGAAGCGTGTTGATGATTTTCGGGAACACGACAAAGGCCAGTCCGACGCCGCCGGCCACCACTTCATTGACAGCGACGCCTTGCTGCACGGCCATGAACCCGAGGATGCTGAACACCCCGATGCCCGCCAAGAGTTCAAAGCCGGAGTTGGCAAATCCGACGATAAAGGCGTTGTTGTTGATGTCGGACTTTTTCTTCAGGTAGCTGGAGTATGTGATCATGATGGCAAAACCGATGGACAAGCTGAAGAAGATTTGGCTGTAAGCGGCCACCCAAACCTTTCCATTCAGGATCTGATCCCAGTTCGGTTTGAAGAATTCGTTCAGGCCGACCGCCGCGCCTTCCAGCGTGATGGCGCGAATGACCAGGATCGTAAACAGAACGATCAGGGCGGGCAGCATGATTTTGTTTGCGACCTCAATCCCTTTCCGGACCCCTTTGTACAGGACAAACAGGGTCACGAGCCAGACGATGATCAAGGGGATAAATACGCCCGGCACGATCCCTCCGACCTGTCCGGGAGCGTCAGCCAGCTGCAGGTAATCGCCGAACAGGAACGACTGGGTGTCTTCGCCCCACCGCAAATTCAGGGAGAAGATGGCGTAGGACAGCGCCCAGGCGATGACGGCGGCGTAATAGACGGAGATGACGAAGGAAATCGCCAATTGCCACCAGCCGATGCCCGCAAATCCCCTCCTGATCTGCCCGAGCGAACCTGGTGCGGATGACCTGTACTTGTGGCCGATTGTAAATTCAAGAATGAGGATCGGAATACCCGCGGTCAGAAGGGCGAACAAATACGGCAAGAAGAATGCCCCACCGCCATTTTCGTAGGCGACTGCCGGGAACCGCCAGATATTTCCGAGACCAATGGCGGAACCGGCGGCGGCCAAGATGAACCCTGCGCGTGTACCCCACTGTGGACGGTTTTCCATACTTTTCTCCTCCAACATCATAAGATTAAAACGCTTACATTTGATAATATTACTACACTTCATGGAATATGAAAAGATACTTTGTTACATATTCACTAGGTTGATTTTTCTGTCAGCGGAATGGAACTGCCGGGGCTTTTCGCCGGCCCCGGCATGTCCCGTTTCATGTTCTGTTTCATGTTCCTTGCATGGTTCCGTTCATGATCTCACTTCGTACAGGGACGGATCCAGCGCCCGGATGAACGGCGACCATTCCCCGCTCGAAAAGAGCAGCAGCCGGTGCATCGCCCGCGTGCAGGCGGTGTAAAACAGTTTGCGCTCGCTCTCCCTCTGATACGCCTCCGAAGAAGCGTCGCTGATCAGTACCGCGTCAAACTCCACACCCTTGGCCAGATAAGCGGGAATGACCATCGTCCCCTTCTCGAAGGTGGGCGAATGCTTCGTCACCAGTTTCAGCTTCCCGCATCCGCGCGCCTTCAGAAGTTCGAACACTTCCCTGCTCTCCGCGGCCGTTTTCGTGATCACCGCGATGGAAGCAAACCCTTCAGCATTCAGCGCCGCGAGATCCTGAACCATCTGCGCAAACAACCGCTCCCTGTCTTCCGAGCGGATCAGCAGTGGTTTCGGGCCGTTCCGGTCAAAGGGCACGATCTGGCCGCCATCCGGCAGCAGCGCCCGCGTAAATTCCACGATTTGCCGGGTTGAGCGGTAGCTGCGCACCAGGCGGTACAGCCGGGTCTCCGCCTCTCCGTAAAGCCCGGTGAGAGGCGAATCCATGCCATCCAGCTCGGTCGATTGGGTGAAGATGGCCTGCCCGAAATCGCCCAGAACGGTCATCCTGGCCCGCGGGAACAGCCGCTTCAGCAGCTCGTACTGGAACATCGAATAGTCCTGTCCCTCGTCGACAAACACATACCGGATGTCCGTGTTCGTCCGGATGCCCTCCACCATTTCCTTCAAATACAGAAACGGCGCCGCATCCTCATAGAACATCTCTCCCCGGGCCAGTTTTTCCGTCGTCTGCCGGCAGATGAGCGGCCATTCGGCGGGCACTTCCGCTTCCCCGGTCCAGTCCCGGTAAGCGTCCCTGCTGCCGTCAAACAGCCTCGCATACAGCCCGATCGTATCGATGAATTCCATCCGCCGGACGCTCCGCCTCAGCGGCTTGAAGCTTTCACGAACGACGTAGCTTGCCAGCAGCTGTTCTTCCCGGCCGGCATAGCCAAAGTCCCCCTCGTCCCCCCGGGGCTTTTTCCGCAGCGTTTCCCGCACCTTTTCATACTGTTCGGCAAAATCGAACACGGCCCGTTCCTTGTGCAGCGAGCCGAAGGCCCGGGCATACTGTTCCCGGTCGAGATAATGGATCTCATCGTTCACCCAATGCTCATCCCGCTCCCTGATCTCCAGCCGGGACAATTCCTCCAGCAGCCATTCCTGCAGCATGGCCACCCGATTGGCGAGGCGGACCGACGGATCGTAGCTGTAAAACTGTTCTTCCATCCGTTGCGCCGTGATCAGTTCCCGGTCCCGGAAGCGGATCGGACGGAACATCATCCCGGATTGGCCGATCCGCTCCGCGTAACGCTGCAGGGCGCGGAGAAACGCGGCGGACGCCTTGTATTCCATCCCTTTCAGCCGCGCCTCATATCCTTCCTCGGAACAGGCGGTCAGCACGTACTCGATCTGGTCGAACGGGTCCTCCAGCTTCAGATCCCTGCCGATCCCGAATTCCAGGTATTCCTGGAACGTCGTCTGCTGCATGTTTTCCTCGCCCAGTTCGGGGAGGACGGTGGACACGTAGCTGTTGAACATCGGATTGGGAGAAAACAGTACGATCCGGTCGGCGGTGATCCGATTCCTGTGCTTGTACAGCAGGTAGGCCACCCGCTGCAGGGCGGCGGACGTCTTGCCGCTGCCGGCCGCGCCCTGCACGATGAGCATGCGGCTCGCCTCGTCCCGGATGATCGCATTTTGCTCCTTCTGGATCGTCGCCACGATGCTCTTCATGTGGTTGTCCGCGCCCTGGCCCAACACCTGCTGCAGCAGCTCGTCGCCGATGGTCACGCTCGTGTCGAACATGTTGGCGAGCCTGCCGTCGCGAATCTGGTACTGCCGCTTCAGCTCCATCGTGCCTTCGATCCGCCCGTCCGGCGTCTCGTAGGAGGCCGGTCCGGGCGGGTAATCGTAGTACATGCTGGCGACGGGAGTCCGCCAGTCATAAATGAGGAAATTGAGGCCGTCATCATCGACAAAGGAGGAAACTCCGATGTAGATCCGCTCGGCGGACGGATCGCCCTTCTCGCGAAAATCGATCCGTCCGAAATAGGGCGACTGCTTGAGGCGCTTCAGCCCCTGGAACTGCTTTAGCCTCATCCGGTGGCTGCGTTCCCGCTCCGCCAGCACCTGCTCCTGCTGCCGGATGCTTTGGAAGGTTTCCTCAATATCTTCCGGGGTGCTGGTGTTCACCGTCACTTCGTCCCAGAAATTTTTGCGGATGTCCACCACCTGATTTTGCAGGTTGGCTACTTCCGGCTCCAGCTCTTCGATGCGCTCCGCAATTTTGGCCGTCACCTGCTCCAGCCGCTCCCGCTCTTCCTGCCAGTCCTTTTCGGTCAACATGGACTGAGCCCCCCTTTTCCTTCATTATGCCTCCATCACCAGGAATGAAATTCCACGAAATGGGATCTGTTCCAAACAATTTTCTTGTTTACAGAGGCAGCAAACGGACGGTTTTCATGGCCTCCAGCCGGCCGACCATTTCCTCCCACTCCGCGGGCTTGTTGGGGATGAATGCGTAATAGCGGCGCAAAAACCGGACAACGAGCTCCGCCTCCAGTTCGGACTGATCCTCATCGGCGGGCAGGAAGCAAAGATCCAGCCCCGACACCGCTTCCCCGTCAAGGGTCCACGAAGGGTGGATATAGGGGAAATCAAGCCGCTTGTAGCCCAGATGGGACAGCACCTCGCGGCGGACGTAAGGATCCATCGTCTTGATGCCGCCAAAATCGTGGCCGGCAACCCGGTACGGATCGTAAATTTCCGCAAACATTCCGTACATCGTCTTGCCCTTCGCCGCCGCCAGGGCGTTCAGATCCTCGGCTCTTTTCCGCACGAGAAACCGGCCGATGCCGAGACCCGGCCGGCCGATGATGGTGAAATCGGTCATGGCCACGTTCAGGTCGTCGTAGTAGCGGTATTCCGTCGCCCCCACCACTTCCCCATCATGCACGGCCACGAACACCCGAATGCCGGGATCCTCAAGCGGCTCCTTCCAAAGGCCGAATTCCAGCACCTCCTCCGGCGGGAACACCTCCCGCATCAGCTGATGCATCTTGGCAAAAAGCGGGTCATCAATGCTGGTAATTCTCACGTAATCCATGTTCGGGCACCCCTGTTCCTGTTTTTTTGACGCTTGACCGTTCGCTTCGTTTTTTCCCCTGTCCGGGACGTTCCAGTGTCTTCGCTTGTGGCGGCCTATGACGCGAAGAAAGGATTTTTCCATTCCATCAGCAAGCCGTGATTGCGCGATTCCTCGTCTTCCAGGTAGCCGGGCACCACCTTCACGGGCGTGCGGCCGCAGCGGAGCAGGAAGGTGATGACAGGATCATTCAGTTCTCCCCGCACCACCTTCTCCACATATTGTTCCGCCGTCATTTCATGCGCGTGCCGGTGATACCCCGGCATCCTCCCGCCGCCCAGGAGCCGCTTCAGCCGCTTGTGGACGACGAGATCGTACATCGCCGACATGAGCCATTTTCCGAGTCCCCATTTCCGGTAGGCGGGGCGCACGGCGATGTCGACGACATACAGCGTGTCCCCGTCCGGGCGATGGTTGCGAATATATCCTTCATCGGTCATCTCCGCCCAGGTGTGATCCGGTTGCTGCGGGTCAAAATGAACGAGCAGCCCCGTCATCGAGCCTGCCAGCTCCCCGTCCACCTCCACGCAGAGGGCACCCTCGGGAAAGAGGGTCACATGGTTGGTCAGCTGCTCCTCGTTCCACCACAACTCTTCGGGAAACGGGGGAGGAAAGCACTCCTGCTGGATGCGGATGAGTCCGGGGAAATCCTCCTTCCCGTAGTTGCGGATGACCGCCCGGGCGGGCCGGCCCTCCCGGTCAAACACATACTGCTCCCTTCGATACATGGCGCGCGGCACCTCCCTTATTTCCAGTCGGGATACAGATCCGTCCTGCGGTCCCGCCACGTGGTGACGGAACCTTTTTCCCTGACCTGATACAGCAGTTCCAGATCGAGATCGGCGGTGACGATCATGTCCTGGTTGATCTCTCCCTCCACCAGGATGCCGCGGGGCGGGAACGGAATGTCGTTCGGGGTGATCACCGCCGCCTGCCCGAAGTTGGCGCGCATGAAGTCGACGGTGTCGAGCGATCCGACGGTGCCCGTCGTCACGACATACACCTGGTTTTCGATCGTCCGGGCGTGGCAGCAGTAGCGGACGCGGTAAAAACCCTGGCGGTCGTCGGTGCAGGACGGACAGAAGATGACGTCCGCCCCCTTCGCCTTCGCCATCCGGACGATTTCCGGAAACTCGATGTCATAGCAGGTCAGCATGGCGATCGTTCCCTTGTCGGTTTCAAACACCTGAAGATCCTCGCCCGCCGACATGTTCCATTCCTTCACCTCGGTTGGCGTGATGTGCAGCTTCGGCTGCTCCGCCACCCGGCCGTCGGGATAGAACAGATGCGCCACGTTGTACAGCCGGTCCCCCTTGCGGATAACATGGGTGCCGCCGATGATGTGCATGCCGGTCCGCTTCGCCAGATCGACAAACAGCTCGCGGTACTGCTCTGTGAAATCCGGCAATTCCCGAATCGACAGCGCCCGTCCCTGTCCATCCCCGATGGACATGAGCTGCGTCGTGAAAAACTCGGGAAAGAGCACGAAATCCGCCTCAAATTCCTCCGCCGTCCGGACGTAGTGCTCCACCTGCCGGGCAAACTCATCAAAAGACCGGATCGTATGCAAATGGTACTGCACCGCGGATACCCTGAATTTCATCTTCGCCCCTCTTTTCCATTAGTGAAATGCTTGTTCATGTTTGGCATGTTGTACAATTCTTCATTCCCGCGTCTTCAAGTGGCAAGCCCGACGGAAGTGCCATGATAGCGGTCGTCCCTCAGCGCCTTCAAAATGAAATGGGCGACATCGGCGCGCGGGATCGATGTCCCCTTGTCCGGCACGCCCGTGAACGCCTCCCGGTACCGGCCGGTGAAGGGCCTGTCCGTAAGCCCAAGCGGGCGGACGATCGTATAGTCGAGGCCGTGCGTCTGGATGTGCTCCACAGCCGCCCGGTGGTCCCTTTTTCATGCGAACTTCTCATATCTGCTAACCATGATCTTGTCGCAATCCTCATGATTCAAAATCGAAGAAGCCGGCCCGGGACTGACAAGCTGCCGGCCATCGGGGATGGCCGGCAGCTTGTTTCATGCGGGAATCAGGCCTCATGCGATCCGGCCGCGGCGGCGCCGGATCCTTTCAATTTATTACGCAGCGGAATGAGCGCCAGGGCGACGACGATCACAAGGGCGCTCAGGACCGCCGCCGACCAGTACAGTCCACCGTAGCCGCTTTCGGCGGCCATTCTCGTGATTTCCGCCACGCTGTCCAGCACCGCCTGCTTCAGGGCCGGATCCTGGATGGAGGCGATGATCTCATTCATCCGATCCGCATCAAACGAGCCGGATTCCGCGGCCATCTGCCGGCCGATCGCGGCCAGCTCGCCCATGGCTTCCTGCGACAGGTTGGCCCGGGCGATGTCTTCCTGCAAAATCGGTTGAAAATCGTTCCGGAACAGATCGCCCATCCGATTGAATCCCCGGGCGATAAAGCCGGCGTAAATGGTCGGGGCGATGGTCATGCCGATCTGGCGGAACAGGGACAGGGACGCAAGCGCGGTGCCCTTGTTCGCCTTCAGTCCCTCCGTCGCCAGGATGTTCAGCGGCGCGCCCAGGATGATGCCGATGCCCGCGCCCGCAATCATGCTCGCCACGACAAACTCCCACCTGGCGTCAATCCAAAGCGGGAACAGGGCGTAACCGATGGCTGCGATGACGCCGGACACGATCACGGTGGCCACGGGGCCGTTGCGGGTGACGAGCGCGCCGCCCAATCCGGCGCCGATGCCGGATGCGAGCGCCAGCGGCGTCATCCAGTAGCCGGATTTTTCCGCCGCGATGCCGAGAACGTTCTCCGTAAACGCCGGAATGAAGATCATGCCCGCTAGCATCCCGCCGGACAGCGCTCCGATCAGAAGCACCGTCAGGAATCGGGGCTGCCGGACGAGATACATCGGGATGACCGGATCGCCGTCGGCTTTTTTCTCAATCCTGGACTCATACAGCAACAGGATGACGAACAGCAGGATGGCCGCTCCGAGGAAGCCGGAAACCTCCCACTCCCGGAAGCTCGCCCAGAAATTCCCCTCAATGTTGGTCAATCCGTACATGAGCGACAGGATGGCGAAGGAGAGGATGATCGTTCCGGCCAGATCCAGCCGTCCCGGCCGCGGATCCGCCGATTCCTGCAGTTTCATGAAGCCGAGCGCGAACAGGACGATGGCAATCGGCACGTTGATCAGGAACAGCACATGCCAGTTGCCCGTCAAGTCCAGCAGGAAGGCGCCCACGTTCGGCCCGAGGATCGCCGCCACGCCGTTCATCGCGCCGAGAAGCCCGAGATATTTGGCCTGCTTTTCCGGCTCCACCGTGCTCAGGATGTGGGAGTTGCCGATGATGAAAATGCCTCCTCCGCCGAGCGCCTGGATGAATCTTGCCACCAGGTAAAAGGCGAAGGTCGGGCTCAGCGCCACCATGAGGGAGCCGATCCCGAACAATGCGATTTCGATGATGAACAGCTTTTTGCGGCCGTACCGGTCGGACAGTTTGCCGACAATCGGCAGGCTGATCGCCAGACCCAGGGTGTAAATGGTGATGCCCCAGGCGCCCCAGTTGTCCGACACGTCAAAATGCCGGTTGATCGTTGTCAGCGCCGAACTGATGATTCCGTTATCCAACTGAGCCATGAACACGCCGACAGAAAACAGGAGCAGCGCCCAGAACTGCGATGTTCGCTTGCCCAATGTCCTCACCTGAACTCTCTGTTTGAAATGTGGCAGCCTAGAAAAAAGTACCGCCCATTTCCAAATGATAACATTTGTAAATCCCTCACTTCAAATGGGAACAGGCTCTTCCGGCGATGAACTTTTTGGGCAATACACAACGAGGCATGAAAAAAGGGGCTTGAAGAGAAGCCCCGTCAAAATTTTTCCGGAAACTGCTTCACAATGCCATCCGTCAGGAAGTCTGCCAACCGGATCATGTGAATCTCATTTTTGTCGGTGGCGGCGATGTCCTCTTTCCAGTTCCCTCTCAGACATTGGATCACGATCTCGGTGATGAGGTCCAGATGCGTCTGCAGCATTTGCTGGAGTGTTTTTCGGTCCCAGTTCGGATTCAACCCGCTCAGGAACCCGGCAATTTCGCCCGCATTTTCACTCCACAGCTTTTGCAGCCTGTCCACCTCCTGCTGGTTGCCCGCCTTGGCCGCCTCCACAATATCGCCCGCGATGACGATGTGTTTCCTCAGCAAGTCCGCCAGCCTGTTCCCCGCCGCTTCCCCGTAATACGGCTTGAACAAATTGCCGATGTCCTGCTGGTTCCTGAGCAGCCGTTCCAGCACATCCTGCCGGTCCGGACGGTTCGTCATGGCGCTGACGATATAGCTTCTCGTCCAGATCGTGTGGTCGATCCACGCCTTCTGCATATCGGCCTTCAGCCGGGCCATTTCGGGGCTGATGCATGACTCTTTTTTTGCGCCGGCTCCGGCCGCCGCGAGCGACGATGTTCCCAGGGTCGCCGCCGCAATCGCCGCCGCCAGGAAGATCAGGATCGTTTTTGCTACTCTGCTTTTTTTCATGGTTGCCTGCTCTCTCCTTTGCTGGTCCAAAGTATTCCTTTCCGTCTTATTATGGTTGGCCCTTTTTGGTCATATGCGGAAGAGAGTGAACTGCGGAGCAGCCATTTGCCGGAGCCGCCATAAGCCGTCAAATGCAAAGCGGTTGATTTTTTCGATATATTGCAGATATGTAAATCATTAACTTATGATAGTTATGACTGAATATTCAGTTTTATATCGATCGAAATGGGGGAATGGATGTCAATGGGCCAATCTTTGAAAACGTTCCCAATGACAGGGAGGAGAGGCGTGAGGAAACTTCTGAAAGTCTCCGTCATCTGGCTTCTGTGCATCATGCTCATTCCATCCGTGGTGGTGGCGGACGACGGATCCGGCTCTGCGGACGGTTCGATCCCGCAGCTGTCACCCGCGCAGCCGGGCACCCTGCTTCAATGTGAGGAGCTGCTTTCCTTTGATTATCCGGAAACCGTCATCGAGTCAGCGGAATTGGTGGCTGAAGGCGAGGTCGTCCATGCCGGTCAGCCCGTCGGCGCCCACTGCCTTGTGCAGGGCAAAATGCATGAGCGCGTCAGCCCGGTGGATGGACAAACCTACGCCATCGCCTTTGAAATGCGCCTGCCGGTGGACTGGTCGGGAAGATTTCTGTATCAGGCCAACGGCGGAATGGACGGCAGTGTCGTTCCCGCGATGGGGAACTTCACCGGCGGTCAGCTGAAAAGCGGTCTGCAGATGGGCTTTGCCATCATCAGCTCCGATGCGGGCCATCATGGCGGACAAAACCCTCTCTTCGGCCTGGATCCGCAAGCCCGTCTTGATTATGGCTATCAGGCGGTCGGAAAGCTGACGCCCATGGCGAAAAAGCTGATCGAAGCCGCGTATGGCCGCGAGCCGGACCGCTCCTATATCGCCGGAGGGTCCAACGGCGGACGGCATACGATGGTGGCCGCTGCCCGTTACGCCGATCTGTATGACGGTTTCCTCGCCGGAGCGCCGGGCTTCAACCTGCCGCAGGCGGCGATGGCCCAACTGTGGGGAGCCCAGCTGTGGGCAACGGTGGCCACGGACACCGCGGACCTGAACACCGCCCTGACACCGGCGGAGCGCCAGCTTGTCGCCCAGTCGATCCTGAACCGCTGCGACGCTCTGGATGGGCTGGTGGACGGCCTTGTCCAGGACTACAAGCGCTGCCAGGAAATGTTTGACGTGGAGCGCGACGTGCCGACCTGCGTCGGGGACAGGAACGGCTCGTGCCTGACGGCGGAGCAGAAGCAGGTCATCAGGAAGGTGTATGCGGGAGCGCGCACGAGCAGCGGAGACCGGATCTACACCACTTTCCCCTATGATCCGGGCATCGCGGCCGAAAACTGGGCGTTCTGGAAGTTCCTCGCTTCCACCATGCTGGATCCGGTGGCTGTCGGTTTCGTGTTCACGACGCCGCCTCAAAGCCCGGGCATGCTGCAGGACGTAAGCGGCTTTGCCCTGAGCTTTGATGTGGATGCCAATGCCCACCGGATCTACGAATCGACCGATTTGTATACGGAAAGTTCGATGGAGTTCATGACACCGCCGAATCCGACCAACCTGGATACGCTGCGGAACAGAGGTGCCAAGATGATCGTGTTCCACGGCGCGTCCGACGGGGTGTTCTCCTCCGATGACACGGCGCGCTGGTGGGATGAGCTGAACGCGGCCTACAACTACCGGGCAGACGAATTCGTCCGCTACTTCTACATTCCCGGCATGGCTCACGTAAGCGGCGGACCGGCCACGGATCAGTTTGACGGGCTCGGCGCGATCATCGACTGGGTGGAGTACGGCAAGGCTCCGGACCGGATCATTGCCTCCGCCCGCGGCGAGGGCAATCCCGGCGGGGTGAACCCGGAGGTGCCCGCCGACTGGGCGGCGGACCGAACCCGGCCGCTGTGCCCGTATCCGCTCGTAGCCCGCTACGTGGGCGGCGATCCGGAAAAGGCGGAAAGCTTCGAATGCCTGCCGAGCGGTGTCCAACCGTCCCTTGTGAAGCTGTCCGATCTGCCGGACAGCCCGGCTGCGCAGCTGACGGACATTGCCGGACATGCGGCCAGTGAGGACATTGCCCTGCTTGTCCAGAAAGGCGTCCTGAAAGGGTATCCGGACCGCACCTTCCGGCCCGACGCTCCGGTGACCGTGGCGGAGCTGCTCGTCGTCATGTCCCGGGTGGTGGACGGATTCCCGGCGAACGCGCCGGAAAACGTCGCCGTCGATCCGAACTATCAATGGGCGAAGCAGGCGATCCATGGCGGCATCCTGGCCGGCGTGGTCACAAAGGGTGATGTGGCTGCCCTGAATCAGACGGTTACCCGCGCCCATCTGGCCGACATGCTCGACCGGTTCGGATTGCTGACCGGCCCCATGGTCCTGCTCTATCAGGCGAATCCGGATCAGCCGGTGACGAGGGCGGAATTGGCCACGGGCCTCCGGCTGCTGCTGGAGTAGGTGTTCCTGGCAGGCTCCTTTGCCGGAACCGCCAATCAGCCCATGCTGCAAAACAACAGCCCAGGCCGCTGCGTGTAGCGGCCTGGGCTTCTTTCTTGTGCATGGGCCGGCTGGCGCGCAGCCAATGGCCTCATGTAATGCATAAATGCATTTCATTAGGCATGCTTGCGCCGACAACAGGCTCCATGTAGTGCAAATTTGCACCACATGAGGCGAATTTCGCGGCAAGAGGGCCAAATGTAGTGCATAAATGCATTAGATGAGCATGCCTGCGGTGCAAACGAGCCCAATGTAGTGCATAAATGCACCACATGAGCCGGACTTCGTGGCAAGAGGGCCAAATATAATGTATAAATGCTCTACATGAGCGTCACTCGCTTTTCGGCAGCACGATCCGCGCCTTGAACAGATCGCCGTCGATGTCGATGTGCAGCCGGCCTTGCATGAGCTCGATCAGGCTTTTCGCGATGTTCAGCCCGAGCCCGCTGCCCTCGCTGCTCCTGGACTCGTCGCCCCTGGTGAAGCGTTCCATCAGTTCCTCCGCCGGCATGTTCAGCTCCTGCGAGGAAATGTTTTTGAACGTCACCTCCACCCTGCCTTCCGTGTCCTCCACATCGATGTACACCCGCGACCCTTTCAGCGCATACTTGAAAATGTTCGACAGCAGGTTTTCAATCGCCCGCCACAGGAGCGCACCGTCGGCCCGGACCATCACCTTATCCCCGGGCACATTCAATCGGAACTGAAGACCGGACTTCTCCACCTCATTGTTCAGCTCGCCCAATCCCTGCCGGATGAGGGAAACAATGTCCAGATCCTTCATCTCGACCGGAATATTTCCGCTTGAAGCCTTGGCCGCCTCAAACAGGCCGTCGGTGAGCATTTTCAGCTTCTGCGCTTTCTGGTCCAACACCTCCACATATTCCTTTGCCCTGGCAGGGTCCTGCTCCCGCTTCAGCAGATCGATATACGTGATGATGGAAGTCAACGGCGTGCGGAGGTCATGCGACACGTTCGTGATCAGCTCGGTCTTGAGCCGCTCGCTTCTCAGCTCGCTGTCCACCGCCTTCCGCAGGCCTTCGGCAATGCCGTTGATATGATCGGCCAGCTGCGCCAGCTCTCCCCGGCCCTCCACCCGGATCTTGTGCCCGATGTCCCCGTTCCTGATGCGCTCCACTCCCCGCATGATTTCCGTGAACGTCCGGACCTTTTTCAGCCCCAGCCAGGCCGCCGCCCCCATCGTCACCGGGAACATGAAAAAGGTGGCGGCCACCACAATCGGATATCCGACCGCGAGCAGGACGATTTTCATGCCGATGCTGCCGCTGTTGTACACGTGCCGGATTCCGTCGACGATCTTGCGAACGACCGTAAAAATCAGGGTATGCGTGAACAACGTCCGGTTTTTGAGATGACGCGCCAGGGACAGGAGCAGCGGAACTGCGATGAGCGAAAAAACGAGGGCGGCGGCTTCTTTCATGTATGGCCCCTGAATGTCCGCCCAAGCCAGGGTGAGAAACAGCCCCAGCAGGAACACCACCGCGGCGTTCAGATCCGTGTACCAACGATCGATGCGGCGCATCCGGACTCCCCGGTCATGCCGGAGTCCTTGTCCATGTCGGGGCGCGCCTCCGGCCGCAGTCTGCGGCGCGCTCCCCGCCTCGGTCCGGGAAGCATGTCCGCCTTCTGTCCCAGGGACCCTGCCCGCCACACTGGCGAGAAACACAAAGGACAGCGCCGACAGGACCAACAGGGCGGAAAACCAGCAAAGCCGCTCTTCGGCCTCCGCCTTGCGCGCCGTCCACTCCTCCATTTTCTGCGCCAGATAGCCGTCGTCCACGGCCAGATAGATTTTGTGATCAGCCGTATCCAGCTGGCTGGCGATCCAAACATAATCCAGGGCATATTCGCTCTGCGCCAGTTCCCGGGGAAAAACGTCCTCCTGAAACTTTTCAAACAGGAGGCGGACCCGGTATTCCTGAAACTGTTCTTTCCGGGAGAGCGGCGAGTTGGCAAACACGTTTGTGCCGTCCGTGGCATAGAAATATCGGCCTTCCAGCCCGGCCAGGCGATCCTGAATGAAATGGAACCTCCTCAGATCGTTCCGGATGATCATGTTCCGGGAATCCTCGCTCAGCCTGTACTCATCGGGCACAGTATGTCCGTCCAGAATATGCTGCTCGGTTTTGTATTCATTGATCAGCGCGGCCAGGTCCCTGAGGACAACCACATTCTCCAAATTCAATTCCTCGCTGGAATAGTAGCTGTTTTCAAACACGATGCCGAAATCGCCGCCGGTTTTTGCAAGCAGGTGCGCCGCCCCCGTGAACGAGCACACCAGAATGAGAAACGCCAACCCTTTTGCGATCCGGCTGCGGCTAAAGTTTTTCAATCTTGTACCCAATCCCCCACACCACCTTCAAATATTTGGGTTCCCTCGGGTTGATCTCGATTTTTTCGCGGATTTTGCTGATGTGGACCGCCACCGTGTTTTCCGGCCGAAAGGCCGGCTCCTTCCATACCTTCTCGTAAATCTCCTCAATGGTGAACACCCTTCCGGCGTTGGCGAGCAAAAGCTTCAGGATCCTGTACTGCACCGGCGTCAAATGCACCTCTTCGCCGTCGACGGTGACCGTTTTGCTCTCATCATCCAGCATGAGGCCCCCGGAACGGTACACATGATTCCTCGGCTCCAGGCTCCCCAACGTGGTGTACCGCCTGAGCAGGGATTTCACCCGGGCGATCAGCTCCAGCGGATTGAACGGTTTCGTCACGTAATCGTCCGCCCCCATGTTCAGGCCGAGGATCTTGTCATGGTCCTCCGATTTGGCCGACAGCAGGATCAGGGGGACGTTGTTCAGCCGCGCCCGCAGCTGGCGGGTGACGGAAATCCCGTCCATCTGCGGCATCATGATGTCCATGATCACAAGATGGATGTCCCGATCTCCGCGTTCCAGGAGCTCCAACGCTTCCCTGCCATTGAACGCCTTGATCACGGTGTAGCCTTCGTTCTCCAGATAAATGCCGATGGCGTCCACAATCGTCGAATCGTCGTCGCACACCAGAATGTTCACATGCGCCACTCCTTCCGCATCCTCCGTTCCATTCCCCCTTCCCGAAGGTTGTGTCCAGGAACAGGGTACCAACAAAATCTTAACAAACCAGGGATGAATTTCTTAAGAACTTCTTAAGATCTGGTCATAAACAAAAAACCCCCGGTCTGCCGACTTGCTGCCTGGCCGGAAAATGGCAGACCGCCCAAACCGTCCCTGCAAGCTGAAGACCGGGCTGACCACCTTCGTGGCTCACAAAAAGACTGCCGGCAAGGTTTGCCGGCAGCCTGTATAACCGCGGGGTACATCCCGCACTGCTTTTTCAGTTTTGGATCGTTTCACATATGCTTCAGCAGCTCTTCTCCGGCCTGCAAAATATGCTTGTCCAGCTCCTGCACCGCGCGCTCCGTATCTCCAGATTCCATGATCCGGATCAGGTCCGCGTGCAGTTCCAGAAAAGCGTCAAAGGTTTCATAGCGTTTTTCGTTCGTCAGGATAAAATAGAGGAGAACCCGGTATTTCAAAGGGACCCAGGCCTTGTAAAGGTAATGGTTGCCTGCCGCAAGCACCAGCGTTTCATGGAATTTCATATCGAGTTCCGCCATTTTGTTGTACGGCTTGCCCTTCGCCCATTCCGTCATCTCGTAGTAGATTTCCCAAAGCTGGCGGGTCGTTGAATCCCGATCCTCCGACTCCATGATGCGGCGAATCGCAAACCCTTCCAGAAGGGAACGGACCATAAAAATGTCCCAGATTTCCTTCTTGTCCAGTTCCACGACATACGTGCCTTTGTAGGGCAAAATTTCCACAATCCCGTCCTGAGCCAGCGTGCTCAGCGCCTCGCGCACCGGACCGCGGCTGATGCCGAATTTCTGCGCCAGCTCCACTTCGACGATGCGTTCCCCCGGCTTCAGATGTCCCTGCGCGATGGCGTTGATGATTTGGTCGATCACCTGGTGGCGAAGGCTTGGCGGCCTTACTGTTTCCTTCCAGATCTGGCTCATTTGCAACTGTCCCCCTATGAAACGATCGAATTCCTCCTGCTGTCATCCATCTTACGGGAGCATTCCGACAAAATCAATTGGCTTCATATAATTTTCTCATTTTCGCTGGCCGGGACGGCTACTCCTGGTCCTTCACGACGATTTCGCGAATGATGAGCCGCTCCAGGCTTCCCTGGAACAGCTGGCAGTCCGCCGCGATCTCCTTCATCAGCTCCGTCTCCGGATCAAAGGCTTTTTTCAGCGCTTCGACATCATCAAACCAGAGTTCCGAAAACCCGTCGATGGTCGATTCCGGCGTATGCTCGCGGTCCACGACGTTGATCACGTATTTCCGGAGCCCGGGGAACTGCAGGGCAAGCTTTGTATGGACATTGGTCCAGTGCTCGACAAACTGCTCCGTCGTCATGTCCGGCCTTTTTTTCAGCAATCCTACCAGTTTGACCATTTTTCATGCACCCCTTTATTGTGTCTGTGTTCTCGATGGCCTTGCCGCTTGCTTGTTTCCTCCGACAAAGTCCGGCCGCGGCAGCGTGAACCAGTTGTCCACCACGAAGAACGTGTTCGGCAGCCTTCCCAAGGCCTGAAGCCGATTGAGATCGACCCGGTAGCGTTCGTCCACCAGTTCATCCCGGATATGATAACGCAGCACCTGGCCGAGGATGAGCGAATCCGTTCCGACCTGCACGATCCGGTCCAGCCGGCACTCGATGTTGATCGGCGATTCCTTCACCCGGGGCGGACGAACGAGATCGCTTGGCTCGGGCGTGACTCCTGACAAGGCGAATTCGTCTGCCTCCGGCGGGAAGTTCCCGGAGCTGTGAAACATGGCATTGGCCGTGGCGACGTTGACGATGTTGATGACGAACTCCTTGACGTCGCGTATATTCACCAGCGTATCCTTTTCCGTGCCGGCCCTCTCTTCCACTCCCGGACCGACCGAAAAGCAGAGGGTGAATGGATTGCGGGAGGCAACGGTGAAAAAGCTGAAGGGCGCCAGGTTCAGAACGCCGTCCTTGCTGATCGTGGATACCCAGGCGATCGGCCGGGGCACGACGGCTCCGATGATCAGTTTGTAAAAATCGTTGTCGTGAATGCTCCCGGGGTCAATTTTCAAAATTCCCTTCCTCCTTTCGGAATAATTTCGGCGTCATTTCAAATTGACTACGATGTTTCGCGGATTTCTCGCCGTGATGAACACCACCGGCTCGTCGCTCAGGTTTCGCTCAATGTGCGGAACATTCGGCGGGACATAGATGAAGTCGCCTTCCTCCAGATCGACGTATTGCTCAAAGTTTTCCCCATACAGAATTCTGGTCGACCCGCTCAGGATATACCCGGCCGTTTCCGCATCGCCATGGTGGTGCGCTCCGGAATCGCCCTTCGGCGCGCCGGTCACCTTGCCCATCCACAAGTTCGGCGCGTCCACGCCTGTTTTCCTGGGAAGATTGCGGGTCTGGTCCGTCCGGGCATCCAGCTCGGCTCCCCGGACCACCTTGATCTCCTGCAGGCCGGGACGTCGGAACGCTTCCTCAATCTCATCCTGCGTGCCCAGATTGACGACAATGTTGCCCGGGTTGCGCGCCGTGATGAACACCACCGGCTCTTCGGTCAGATTTCGCTCTATGTGCGGGACATACGGCGGGACATAAATGAAATCGCCGGGCCCCAGATCGACGTATTGCCGGAATCCTTCCCCATACAGAATGCGGGTATGACCGCTCAGCACATACCCGGCCGTTTCCGCTTCCCCGTGATGATGGGCGCCGGAATCCTTGCGCGGAGCGCCGATCACCTTGCCCATCCACAGGTTCGGCGCGTCCACACCGGTCCTGCGGGGCAAGTTGTCTGTCTGATTGGTGTTCGGATCCAACTCTTTGGCCCGGACCACTTTGATTTCAGACATTTGGGTCATCCTCCTTTGGGGTTTGGTTTTTACGCCCGCAGCATTCGGCGGGCGGCTTCGATGGCTGTCATCCCCACTTTGATGCCGAGTTTTTCCGCCGTCTTGTTGACCGCGGAAATGATGCCGTCGTTATAAGTGCTCATCGGATCGCCGATGCGGGCCGAATCCGTCGATACTGTCGCCGCCGCGATGTTTTTCTCGTCCAGCATCCAGATGCCGGCAATGCCCGAGTCGTCCATTCCCTTGCCCGCGTCGTTGCAGATCAGCCCCTTGGGGCTAATGCGCAGCGCGTAAAGCCCCATCGTCTCACCCCCGTGGGAAGCGACGCAGAACACGTCTTCCGGATGCTGCCCCTTCACGCGGGAGGTGGACCAGCAGGCGTACACGTTTCCTTCCGGAGTCTCGATGGTGTGGGTTTCCTCGTCCACCCTGCCGGTGACGTCCACCGGAGTTCCGTTTTTCGCCTTCAGCATCAGGAACGCGGCCTCTTCCCCCGTCTGTCCCGGCTTGACGCCCAGCGCGGCGGCGGCATTGTTGACGCGGCTGACCCGGCCGGTGAGCAGCGTTCTGCCGTCGCCCAGTCGGGCCTCCATCGTGGCGATGGCTGCTGCGGGAACTCCGTATTCATCGGCCAGCGGAAGTCCGCCGATGCCCGCCTCATCCTTGCCCGGTCCGGCTTCGTGGGCAATCCAGCCCTTCGCGCCCTGCCGCACCGGAAGGATGCCCGTCGGCACCCCGGCGAAGGAGGCTCCCAGCACGACCGCGTCGGACCAGTCTCCTTTCTCAAAGCAAGTCAGCGAGTTGCCGACCACGATCCGGCCTTCCGGGCCTGTATAGTAGTCCACAGTCTGAAAACCTTCAATTTTTTCCATCTGCTTCGCCATGCTTCATTTCTCCTTCTCTGTCAGTTGTTATGGTTACCGCATGATATATTCGCCCAGGCTCCAGGCCGGCCGAGTTTCTCCCCAACCGGAGATGAATTTGGGCACGTCTTCCATGATGGCCGCCTTCGCTTCCTCATTCGGGAAAAACTTGCGGACAAAGTCGTCCATGCTCCAGTATGTCATCTGGACGATGCCGTCCCACGGCTTTGAGTTTTCATCCAGCAGGCCGGTGATCAGATTTTGCACATAGGTGACCGTCTGATGGGTTTTCGCGGCGAGCGGGCCGTGCACGTTTTTCCAATAATCGGCGAACTCCTCATGAGTCATATGTTCCGCGCGTTTCAGGAACGCGATCCGCTTGAACCACGGGGAACGCTCGCCCTTGGGCCAATCCGGCGTATGGGATACGATGATCCGCTCGTCGATGCGATACGCGCCGGCCACCTGGACCCCATGTTGATACAGCTCGGGCAGCCCGGACACCCGGTCAAACCAGATTTCATCGACGGCATCGACGCCCGTGCCGGGATTGCCAAAACCGACCTCGGGAGTCAGCACCGGCGGGACATCCTCCACCAGATTGGCCGCATATCTCTGGACTCCGGGCAGCTCCAGCACGCGTCGGGCATGCTCCCGCAAATAACGCTCGCGGAACCGCTCCACCGGCTCATCCGGCAGACGGCGCAGAAAAACAAACGCTTTTTCCATCCTGTTTTGTCACACCCCCCGTCCCGGTTTGATTTTTTCAGGTTCGATTTGCCGATCACTCGCTCCGGCCGACGCAGTGCTTCGCGGCAATAGTTTTCCCTTTCTTTTCCGCGATGACTCCCGCAATCCTTTTTCGGAGCCCACACCCGGCCTACGGAAATGGCGGTTGTTCCGCCAAGCTTGCCGGATTTCTCCGGCACGATGACATTGCGCCGGATCTTGCGGATGTAAGCGCTGCCATCGTCCCCGCGGCTTCGGCACCGATGACAACGACATCGGCGGCCATGTTCTATTCGGCTGCGTGATTCGTTGCATTGGGACTCATGATCTCATTCCTCGCTCAAGTTGTCTGATTGTTGACAGTCTGCAATTCGATGTTATTTGAAGAATACCTGTTGCCTTCCCCTTTGTCAATACAAGATTTTTTCCCGGACCGTATGCCGTGCCCGTCTTACCACATGAAGGACGGCGGAAATAAAGCTGATTGGCATCTTTCCTTGGCGGCTGTCATTCTTTATGTTTTCCGTCAGAAAATTCACGGATCTTCTAGGCAGGGAAAACGGAGCCGCGGAAGCTGCCCAGCTCGGTTTTTGGGTCTGTCCGGCGGTCGTGTCCTTTCAGGTGATGATTTTGTTTGCGGGTCATGGGAAAACATACGGTCTTCTGCTGCTCATTCCGTTTGTCTTTAGCGTTGCGGTTTTTATTTATAAATGGGTGACGGTCACGTAAACGGGAAAAACGCGCGAAAAACCCGGAGGGCAACCCCGACGGGAGAAATGGAGTCGAACTTTCGACTTCAGGGGCGGGCGGATCGGGGCAAACAAGGCAATGAAGGTGAAAAATCTACAACATGGAGCGGGGAGTGGCGGGAATGGCCGGGAATGAAGGTGAAAAATCGACTACAATGCTCAAAAAGGCGGGTTGGACGGGGGGACGAAGGCAATTTTTCGACTAAAACCGGTCCAGACAAACGGCCTCCGCCCGATGATGATCCCCGGGTCGAAGGCCGTTCCGTTTTACATTTGTTCAGCCCTGCCAAAATGACATTCCGCCGGAGTTCTCAGGCTTCGTGGCTGAACTGCCACTTGACATTGAATTTGTCGGTCAGGCTGCCGTAGGCTTTGCTCCAGAACGTTTCCTGCAGCTCCATTTCCACCTGGCCGTCTTTCTTCAATTTTTCAAAAGCATCACGGATCGCTTGCTCATCCTTGCTGACGTAGGCGATCGTAAAGTTGTTGCCCTGCTGATACGGTTCCCCCGGATATGCATCGGAGATCATCAGCTTGGTGCCCGCGATCTCAACATATGTATGCATGATCAAATCCTTTGCTTCTTCGGGAATCCCCTCCGAATGGACGGAACCGAAAGTCATCAGTTGGGGTTCCTCTGTTCCGAACACCTGTGCATAATACAAAGCGGCTTCCCGGGCGTTCCCGTTGAAAAACAGGTAGGGGTTCAAAGGCACGTTTCATCACTCCTCGAATGGATTGAACTCTCCTCAAGCATACCCATTATTCGTCAGGAAATACAAGGATGAATTGCGCTAAAAATCAATAGAGGCTTGAATTGGCAAAAAGATCCAGGACCTCATTGGGCAAGATGTCTTGTTGTTTGACCTGAAGGCGGCAGCACTGCCGCGAAGAACCACGCAACGACCATTGCCGCGATAAAGCCATACCATCAGGATAGGTGCCGGATGAGAATCGGTCGTGGGGGCGACAGTGCCTTCCGTTGCCTTGAAAGCAGCCGGCAATGTGCCTTCAGCAAACAACCGCTTCCCGCGCCCCAACGTTACGGGATAAATGATCAGCCAGAATACATCGACCAAATCATGTTTCATAAGGGTCTGAACGAGATCGCCGCTTCCCCAAACGTGCAAATCCGGGCCCGGTTGTTGCTTGATTTGCAGGATTTTTCCGCGATATCACCGCCCAAAAACACGGCCGGCTGCCATTCTCCGGACGTCATGGTGTTTGAGGCGACGTACTTGATGGCTTTGCTCGCCTCCGGCCATCGATCGGCATGTTTCGGCCAATACGACGCCCAGATTTCATAGGTTTTGCGCCCCAGCAAGAGATCGAACGGCATGCTCATCTGTCTACCCAGGAGCTTTCCAACGGTCTCGTTCGCATAGGGCGCTGACCACCCTCCATATGCGAAGCCGCCGCTCGTGTCTTCGTCCGGCCTGCCCGGGGCTTGTATGACGCCATCAAGAGATATATGTTCATGCACGATCATGGTTCCTCTCCCGGTTGCCAAGATACATTGGATTATGGTAGACATAATAGAGGCTTGAATTGGCAATTAAGGAAAAGGAAGAAAGATGATGAGAAAAACGATCGGATTTGTTCTCCTTGGCTTCTCGATTGCAATTGTTTTTTTCTGGGTGTACGATTCCCGGAAGGCAACCCATGATACCCTTGAACCGCATCCCGATATGTACGTAAAACCGGCTGTGATTCCGGAAGAAACAAAAAAGCTCCTGAACGTCATTGGGCAAAATGTCTTGTTGTTTGACCTGGAGGCGGATCCGGAACAGGCAAACGTGATCAGAATTTGGCTGGAACATTTCGAAGGCGGCACTCGACAAGAGAACGTGATCGATTTCGGATCCGGAATATCAGTACTCAATGCCCAGGGAACAGCCGGAAATGATTATGCAGGACAGCTACTGCTCAGCATCCGGCAGTATCCGGACGAACGGCAGGAGGAAAGGACGCTTGCGGTTACAGCGGCTGTTCTTGATCAGGGCGGTTCTTCCAGCACCTCGAGAGACGTGCATCTGCCGCTTCATACGGGCAGCCGGTTGCAATGGACCAATTACGAGACAATCGAGCTGAGCCTCCATCAACCTATCACGCTCAGCTTGTTTTTGGAAGATGACGGAAGTTCTCTCAGCCATTCAGACAGTTCCGTCCAGCAATATGATGCAACCGGCCGGCTGCCGGAAGAACTTGCTCGGCTGGATCGGCTCCTTTTGTTCCGGATCATGCTTGAGGGTAATGAATGACAAAAAACCAATGAAGGGATGATGGACAGTAACTGTCATTTGAATTGGTTGATTACACAAAATAGAAAAGAAATCAGATTTTTTGTATTGGAGTTGAAAAATGATGATCAGATCGTAAGCCTGGAAGAACAGTTCATCATGAAATATAAACCGGAATGGAACCAGACACTGAAGGATTCGTGATGTTCATTTATGTCACTTGATACGGCTCTCAGCTATGAAAAGAAAGAAAGGACGCCGATCGGGCGTCCTTTGGAGAGATGCTGTTCAAGATTTCTGCAACGGCTGCTTTGCTTCTATAAGACGGATTCTTCAGATGAGGCCCGACTGCTGCAGAAGCTTCCGGATCGTTACCGCGACCTCGGCCCTTGTCATGAAGGCTTTCGGCGCAAGCAGCGTGGCGCTTCTTCCCGTGACAATACCCGCCTGCACATGATTCGCAGCGCCGCTTGTCGCCCACGGTGACAGTTCCGCCGCATCCGCAAACGGGCGAAGCGCTTCATCTGTCGATTGTACGTCCGGCGTATTCCTCAAGCCGGTCATCACCATGGCCCTGTCGAGGATGACCATGGCCTGTTCCCGGGTAATGAACTCATTTGGACGGAAAGTACCGTCGCCATAACCGCCGATCAATCCGTATGCATATGCGGTGTTGACTGCTCCGCTGAACCAGTCCTCTGCCAGCACGTCTGAGAATGGAGCAGAGTCATGGTCCGGCCTGAGTCCCAACCCGCGAACGACGATGGCGGCAAACTCGGCGCGAGTAATCTCCCGGTCGGGACTGAACATGCCCTTCCCGGTTCCGTCGACGATCATCCGCGACCCCAGATCGTTGATCGCTTCCTTCGCCCAATGATTCTCCACATCGCCAAACTCAAGCGGATGCCATACCACCGCATACATGCTGTTGGTCAGGCTGTTGATCCGGGCAACATACTTGCCATCCACTTTCTCGATTTTCGTTGGAACATGCCGCACACTGCCGTCCGGGTCAACGACAACGCCTGTCGTAATTTTGCCGGGATCGACGCCGTCCGGAATCACAACGGTCCGCTCCACATAGGCCATGAATTGCGACACCTCAATTGTTTCATCGCCAACAACGCCTCTCACCGTAAAGCTCAGCGGCGGTACGATCAAGGTGAACGAGCCTTCGGTCGCCGCGCTCTCGACAACGCTGACCATGTCTGCCGGCGGCACGGCGATTTCGATCTGCACCCTGATATCTTGCAGGGCGACCGCATTGCCGAGCTGCGCCGATATTGCGTCAATATTGATCTGCTCAGCCGGAAGCGTATAGGCAGCGCGATCCGTTTGGATCTCCAGAACAGCGCGATTGTTCTCCATGATTTTGACCATTTGACCGTTCAGCTCGCCTATGACGATCTCGGAATGGACCGGGACCGGAATCGTAACGACGCTATGCAATCCTTCCGCCGCCAGCCTGGCTTCCAGCTTCGTCTGATCAACTTCTACCGTCGTTACAGCTAGACCGTCTCGTTGCGTTGTCACCACAGTCCCCGCGCTCTCAGCCTGACCGTTGACGAGAACGACCGCACTCGTATGTGCAGGTTCCGGAGGCTCAGACACGCCAATCACGGGCGGATAATTGTCTCCGCTTTCGCCGGACGGCGATGGGGCATACGGCACCGCGCTCACTTGATTCGAAGCCGCGCCAACTCCATCGTCGTTTGCCGCTTTCACGACAAAATAATAGGTTGTGCCATTCGTCAAGCCGGTCACCGTGCTGGTGTATACCGACTCCGTTACGCTATAGCTATAGGCCGCGCCGCTTACTTCGTTGCCGTAACTATCCGCTGTTTCGCTTTGGAATATATGGTAACCTGTCGCGTCCAGTACCGGATTCCAGGCAAGCACGACTCTGCCGTCGCCTGCCGTCGCCGTCAAACCGGAAGGGGCGCCAGGCATGCTCAGCTTCTGGATGCGACTGTTATTCGTGTCTGCCACATACACATTGCCGACGCTGTCCACCGCCACGCCTGCCGGTCGGTTGAATCCGCCCAGGTCAGCGCTTGCGGTATTTGACCACTCGCGCCAAACACCCGTAGAAGCCGTCAACTTCTGAATGCGGTTGTTCATGGTATCCGCCACATACACGTTGCCGCTTGTGTCCACTGCGATCCCTGCCGGCTGATTAAACTCGCCCGGACCGCTTCCTGTTCCGCCGCCGTCTTTCCTCCAAACGCTCCACTCGTCCGTCGCCAACGTCAGCTTCTGGACGCGATGATTGGAAGTGTCGGCGACATACACATTGCCGGCGCTGTCTGCTGCCACTCCCCTGGGCAGAGTAAACTCGCCCGGGCCGCTTCCTGTTCCGCCGCCGATCTTCCCCCAAGAGCTCCACGTTCCCGTCTCTGCCGTCAGCTTCTGGATGCGGTTGTTGTATGTATCGGCTACATACACGTTGCCGGCGCTATCCACAGCTACACCATACGGTCTGTTGAACTCGCCCGGGCCGTTTCCTGATTCGCCGCCGTCTTTCCCCCAGACGCTCCACTCGCCCGTCGCCAACGTCAGCTTCTGAATGCGATGGTTGCCTGTATCGGCCACATACACGTTGCCGGCGCTATCCACCGTTATGCCAAACGGACTGTTGAACTCGCCCGGGCCGTTTCCCGATCCGCCGCCGTCTTTCCCCCAGACGCTCCACTCGCCCGTCGCCAACGTCAGCTTCTGAATGCGATGGTTGGAGGTATCCGCCACATACACGTTGCCGCTTGCGTCCACTGCCACGCTGCCCGGACCCTTAAACTCGCCCGGATCGGTGCCGGCAACAGGCCCCGGGTACATCCATTGAGCCCACTGCCCTGCAGCGATTTCCAGATTCTGGATGCGATGGTTCCCCGTGTCCGATACATAAATGTTGCCGGCTCCATCGAGCGCAATTCCTTCCGGATCATTGAATTCGCCCAACCCGCTGCCGCTTCCGCCGCTCCCTGCCTTCCACTCGCTCCAGCTGCCTGTGGATATATCCAGCTTCTGAATGCGATGATTGCCTGAATCGGCCACATACAGATTTCCATCGTCGTCCACTGCCACACCGTGTGGATTATCGAATTGACCAAGGTTGCTGCCCCTGAAGTTGCTCGTCCCCAGCACGCTCCATATGCCCGTGGAACCATCCAGCTTCTGGATGCGATGATTGGATGTGTCGGCGACATACACGTTGCCGCTTGCATCCACCGCCACTCCGCTTGGACCGTAAAACTCACCGGGACCGTTTCCGTATACCCCTCCTTCCTTGCCCCAACTGCTCCATACTCCCGTGGATATATCCAGCTTCTGGATTCGGTGATTGTTGTAATCCGCCACATAGACATTGCCGGCGCTGTCCACCGCCACATCGCTCGGATAAAAAAATTCGCCAGGTCCGCTCCCGGGGCCGCCGCTTCCCAGCGTGCTCCAGGTTCCGGTGGACGCCGTGTACTTCTGAATGCGGTTATTATACCTGTCAGCCACATATATATTTCCGCTGCCATCCACCGCCATGCCGCTCGGAGAGTTAAATCCTCCCACATTCGAACTGCTGGCAGGGGCCAGCCTGCCATATTGACTCCACGCTCCTGCCGCTTGAACCCCGGTTGCACCAATTACAAGACTCAATACCAGCAGAATTGCGATCATACAGCTTTTCCATGCGCCATTTTTCACCAGTCCAGGTACTGTCACAAGTGTCCACTTCCTATCGTGTCAAATATTTTTGGCAAAAAAACAAAGCAGGCAAGGACCTGCTTTGTCACACTGCATTCATCCATGCATAATGGCCAGTCAATGAACTGCAATGCTTGAAGCATTCGCCTTAGCCAGGACACTTCGGTCTCCTGGCGAAAAGAACATACGGATCATCGTGATAATCAACAAGAAGCCCATTGTTTTTTTCAACACATCGCCGCCTTTTTTTTCAAATTATAGCATACTAGAAGAAAAGAAATGTAAAGAAATCGAAGAAAACTTTAGCATTCCTGTTTTTCTGAATCATTCCTAAAAATTGGTCTGAAGCGTCCCTGACGCCGCAGGCTGACAGCAACGATATCTGATTTTTCTGATGATATATTGACAACGCTTTCACAAGAGGTTATTCTTATGAAAAGAAAAACATAATAATGTGACGGAGAGCCGGAGATCACAGGAATATCCCATTCAGGTCAAGTTGGGAATGTTCTTGTGATTTTTGTTTCTCTGGCCAATAACTTGTCAGGGGGGAAATTGCATGGTGAAGAAGCTGAAATCAGGGTGGGGTCTGTGCATCTCGATCGCCCTCATGCTGATCAGCATGATCGGCGCATCGGTTGTACAGACATCAGGCGGCCATGTAACAATCAAGGATCTGCGGTGGGAGACGACTTCGGGCTACCTGATGAGCGGCCTGCTGTTTGTACCGGAAGGTGTGTCGGCGCAGAACAAGGCTCCCGCCATCGTGACGAGCCACGGCATGTTCAACAATCGGGAGATGCAGGATGCCAACTTTGTAGAGCTTTCTCGCCGCGGATTTGTCGTGCTGTCGATGGATATGTTCTCTCACGGTCATTCGGAGCCCGTGCCGAATATCGGTGTTTTGGTGACGGGCATGTACGAAGCTGTGAAGATGCTGGCATCCCTGCCCTATGTCGACAAGGACCGTATAGGGATTACGGGTCACTTGTGAAAAACGGTGATAAAATCCCCAAAAGAAACGGTTGAAAATTCCCCACCCTTATCACAGACTCTCTCCCTGGAGGGAGAGAGACATCATGATCCGAAATGGGGAGTTCTATATGATCCACGAG
>Ga0207866_1000363_pt1 | contig 68310 bp, 73 predicted proteins | sample HigsolmetaAR203D_FD_184835 | JGI IMG/M metagenome (GOLD analysis project Ga0207866, IMG submission 184835) | Ionic liquid and high solid enriched microbial communities from the Joint BioEnergy Institute, USA - AR20-3-D (SPAdes) (version 2) ...
CGACCCGGAAGCCTTCCTGCGCGAGAGCGGCTGGTACCCGGGCATGACCCTGCCCCCGTCGCCGCCCGGCCCGATGGAGCCGGCAGACGGGGCGCGCTAGGATGGGGCCAGGCTGCCTGTGGAGGAGTGAGTGATATTGACATATCGAAAAATGTAGATATAATAAAAGCCATGGATCCAATTGAAGTATTCAAGGCGTTGTCGAACGAGTCGAGGTTACAGATTTTACAGTGGCTGAAGGAGCCCGAAAAACATTTTGTGCCCCACGAAGGAGTGGATATGAGGGAAGTCGGGGTGTGTGTCAGTCAAGTGACGGAGAAGTTGAACATGACACAGTCGACGGTTTCGCAGTATTTGTCCATTCTGCAGCGGGCCGGACTGATTCGAACCAATCGGATCGGCAAATACACGTACTACAAACGAAACGAAGAGAAAATAAAAGAAATAGCTGATTACTTACATCAGACGCTCTAGTCTGAACTGAATACCTCAACCGTATTCAGTTTTTATTTGGCCAAACAAATCGACATATCGCGATATGTATATTAGATAAAAGTTGTTGCATTGGTACCTATTCGAACAAAAAAGGAGAAGTGAACGCAATGTCTAACACGTGGAGAGTCTATTTATTGGCGTTGGTCACTTTTTTGGTGGGGACATCCGAGTATGTTATTTCCGGCATCCTGGATAAGATCTCGAATACGATGGGGATTTCCGTTACTTCTGCGGGGCAGTTGGTCACGATCTTTTCCCTTGTGTACGCCATCGGCACCCCGATCCTGATGGCGTTGACGGCGAAGGTGGAAAGGCAAAAACTGCTGGTTTGGGCGATGGGTGCCTTCGTAATCGGGAACATTCTCTCTTTCGTTTTGTCTGGCTATGCATCGTTTCTCGCGGCTCGCGTCATCATGGCTCTGGGCGCGGGAATGGTTGTGGTAACCGCTTTGGACATCGCCGCGAAAATTGCTGTCCCAGGCAAACAAGCCAGCGCGATTGCTACCGTGGTCATGGGCTTTACCGCTTCCCTGATTATCGGCGTGCCTCTTGGACGTATCGTTGCAGCACAATTCGGATGGCAGTCTGTTTTTGGCATATTGGCACTGGCCGGTCTGGTGGCGATGTTCATCCTGTATGCCATCCTCCCCCGAGTTCAGGGAGATAAACCGATGCCGCTGTCCAAGCAACTGGCCTTCCTGAAAAACGGAAACGTAGCGCTGGGGCTTACGATTACCTTTTTCTGGCTCGGCGGATACTCGGTCGCCTACACCTACATTTCACCGTATCTGCTGGATGTGGCTGGATTGAAAGAAGGAATGCTGAGCGGAGTGCTGTTGGCGTTCGGCATCGCTAGCCTGGTCGGTTCCAAATTCGGCGGCTTCAGTGCGGACAAATGGGGGGTATTCCCGACGCTGTCAGGGGGAATGCTCTTGCATGTCATAGCGCTGCTTCTCCTCTCGCTAACCGTTACCTACACGCACTCGTGGCTGCCGATTGTCATCCTTCTGATCTTGTGGTCGTTTTCGGCATGGTCTTCCGGTCCAACGCAACAAGTCAATCTGGTGCGGATTGAACCGAATTATTCGGGAATCATGCTGAGCCTGAACCAATCCATGATGCAGCTGTCCATGGCTGCGGGTGCTGCAATCGGAGGCGTTATGGTCGACCGGGTGTCTCTGTCGTCCATTACATGGGCGGGGATGGTCGGAGTCGCGATTGCGATCGTGGTGGTGTCGTTCTTAAGGATGCGAATGAGTGCCGGCAGTCAAGGTGCCGGACAGTATCCTGGATGAAGTCTAAATGACTGTAGTGCATCATCTTCTGGTTTTCGGAAGATGATGCATTTTAACTACATGACGCGAGGATGCGGATAAGTGGTGGTGGAAGCAAAATAGTTTACAACATTTATTCGCATGGTTCGTCCTGATCCCGGAACATTCGTTTTATACAATTGATAAGGGATTCAAAATTATTAATATAATAATCGCAGTATTTGGACCAGATGATGAAAATACCGTTCGTCATGGTTCATGGATTTATCACCTGGATATGTTTGATATGGGGATTTATGAAATGGAGCGACGAGCCTTATCAGTGGTCATGAGATAGTGCGGTAAATTGGTGAAAACCAATAAAATGTGACCACCCTCAACATAATACCAATAATTTACATGATTTACTACTTTTTTTGCGCCTGCTTTACTTACGTTAAATGTATCCAAGCCATCTCTAGCACTGTTGAGATTCAGTTAAACGAATTGACCGCCCGATAAAGACGCCGCCCAATCCACCACTGGATAGCCGAGCTTCAAAGTGAGACCACAGAGGTCGTGGCCATGCGCGAGAACGTCAGATTCGGGGTCCGGGTGGAACTGGCCACGGTCGTGGTTGTCCTGCTGGGGGCCGCGCTGCTGCGGCCGGAGGCGGGCCTGCCGCTGCTGCGGACCTGGCTGCTCATGGTGGTGGCGATGACCGCCATCCTGTACTTCACCCTGAAGCCGGGCGAGAGCATGTTTCTGGGCCACCACCGCGGTGGCCGCGGCACCGTGCTGGTGCTGGCGCTGGTTCCGGCGCTGGTGCTGCTGGTGCTGGCGTGCCTGCCCGTCGCGCACGCCTCCTGGACGTGGGTGGCGGCCCTGGCCGGCCTCTGGCTGGGGCAGCGCACCGGCTGGCTGCTGAAGAACCGCAGCATCGCCTGACGGTACATCCGGCCAGCGGCCGACAAGCGGCCTGGGTCATTTCCTACAGGGTCAGGCGGCCCCGTCCGATTGCCGCTCCAGGGCGGCGCGCCAAGATGCCAGCTCAGGCACGGCCAGCCGGCCCGCTGGCCGCTCCCCCGGATCGGAACTCGCTTTGCCGGATGTCCGGCAAACCGGGGCGCAGGGAAGCTGCGTCATCACAAGGAGGAAGTGACATGCGTACCTTGAGCTGCGAAGAGGTCGCCGCCGTGTCCGGCGGACGGAGCATCGTCGGCATCGTGGGCGCGGTGCTCGGCACCATGGCCGGTGCCGGCGCCAGGGTCCAGAAGTACATCGACGGCCTGGACAATCCGATGCTGGGGGCGATGCAGTATGGCGCGTGAAACCAGCATGCCCAGGGCGCTCTCGCACGACGAGCTGGAGGCCGTGTCCGGCGGCATCATCGACGTGCTCTACAAGATCGACCGGGCTTACCAGGCGATCAAGGAGTTCAGCCACGAGTTCTGGGTCCACGCCAAGTGGGCCTATGGCTACACGGAGTAGCCCAGGACCTGTCGGCAGGCTCCATGCCCGGGGCCTGGGCGCTTGCCCGGGCCCCTTTCCGGAGCGGGAAGTGGTACGAGGAGCTGGCAGTGGCATTCCTTCCGGGAAATGTCCTGGCATTGGGAACGGGCATCAGTCGCCGGCTGCATGACATGGGGCCGGTGGGGGCGGTGGTCTGGGCCGCACTCCTTTCGGTGGCATGCCTGCTGGTGATGAAGGTCGCCGAAGTGTCGGTCGATGCGGTGTTCAGCGCGGCCGGCATCCCAAGCCGGATGGAGGGGATCCTGGCGCAGCAGGAGACCTATCTGTGGATCGATGTCCTGGTTGTTTCGCCAGTCGTGGAAAACGCGTTCTGCCTGCTATGGCTGGGCACCGCGTTCTCGGGAAAGGCGTGGGCAGGATGGAAGGGGCCGTTGGCAGTCGGGACGATCGCGGCGGTGCTCCACATGCTGGTCTACCTTGAGCCACGTTATGTGGCCATCCTCGTCCTGTTCTTTCCGGTCTGCTACCTGATCGCCAACGTGCGCCGCCGGCGCGTGGGATTCGTCGCCTCGGTGCTCCTGCACTCGGGCTACAACTACCTGGCGATGATCGACTGGACGTGAGCCGTGAACGATCCGAAACCCTCGGGGCTTTCACGGACGTCGCCAGCTATCAAGGGCAGGCTGGTGGACATGGGGCCGGCGGGTGTTTTGGACCTCGTGCTGGCCGTTGTGCGCCTGGTGCTGGAAACGTCCCGGAGGTGGCACCTGATGTGCTGTTTCCCGCACTTGGCTGGCCAAGCCGGCTCGACGATCCGCGCGGACCATGCCGTAGTCACTGGGCCATTCTGCTGTCCTTTCACCGTTGTCGGGAACACCATTTTCCTGTTCCGGGGCGAGTCGCCTTCTCGGGGGAGCGAAAAGGGGTTGCCCGGAAAGGGCCAGCCGTGGTCGTGCCGGTGGTAACGGTGGTCCACATGTTGGGATGCCAGGAGGTGCGGTATATCGCGGTATTGCCGTGCTTCTTCGTGATCCGCTGGCCCGTGAGCAATGCCTACGGGAAGAAGGTTGGCTTCTGGACGTCCGTGCTCCAGCACGCCGGGTGCAGCCTTCTCATCGTGTCTGCGTCCCTGATTGGGCCATGGCGACGCCCCAGCGCAGCCATGCCACACCAGAATTCCGCCATCTCCGGCAGGGGGGCGGGTGTTGCTGTCCGCGGGCCCGCCGGACATGATCGGTGCGGGCCCGGAGAACGGAGGGAGCACGATGCACGCACTATGTCGTATGGCCGCCGTGTGCCTGGCGGTGCTGCCGCTGTGTGCCCTGGCGGAGGGAGGCGGCTACTGGCCGGAGGGTCGCAAGGCCGCGGTCAGCCTGGCCTATGACGATGCCCTGGACTCGCAGCTGGACAATGCGGTGCCGGCACTGGCCCGTCACGGATTCAAGGCCACCTTCTACGTCCCGCCCGGCCAGGGCACCCTGGATGCGCGCCTGGATGAATGGCGCGCGGTGGCGCAGGCCGGCCACGAGCTGGGCAACCATTCCCTGTTTCACCAGTGCGACGGCACCCGCCCCGGACGCGACTGGGTGGTGCCGCACCGCGACCTGCACACCACCACGGTGGCGCAGATGCATGACCAGATCCAGGTGGCCAACACCTTCCTGCGCGCGCTGGACGGCCGCAGCGAGCGCAGCTTCACATCGCCCTGCGGAGACCGCCTGGCCGCCGACGGTGATTACGTGCAGGCGCTGCGGGACGTGTTCGTGGCGATCAAGGTCAGCCAGGGCGCGCACGAGGCGGCCTCCATGGCCGATTTCGACCGGTTCGCGGTGCCGATCATCGCGCCGGAAGGTGTGAGCGGACGGGAGCTGATCGCGATGGTGGAGGAGGCCGGGCGTCGCGGCACGGTGGCCGCGTTCACCTTCCACGGCATCGGCGGCGACTACATGAGCGTTTCCGTGCAGGCGCACGAGGAACTGCTGGCCTGGCTGGCCGAGCATCGCGACGAGTACTGGGTGGCACCCATGGCCGACATCGGCGCCTGGGTCCGCGATCATCCACCGTCGCCCTGATCCTCCGCAACGGCACGCGGAACGTTTGGACGACGTCGCCTTGCGCCGCCTCTCTGTGGGAGCCGCGTACGCGGCGACCCGGCCGGCAGTCCGGGCCCGCGTTCAACCGCCACGTGGATTGCTTGGGGATGCGCCCTCGGCGCAGGTGGCTGAGATGCGACCGGCACGTCCGTCGCGTCGCCGCTGACGCGGCTCCTACAGCTGAATCGCCTTGCGCCGCCCCTGTAGGAGCCGCGTACGCGGCGACCTGGCCGGCGTGTCCGGGCCTGCGTTCGACCGCCACGTGGAATGCATGGAGAAGCGTCTTCGGCGCACAGGGGATGCGACGTGACCGGAACGTGCGCAGGTGTTTGCGACGCGACCGGGGAAGTCCGTCGCGTCGCCACGTACGCGGTTCCTGCAGGGCAGGGACATCGGAGGGCGTGTGTCACGGCGGCGGTGGCCGCTCGTAGTCCTCGGGTTTGGCGCGGTTGCGGTCCGGGTCGCTGTCGGGCATGTCGCGGTCCTTCCAGCGGGCGTGGTCGTTGCGGTACTTGTCCGGGGTATCGGGCTTGTCCTGATCGGCGGGTGGGCCTGGCGGTTTTTTGGGGGCTTCGGGCATGGGGGCCTCCTGGTGCGTGCGGCCTGGGTGGGCGACGGGCTGGGACACGTGGCGGTTGAAGTGGGCTGCGGATGCGCCGCCGGGGCGTCGCTGACGCGGCTCCTGCGGACGGGACTGAGGGTGGCTGGCCCCGATCTTTGCGGGGCGGGCGTGCGCAGCGGGCGAAAATTCCGGAAGCGCGGGGTGAATGCGCCGCGTCCACGGCCCGCGCGCCAGACTGGCGGCCGGTTCCGGGAGGCATGCCGATGGAGTACCGCAGATTGCGCTTCGGCCGTGGCTTCCGCGTGCTGTTCGACCGGCGCGGGGTACAGGCGGCGCAGATGGTGCTGGAGCCGGGTGCCTGCGAGGGTGGGCCGGACAACCTGCACCGCGGCGCCGACCAGTGGCTGTACGTGGCCGGTGGCCACGGCGAGGCGGTGGTGGACGGGGTGAAGCTGCGCCTGGCGCCCGGCAGTCTGCTGCTGATCGAGCGCGGACAGACGCACATGATCCGCAACACCGGGCGCACCCGCCTGCGGACGGTGAACTTCTACGCGCCGCCGGCCTACACCGCGAACGGCGAGCCGCGGCCGCCCGGGCGCGGGCGCCGGCGTGGCGGCTGAGCCGCCGGAGCAGGCGATGGCGGGTGTGGACCTCGACCGGTGATCGTGGAAGCGGAGCTGCCGCCGGGCGATGGCTGCGGCGCCTGGACGGCGGCCTGTGCCTGTGGCCGGCGGCGGCCACCCGTCCGCAGCTGTACCACGAGGCCAAGCGGCCCGCGGCCGCGCCGGCCCGGCTGCGCGCGTTGCCGGAGGCGCCAGTGGACGTAGCGGCCGATGCGATGGGTGCGGCGGACCACCGGGCCGGTTCGCGTAGCGGATCCGTCGGGAAGCGCACCCATGGCGGGCCGGCCGGCAAGCGGAGCAGGCCGCCGCCAGTGTGAGATCGGTCGCGGTCACGGTATGCTCGCAGCCGGGCCGCGGCGGCGCCTGCTCCGGTCGGCCCGCATCCGTCACGGTGGCGGGGCCACCTCGCACAACAAAGGGGGAAACATGCTGGGGAGTTCCAAGGCGCGCCTGCTGGGCGCGGCGTTTCTGCTGGCGTCGCCGTTCCTGGCGGCCGATGCTTCGGCCGAGCGCATGAGCGGCAGGGAAGCGATGGCGGTGCTGCGGTCGATGGGGTTCTCCCCGGAGCTGGGCACCGACTCGGTGGGTGACCCGCTGATCATGTTCCAGATCTCGGGGCTGCACTCGCAGCTGAAGTTCTACGACTGCAAGAAGTCGGAGGGCCGTTGCGGCTCCATGCAGCTGGAGACCGCGGTGGACCTGGAGGACGGCATGGGTCTGCAGGCGGCCAACCGCTTCAACCGCCGCTACCGCTACGTCCGCATGTACCTGGACGAGGAAATGGATCCGTACGTGCAGTACGACTTCGAGGTGCTGCACACCGACGCGGCCAAGCACCTGCGCAGCCAGGTCGAGATGTTTGGCCAGCTGCTGGAAAGCTTCAAGGACTACGTGGACTTCTGACCGGCCCGCGGCCGGGCCGGCGTCCGCCATGGGCGGGCGCCGGCGTTCCCGCGGCCTTGCGCGCCGTGTGCCGGATCGTACGGGACGGGCTAGCGGGTGGCCTGCACCCGGTCGCGGCCGCCACGCTTGGCCTGGTACATGGCGCGGTCGGCGCGCCGGATCAGGTCCTCGCGCGCTTCGCCGAGCTGGCGCACCGCCACGCCGGCGCTGAAGGTGACCGGGATGCGGCGGCCTTCGTGGGCCAGCACGCGCACCGCCAGCAGGCGCTGGGCGCGGCGCACCAGCGCCGTGGCCTCGTCCAGGTCCGCGCCCGGCAGCACCAGCACGAACTCGTCGCCGCCGTGGCGGGCGATGCAGTCGTCCCCGCGCAGGGCCTCGCGCAGCACCTGCACCACGTGGCGCAGCGCGGCGTCGCCGCCGCCGTGGCCGTGGGTGGAATTCACCTCGCGGAAGCCGTCCATGTCCACCATCGCCAGTGCCAGCGGCCGCGCCTCGCGTTCGGCCTGCGCGGCCAGCTCCGCGTAGCGTTCCTCCAGGCCGCGCAGGTTGAGCGCGCCGGTGAGCGGGTCGCGCCGCACCAGGTCGCCGGCCTCGCGCAGCTGTTCCTCCAGCGCCCGCACCCGTGCCTCGGCCGCCTCCACCTCCTCGCGCGCGGCCACCAGTTCCTCGCGTGCGCGCTGCGCCTGGCGCTGCAGCTGCGCGGTGTCCTCCAGTACCTCGTCCAGGCGCCGGCCCAGCTCGGTGATGCTGCGCGCCTGGCGGATCGCCTCGCGGTGCGCCTCCAGCCGGCTCTGGTACTGGCCGGTGCTGTCGGCCATGCCCTCCATGCGCGCCACGAAGGTGTCCAGCATCCCGCGCATGGCGTCCTTGGTCTGGGCGATGCCCTGGCGCAGCAGGCTCTGCTGGTAGACCAGCTCGCGCAGGCCCTGGCGGGTGGCTTCCAGGGTGTGGCGGTCGGCCGGCCCGGCCAGCAGCAGCTGGCGCACGCCGGCCACCTGTGCCTGCAGCCAGCTGCCGTCCTCCAGCAGTTCGAACAGGTTCTCCAGCAGCAGGTCGAACAGGCTCAGCAGCAGCGCCTGGCGTTCGGCGGCCTCGCCGGCGTGCACGCCGACCTGGTGGCACAGCTCGCGCGCACGCCGGGCCAGTGCCGCCAGGTCGTCGCCCGGCCGCCAGCGCCGCAGCGCCTCGGCCAGGGCGGCCGATTCCCGGGCCAGCTCCGGCACCGGCTCCAGCAGCGAGGCCAGGGCCACGCCCAGGGCCTGGCGCAGCAGCTCGCGCAGCTGCTCGGACTCGTTGACGCCGCCGCCGGCCAGGCTGGCGGCGAAGTCGTGCAGGTACTTCTCCAGGAACTGGCGCAGCACCCGCGCGCAGCTGGCCCAGTCCTCCTCGGCCACCGCCGTGCGCAGGCGCCGGCCGAGCAGGTCGCCCAGCTCGCCCGGCAGGCCGGCCATGCCCTCGGCGTAGGCGCGCAGCAGCGCCCGCGGGTCGTTGGCGGCAGTCAGCAGGGCCGCGGGATCGGAGGATGCCGGGCTGGCGATGGGGCCTGGAGGGGACATGGGTATGGCCGGGCGGAGGCCTGGACGGGTTGACGGAAGGATGCCCCATTAGCGGCCGGGAACGCTGTGGTTTTAGCCATGGGACTGGAGCGGGCGGGCATGCCGGGCGTAGGCTGCCGGGCAGGCACCAACTGCGGAGGCGGCATGGAGATCGGCATGGTCGGCCTGGGCCGGATGGGCGCCAACATGGCCCGCCGCCTGCGGCGGGGCGGGCACCGCGTGGTCGGCTTCGACCCGGTGGAGGCGGCGCGCCAGGCCGCGGCGGTGGATGGCCTGGAGACGGTGGATGCCCTGGCGGGCCTGGCGGCGGCGCTGGCGCCACCGCGGGTGCTGTGGCTGATGGTGCCGGCCGGGGCGGTGGACGCCACCCTGGAGGCGCTGCTGCCCCTGCTGGGCCAGGGCGACATGGTGGTGGACGGCGGCAACTCCCACTACCGCGACAGCCAGCGCCGCGCCGCGCACTGCCAGGACCTGGGCGTCCACTTCCTCGACTGCGGCACCAGCGGCGGCGTCTGGGGCCTGGAGGCGGGCTACAGCCTGATGGTCGGTGGCGATGCCGATGCCGTGGCGCGTCTGCGCCCGCTGCTGGAGACCCTGGCGCCGGCGCCGGACCGCGGTTGGGGCCATGTGGGGCCCAGCGGCGCCGGGCACTTCGCCAAGATGGTCCACAACGGCATCGAGTACGGGATGATGCAGGCCTACGCCGAGGGCTTCGCGCTGATGGCGCGCAAGCAGGAGCTGGGGCTGGACCTGGCGCAGGTGGCGCGGATCTGGCAGCACGGCAGCGTGGTGCGCTCCTGGCTGCTGGACCTGGCCGCCGACGCCCTGGCCGACAACCCCGGGCTGGAGGGCATCGCCCCCTACGTGGCCGATTCGGGCGAGGGGCGCTGGACCGTGGCCGAGGCCATCGACCTGGACGTGCCGGCGCCGGTGATCACCGCCTCGCTGATGGAGCGGCTGCGCTCGCGCGAGCGCAATTCCTTCACCGACCGCCTGCTGGCCGCGCTGCGCCACCGTTTCGGCGGGCACGGCATCGCGCGCGCGTCGTAAGGCCGGGCCCACATGCGCGCGAGCGGCGGAGGTCGCGGCGTGTTCACCGTTCTGAACCGCCTGCAACGCGCGCCGCGGCGTTCACCGTTGCTGCACGGCCCTCCCGGGAGACTGGCCCGCACCATCCCGAGGAGAAGACGACAATGCGTAGGCATCACGGAATGCTGTTCGTGGCGATGACCGCCCTGTGCGCGGGTGCGGCGTGGGCCGGCGACGACACGCCCCGCACCGACGCCGACCGGCCGATGACGGAAGAGGCCAAGCATCCGGCAGCGGACGGCGATTCCAGCCAGCCGGTCGCCGACACCTGGATCACCGCCAAGGTGAAGTCGAGCCTGCTGGCGGCCGAGGACGTCTCGGGCCTGGACATCGAGGTGGACACCCGCGACGGCGTGGTCTACCTGAGTGGCACGGTGGACAACGCGGCGCAGATCGCCAAGGCCAAGGACGTGGCCGAAGGCATCGAGGGTGTGGGCCGGGTGGACGTCTCCGCCCTCAAGACCGGCGGCAACTGATCCGCCTGGCGGTTTCTGGTTTCCCGGGGTGACGACGGGAAACCGGGCGGCGCGGAGCCTGCGTGGCTCCGCGCCGTTTTCATGTCCGGGCACCGGGCCTGCGCACACGCGCGGCCCGCGTCCGTTACAGCGTGTTACATGGGCCGCACGTGCTGGTCGTGGCGGAAGCCTCCGCTAGAATCGGACCCTTCCTCCGCCCCGGGAACATGGAAACGATGCCCATCGACGAACGAGTCGAGTCGCTGCTCGCGCGCATGACCCTCGAAGAGAAGGTGGGGCAGCTGGGTGTCTTCGCCGACATGGTGCGGCCCTTCGCCCCGGACGTGAACCCGGAGGCGAACGTGCGCAACGCCGCCGAGGTGCTGGAGCAGGTGCGCGCAGGCCGCGTGGGCGCGCTGTTCAACGGCGTGGGCGCGGAACTGGGCCGGCAGATCCAGCGCGTGGCGGTGGAGGAGAGCCGCCTGGGCATCCCCGTGCTGCTGGCCGCCGACGTGATCCACGGCATGCGCACGGTGTTCCCGATCCCGCTCGGCGAGGCCGCCAGCTTCGAGCCGGACTTGGCCGAGCGCACCGCGCGCGCCACCGCCATCGAGGCCACCGCCGCCGGCATCCACTGGACCTACGCGCCGGCGGTGGACGTGGCGCGCGACCAGCGCTGGGGCCGCGGCGCCGAGGGCGCCGGCGAGGATCCGGTGCTGGGCGCGGCCTTCGCCGCCGCGCGGGTGCGCGGCTTCCAGGGCCCGGACCTGCGCGCGCACGACTCGCTGCTGGCCACGCCCAAGCACTTCGTCGCCTACGGGGCTGTCACCGCGGGCATGGAGTACAACTTCGTCGAGATCTCCGAGGGCACACTGCGCGACGTGCACCTGCCGCCGTTCAAGGCGGCGCTGGAGGCCGGCGCGCTGGCGGTGATGACCGCCTTCAACGACATCAACGGCATCCCGGCCAGTGCCCACCGCGGCCTGCTGACCGGACTGCTGCGGGAGCAGTGGGGCTTTGCCGGCGTGGTGGTGTCCGACTACACCGCCGACATGGAGCTGATCGCCCACGGCTACGCCGAGGACGCGCGCGACGCCACGCGCAAGGCGTTCCTGGCCGGCCTGGACATGAGCATGCAGAGCGGCTTCTACGCCGACCACCTGCCGGGCCTGGTGGAGTCCGGCGAGGTGCCGGTCGAGGCGCTGGATGCGGCGGTGCGGCGGGTGCTCTCGCTCAAGGCCGCCATCGGCCTGTTCGACGACCCGTACCGCTCGCTCGATCCGGCGCGCGAGGCCGACACCTCGTGGCGGCCGGCGCACGAGGCGCTGGCGCGCGAGGCGGCGCGCCGCTCGATCGTGCTGCTGAAGAACGAGGGCGGGCTGCTGCCGTTGCGCCGCGATGCGCGCATCGCCCTGGTCGGCCCGTTCGCGCGCGACCTGGCCAACATCGAAGGCTGCTGGACGCTGTTCGGCGACCGCAGCCGCTACGTCAGCCTGGAGGCCGGCATCCGCGCCGCGCTGCCGGAGGGTGCGGCGCTGGAGGTGGTGGACGGCTGCGGGTTCGAGCAGCCGCTGGAGGGCGGCATCGAGGCCGCGGTGGCCGCCGCGCGCCGCGCCGAGGTGGTGCTGCTGGCGGTGGGCGAGCCCCAGTGCTACAGCGGCGAGGCGCAGTCGCGCACGCAGATCGTGCTGCCGCCGGTGCAGCAGGCGCTGGCCGAGGCGGTGGCCGCCACCGGCACGCCGGTGGTGGTGCTGTTGCGCAACGGCCGCGCGTTGGCCCTGCAGGGCGCGGTGCGCGACGCGCAGGCGATCCTGGTCACCTGGTTCCTCGGCACCCAGACCGGCCATGCGGTGGCCGACGTGCTGTTCGGCGACTACAGCCCCTCCGGGCGCCTGCCGGTCAGCTTCCCGCGCGACTCCGGCCAGCAGCCGTTCTTCTACAACCATCCGCGCACCGGCCGGCCGGAGACGCCGGAGATGTCGGAGTTCAAGGCGCGCTGGCGCGAGCACCCGCACGCGGCGCTGTACCCGTTCGGCCACGGCCTGGGCTACGGCCGCATCGAGTACGGGCCCACGCGGGTGGATTCGCCCACCCTGGCCTGGGATGGCGTGCTCGGCGTGCGTGCCCGCGTGCGCAACAGCGGGCAGCACGCCGCCGAGGAGGTGGTGCAGCTGTACGTGCACGACCGCGTGGCCAGCCGGGTGCGGCCGGTGCGCGAGCTGAAGGACTTCCGCAAGCTGCGCCTGGAGCCGGGCCAGGAGGTGGAGGTGGTGTTCGAGTTGCGCCGGGAGCAGCTGGCGTTCACGCGTGCCGACGGCAGCCACGGCGCCGAGCCGGGCGCGTTCGACGTGTGGATCGCACCCTCGTCCGCCGCCGGCGAGCCGGCGCGCTTCGAGCTGCTGCCGCCGCCGTGAGCGCGCACGGCGCGCCGGGCGCGCCCGCTCTCATCGGATGCCGCCGCCTTCGCCGCGGCCGAGCGCACGCTCCCAGGCGCGCTGCACCGCCAGGCGGGCGCGGTCCCAGTCCAGGCGCGAGGGGCCCTTGCCGGCTTCCCATTCCTCGCGCAGCCGCGTCTCGGCCGCGGCGAAGTCCAGGCCGGGGTGGCGGCTGCGGTCGGCGTGGCCGGTGCGGTAGGCCGCCTCGTAATCCTCGTAGGTGTCGCCTTCGCGGTAGTACGGCTCACTGCGGAACTGCTGGTACCAGTAGCCGGAATCGGGGAATGCGTCCACCGGCGTGCGGCCGGGAACCTGGTAGCCGGGCGTGCCCATCGTCGAGCTCCTGTGGCGTGTGTGGGCCCATCCTGGCCGATGCCGCGTGGGCACCGGCGCAGGGCGGCGTGAGCGTGGCGTGGGCGTTTTCAGCTGACCGCGCTGGGCGCGTCGTAGGGCAGCGGCGTGGCACCGGCGCGGACCACGGCGGCCTCGGCGCGGCGGGCCTGCGCTTCCTCGGCGTCCACCACCAGCAGGATGCGGCCGGACTCGATGGTGTCCTCGAAGCGGCGCCGTACCGGATCGGGCACGCCGGCGCCGAACAGCGCCGAGGACCAGCTGCCCATCAGCGCGCCGACCGCGGTGATCAGGCCGGCGCCGGCCAGGGTGATGCCCACGGCCGGCACCGCCACCGCGACCAGCCCGGCAACCAGGCCGACCGCGCCACCGCCGGCGGCACCGCGCAGCGCAGCCGGCAGGGTGTCGGTGCGGCCGCCGTCGCGCACCGCGTCGGGCACCGCTTCCATCTCGATGTCCGAGCGCGCGACCAGGGCCAGGTCGTCCGGGTCGATCCCGGACTCGCGGGCGGCGGCGAGGGCCGCCTGGGCGGCGGCCAGGTTGGGAGTGCTGTAGACGTGGCGGTGTTTCATCGCGGATCACGGCGCAGGGCGGGGGAAGGCCCACTGTCCGCGCCGCGCGGTGAGCCGCGCGTGAGCCCGGTGGCCGGGGTTCAGGCCGGTGGGCGCGACGTGGAGGAATCCTCGTCGGCCGCGTCCGGGCTGTGCCGGGCCACGATCGCGGTGGCGGCCAGGTCGCCGGTGACGTTGCCGGTGGTGGCGAACACGTCGGGAATGGTGTCCACCGCCAGCAGCAGGCCCAGCGGCTCCACCGGCAGGCCCATGGACTGGGTCACCGGCATCACCGTGGCCATGAAGCTGACCTGGCCGGGCAGGCCCACCGAGCCCAGGCTGATCACCACCGCCAGCGCCGCGCCGGCGGCCAGCTGCATCGGCCCCAGCTCGATGCCGTAGGCCCAGGCCACGAAGCAGGCGGCGACGATGTACTGGATCGGGCTGGTGATGCGGAACAGGGTCACCGCCATCGGCAGCACCAGGCCGGCCACCGCGCGCGGGATGCCCATGCGCGTGCGCGCGCTCTCCAGCATGGCCGGCAGCGACGCCAGCGAGGACTGGGTACTGGCCGCCACCACCTGCGCAGGCAGCGCCGCCCTGGCGAACGCGGCCGGCGAACGCCGCGCCAGCACCGCCACCAGCACGTAGCAGATCGCGGTGGCGCCCAGGTACATGGCGCACTGCAGGACGATGTAGCCGGCCAGCGCGCCGACCACGGCCACGCCGGCCTGCGCGCACACCGCCAGCATCAGCGCGAACACGCCCAGCGGCGCGGCCAGCAGCACCCAGCGCACGATCACGATCATGGTGTCGGCCACGCCCTGGGCCAGGCCGGTGATCTGCGCGCGGCGCTCGGCCTCGATGCGGGTCAGGGCGAAGCCGAAGAACAGGGCGAAGACCACCAGCGGCAGCATCGCGCCCTGCGCGGCGGCCATGATCGCGTTGCTGGGCACCACGCCGCCGATCCACTCGGCCAGCGAAGGCGCGGCGGCGGCGACCGGGGCCGAGGGGCCGGCCTGCAGCACGTCGGCCAGGCGCCCCTCGTTGGGCACCAGGGCCAGCAGCAGCGGGGTCAGCAGCGCGGCGTAGGCGGCGAACAGCGACAGCAGGGCGATGAAACCGACCAGGGCGCGCCGCGCCACGCGGCCGGAGGCGGCCGCGTCGGAGGCGGTGGCCACGCCCAGCACCACCAGCGCCAGTACCAGCGGCACCACGGTCATCTGCAGCGCGCTCAGCCACAGCCGGCCGACGGGCTGGGCGATGCCGGCCGCGCCGCGGGCCAGCTCCGGACTCCAGTGCGCCAGCGCCAGGCCGGCGATGGCGCCGGCGGCCAGCGCCAGCAGCACGCGCGCGGTCGGTCCCGGCCACCTCATCGGGCCACCTCCGGCAGGCCCCAGGCGGCGGCCAGGCGCCGGGCCTGCGCGCGCGGCAGCAGCACCAGGCGCGGCTGCGCAGCCGGATCCAGCCAGGCCAGCAGACCGTCCATGTCGGCCGCGTCCATCGCCGTGCAGCCGGCCGTGGCCTCGCCGGCGCGGCGGCGCAGGTGGGCGAAGATGCAGGAGCCAGCGCCGGGGATGTGGTCCGGGTTGTGGGCGATCACCAGGCCGCGCGCGTAGCGCGGATCGCCATCCTTGTGCAGATCCAGGCGCATCGGCTCGGTGGAGCCGGCCACCGCGTCCCGGCCGACCTCGCGCGCGTCCACGATGCGGTTGTAGAGCGGCGAGTCCGGCACGTCCATGCAGTAGTGGGAGGCCTCCATCGCCAGGTAGGGCAGGGCGGTGGCGGCGCCCGGCGCGTAGCCGAAGGCGGGGCCGAGCGCGAACACGCCGGCCGGGCTGCGGCCGTCGCCCTCGCGCTTGACCAGGCCCCCGTCCTGGTCCTCCGGCGCATGCAGACCGATGCCCCAGGCGCTGCCGTTGCGGCCGATCTCCACCTCGAAGGCGCCCACCTGGCGCCAGGGCGCGTCCGCGCTCCCGCGCTCGTAGCGGTACAGGGTGCCGCGCGGCGCGTCCCAGTCCGCGGTGAGCACCAGCACCAGCTGGCGTGCCTCCTGCAGCGGGCCGGCGGCGTGGGCCGGGAGAGCGGCGGCGGCCAGCGCCAGCAGCGCGGCGCGGGCCAGGCGTGGCAGCAGGCCCCGGAGGGCGGGACGCGGGGCGCGGGACATGGGCGCTCAGGTCTCCAGCAGGTGGCGGATGCGTTCCAGGTTGATGCCCAGCTGCCGGTGGCGCTCGGGATTGGCCTGGCACAGCAGCACGAACAGGAAGTCCAGAAGGTACTGCAGGGCGCTGCGGTACAGCAGCGCCTCGATGTGCGGCTGCGGGTCGTGCGCCGAGACCACCAGCGAGGCGTCGGCGTGGGCGCGCAGCGGGTTGGAGGTGTGCCGGGTGATGGACACCACCTTGCCCTCGCAGGCCTGGAACTGCCGGCTGATCTGCGACAGCTGCGGCAGCTGGCCGAACTCGGAGAACAGCAGCATCACGTCGCCGGCGCGGGCCGCCGACAGGTTGGCCATCATCAGGATCGGGTCGGCGTGGTGCACGGTGAGCACGCCCAGCAGCGACAGGCGCATGGCGAACTCGCGGGCGAACAGGCCGTCGTCGCCCAGGCCGAACACGAACACCCGGGCGGCGCCGTCCACCAGGCGGACGATCTCCTCCATCCGCTCGCGCGGGTTGAGCAGGCGCGTCTCCTCCTCGGCGGCGGCCTTGCTGCGGCGCAGGGCCTCCTCCAGCCGGGCATAGTCGTCGCCGGCCTCCTGCTCGGGCGCGGCCGGCACGTCGCCGCCGTTGCGCGCCAGCGCCTGGCCGATGCTGTACTTCAGGTCCGGGTAGCCGCGGAAGCCGAACTTCTGGCTGAACTTGACCACCGAGGACTGGCTCACGCCCAGGGCGCTGGCCAGCTGCTGCGAGGAATAGTCCCGCAGCAGGTGGGCGTTCTCCAGGATGAAGTCGGCGATGCGGCGCTCGATCGCCGACATCTGGTCCCGTTCGGACCGGATCTTCACCAGCGGCGACATGGTGGCGATCTTCATCCGGGCCGGCGGAGGAGGCAACGGTCAGCGCCCCAGCGGTTCCAGCCCGTGGATCTGGCGGATGCCCAGCCCCGGCGCGTCGGTGATGCTGATCTCGGCCTCGTTGAAGATGACCCCGCCGTCCACCGGGTTGAACTGGCCCAGTGAGGGGCCGTCCAGGTCCACCTTGGTGATGGTGTCGGCCTTGGCGGCGGCCACGTGCACCGCGGCGGCCACCGAGATGGCCGACTCCAGCATGCAGCCCATCATGCACTGCACGCCGTAGGCCGAGGCGATGTCGGCGATGCGCACGGCGTGGGAGATGCCGCCGGTCTTCATCAGCTTGATGTTGATGATGTCGGCGGCGCGGCGCTGGATCAGGTCGAACACCTGGGTCGGGCCGAACACGCTCTCGTCGGCCATCACCGGGGTGTGCACGCGGTCGGTGACGTACTTCAGGCCGTCGATGTCGGCGGCCTTGACCGGCTGCTCCAGCAGCTCGAGCATCACCCCGGCGTCCTCCAGCGCGTGCATGGCGTAGACCGCCTGCTTGGCGGTCCAGCCCTGGTTGGCGTCCAGGCGCAGCAGGGCGCGGCCCTCGACCGCGGCGTGGATGGCCTTGACCCGCTCGATGTCCAGGCCGATGTCCTTGCCCACCTTGATCTTCAGGGAGTCGAAGCCGCGCTCCACCGCGGCGATCGAGTCGGCCACCATCTTGTCGATGTGGTCCACGCTGATGGTGATGTCGGTGGTCACCACCGGGTCGCCGCCGCCGAGCATCTTGTACAGCGGCGCGCCGTACAGCTGGCCCCACAGGTCGTAGATGGCGATCTCCACCGCGGCCTTGGCGCTGGTGTTGCGCTCCAGCGCGGTCTGCACCAGGTTGCAGATGCGGTTGAGGTTGGACACGTCCTGGCCGAGCAGGCGCGGCTTGATGTAGCGCTCGATGGCCTCGACGATGGAGCCGTGGGTGTCGCCGGTGATGACCGCGGTGGCCGGGGCCTCGCCGTAGCCGGTGTGGCCGGTGTCGGTGCGGATCCGCACCACGATGTCCTCGACCGTTTCGACGGTGCGCAGGGCGGTCTTGAACGGGGTCTTCAGCGGCACGCGGAGCATGCCGAGCTCGATTTCGGTGATCTTCATGGAGCGGTCCGTGCCCGGATCCTCTGGATGCTGGTCAGGCGGTCGACGTAGGTCTGGGTGTCGTTGAACATCAGCGGTTCCAGCGGCGTGACCGACACGCCGTTGAGGCCGGCGCGCACGCGGCTGCCGTCGGCGCCGAGCCAGCTGCCGCCGCTGGTGTCGTGGATCATGTAGGCCATGCCGTCCTGGTGGCCGATGGCCATCATCACGTGGCCCGGGATGTACACCAGGTCGCCGACCTGCAGCCCGCGCACGGCCTGCTGGCGCTGCGTGGCGTCCGCGTCCTCGCCCAGGACCCGCTCCAGCACCGGGCTGACCGCCTGGTCGCGGGTGTTGCGCGGCAGCAGCACGCCGAAGCTGCGGTAGACCTCGGAGACGAAGCCGCTGCAGTCGCGGGTGCCGTAGGAGTGGCCCCAGCCGTAGCGCTCGCCGAGGAACTTGAAGGCCTGGCGGATCAGGTTGGCCGGGGTCAGCGGCAGGTAGTCGGGGCTGACGTCGGCCGAGCGCGGCACCAGTGCCGGGACGATCTCCAGCGAGCCGTCGGCGGCGCGCACCGGCAGGTCCACCACGTGGCTGGCGAACGGATGCTGGCCGTTGACCGGGCGCGTGGGGTCCAGGTCGGTGCGCAACGGCAGGCGCAGGCCCATGTCCAGCTGCAGCGAGGACACCCGCGGCTCCTCCGGCGTGTAGGTGGTGCGCACGTTGGCGCCGGTCACCACCACGTACGGCTCGCGCCGCGCGTAGCCCAGCACGGTGTCGCGCGTGCCGGTGGCGATGTGCTCGGCGCGGACCCAGGCGGTGTAGCGCTCGCTGGCCACGAACAGCCACTGGCGGTCGCGGCTCTCGTGCAGCACCGCCACCGCGTCGCCGGGGAACAGGGCCGACTCCTGGAAGCGGTCGATGTCGGTGTCGCCCGGAGTGCTGAACACCCGCAGGGCGGTCGGGAAGGCGCGCAGGTCGGTGCGCTGCACCGCCAGGCCCCAGCGCAGCGGCCGGCTGGCCGGGATCCGGTCCAGCGCCAGTGCCTGCTGCAGTGCGGCAAGCTGCCTGGCCGGCACGGGCTTGCCCTGCACGTCATACAGGGGACGCGAGGGCGGGGCGGACAGGGCCTGCAGGCGCTGCCGCACCCACTCGCCGGGCATCGGGTCCGGCAGGGTGGCCAGGTCGAGGATGGACGGGTCCTCGGCGCGCATGCGTGCGTTGTGCGCCTCGATGGCGGCGCGGTCGAGGATCAGCCGGTCGGGCTCGGCCAGGCGGGAAATCCAGTGCTCCGGATCGAGGTCGGCCAGGCGCACGCCGACCACGGCCGTCGGCGTGGCCGGATCCGGCGCCCGGGCCGGCGCGGGCAGCGCCGGCAGCAGCAGGCACAGGGCCAGCAGGCCATCCCGAACGCAACGGGTCAGGGACGCCGCGGCCGGCGCCCGGTTCGCGGGTTTCATCTGCCTTCTCCCCCTCCCGGACAAGAGCCCGAAGAATAGTTATTCCGAAATCTGGCTGCGTCAAGAATAAATTATTGACCCGCTACCGGGGCCGTGCTACATCAGCTGCCAACCACCGCACGAGAGGGGAGTGTCGTTGTGGAGTCCGGTTACCGCCAGCCCGTGGCCACGGGCCAGCCGCACCGGAGTGCCGCCTGGCTGCGGCCTCTGTTGCTGGCGGTCGCATTGAGCCTGGGGAGCCCGATGCACGTCTTGGCCGCCGCGTCGCCGGAGGACGTGGTGCGCCAGGTCGACGCCGGCCGTTTCCGCGAGGCCGAGGCGGCGATCGCCGGGGCGCTGGCCGATCCGGCGCTGGAGCCGCAGGCGCGCCGCGCGCTGGAGTTCGAGCGCGAGCGCATGCGCCGCATCCGCCTGGACTTCAGCCTCGACCGCGAGGCGGTGCTGGCGCAGCTGCGCCGCCACATCCCGGACCTGCGCGAGGCCGAGTTCGAGGCCTGGGACGCGGCCGGGCTGCTGGAGCACATGGACATCGACGGCCAGCGCTGGTGGTTCAAGCGCGCGGTCTCCAACCTGTTCCGGCTCAGCCCCAAGGCCGCGGCGCGGCGCGCGCCTCCGGTGCGCCCGTTCACCGAGGGGCCGTTCGAGACCCTGCACCCGCACCACGCCGAGGTGGTGGCGGCCGCGCGCGACGGCGCCACCAGCGTGGCCCCGCGCCGGTTGCGTGTGACCCAGTCGCTGGTCGTCAAGCCCGACGCGGTGCCGGCCGGCGAGACCGTGCGCGCCTGGATCCCGTATCCGCGTGCCATTCCCGGCCAGCAGGAGGACATCCGCTTCGTCGGCAGCGTGCCGGAGGGCGCGTTCATCGCCCCGGAGGACACCCTGCAGCGCACCGCCTACATGGAGCGGACCGCGGTGGCCGGGCAGCCGACGGAGTTCTCCGTCACCTACGAGCTGACGGTGTACGCCCGCCGCTTCGACATCGACCCGGACAGGGTGGTGCCGGTGGAGCCGACGCCGGAGCTGGCGCCGTTCCTGGAGGAGCGCCCGCCGCACGTGGTGTTCACCCCGGCCCTGCGCGAGTTCTCGCGCCAGGTGGTGGGCACGGAGACCAATCCCTACCGCATCGCGCAGAAGCTGTTCGCCGCGGTGGACCGCATCCCGTGGGCCGGCGCGCGCGAGTATTCGACCATCTCCAACATCAGCGACTACGCGTTCCACGCAGGCCACGCCGACTGCGGCCAGCAGACCCTGCTGCTGATCACCCTGCTGCGCATGAACGGCATCCCGGCGCGGTGGCAGTCCGGCTGGGTGTACTCGGACGAGGAGGTCGGCTACGACAACATGCACGACTGGGGCTGGCTGTACCTGGCCCCGTACGGCTGGGTGCCGATGGACGTGACCACCGGCCAGCTGGCCAGCGATGACCCGGCGCTGCGCTGGTTCTACCTGGGCGGCCTGGACGCCTATCGCATCGCCTTCAACGACGACTACTCGCGGGATTTCGTCCCGGCCAAGACCCACTTCCGCTCCGAGACCGTGGACTCGCAGCGTGGCGAGGCGGAGTGGCGCGGCGGGAACCTGTACTTCGACCAGTGGGATTACCGGTTTGAATGGCAGATGCTGCCATTGACCACTAACGCCGCCACGGACGGGGGCACAACGTCCAACATCAGTATGGGAGAGAGAGGGGAATGAACACCAGGACATTCAGGAAGGCCGCACTCGCGGTGGCGCTCGGCGCGAGCCTGGGCGCGATGGCCCCGATGGCGATGGCGCAGAGCGCCACCGGCGCCGTGGCCGGCCGCGCCACGTCCGGCGACACCATCGTCATCACCAACCCTGCCACCGGCACCAGCCGCACGGTGACCGCCGGCGCCGACGGCAGCTACCGCATGGCCCAGCTGCCGGTCGGCGAGTACCAGCTGCAGGTGCTGCGCGACGGCCGTCCGGTGGGCGAGCCGATCAGCGTGTCCGTCCCGCTGGGCGGCACCGCCACGGTCAACCTGTCCGAAGGCGGCATGGTGGACCTGGAGTCGGTGCAGGTGGTCGGCACCCGCGTGATCAACCGCGTGGACGTGTTCTCCACCGAGTCGGCCACCAACATCCGCCGCGAGGAGATCGCGCGCATGCCGGTGGAGCAGAACTTCGCCTCGGTGGCGCTGCTGGCCCCGGGCGTGATCCAGGGCAACTCCTCGCTGGGCGGCATCTCCTTCGGCGGTTCGTCCATCGCCGAGAACTCGGTGTTCATCAACGGTCTCAACGTCACCGACTTCTACCGCCGCCACAGCTTCTCCACCGCGCCGTTCGCGTTCTTCCAGGAGTTCCAGGTCAAGACCGGCGGCTACTCCGTGGAGTTCGGCCGCAGCACCGGCGGCGTGATCAACGCGGTGACCCGCCGCGGCTCCAACGAGTTCGAGGGCGGCGTCGAGGTCACCTTCGAGCCTTCCGCCTGGCGCGAGGCGCCGCGTGACCGCTACTACGCGGACGGCAGCCCGAACGTGATGGGCAGCCACGACCGCGAGAGCTTCACCAAGACCAACGTCTGGGCGTCCGGCCCGCTGGTCAAGGACAAGCTGTTCCTGTTCGCGATGTACGAGTACCGCGACGCCGACTCGCGCAACACGAACTCGCTCGGCAACCGCATGACCTACGCCGATGCCGGCAACGGCTTCTGGGGCGCCAAGCTCGACTGGCAGATCACCGACGACCACCTGCTGGAGCTGCTTGCTTTCTCCGACGAGGGCGAGACCGTCACCAACACCTACGAGTACGATTTCGCCAACCGCGAGCGCGGCGACTACGTCGGCGAGACCACCAGCGAGGGCGGCGGCAAGAACGGTTCGATCACCTACACCGCCCACATCGGCGAGAACTTCACCGCCAAGGCGATGTGGGGCATCAACCGCAGCAAGAGCCTGTCCTACTCGCCGGCGGACCTGCTCTGCTCGCAGGTGGTCATCAACACCACCTACAACCCGGTGTACACGGCGATGGGGCGCCCGCCGGTGTCGTGCCATCCGAGCACCTCCAGCTCCGTGGTCGACCACCACGACGAGCGCAGGGTGGGCCGCCTGGACTTCGAGTGGGCGCTTGGCGACCACCTGCTGCGCTTCGGCTTCGACCGCGAGGAGATGACCACCGAGCGCTTCACCAGGTACCCGGGCGACGGCATGCGCTACACCGTGACCGCGCAGAACCCGGGCGACCTGCTGAGCAACGGCGCCCGCGTGCCGGACGGCGTCACCGCCGTGATCACCGGCCGCCGCCGCTTCGACGGTGGCGAGTTCGACACCAGCGCCAACGCGTTCTACATCGAGGACGTGTGGAGCATCACCCCGACCCTGCTGCTGAACCTCGGCGTGCGCGTGGACACGTTCGAGAACATGGACGCCACCGGCAAGACGTTCATCAAGCAGGACAACCTGGTGGCCCCGCGCTTCGGCTTCTCGTGGGACATGCAGGGTGACGGCACCATGAAGCTGTTCGGCAACCTGGGCCGCTACTACCTGCCGATCCCGAGCATCATCAACTACAACTTCGCCGGCGGCCTGACCGACGAGTACACCTACTGGGCGCTGGACGGCTGGACCCCGGCCACCAACCCGGTGACCGGCTCCTCGTACATGGCGCCGGTGCTGGGCCAGCAGATCGGCCCGGTGGACACCTCGATGAACGTGTCCGCGGCCGACACCCGCCAGAGCGTGGACCGCGACCTGGATGCGGTGTACCAGGACGAGGCCATCCTCGGCTTCCAGCAGATGATCAACCAGGCCTGGTCCTGGGGCGTCAACGCCACCTACCGCCGCATGGACAAGGACATCGGCGACATGCGCATCAACGCGCTGTGCGGCGTGCGTCACGGCAACCTGTGGCCGATCGCCAACCCGGGCGAGAAGCTGACCCTGTGGGGCACCACGGACATGGGCTGCGCCCAGGACGGCTGGGTGACGATCGACACCTCCAAGGAGGGCTACATCACCGCCGGCAGCAACCGGATCATCGGCTACCACAAGCCCAAGCGCACCTACAAGGCGGTCGAGTTCCAGATCGACCGCGCCTGGGATGACAAGTGGGCGTTCAACGCCTCGTACCTGTGGTCGAAGTCGGAGGGCAACTTCGAGGGCCCGGTCAACTCCGACACGAACTACGGCGACACCGGCATGACCCAGCACTGGGACCATCCGGCCAACAACGAGCGCTACGGCTACCTGTTCAACGACCACCGCCACCAGGTCAAGCTGCGCGGCAGCTACAAGCTGAACGACATGTGGACCTTCGGCGGCACGCTGACCGCCATGTCCGGCGGTCCGATCACCGCCTTCGGCGTGACCTGGCCGGACGAGGACCTGGCCGTGGCCAGCTACACCTCCACCGGCTCCGGTGGCGGCACCGCCTGGCTGTGCGTGGCCAACTGCTCGGGCCCGTACAACGAGCGCGTGTACGAGTGGTCGCCGCGTGGTGCCTTCGGCCGCCTGCCGTGGACCTACAACCTGGGCGCCAGCGTGACCTGGACCCTGCCGGTCCCGGGCATCGACCTCAAGGCGCGCCTGTCGGTCTACAACCTGCTCAACGAGCAGGAGGTGATCAACGTCAGCGCCCGCTACGAGGCCCAGCCGGGCCAGCGCCGCGACACCTTCGGCACCGGTACCCGGTGGCAGTCGCCGCGCTACACCCAGCTGGTCGTGACCTGGAACTTCTGATGCAGCTGGAACCGGACCTGCCGGCCCCGTGCCGGCAGGTCCCGGACCACAGGAGCAGGTGGATGTCCCGTTTCCTCCCTGTCGCGGCCGCCCTGGCGGCCGCTTTTCTTTCCGTCCCCGCCGCGGCCGCGGCGCCGGCGGCGGAGTCCGTGCAGGCCGTGGTCGAGCGCGAGGTCGACGCGGCCGTGGCCCGTTACGACCTGCCCGGCATTGCCGTGGGCGTGGTCGAGAAGGGCGAGGTGGTGGCCGTGGTCACCCGCGGCGAGCTGGCCGCCGGCGGCGGCGAGCCGGTGACCGCGCAGACGCTGTTCAAGATCGCCTCCAACACCAAGGCCATGACCGCCGGCGTGCTGGCGCGCCTGGTCGACCAGGGCAGGCTGCGCTGGGACGACCCGGTGACGAAGTACCTGCCGCGGTTCCGCATGCACGATCCGTGGGTGACGCGGCACATGCAGGTGCGCGACCTGCTGATCCACAACAGCGGCCTGGGCCTGGGCGCGGGCGACCTGATGCTCTGGCCCGAGCCCAACGGCTTCACCCGCGCCGACATCATCGCCGGCCTGGCGCACCTGAAGCCGGTGACCAGCTTCCGCTCGCGCTACGCCTACGACAACCTGCTGTACGTGGTCGCCGGCGAGGTCGCCGCGGCCGCGGCCGGCAAGCCCTACGACCAGCTGGTGCGCGAGGAGCTGTTCGCCCCGCTGGGCATGGACGGCTGCCGCGTGGGCAGCTGGCGCATCGACGAGGCCGGTCCCGTCGCCCGCCCGCACCGCCGCGTGGACGGCCGCAACCTGCCGGTGGAGGAGGACGGCGAGGTGGTGCCGGACATCACCTCGATGGCCGCCGGCGGCATACGCTGCAGCCTGGAGGACATGCTCAAGTGGGTGCGCATGTGGCTGGACCCGGGGCACCCGTGGCTGTCGCCGCAGCAGCGCCGCGAGGTATGGACCGGGCACATGCCCATGCCGATCAGCGAGCGCATGCGCCGGTGGGACAACACCCACTTCTACGCCTACGGCTACGGCTGGCGCCTGTCCGACGTGGACGGGCAGTGGAAGGTGGCCCACACCGGCACGCTGGACGGCATGTATTCCTCGGTGATCCTGCTGCCGGACCTGGGCGTGGGCATCGTCATCCTGGTCAACGGCCCGGCCGAGGCCGCGCGCACCGCGCTCGGGCAGGCGCTGCAGAAGCGCTACACCGCGCCCGGCAGCGGCCTGGGCGTGGCCCACTACGCCGCGCTGCTGGACCAGGAACGGCAGGCGCGCCGCCAGGCCCGGCCGCGGCCGGACACCTCCGCGCGCCGTCCGGCCAGCCGCGAGGAGGCCCGCGCCCTGCTGGGCGTGTGGCGCGACCCGTGGTTCGGCGAGGTGGCCATCTGCCCGCGTGCCGACGGCGTCGGCTTCGCCTCGGCGCGCTCGCCGCTGATGCGCGGCCGGCTGATGCGGGTGGACGAGCGGTGGCTGGTGGACTGGGACGAGGACAGCGTGGACGCCGAGGCCTGGCTGCATCCGCCGGCCGGCACCGGCAAGGACGCTACGCTTACCCTGTCGCACGTCGATCCGGAGGCGGACTTCAGCTATGACTACGACGACCTGGCATTCGTGCGCGTCCGCGCCTGTCCGTAGGCACGGCGGGCGCGCCCTGCTGCTGGCCGCGTGCCTGGCCTGGACCGGCCTGGCCGCGGCCGCGCCGCCGCGGCTGTCGCCGGCGACCGGCCCGGACGAGGCCGGCATGGTGGACGTGCAGGCGCTGGCCCCGGACATCGTGGTGGAGATGCGCTACGCGGGCCACGACAACTTCACCGGCGCGCCGGTGCCCGGCTACGAGGCCAACCGCTGCTACCTGCTGCGTCCGGCCGCCGAGGCGGTGGCGCGGGTGCAGGCGCGGCTGCGGGAGCAGGGCCTGGGCCTGGTGGTGTACGACTGCTACCGCCCGGCGCACGCGGTGCGCCACTTCGTGGCCTGGGCGCACGGCCCGGACGATCCGGCGCAGAAGGCGCGCTGGTATCCCAACATCGCCAAGCCGGCGCTGCTGGACGGCTACATCGCCGAGACCTCCGGGCACAGCCGCGGCGCCACCGTGGACCTGACCCTGGCCGAGTGTCGGGACGGGGCCTGCGCGCCGCTGGACATGGGCACCCCGTTCGACTTCTTCGACACCCTGGCCAACACCGACGACCCGCGCCCCAGTCCCGGGCAGCGTGCCAACCGCGAGCGCCTGCGGGCGGCCATGGCCGCCGAGGGCCTGCGCAACTACCCGATGGAATGGTGGCACTTCACCCTCGATCCGGAGCCGGACCCGGACACCGCCTACGACTTCCCGGTGCGCTGAGGGCACGGCACGGGGGCGCGCCGGCTAGACTGTGGCGCCCCTTCCACGAGCCCCGCACCGCATGAACCTGCCGCTGCACACCGGACTGCTTGGCGCCCTCGAGGCCGGAATGATCGCCTTCCTGGTCGGTGTGCTGGTGTACGCGGGCTGGGCCTGGGTGTGCCGGCGCACCGGGCTGCGCATCGGCCACGCGGTGGGCTGGGGCGCGGCCATCGCGGTGGCCATCGGCGCCGGCATCGACGCCTGGAACCTGTTCTACCTGGGCATCTCCAGGCTGGAGTCGCCGCTGTACGCGCGCCTGGCCCTGGCCGGCATCCACGATGCCGATTCGCTGGGCACGCGCGTGCTGCTGGAGATCGTCGGCGCGCTGGCCGGCGTGGTGCTGGGCTGGTGGCGGTTCAGCGGCGGTCTGGCCGGACGGCACGCCTCCGGCGGGCACTGAAAGCGGCACCGGGTCACGCATTGAACCGCCGTCTTACCGGCGGTTCACCGCCGCCTAACGCCTGGCCTAACGTGGCCGGCGCCGGAAGTGGTTAATCCCGCGTGCACGCGGCGACCGTGTGGCAATCGCGATTCATCTGCGCCGTTGCATGTTCCGTTCGCGGCCTGCGGGCCGCCCATCCATTCGCACAACGGAGCAGCACATGACCACCACCTACCGTATCGCCACCGCGCTGGTCGCCCTGGGCCTGGCCTCGCCGCTGGCCTTCGCGCAGGACGCCCAGGGCCAGGCCGCCCCGGAACCGCAGGCGCAGGCCGCGCCGCAGGAGCAGGGCACCAGCTGGGCCGCGCTGGACACCGACGCCGACGGCAACATCAGCAAGCAGGAGTCGCAGCGGCATCCGGGCCTGGCCAGCGTGTTCGACGAGGCCGACGGCGACGGCGACGGCCAGCTGACGCCGGAGGAGTACCGCGCCTTCGTGCAGAAGCAGCAGGGCGGCGCGGCCCAGGAGTAGGCCGTCTCGCGGGAGCGGACCGGTCCGCTCCCGTACCTGTGTGCCGACCCGGCCATGGCCGGGTCGGCAGGTGCTGGTATCCTGCGCGCCCGCGTCCACACCGGTACCGCACCCATGCAGGACATCCGCCTGGTCGGCTTCGACGGCGACGACACCCTCTGGCGCAGCGAGGACTATTACCGCGCCGCGGAGAAGCGCTACGAGGAGATCGTAGGCCGCTACATCGACCTGCAGGATGCCAACACCCTGCGCCACCTGCTGGAGGTGGAGCGGCGCAACCTCAGGATCTTCGGCTACGGCGTCAAGGGCATGACCCTGTCCATGCTCGAGGCCGCGATCGAGCTGACCGACGGGCGCATCAGCGCCCACGACCTGCGCCAGGTGATCGAGATCGGCCGCGACACCCTGGCCCATCCGGTGGAGCTGCTGGAGGGCATCCGCGAGGCGGTGGAGGCGGTGGCCGCGCGCTGGCCGGTGGTGCTGATCACCAAGGGCGACCTGTTCCACCAGGAGGCCAAGATCGCCGCTTCCGGCCTGGCCGACCTGTTCCCGCGCATCGAGATCGTCTCGGAGAAGGATCCGCGCACCTACGCGCGGGTGCTGGCGGAGTTCGGCATCGGCGCCGAGCACTTCGTCATGGTCGGCAACTCGCTGCGCTCGGACATCGAGCCGGTGGTACGGCTGGGCGGGTGGGGCGTGCACATTCCCTACGCGATCACCTGGGCGCACGAGGCCGAGCACGGCCTGGCCGAGGCCCACCCGCGCGTGCTGCACGTGGCAACCGCCGCCGAGCTGCCGCAGGCGCTGGAGCGCATCGCCGCTTCCTGACGCGGAGTTGACCGGCTTCTGCCGGAAAACGGTTACGGGCGGCGCGGTTAAATCGCCGTTCACCACGGTCCAAGCAAGTTCACAGCACCGGATACTTCCGTGGAGCGCACCACCATGACCGCGACCCATTCCAAGCCCCGCTGGATCCCCGCCGCGCTTCTGGCCGTGGCCCTGGGTGCGGGCGCCGCGTTCGCGCCGGCGCCGGCCAAGGCCGCCGACGTGCAGGTGCGCGTCCTGGTCGACGTGGCCGAGCTGATCTTCCGCAGCGGCCGCCCGTACTACTACGAGCACGGCCACTACCATCCGGTGGTGGTCGAGTACGACCACTGGCACCGGCCTGTGTACTACCGCTACGTGCCGCGGCCGGTGGTGGTCCATCACCACCATCACGCCCCGCCGCCGCCGCGCAAGGTGGTGGTGCACCACCATGCCCCGCCGCCGCCGCTCCACCACGACCACCGGGCCAGCTGGCGCGGTCCGGACCGCCATCCCGGCAAGCGGCATGGCCGTGGCCACGGGCGCTGAGGCGCCGCCCGGCCGGCGCCGGCAGCACCACGCACATGGCGGCCGTCGCGGCAACGCGGCGGCCGCCGTGTTTCGGCCGGCCTGACACGGCCACCGGCCTCCGGCACAATCGCCGCATGCGCCGCCTTTTCCTGCCGATGTGTCTGTGGCTGGGCGCGCTGGCGGCCACGCCGGCGCTGCACGCGGCGCCGCAGCCGCAGGAGGCGGCCGCGCAGGCCCAAGCCCCGGCCTACGCAACCGGCGATGCGTGGCTGGACGGGCGCCTGGCCGACATCGACCGCTACGCGGCGCGCTACCCGGAGGCCTTCCTCGCCGAACTGGAGCGCTACGCCGGCATCCGCCGCGACTACGTGCGCGCGCTGCTCGGCCGGCCCGGCTGGCGTGCCGGCGACGCCTGGTATGCCTGCTTCCTGGCGCGCGCGCTGGAGCTGGGCTGTCGCGAGGTGGTGCGTGCCCGCACCCGCGCGGGCCGCGACGCCACCTGGGAGGAGGTCGCCACGGCCCTGCAGGCCGGCAGCCAGGCCCGCCAGGCGGTGCGCCTGGCCCTGGCCGACAGCTACCGCCGCTGGGACCGGCCGCTGCAGCCGGACGCGGCCCTGCAGCGTGCCCTGCGCCAGCGCGGATTGCGCCAGGGCAATGCCACCGACGGTGGCACCAATCGCCGTTGAGCGCGGCTCAGGACGTTCCGCCGTCCGTGTCCCGGCCGCCGCTGCGCATCGCGCGCACCGCGCAAAGGGCGTCGAACACCAGCTCGGCCGCCAGGATCCAGCCCAGCGCATCGGCGCCGAACGCCAGGACGGCGGCCGCGAAGGCCAGCCACAGTGCCCGGCGCAGGCGGCGCGCGCCGGGGGCGCCGCCCTCCGGCAACAGCCGTCCCATGCCGTCCAGCACCGCCAGGCCCAGGAGCAGCGCGGCCAGGAACACGTTGTCCAGGCCGTCCAGCCGGGTGGCCGGTGCCAGCGCCGCCACACCGCGGTGACCCAGCAGCGCCAGTGCCGTGGCGGCCCCGGCCAGGGCCAGCAGCACTACTCTCTGCCCCCGGGACGGGGCGCGTCGGGAGGCGGTGGCGGTCTGTGCGTCCATCGGGTCGGCTCCTTCCCCGGGGCAGGCCACCGTGGCCCGCCGCCCGTGCCGCAGCTTCCCAGTTGGCGCCCGGTTAGGCAAGCGGCGCGGGCTCGGGGGACAATCGCCTCCCGCTTGAAAGATCCGCCATGACCCCCGTTTCCAGCGCCTACCAAGCCTCGCTGCGCCTGGCCGTCGCCCCGATGATGGACTGGACCGACACCCACTGCCGGGTGTTCCACCGGGTGCTGGCGCCGCACGCGCGGCTGTACACCGAGATGGTGCACGCCAACGCGGTGGTGCTGGGCGACCGCGCGCGCCTGCTGGGCTTCGACCCGGTGGAGCATCCGGTGGCCCTGCAGCTGGGCGGCAGCGAGCCGCAGGTGCTGGCCCAGGCCGCGCGCATCGGCGCCGACTGGGGCTATGACGAGATCAACCTCAACTGCGGCTGCCCCTCGGACCGGGTCCAGGCCGGCCGCTTCGGCGCCTGCCTGATGAAGGAGCCTGCGCTGGTGGCCGACTGCGTGGCGGCCATGGCCGCGGCGGCGGACGTGCCGGTGACGGTGAAGTGCCGGCTGGGCGTGGACGACGAGCACGACTACGACCGCTTCCGCGCCTTCATCGACACGGTGGCCGCGGCCGGCTGCCGGACCTTCGTGGTCCACGCCCGCAACGCCTGGCTGCAGGGCCTGTCGCCCAAGGAGAACCGCGAGGTGCCGCCGCTGCGCTACGAGTGGGCCTGGCGGCTCAAGCGCGAGCGCCCGGACCTGCAGGTGACGGTCAACGGCGGCATCGCCTCACTGGAGCAGGCGCAGGCCCAGCTGCAGCACACCGACGGTGTGATGCTGGGCCGGGCCGCCTACCACGACCCGTACCTGCTGCACCGCCTGGACGTGGCCCTGTACGGCGGCACCCTGCGCGGGCGCGGCGAGCTGCTGCGCGCGCTGCGCCCCTACGTGGAGGCGCAGCTGGCGCGCGGGGTGGCGCTCAAGCACATCGTCCGCCACGTGCTGGGCCTGTTCCACGGCCGTCCGGGCGGACGCGCCTTCCGCCAGATCCTCAGCGAGGGCGCGCACCGGGCCGGCGCCGGCTGGGCCCTGGTGGAGCAGGCGCTGCAGGCCACCGAGGCCGGTCCCGTGGCAGCATGTGGATAAGTTCAGACCGGATTCACCGCCTTCTCACGACCATCGTCCTCAGCCGCTGGTTCCATGCCCTGCCGTCCGGTCGGGACGCGAACCGGCACCGCCAATCCGTTAGGATGCCGTCGATGTCCCGCCCGATCCGCCGCACCTACTGTCTGCTGCTGACGATGCTCCTGCTGCCCGCGGGAGTGGCCGCGCCGCAGGCCGCAGGCCAGGCCGGGGCACCATCGGCCGCGCCGGGGCTCAACCGCGCGCAGGCGCCGCGTCCGGAGCGCCCGGCCGCGTCCCGCCCGGCCGGGGAAACCCCGGCGGCGCGCCAGTTGTCGATCTCCGAGGCGGTGCGCTGGGTGCAGCGCTCCACCGGCGGCCAGATCCTCGGCGCCGAGCAGGTGCCGTTCGAAGGCCGCAGCATCACCCGGGTCAAGTACATGGACCACCGCGGCCGGGTGCGGTACATGGACAATCCGGGTCCGGGCGGCGAACGCCGCGCCCGCGGGGGCCCGCGACGCGACGATAACGACGATCCATAGACGATGGGATGCGCCCCCGGGCGCCACCCGTTACCGCAACTCAGGGAGAGTGCATGCGTATCCTTCTGGTCGAAGACGAGGCGCCGCTGCGGGAGACGCTGGCGGCGCGGCTCAAGCGCGAGGGTTTCGCGGTCGACGCCGCGCAGGACGGTGAGGAAGGCCTGTACATGGGCCGCGAGGTGCCGTTCGACGTGGCCATCATCGACCTGGGCCTGCCCAAGATGTCGGGCATGGAGCTGATCAAGGCGCTGCGCGACGAGGGCAAGACCTTCCCGGTGCTGATCCTCACCGCCCGCTCCAGCTGGCAGGACAAGGTCGAGGGCCTGAAGCAGGGCGCCGACGACTATCTGGTCAAGCCGTTCCACGTCGAGGAGCTGCTGGCCCGCCTCAACGCCCTGGTGCGGCGCGCCGCCGGCTGGTCCAAGCCGGTGCTGGAGTGTGGCCCGGTGGCGCTGGACCTGGCCGCGCAGACGGTCAGTGTCAACGGCCAGAACGTGGACCTGACCAGCTACGAGTACAAGGTGCTCGAGTACCTGATGATGCACGCCGGCGAGCTGGTCTCGAAGGCCGACCTGACCGAGCACATCTACCAGCAGGACTTCGACCGCGACTCCAACGTGCTGGAGGTCTTCATCGGCCGCCTGCGCAAGAAGCTGGACCCGGATGGCGAGCTGAAGCCGATCGAGACCGTGCGCGGCCGCGGCTACCGCTTCGCCATCCCGCGCAACGAAGGCTGATCCGGGAGCCTGTGCTCGGGTGAACGGCAAGACCGGGTTCCGGCCCTGGCGGCCGCGCTCGCTGAAGGCGCGGCAGCTGACCGCCGCCAGCCTGGGCCTGCTGGCGTTCCTGATGCTGGCCGGCTATGCGCTGGACCGGGCCTTCGCCGAGACCGCGGAGAACAACCTGCGCCAGCGGCTGAAGAGCTACGCCATGGCGTACGCGGACAACATCGACTTCGGCCGCGACGGTTCGCTGTACACCCCCGAGCTGGGCCCGGACCCGCGCTTCCACCGCCCCGGCAGCGGCCTTTACGCCGAGGTCGTGCTGCCCAACGGGCACTGGGCCTCGCTCTCGGCCGAAGGCCCGCTGCTGCCGGAAGTGCCCGGCATGCTGGAGCCGCGCGAGGAGCGCTTCGAGGGCCCGCTGCCGATGACCCAGATCGACGGCAGCCAGGGCGAGGTCTACCGCTACGGCATCGGCCTGGTCTGGGGCGAGCGCGGCCCCGACGCCGAGTTCCCGTACACCATCTACGTGATGGAGGACACGCAGACCCTGGATGCCCAGGTGCGCGTGTTCCGCGGCGCGCTTTGGATCTACCTGGGCGGCGCCGGCGTGATCCTGCTGCTGCTGCAGGCGGTGATCCTGCAGTGGAGCCTGCGCCCGCTCAAGCGCGTGATCGCCGAGCTGATCCGGGTGCAGCGCGGCCAGCTGCAGCGCATGAGCGACCTGCACCCGCGCGAGCTGGCGCCGCTGACCGACAGCATCAACGCCCTGATCGAGAGCGAGCGGCAGAACCTGGAGCGGCAGCGCAACACCCTGGCCGACCTGGCGCACAGCCTGAAGACGCCGCTGGCGGTGCTGCGCACCCAGCTCGACGCCGGGGTGGGCGAGGCCACCCTGCGCGAAGAGCTGGACGCGCAGCTGCGGCGCATGAACGACCTGGTCTCCTACCAGCTGGCCCGCGCCGCCTCCGGCGGCCACAAGCTGTTCTCCGCGCCGGTGCCGGTGGAGCCCACCGCCGAGGAGGTCGTGCGCGGCCTGGAGAAGGTGTACGCGGCCAAGGGCGTGCTGTGCGAGTTCGAGCTGGAGCCGGGCGTGCAGTTCTACGGCGAGCCCGGCGACCTGCAGGAGCTGCTCGGCAACCTGCTGGAGAACGCCTTCAAGTGGGCGCGGCGGCGGGTGCTGCTGACCGCCCGCCAGGTGCCGGCCACCGCCAACCGCCGCGCCGGCCTGCTGTTGATGGTCGAGGACGACGGCCCGGGCATCGCCCCGGAGGACGTGGGCAAGGTGCTGCAGCGCGGCGTGCGCGGCGACGAGCGCGTGCAGGGCCACGGCATCGGGCTGTCCATCGTCCAGGACCTGGTGCGCGATTACCGCGGCGAGCTGGACGTGGACCGCTCCGAGGAGCTGGGCGGCGCCCGCTTCCGCGTGGTCCTGCCGCAGGGCTTCTGAGCCGGGCTACAGGCGGATCTGGCCGTAGAAGCGGCACAGATGCGCGGCCACCTCCGGCATGGCCTCGGCCAGCACGTCCGGGGCGGAGAAGTGGTACTCGCTGACCACCGCGAAGAACTCCTCGGGCGCCTCGGCGGCGTACGGGTCGATGGCGGTGTCCGCGCCGGCGTCCACCTGCGCGCAGAACGCGTCATAGGCGCACTGGAAGTCGCGCGCCCACTGCCGCTGCCAGGCCACCGGCAGCAGCGGGGTGCCGTCCAGTACACCGTCCAGCACGTCCAGCTTGTGCGCCATCTCGTGCACGGCCACGCAGTAGCCGGTGTCCGGCTCGGCCAGGTCGGCCTGCACGTCGGCCCAGGACAGGACCAGGGGCCCCTGTTCCCAGGCCTCGCCGGCCAGCTCGTCGTCCCACTCGTGCAGCACGCCGGCCGCGTCCACGTGACTGCGGCGCACCCGGAACGCCTCCGGGTAGACCAGCAGCTGCGACCAGCCGCGCAGACCGGCCGGGCCGTACTCCAGCAGCGGCAGGCAGCACAGCGCGGCCAGTTGCACGCGCTGCACCTCGTTCAGCTCCAGGCCGTCCAGCGGGGTGATGGTCTTCTCGCGCAGGAAGCGGGTGGCCAGCCCGTGCAGGCGCGCCCGGCGCGCCTGGTCCAGCGCCGCGGCCCACGGCACCGCGGCGCAGGCCGCCTCCCAGATCCGCGTGTCGATCGCCTCCGCGCGCGGGCGCAGTCGGCGCAGCAGCCGCCCGATCACCCCGCGGTCAACGGAACATGCCCGGCAGGAAACTGTGCCACTTGTTGGAGGCGCGGCCGCGCGGCATGGCCTCGTCGCCGCCGCCACCGCTGCCGGGAGTGGCGCGCCCGGTGCTGCTCGCGGCCGGCGGCACCGGCGGGCGCGTCTGCGGTGCGTTGCCGCCTTCGCCCATCGGGCGTGCGTAGACGCACGCGCCACGCTTGGCCGCCCCGTCCTCTTCGGACTGCGGGGCGGACCAGCACAGGGTCGGCAGGGCCAGCAGCAGCAGGGGGAACAGTCGGCGCATGGGTCGGGTCCGTCGGCCGGGCGAGTTCCCGAATATACCGCAGCCCGGGCTGGGCCGCCGGGACCGGGCCGGGCGATAATCGCCCGTTCATGATTGCGCCCGAGGTGAAGGGGAGGGACATGGACGACCGCCAACTGCTGCGCCGGCTGGCCGAGGGCGTGTCAGGCGATGTCCTGGCCCGCGAGGCCGGCGTCACCCGGGCCGCGATCTGGAAGCGCATCCAGGCCCTGCGCGCGGCCGGCGTGGAAGTCCATGCCCGGGCCGGGCTGGGCTATGCCCTGGCCGCCCCCGTGGACCTGCTGGACGAGGCGGCCCTGCGCGCGGCCCTGCCGCCGGGGCTGGCCGCGGCCACCGCGCTGGAGGTGGCCTGGACCGTGGATTCGACCAACAGCGAGCTGCTGCGCCGCGGCCCGGCGCCGGGCACGGTGGTGCTGCTGGCCGAGCGCCAGACCGCCGGGCGCGGCCGTCTGGGCCGGGCCTGGGCCTCGCCGCTGGGGGCGCAGGTGTGCCTGTCGGTGCGGCGCGGCTTCGAGGGCGGGCTGGCGCGGCTGGCCGGGCTGAGCCTGGTGGCCGGCATCGCCGCGGCCGAGGCCCTGCGCGCGCTGGGCTACGCGGACGTGGGCCTGAAGTGGCCCAACGACCTGGTGGTGGACGGGCACAAGCTGGGCGGCCTGCTGGTGGAGGGCGGCGGCGAGTACGCCGGCCCGGTGCACGCGGTCGTCGGCCTGGGCCTCAACGTGCGCCTGCCGGAGGCCGTGGCCGCAGGCATCGACCAGCCCTGGACCGACCTGGCCCGCCTGCCGGGCACGCCGCCTTCCCGCACCGCCATCGCCGCGGCCCTGCTGGGCCACCTGCTGCCGGCGCTGGAGGCGTTCGACCGCGCCGGCCTGGCCCCGTTCCTGCCGCGTTACGCCGCCCTGGACGCGCTGGCCGGCCGCCCGGTGCGGGTGCTGGGCGGGCAGGGCAGCGTGGTGGAGGGGCAGGCGCTGGGCGTGGCCGCCGATGGTGGCCTGCGCGTGCTCACCGGCGCGGGCGAGCGGGTGTTCCATGCGGGCGAAGTGAGCGTGAGGCCGCGATGAGCGACTGGCTGTTCGACCTGGGCAACTCGCGCTTCAAGGCCGCGCCGTGGCAGGCCGACGGCGGCATCGGCACGATCCTGGCCTGGCCGCACGGCGCCGAGGCGCTGGTGGCCGGTGACGACAGCCAGGGGCCGCTGCCGCGCGGGCGCCGCGCCTGGGTGGCCAGCGTGGCCGCGCCGGCGCTGACCGAGCAGCTGCTGGCGCGCCTGCGCGAGCGCTTCGACGAGGTGCACGTGGCCCATACCCGGGCCGAGTGCGCCGGCGTGCGCGTGGCCTACGCGCGGCCGGAGCGGCTGGGCGTGGACCGCTTCCTGGCGCTGCTGGGCGCGCGCGCGCTGGGCGGCGACGCGCTGGTGGCCGGCGTGGGCACCGCGCTGACCGTGGACCTGCTGGACGCCGGGGGCGTGCACCACGGCGGCCGCATCGCCGCCTCGCCCACCCTGATGCGGCAGGCGCTGCACGCGCGGGCGGCACAGCTGCCGGCCGCCGGCGGCCGCTACGCCGAGTTCGCCGACGACACCGACGACGCCCTGGCCTCCGGCTGCATGGGCGCGGCGGTGGCGCTGATCGAGCGCTCGCTGCGCGAGGCGGCGCAGCGCCTGGGCCGGGAGCCGGTCCTGCTGCTGCACGGAGGCGGGGCGCCGGAGCTGTTGCCGTGGCTGCCGCAGGCGCGGCTGCGGCCGGCGCTGGTGCTGGAAGGCCTGGCGCTGTGGGCGCAGGTCGCCGGCGCTGACTAGAATCGGCCTCCCATGCTCACGCGCGCCCTGATCGTCGTCCTGGCCGTCCTCAACCTCGGCGTGGCCGCGTGGTGGATCGCGCGTCCCGCGCCGCCGCCGCCGCGCGTGCCGGTGTCCACCGCCGGCGGCGCGCCGCTGCAGCTGCTGGCGCCGGCGGCCGCGTCCGCGGACGTGCCGCAGGCGGGTGGGGAGGCGGAGCCGGATGGCGCCGGTGGGGGCGACGACGCGCCCGCCACGCCGGCCGCGCAGGCGCGTCCGGCCGAACCGCCCGCGCCGCAGTGCCTGCGCGCCGGCCCGCTGACCGAACAGGAGCTGGCGCGCCTGCCGCGCGCCGGCCTGGAGCAGCTGGCGCAGGTCCGCCAGGTGGAGGAGCCTGGTCCGGTCGCACAGTACCGCGTGCTGATCCCGCCGGCGCCCGACCGCGCCGTCGCCCAGGCCATGGCCGCGCGCATCCGCCAGGCCGGCTTCGACGACCTGATGGTGCTGTCCAAGGGCGAGGACGCCAATGCCATCGCCCTGGGCTCCTACCGCCAGCGCGATTCCGCCGAGCGCCGCGTGCAGTCGCTGCGGGCGGCGGGCTTCCCGGCCGAGCTGCGGCCGGTGCCGCGCGCGCCCTCGCGCTGGTGGCTGGAGCTGCGCACCACGCAGCCGGACGCGCTGCGCGCGCTCCTGCCCGGGCTGGCGCTGGCGCCCTGCACGGGCCGCCGCGCGGCACGCTGAAGCGCTGCGCTAGAATCGGACCTGCGCCGCTTTAGCTCAGCCGGTAGAGCAACCGCCTTGTAAGCGGTAGGTCGTCCGTTCGAACCGGACAAGCGGCACCACTTCCCGCCTAGTAGTGCATCTCGCACGCCGGCAGCAGGCGCATGCGCCCGGCGATGGGCGTGGCGGCGGCCGCGTCGTCGGCGTAGCCGGCGGCCCAGGCCCGCGCGTACCACACCCCGTGCGCCGGCAGGTCGTAGGCGCGCCAGTGTGCGCCGTCGTGGAAACCGTGGAAGGTCTCCGTGGCCCCGCTGGCGTTGGTGGCCAACACGGTCAGCGGCAGGTTGAAGGGCGGCACCGCGGCTCCGGGACCGTGGAGGGTGGCTGCGAGGGGCGGGGGCAGGAGGCTCATGGCTGTCTGGATAGCAGGTCGGACGTGAGCACGGCGTCGCGTGGCGGGCTGCTGTTGCGGCGCGCCAATCGCCGCAAGGCCCGGCTGGCTAGACTGGCGCGCTGGTTCACGATGGATCCTGCGCAATGAGCCGACGATTTCCTCCCGTTTCCCTGATCGGCGTGCCGACCGACGTCGGTGCCGGCCACCGCGGTGCCTCGCTCGGCCCGGAGGCGCTGCGCATCGCCGGCATCGGGCAGGCCCTGGCCGCGCGCGGCGTGGACGTGCGCGACTGCGGCAACCTGTCCGGTCCGCCCAATCCCTGGCAGCCGCCCGTGCACGGCTACCGCCACCTGGAGCAGGTGGTGGAGTGGAACCGCGCGCTGATGGAGGCCAGCCTGCGCGAACTGCGCGACGGCCGCATGCCGGTGATGCTGGGCGGCGACCACTGCCTGGCCATCGGCTCGATCACCGCGGTGGCGCGGCACTGCCGCGACACCGGCAAGAAGCTGCGCGTGCTGTGGCTGGACGCGCACGCCGACTTCAACACCAACGAGGTCACTCCCTCGGGCAACATCCACGGCATGCCGGTGGCCTGCCTGTGCGGGCTGGGCCCGGATGCGCTCACCCGCCTGGGCGGCGACGCGCCGGTGCTGCGCCCGGAGCAGGTGCGGCAGATCGGCATCCGCTCGGTGGACCCGGAGGAGAAGCGCCTGGTCAAGCAGTACGGCCTGGACATCTACGACATGCGCTACATCGACGAGGTCGGGATGAAGGCGGTGATGCAGCAGGCGCTGGAGGGCGTGGACGCGGACACCCACCTGCACGTCAGCTTCGACGTGGACTTCATCGACCCGGAGATCGCCCCCGGCGTGGGCACCTGCGTGCCGGGCGGACCCAACTACCGGGAGGCGCAGCTGGTGATGGAGATGATCGCCGACACCGGGCGCATGGGCTCGCTGGACATCGTCGAGCTCAACCCGGTGCTGGACACGCGCAACCAGACCGGGCGCCTGGCGGTGGACCTGGTGGAGAGCCTGTTCGGCAAGTCCACGCTGATGCGCGACTGAACCCCGCGCCGGCGCGCTTCACGCCGGTTGCACGCGGGAACGGGCCAGATTGGCCGCACGCCGCACGGAGCGTGCGGCCGCCCGTCACAGGAGCCCAACATGAAGCGCATCATCGCACTCGCCCTGCTGAGCCTGTTCTCCGTCGGCACGCTGACCGCGTGCAACACCATGTCCGGCGCAGGCCAGGACATCCAGAAGGCAGGCGAGAAGATCGAGGACAAGGCCGAGGACTGCAAGGACGGCAAGTGCTGACCTTCGCCGCCCTTCGCGGCGACACGACGGGGCCGGGCAACCGGCCCCGTTTTTTGTTGGCATGCCCGCGGGCATGCCCTTCGCGCCGCGTGCATCCACCGGTAACCGCGCATTGACGCGCGCTGGACCGTGGCCCAACGACGGGTCCGCGACACTGGATGCCGGCCACCGATACCGGGGCGCCGACCACCATCCACCAAGGAGGCACGTATGAACCGCGACATCATCGCCGGCAACTGGAAGCAGCTGAAGGGCCAGATGAAGGCCAAGTGGGGCGACCTCACCGACGACGTGTTCGACGTGGCCGAGGGCAACGCCGAATACCTGGCCGGCAAGCTGCAGGAGCGCTACGGCTGGGAGAAGGACCGGGCCCAGCGCGAGGTCCGCGACTTTGAGCGCGGCCTGGACGACACCTGGCGCCACTGACGCGCCAGCGATCCAACCCGGCCCGGCCGCGTCCCGCGGCCGGGCCCCGGCGGGACGGGGCGGGCGTGGCGCCCGGAGGGCGTAGAATGGCCGGGTCGTTCGACCCCTGCGCACCATGACCGTCCGCGTCCTTACCGGTATCACCACCACCGGCACACCCCACCTGGGCAACTATGCCGGCGCCATCCGTCCGGCCATCGCCGCCAGCCGCGCCAAGGGCGTGGAGAGCTTCTTCTTCCTGGCCGACTACCACGCGCTGATCAAGGCCGACGACCCCGACCGGGTCGCCCGCTCGCGCCTGGAGATCGCCGCCACCTGGCTGGCCTGCGGCCTGGACCCGGCCAGGGTGACCTTCTACCGCCAGTCGGACATCCCCGAGATCCCGCAGCTGTGCTGGCTGCTGACCTGCGTGGCGGCCAAGGGCCTGCTCAACCGCGCCCACGCCTACAAGGCCGCGGTGGACAAGAACACCGCCGCCGGCGAGGACCCGGACGCGGGCGTGACCGCCGGCCTGTACATGTACCCGGTGCTGATGGCCGCCGACATCCTGGCCTTCGGCGCGCACAGGGTGCCGGTCGGCCGCGACCAGATCCAGCACATCGAGATGGCGCGCGACATCGGCCAGCGCTTCAACCACCTCTACGGCGAGTCCTGGCGCCGCGTCACCGGCGCCACGGGCGAGCCGCTGGTGCTGCCGGAGGCGCAGATCGACGAGAACGTGGCCACGCTGCCCGGCCTGGACGGGCGCAAGATGTCCAAGAGCTACGACAACACCATCCCGCTGTTCGCGCCGCCGGCCGAGCTCAAGCGCCTGGTGATGTCCATCGTCACCGACTCGCGTGCCCCGGGCGAGCCCAAGGACACCGAGGGTTCGGCGGTGTTCCAGCTGTACCAGGCCTTCGCCACCGCCGAGCAGACCGAGGAGATGCGCCACGCCTTCGCCGAAGGCATCGGCTGGGGCGACGCCAAGCAGCGCCTGCTGGCCCGCATCGAGGAGCAGGTGGCGCCGCTGCGCGAGCAGTATGCGCAGCTGATCGCCCGGCCGGCGCAGCTGGAGGAGATCCTGCAGGAGGGCGCGCGCAAGGCCCGCGACATCACCGTGCCGCTGCTGGACGGCCTGCAGCGTGCGGTGGGCCTGGGCACCTTCGCCGCCCCGCGCGCCGCCGCCGCGCCGAAGGCGCGTGCCGCCGCGGCGAAGCTGCCGCAGTTCAAGCAGTACCGCGAGGCCGACGGCCGCTTCTACTTCAAGCTGGTGGACGGCAACGGCACGGTGCTGCTGCAGGGCGACGGCCACGACTCCCCGCGCGAGGCCGGGCAGCTGATCGCGCGCCTGCGCCGCGAGGGCCCGACCGCGCTGCACGAGCTGGAGCAGCGCGCCGTCGGCCTGATGGGCGAGCGCGTGGGCACCCTGGGCGAGGACGTGGCCGGGGTGGAGGCGGTGGTGGACGCGCTGCGCCAGCTGGCGGAGGATGCCGCCTGATGGGCTACCAGTACCTCACCCTGCTGCTGTTCCTGCCCTGGTTCGCCCTGCTGGGCGCGCTGTACTGGTGCTATCCCCGCCGCCCGCGCCCGGCGGCGCGGCGCGCGTTCGACGCGGCGGTGCTGGTGCTGGCCCTGGCCCTGAGCATCGCCGGCATGCGCCTAGGCTATGCCGACGGCGCGGCCGACCCGGGCGCCGGCCCGATCTGGCGCCAGGTGCTGGCGGTGCTGTACGCCTACGGCGCGTTCCTGGCGGTGCTGGCGGTGGCCGTGCCGCTGCGCATGCGCCTGCTGGCCGGCCGCTGGCGCGACGCCGGCTGAACCCGGGCCCGCCGGGAGCGGGACGCTACGACCAAAGCCGGGTCGTCCGCGCACGGGCGCCGGCCTAGCATGCACGCATCCCCACGCACGGAATGCGTCCCATGCCCGAACACGGCATCCATACCATCGACACCGGCTACGTCAGGCCCGGCTTCGACGCGGCCTACCTGGTCGTCGGCGACGGCGGCCGCGCCGCCTTCGTCGACTGCGGCACCTGCCACAGCGTGCCGGCCATGCTGCAGGCCCTGGACGCGGCGGGCCTGGCCCCGGAGCAGGTGGACTGGCTGGTGGTCACCCATGTCCACCTGGACCATGCCGGCGGCGCCGGCGCGCTGCTGGAGCGCCTGCCCGGCGCGCGCCTGGTGGCGCATCCGCGCGCGGCCCCGCACCTGGTGGATCCGGCGCGCCTGGTGGCCAGCGCGGTGGCGGTGTACGGGCAGGAGGCGTTCGACCGCCACTACGGCCAGGTGCAGCCGGTGCCGGCCGAGCGCGTGGTGGTGGCGCACGACGGCCACGTCGTCGAGCTGGCCGGCCGCCCGTTGCGCTGCATCGACACGCCCGGCCATGCCCGCCACCACCTGTGCGTGTGGGACGCGCGCAGCCGCGCCTGGTTCACCGGCGACACCTTCGGCCTGTCCTACCGCGAGCTGGACAGCGAGCAGGGTGCCTTCATCCTGCCCACCTCCTCGCCGGTGCAGTTCGAGCCCGAGCCGCTGCAGGCCTCGATCGCGCGGATGCTGGAGGCCGCTCCCGAGGCGATGTACCTGACCCATTACGGGCGGGTCACCGGCGTGCGCCGCCTGGCCGCGGAGCTGCACGAGCAGATCGATGCGATGGTGTCGCTGGCGCAGGCCTGCGACGGCCGTCCGGACCGCCACGAGGCGCTGGTGGCGGCGCTGTCGGACTACTACCTGGAGCGCGCGCGCGCCCACGGCTGCGCGCTGGAGGAGGCGGCCGTGCTGGAGCTGCTGGGCATGGACATCGAACTCAACGCCCAGGGCCTGGAGGTGTGGCTGGACCGCGCGCGCCGGCACGCCCGGCACGGGTAGGGCGGCGGCGCGTCAGTCCCGGCGTGCGGCATCCTCGCCCGGTTCCGGCTGCGCGCGCACCACGCAGAAGCGCTGGCCGGTGGGGGCTTCCATCACCCACCAGCGCTTGACGAAGGCCACGCGGCGGGCGCCCAGCTTTTCCAGGCGTTCGGCCTCGGCGTCGATGTCGTCGGCCTCGATGTCCAGGTGCACGCGCGAGGGATGGTCCACCTTCTGCACGGCCACGTACAGGCCGCCGCGGATGTCGCCCAGCGCCTGGTACTGCGCGGTCGCGTCGCCGGCGTCGCGGTCGGTGACCGGCAGGCCCAGCGCCTGGCTCCAGAAGTCGGCGGCGGCGTCCAGGTCTTCGGTGTTGCAGTCGATGATGAATCCGGCCAGACGGCTGCGGTGTGCCATGGGAACCTCCGGTGCGGGGGGGGGGGGGGGGGGGGGGGGGCGCCGGGCGCCGCGTGGCGGCGCCCGCATGCCGCGGCCGGAAGGCGGCGTGGTGCCGCCTCCCCGGCCGGGCGGGTTACTGCGGCAGGGCCATGTCGTCCAGCAGCGCGCGCAGGAAGCGCGCCGCCTCGCCGCCGGTGCAGGCGCGGTGGTCGAAGGTCAGCGAGATCGGCAGGCGGCGGTGCACCTCGATGCCGCCCATCACCGCCACCACGTCGTGCGACAGGCGGCCGGCGCCGACGATGGCCACGCATGGCGGCACCACCACCGGGGTGGCGTAGCGGCCGGCGAACATGCCGAAGTTGGACAGTGAGATGGTGTAGCCGGTCAGCTCGCCGGGCGGGATGCTGCGGTCCTCCACCTGCTGGCGCAGGCGGTCGATGCCGGCGCGCACGCCCTGCGCGTCGAGCATGTCGGCATTGCGCAGCGCCGGCACGAACAGCCCGTCGGGCGTGTCCACGGCGATGCCGATGTCCACGTGCGGGTGCAGGGTGCGGGTCAGGTTCTCGCCGTCGAACCAGGCGTTGAGCGCCGGCTCGGCGCGGCAGGCGGCCACGATCGCGCGCACCAGGCGCGCGGTGATGTCCTGCCTGCCGATCCAGGCGTGCAGGTCCGCATCGTCCACCAGAGTGGTCGGCACCACCTTGCTGTGCGCGTCGGCCATCACCCGCGCCATGTTGCGGCGCACGCCCTTGAGCTGCTCGGGCTGGCCGGCGGCGGACACGCCCGGCGGCCGGGTGCGCATCGGCCGGCCGGAGGCCGAGAGCAGGGTGCGTTGCGGCGCCTGCGCTGCGGCCGGGGCCGCGGCGGGGGTGGCGTGCGTGGCCGGAGCGGCGGCGCGCGGCGCGGCCGGGGCGGTGCCGGCGGCGGCGGCCTGCTTCACGTCGGCCATGGTCACGGTGCCGTCGGGGCCGGTCGGGGTGACACGCGCCAGGTCCACGCCCAGCTTGCGCGCCAGCGCGCGCACCGCAGGCATGGCCTTGACCCCGCCCACCGCCACCGCACGCTCGCTGTGCACGGCGTCGGACACCTGCATGGCGCCGACCACGGTGCCGGCGTCGCCGGCGGGCGCGGCCGGGGCCGCGGCGGCCGGCGCGGGCTGGGCCGCCGGCGACGGCGCGGCGGCGGCCGGGGCGTGGTGGTGGTGCCCGGTGTCCTGACCCTCGGCGCGCTGCGGCAGGTTGGGATCCGGCTCGAACACGGCCAGTACGGCGCCGGTGGCGATCACGTCGCCGGGGCCGCCGGCCAGCTTGATCACCTTGCCGGAGACCGGCGAGGGCACTTCGACCACGGCCTTGGCGGTCTCCATCGAGACCAGCGGCTCGTCCAGGCGCACGGTGTCGCCCTCGCGCACGTGCCACTCGACGATGGTGGCATCCGGCAGGCCTTCGCCCAGGTCGGGCAGGTGGAAGGTCTTGGTGTCGGTCATTGCAGTCTCTTCAGGTCGTGTGGGCCTTCCCCGTGCGGCGGGGAGGCATGGCGCGGCCCGGGCATCATGCCCGGGCCGGCGCCCCGTGGTGCGCCTTCAGCCGTGCGCCATCGCGCGGTGGGCCGCCTCGACGATGCGCGCCACGCTGGGCAGGTACTTCATCTCCAGGCGGAACAGCGGGATGTGCGTGTCGTAGCCGGTCACGCGCTCCACCGGCGCCACCAGGTCGTACATCGAGTGCTCGGCCAGGCGGGCGGCGATCTCGGCGCCGAAGCCGGCGGTGCGCGGGGCCTCCTGCACGATCACGCAGCGGCCGGTGCGGCTGACCGACTCGGCGATGGTGTCGAAATCCAGCGGACGCAGGGTGGCCACGTCGATGACTTCGGCGCTGATGCCCTCCTGCGCCAGCACCTCGGCCGCCTCCAGCGCCTCCTTCACCTGTGCGCCCCAGGCCACCAGGGTCACGTCGGTGCCGTCGCGCAGGACGAAGCACACGTCCAGCGGCAGCGCCTCGCCGTCGTCCGGCACCAGTTCCTTGTACTGCCGGTAGATGCGCTTGGGCTCGAAGTAGATCACCGGGTCCGGATCGCGGATCGCGGCCAGCAGCAGGCCGTAGGCGCGTGCCGGCGAGGACGGCATCACCACGCGCAGGCCGGGCACGTTGGTGAACATGGCCTCGTTGGCCTCGCTGTGGTGCTCCGGCGCGCGGATGCCGCCGCCCCACGGCACGCGCAGCACCAGCGGGCAGTGCAGGCGGCCGCGGGTGCGCGTGCGCAGGCGCGCGGCGTGGCAGACCAGGTGGTCCAGCATCGGGTAGACGAAGCCGTCGAACTGGGCCTCGGCCACCGGCTTCATGCCCTGCGCGGCCAGGCCCACGGCCAGGCCGGCGATGGTGGTCTCGTCCAGCGGGGTGTCCAGCACGCGCTGCGCGCCGAAGCGCTGCTGCAGGCCGGCGGTGGCGCGGAACACGCCGCCGTTGACGCCCACGTCCTCGCCGAGGACGAGCACGGATTCGTCGTGGCTCAGTTCCCAGGCCAGCGCCTGGGTGATGGCCTCGATCAGGGTGATCGGGGTCTGGGTCATGGCTTCTCCTCCGCCGGCGGCGCGGGCCGCGGCGTCGCTCGCCGCCGGGGCGGCCGGGACATGGCTGCGGATCTCATCCATGGCGGCGCTCCTCCAGGGCGATGGCGGCCTGCCGCTGCGCCAGCAGTTCCGGCGGCGGGTCGGCGTACAGGTAGTCGAACATGGCTTCCACCGGCTGCACCGGCGTGGACAGGTAGGCGTCCACCTCGGCGGCGATCCGCTGCTCGCACTCCTCCTTCCAGGCGTCCTCCTCGGCCTGGCTCCAGGCACCGTTGGCGGTGAGCCAGTTGCGCAGGCGCGCGATCGGCTCGCGCTGCCAGGCGGCCTTGACCTCGGCCTCGTCGCGGTAGCGTCGGGCGTCGTCGGCGGTGGTGTGGTCGGACAGGCGGTAGGTGACGAACTCCACCACGCTGCCGCCGTCGCCGTTGCGGGCGCGTTCCATGGCGATGCGCATGGCCTCCATCACCGCGACCAGGTCGTTGCCGTCCACCTGCAGGCAGTGCAGACCGCCGGCGATGCCCTTCTGCGCCAGGGTCTGCGCGCCGGTCTGCGCCGAGCGCGGCACGGAGATGGCCCAGCCGTTGTTGACCACGCCCAGCACCAGCGGCAGGCGGTAGGCGCCGGCGGAGTTCAGCGCGGCGTAGAAGTCGGTCTTGGACGTGCCGCCGTCGCCGCAGGTGGCCACCGCCACGTTGGGCTGCCCGCGCAGCTTGAACGCCAGCGCGGCGCCGGCCGCGTGCAGGCACTGGGTGGAGATGGGCACGCAGAACGGGAAGTCGTGGCGCGCCGGGCCTTCCTGGAAGTCGTTGCCGCGCTCGTCGCCGCCCCAGTACAGCAGCACCTCGCGGGCGCGCACGCCGCGCATGAACAGCGTGCCGTACTCGCGGTAGCTGGGGGCGTAGACGTCGTCCGGCCGCATCGAGGCGCCGATGCCGACGTGGGTGGCCTCGTGGCCCAGGCAGGAGGCGTAGGTGCCCAGCTTGCCGGTGCGCTGCAGCGCCACCGCCTTCGCGTCGAAGGTGCGCACGTACAGCATCTGCTTGAACAGCGGCACCAGCTTGGCCGGGTCACGGAAGTTTTCCGGAAGCTCGCGGACGGGCCTGCCGTCCGCATCCAGGTACTGGAGATAGGGAATCGAGAACTCTGCGGCTACGGTCATTGCATGCGCCTGCCGACGCGGAAAGTCGAAAGGATAAGCCGGTCATGTTAAGGACCTGCGCGGCGAAAGCCGCCATGCAGCGCAACAAGTCTTGCGTGGCAGTGACTTGCGCACGCATGGCGGCGCCCGCGCCGCGTGCTTGACAGCGCTGACACGTGCCGTTCCGCCGGCACGTGGAGTGCTGCGGTAAGCTGGCACGCTTCCATTCCGCCACGGAACCGCGATGAGCCTCGACAGGAACCAGCGACCGCTCGAACCCGGCATCCATACGGACCTGGATGGACGCATGACCTACGCCGGCTACCTGCAGCTGGACCGCCTGCTGTCGGCGCAGCGGCCGTTGTCCGATCCGCCGCACCACGACGAGATGCTGTTCATCATCCAGCACCAGGTCGCCGAGCTGTGGCTGAAGCTGCTGATGCACGAGCTGCAGGCCGCGCGCGCGTTCCTGCGCCAGGACCTGGTGGGGCAGTCGCGCAAGGTGATGGCGCGCGGCAAGCAGGTGCTGCGCCAGCTGATCGAGCAGTGGTCGGTGCTGGAGACGCTGACGCCCTCGGAATACATGGGCTTCCGCGACCTGCTCGGCCCGGCCTCGGGCTTCCAGTCGCTGCAGTACCGGGCGGTGGAGTTCCTGCTGGGCAACAAGAACGCGGAGATGGTCAAGGTCTTCGCCCACGATCCGGAAGGCCAGGCGGTGCTGCGCCGCGAGCTGGAGACGCCCAGCCTGTACGAGGAGTTCCTGCGCTATCTGGCGCGCTTCGGCCACGCCATCCCGGCGGAATACCTGGCCGGGCAGCGCGACTGGACCGCGCCGCACGTGTCCGACCCGGCCCTGCTGCCGGTGTTCGAGCGCATCTACGCCGACACCGGACGCTACTGGCGCGAGTACTCGCTGTGCGAGGACCTGGTGGACCTGGAGACCCAGTTCCAGGCCTGGCGCTTCCGCCACATGCGCACGGTGATGCGGATCATCGGCTTCAAGCGCGGCACCGGCGGTTCCTCCGGTGTGGGCTTCCTGAAGGAGGCGCTGGAGCTGAGCTTCTTCCCGGAGCTGTTCGAGGTGCGCACCCTGATCGGCGCGGCCTGAGCCGGGGCCCCCCGGGCCGCCGGCGGGCCGGCTTTGCCGTCCCTGGCGGCACGGCTCAGCGCACGTTCACATTGACGCACGCGGCCATGGTCTGGGATTCTCGCCCCCGCCGGGCGCCCCGCGCCCGCGCTTTCCCGCTTTTCTCGCAGAAGGATTCCCATGAGCGCCGACGCTGTCGAGCCCCGGAACGCGGCCCCGCCTGGGCCGTCCCTCCCCGAATTCGCCCAGACCCTGGGCCATCCGCGTCCACTGTGGATGCTGTTCATGACCGAGTTCTGGGAGCGCTTCGCCTTCTACGGCATGCGCTGGGCGCTGGCCCTGTACATCGTGGCCCAGTTCCACGGCGGCGACGCGTCCGGCGAGGCCCCGGCCAGCAAGCTGTACGGTGCCTACCTGGCGCTGGTGTACGCCGCGGCGCTGTTCGGCGGCTACGTGGCCGACCGGGTGATCGGCTACCAGCGCTCGATCCTGCTCGGCGCGGTGGTGATGGCGGTGGGCCTGTTCCTGATCGTCGTGCCCAACGAGCACGTGTTCAAGATCGGCCTGGCCACGGTGATCGCCGGCAACGGCCTGTTCAAGCCCAACATCTCCACCATGGTGGGCAAGCTGTACGCGCCGGGGGACGGGCGCCGCGACTCCGGCTTCACCCTGTTCTACATGGGCATCAACGCCGGCGCGCTGATCGCGCCGATCCTCACCGGCTGGCTGGCCGAGAACCTGTTCGGCGGCTCGCCGGACATGCCGGCCTACAAGGCGGTGTTCATCGCCTCCGGCATCGGCATGGTGATCAGCCTGGTGTGGTTCTGGTTCGGCCGTCGCCAGCTGCAGGGCATCGGCCGCCCGCCGGAGGAGGAGGCCGGCACCCGGGCCTCCGCGGGCAAGGTGCTGGGCGTGGCCATCGGCGTGCTGGCCTCGATCCCGCTGGTCTACTTCCTGCTGGCGATCGATGCCAGCGTGCTGCAGGGCATCCTCACCGCGCTGTTCGTGGCCCTGTGCGTGCTGATCCTCAGGGAAGGCTTCTCCAACGGCGCCGTGGCCCGGGACAAGGCCATCGCCATGCTGATCATCTTCGTGTTCAACGTGCTGTTCTGGTGCTTCTTCGAGCAGGCCGGCAGCTCGTTCAACTTCCTGGCCCAGAACATCGTCGAGCGCCGCTTCGGCGACTGGGTCTTCCCGGTGGGCTGGTTCCAGTCGGTCAACTCGCTGGCCATCATCACCCTGGCCCCGGTCATCGCCTGGATCTGGGTGAAGATGGGTCCGGCCAACCCGTCGATCCCGCGCAAGTTCGGCCTGGGCATCATCTTCAACGGCCTGGCCTTCCTGCTGCTGATGTTCGCGCTGACCCGGCTGGTGGATCCGCAGACCCTGAAGATCCCGTTCTGGACGCTGTTCATGGTCTACGTGATCCAGTCGGTGGGCGAGCTGTGCCTGTCGCCGATCGGCCTGTCCATGGTGACCAAGCTGGCGCCGGTGCGCCTGGTCGGCTTCGGCATGGGCGGCTGGTTCCTGTCCACCGCCATCGGCAACAACCTGTCGGGCATCTTCGCCAGCCACGTCAGCGGCGAGGCCGGCATGAGCGTGGCCTCCGCGCTGTCCGGCTACACCTTCGGCTTCTGGGTGCTGGTCGGCTCGGGTGCGTTCCTGTTCCTGGTCGCGCCGCTGATCCAGAAGCTGATGCACGGAGTGAAGTGATGGCGCCGGCGGGCCGCCGCGCGGGGATGACGGCCGCATGGCCGGCGGCCCTGGCGGCGTGCCTGCTGGCCGCCTGCCGCGGCGGCGAGGCGCCGGTCGCCGCCGCCCCGCCGCTGCCGGCGGAGGCCGGAGCGGAGGCGCAGGCGCCGCCGGCGGCCGATGCGCGGGTGCCGGTGACCTCCGGCGACACCGCCCCGGCGGCGGACATCGCCGCCCTGGCGGCCCTGCGCGCCGGCTTCGATCCGGCGCGCGATCCGGCGGCCGACCTGGCCACGGCCAGGCTGGAGGCCGCCCGTGGCGGCCGCCGCATCGTCCTGGAGTTCGGCCAGGCCGGCTGCCGGGCCTGCGAGGCGCTGTCGGCGCACATCGAAGGCGAGCTGGCGCTGCGGCGCCTGCGCGATGCCGGTCTGGTCTGGGTCAAGGTGGACCGCGGCGCGCCGGACAATGCCGGCTTCGTGGCCGGCTACCCGGGCGCGGACCGGGCGCCGGCCCCGTACCTGCTGGTGCTGGACGCCGACGGGCAGGTGCTGCACGCCCAGGACGGCCGCGCGCTGCTGCGCGACGGCCGGCCGGACGGCGACCGCGTCCGCGGGTTCCTGGAGCAGTGGGCGTCGCCGCCGGCCACGCCCTGATTCCCCGATCGCGGTCCGCCCGCGGACCGCGCCCCCGATGCCGGGCCTCAGCCCTCGCGCAGCGCCGCCAGGCCCGGCCCGGCGAGCTTGCGCAGCAGCCGGTCGAGCGCGGCGCGCTCCTCCTCGTCCAGCGCCGCCACCAGCTTGGCCTCGCAGCCCAGCGCCATCGGCACGATCTCGTCGTAGACCGAATAGCCGACCTCCGACAGCGCCAGCACCGAGCGGCGCCGGTCGTCGGCGTGGATGTCGCGGGTGATCAGCCCGCGCTCCAGCAGCCGGGCCACCGCGCGGCTGACGGCGACCTTGTCCATGGCCGTGCGCTCGGCCACCTCGTTGGCCGACAGCCCCGGATAGCGGCCGAGCACCGCCATGACCCGCCATTCGGTGATCGCCAGGCCGAAGCGCTGCTGGTACAGGTCGGCGATCGTCTGGCTGACGCGGTTGGACAGCACGCTCAGCCGGTAGGGCAGGAAATGCTCCAGGTCGAGCTGGGTGTGACCCTGTCGGGCTGAAGATCCGTCGGCCGGTTCCAGGCGGGTGGGTTGTGTGGCGGTGGTCATTGGGGTACCTTGCAAGTGGTTACATACGTAACTATGAACAGCGACCGTCCATCTCATCCCGGATGGGATGCCCAGAGGAAGCCATCATGAGCGCGCAACCGCAAGTCCTTTCCCCCGCCGCGCCGGATCCCGGCATGACCGTGAGCCGCTTCGAGAACCCGATGGGCATCGACGGCTTCGAGTTCGTCGAGTTCACCGCGCCCCCGGACGGGATCGCGCAGCTGCATGACTACATGCGCAAGCTCGGCTTCACCGCCGTGGCCCGGCACCGCCGCCGGCCGATCACCGTCTACCGCCAGGGTGACTGCACCTTCCTGGTCAACGAGGATCCGGATTCCTTCGCCGCCGATTTCGCCGCCAAGCACGGCCCGAGCGCGTGCGGCTTCGCCATCCGCTTCAGCAAGCCCGCCGAGTGGGTGCGCACCCAGGTCCTGGCCAAGGGCGCCGAGGCGTTCCCGCAGCACGAGGAGCTGACCAAGGCGGTGGCCGCGCCGGTGATCAAGGGCATCGGCGGCTGCATGCTCTACCTGGTGGACCGCTACGACGCCGAGGGCAACATCTTCGACCCGGACTACGAATGGCTGCCGGGCGCGGAGAAGAAGCCGGCCGGCTTCGGCCTGACCTTCGTGGACCACCTGACCCACAACCTCTACCAGGGCAACATGGAGAAGTGGGCGGAGTACTACGAGCGGCTGTTCAACTTCCGCGAGATCCGCTACTTCGACATCAAGGGTGCCAAGACCGGCCTGCTGTCCAAGGCGATGACCGCGCCGGACGGCATGGTGCGCATCCCGCTCAATGAGTCGGCCGACCCGAAGAGTCAGATCAACGAGTTCCTCGAGGCGTACCGGGGCGAGGGCATCCAGCACATCGCCTGCTTCACCGGCAACATCTACGAGACGGTGGAGCGCATGCGCGAGGCCGGCATCGAGTTCCTCGACACGCCGGACACCTACTACGAGGTGATCGACCAGCGCATCCCGGAGCACGGCGAGGACGTGGAGCGGCTGCGCCGCAACCGCATCCTCATCGACGCCGACCCGGAGACCGGCAAGCGCAAGCTGCTGCAGATCTTCACCCAGAACGCCATCGGCCCGATCTTCTTCGAGATCATCCAGCGCAAGGGCAACGAGGGCTTCGGCGAGGGCAACTTCCGCGCGCTGTTCGAGAGCATCGAGCGCGACCAGATGCGCCGCGGCGTGCTCTGACGGCGGCCGCGGGAGCCCCTCTCCCACGGGAGAGGGGCGGGGAGGGCAGGGGCCAGGGCCCCGCCCGGACCCCGATGCCTTCGGCCTCCCGCCGCGATGCCAGCCCCGGCTGCGTGTCGCCGGCCGGGCCGGCTCCGGCGGCACCCGCGGGCCCGGCCCGGGGACCGGAGCTCCGCCGCCCGCATCCGCCGCATACCGTGCACTTTGCTGTGTCGAGCCCTCTCCCGGCGGGAGAGGGGGCAACCCAGGCGAACGAGGATGGGCGCTGTGACTGAACTGAACTACATGACCGGTTTCGGCAACGAGTTCGCCACCGAGGCGCTGCCCGGCGCCCTGCCGGTGGGGCAGAACTCGCCGCAGCGGGTGGCCTACGGGCTGTACGCCGAGCAGATCTCGGGCACCGCGTTCACCGCGCCGCGCGCGCACAACCGCCGTACCTGGCTGTACCGGATCCGTCCGGCGGTGATGCACGGGCGCTTCGAACCGTTTCCCCACCCGCGCCTGCACAGCGACTTCGGCACCGGCCCGGTGACGCCGGACCAGCTGCGCTGGGACCCGCTGCCGCTGCCGGAAGCGCCGGCCGACTTCGTCGAGGGCCTGTTCACCATGGCCGGCAACGGCTCGCCCACGGTGCAGCAGGGTGTGGGCGTGCACCTGTACGCGGCCAACCGCGACATGCAGGGTCGCTACTTCTACGACGCCGACGGCGAGCTGCTGATCGTGCCGCAGCTGGGCCGCCTGCGCATCGCCACCGAGCTGGGCGTGCTGGAGGTCGAGCCGCAGCAGATCGCGGTGGTGCCGCGCGGCATCCGCTTCCGCGTCGGGCTGCCCGACGGCCAGGCGCGCGGCTACGTGCTGGAGAACTTCGGCGCGCCGCTGCGCCTGCCCGACCTGGGACCGATCGGCGCCAACGGCCTGGCCAACCCGCGCGACTTCGAGACGCCGGTGGCCGCGTACGAGGACCTGGAGGGCGACTTCGAGCTGCTGGCCAAGTTCCAGGGCCACCTGTGGCGTGCCCCGATCGGCCACAGCCCGCTGGACGTGGTGGCCTGGCACGGCAACCACGTGCCCTACCGCTACGACCTGCGCCGCTTCAACACCATCGGCTCGATCAGCTTCGACCACCCGGACCCGTCCATCTTCCTCGTCCTGACCTCGCCCAGCGACACCCCGGGCGTGGGCAACACCGACTTCGTGATCTTCCCGCCGCGCTGGCTGGTGCAGCAGCACACCTTCCGCCCGCCCTGGTTCCACCGCAACATCGCCAGCGAGTTCATGGGCCTGGTGCACGGCGCCTACGACGCCAAGGCGGAAGGCTTCCTCCCGGGCGGCTGCTCGCTGCACAACTGCATGAGCGGCCACGGCCCGGACGCGGCCACCTTCGAGAAGGCGTCCACGGCCGACCTGAGCAGGCCGGACGTGATCACCGACACCATGGCCTTCATGTTCGAGACCCGCTTCGTGCTGCGGCCGACCGTGCAGGCCATGCAGGCCCCGCACCGCCAGCGCGACTACCAGCACTGCTGGGCGGGCCTGAAGCGGCACTTCGATCCGCGCGCCTGAGGCCGGGCGCGCGGCCTTCGCCGCGCCTTGACGGCGGTCCTGCCAGCTTGCGGCGGACACACACCGCCCGGGGAAGCGCATGGCCGCCAGGACCACCGACATCTGCCTGCTCACGCTGGCGCTGATCCTGGTCGCCTGCCAGCGGCCGCCGATGGACAACGCCGGCGCGGAAACCGTGCCGGCGGCCGTCCAGCCCGGCGGGCTGGACGCGGAGGCCGGCGACGGCTGGCACGCCCACGACGAGGCCGGCGATCCGGGGGAGCCGGTGCCGCCGGCCACCGCCCCGGGCGCGGCCGCCGCCCTGCACGCGGCCGACCTGGCCGCGTTCGTGCCGGTGCCGTTCGGCGCCGGCGAGCAGGCCCTGCGTGCGGCCTGGGGCCGCCCGTTGGCCGGCGGCGGCGCCGACGGCGGCTGCCACTACCTGTTCGCCCAGCCGCGCCCGCCCACCGGCTACGGCCTGGCCTTCATGGTCGAGGACGGACGCTTCGTGCGCGTGGACGTGGACGATCCCACGGTCACCGCGCCCGGCGGCGGCCGGGTCGGGATGGAGGCCGCCGCCGTGGCCGCGCTGTACCCCGGGCGGGTGGAGACCCGTCCGCACAAGTACACCCCGGGCGCGGCCTACCTGCGCGTGGCCACGCCGGGCACCGGCGGGGTGCTGCTGTTCGAGACCGGGGCCGACGGCCGGGTGCAGGCCTGGCGCATCGGCGTGCCGCCACAGGTGGACTACGTGGAGGGCTGCGGCTGAGGCCTGGCCGTCCGCGGCGCCGGCGTGCGTAGAATCGGCGCATTCCACCGGAGGAAGCGACCATGGCCGAGGCACTGGGTGCACTGGTACTGGGCCTGCTGCTGCTGGCGCTGGGCGGCGATTCGGCGGTCAAGGGCGTGTCGGGCCTGGCCCAGCGCCTGGGCCTGCGTCCGTTCACCGCCGGCCTGCTGCTGCTGGCCTTCGGCACCTCGCTGCCGGAACTGGCGGTCAACCTGCGCGCGCTGGCCGCCGGCCAGCCGCACCTGGCCCTGGGCAACGCGGTCGGCAGCAACCTGGCCAACCTCGGCCTGACCCTGGGCCTGGCCGCGCTGGCGGCGCCGCTGCTGCTGCGCGCGCGCATGCCGGCGCCGCTGCTGGTGGTGCTGGTGCTGGCCTCGCTGGTGGTGATGGGCTTCGGCCTGGACGGGTACATCGGCCGGGTCGAGGGCGCGCTGCTGCTGCTGGGGTTCCTGGCCACGCTCGGCCTGCTGCTGCATCGCGGCCGGCGCGAGGCGGCCGAGGTGCAGGCGGGCGTCGCCGCCTTCGCCGCCACCCGCACCGGACTGGGCCTGAACCTGCTGCGCCTGGCCATCGGCGCGGTGCTGTTGTACTTCGGCGGCGGCCGGGTCGTGGACGCCGGCCTGGGCCTGGCCGCGGCCTGGGGCATCACCCCGCTGCTGGCCGGCCTGCTGCCGGTGGCCATCGCCACCGCGCTGCCGGAGGTCGCCGCCGCGGTGGTGGCGGCGCGGCGCGGGCAGGGCGACATGGTCGCCGGCCACGTGCTCGGCTCCAGCCTGTGCAACCTGTTGCTGATCGTCGGCGGCATGGCAGCGTACCGGCCGCTGGCCCTGCCGGCCTCGTTCGTGCGCCTGGAGCTGCCGGCGGCGGTGGTGCTGGCGCTGGTGCTGTACCCGATGCTGCGCTGCGACCACCGCATCAGCCGCGGCGAGGGCGCGGTGCTGGTGGGGGCTTTCCTGGCCTGGGTGGCGCTGGAGCTGCTGCTGTTCTAGGAGGGCGCATTCAGGCGTCGCCGGCCCCGCCCTCGCCGTCGGCGTTGCCGGGCAGGGGCGGCCGCTCGGCCATGTGCAGGGCCAGCGCGGCCTTGGCCATCAGGTGCGCGCTGATCGGCGCGGTGACGAACAGGAAGGCGGTGATCAGCAGCTCGCGCGGCTGCGGGTCGGTGCCGGTGAACAGGTGGTAGCCCACCGAGACCAGCAGCACGCAGCCTACGCCCAGGGTGCTGGCCTTGGTCGGGCCGTGCAGGCGGCGGAAGAACTCCTGCAGGCGGACCAGGCTGAAGCAGCCGACCACGATGAAGAAGCAGCCCACGGCCAGCAGCAGGCTCAGGGCGATGGCGACCAGCCAGCTCATTCGACGATGTCCCGGCGCATGACGTACTTGCTCAGCACCACCGTGCCGACGAAGCCGAGCATGGCGATCACCAGCGCCGCCTCGAAGTAGACGGCCGTGCCCAGGTGCATGCCCAGCAGCATCAGCTCGGCGATGGCGGTGACGAACAGGGTGTCCAGGGCGAGGATGCGGTCGGGCACGGTCGGCCCGCGCAGCAGCCGGTACAGCGCCGGCAGCATGGCCAGGCCGACGAGCAGCATCGCGCCGGCGATCACGCCGGCCATGAACGATTGCGGCGTCATGGGAAGATCTCCATCAGCGGCGCCTCGTAGCGGGCCTTGATCTCCTGCACCAGCGCCTCCGGGTCCTCCAGGTGCAGCACGTGCACCAGCAGGTGGCGGCGGTCGTCGGACAGCGAGGCCGACACGGTGCCCGGGGTCAGGGTGATGATGCTGGTCAGCACGGCGATGCCGTGGATGTTGGCGATGTCCAGCGGCACCCAGATGAAGCCCGGGCGCAGCCGCTCCTGCGGGCCGAGCACCTGGCGGGCCACGGTGATGTTGCAGCGGACGATGTCCGCGGCCACCCGCGCCACCAGCCGCGGCAGCCCGCGCAGGCGGCCGATGCGGGCGAATTCGCGGTCCAGGCGCGCGGCGAACGGCGGCACCACCAGGGCCATCAGCAGGGCCATGGCCACGTGGCCGGCGCTGACCTGGTCGTTCATCAGCAGCCAGAAGCAGAACACCAGCACGCTCAGCGGCGGGGAGGGCAACAGGCGTCGACGCAGGGTCCTGGCCATCTCAGTGCTCCCGGGTGGCGGGCAGGTGCGCGCGCACCTGCTCCACGTAGTCCAGCGGTGTCTGCAGCTGCACGGCGGCGGCGCGGGTGTAGGCCAGCAGCGGTGCGGCGGCCAGCACCATCGCCACACCGTAGCCGACCAGAAGCAGGGTGGCGGCGGTCTCCAGGGCGCGGTTGGGCGCGTGCGGCAGTGCCTCGGCCGGCACATATTCGGCCAGCCGCTCCGGTGTCGCGTCCGGCCACGGCTCGGTGCGCCAGAACAGCCGGGTGCCGGCACGCACCAGGCCCACCAGCATCATGAAGCTGGTGCCCAGCACCAGCAGCCAGACCCAGAACGTGCGCGGCCCCTCCGGCACCGCCTGCAGCAGCACGAGCTTGCCGATGAAGCCCGACAGTGGCGGCAGGCCGGCCAGCGAAACCGCCACCACCAGGTACAGCAGCGCCGGAAGTGTGGGCGCGGGCATGGCCGCGATCACGTCCTTGCGGTCGCCGGCGCGGCCGCGGCGGCGGCGCACCAGGTCGGCCAGCAGGAACAGCGCCGCGGCGGCGAAGCTGCTGTGCACCAGGTAGTACAGGCCGGCGCCGATGGTGCCCGGACGGGCCAGGGCGAAGGCCACGAACAGGGTGGCGGCCGAGCCCAGCACCAGGTAGGAGGCCAGCACCCGCAGCCGGCGCGCGGCCAGCACGCCGAGGGCGGCGAACACCAGGGTCGCCGCCCCCAGGTACAGCAGTGCCGGCCAGGCGAAGCCGTCCAGCGGACCGGCGCCACCGAAGCTCAGCGTGCCCACGCGCAGCACCGCGTACAGGCCCACCTTGGTCATCACCGCGAACAGCGCGGCCACCGCCGCCGGCGCGTGGGTGTAGGTCTCCACCAGCCACAGCTGCAGCGGCAGCAGCGCCGCCTTGGCGCAGAACACCACCAGCAGCAGGCCGGCGGCGGCCTGCACCAGTGCACGCTGCCCGTCCGGGACCTGGGCCACGCGCACGGCCAGCTCGGCCATGTTGAGCGAGCCGAGCAGGCCGTACAGCAGGCCCAGGGCGATCAGGAACAGGGTCGAGGCGGCGATGTTGAAGCTGACGTAGTGCAGGCCGGCGCGCATGCGTTCGCCGCGGCCGCCGCTGAGCATCAGGCCGTAGGAGGCGATCAGCAGCACCTCGAAGAACACGAACAGGTTGAAGATGTCGCCGGTCAGGAAGGCGCCGTTGAGCCCCATCAGCTGGAGCTGGAAGAAGGCATGGAAGTGCGGCGCGCGCCGGTCCCAGCCGGCGCAGGCGTGCAGGAGGCAGGCCGCCGCCAGCAGCAGTCCGACCAGCAGCATCAGCGCCGACAGCCGGTCCACCATCAGGGCGATGCCCAGCCGCGCCGGCCAGTCGCCCAGCAGGTAGACCAGCACCTGGCCGGTGGCGGCCTGGCGCGCCAGCAGCACGGCCACGGCCAGCTGTGCCGCCAGCGAGGCCCAGCCGACCACGCGCTGCGGCGCGATGCCGAAGCGCCGGTGCTCGACCATCAGCGCCAGCGCCGCGGCGAACAGCGGGATGACGACCGGCAGGATCGGCAGGTGGTTCATGCGCCACCCTCCCGGCCGCCGCCGCGGGCCTGCTCGTGGCGGCGCGCCTCGGCGTCGCGGAACTCCCGCTCGCCGGCGCGGCCGTCCACGTGGTCGCTGTCGTTGTCGGCGCGGCTGCGCATGGCCAGGACGATGGTCACCGCGGTCATGGCGAAGGCGATAACGATGGCGGTCAGCACCAGCGCCTGCGGCAGCGGGTCGGTGTAGTGGGCCAGGTCGGTGGCCACGCCCGGCTGCAGCACCGGCGGCTTGCCCACCACCACCCGGCCGCTGGAGAAGATCAGCAGGTTGGTGGCGTAGGAAAGCAGGGTCAGGCCGAGGATCACGTCGAAGGTGCGCGCGCGCAGCAGCAGGTACACGCCCGCCGCGGTGAGGATGCCGATCGCGCTTGCCAGTGCCAGTTCCATCAGGGGTCCAGCTCCGCGGTACGGGTCGAGCGCTGGCCGGGTTCGACCACGCCCAGGCGGGCCACGCGCGTGCGCGAGGGCTTGACCTTGCCCATCATGGACAGGATCAGCATGGTGCCGCCGAACACGACCAGGTAGACGCCGGTGTCGAAGCCCATCGCGCTGGCCAGCGGCACCTCGCCCACCAGCGGCAGGCGCGGCTCGGCGTGGCCGCTGGTCAGGAACGGCAGGCCGAACAGCATCGAGGCCACGCCGCTGAGCCCGGCGGCCAGCAGGCCGATGCCGATGCAGCGCACATAGTCGAAGCCGAAGCGCGACTCCACCGAGGCCGCGCCCTGGATCACGTACTGGATCAGCAGCGGCACGGCCAGTACCAGGCCGGCGATGAAGCCGCCGCCCGGGGCGTTGTGCCCGCGCAGGAAAAGGAACACCGACACGGTGAGGGTCAGCGGGAACAGGATCTGGGCCAGGTCCGCCGGCACCGGCAGCTTCACCGGCGGGCCGGCCACCACCTTCTCCGGCGCCATGCGCGCGCGCCGCAGCAGGGCGTGCACGATCAGCGCGGCGGTGCCGAAGACGGTGATCTCGCCGAAGGTGTCGAATCCGCGGAAGTCCACCAGGATCACGTTGACCACGTTGCGGCCGTAGGCCTCAGGCAGCGAGCGGGCCAGCAGCTCGCCGCTGATGGTCGCCGTCTCCGGGCGGGCCATCACCGCGTAGGCCAGCAGCCCGGTGCCGAGGCCGGCGGCCAGCGCCACCGCCACGTCCCGCGCGCGCCGGCGCGGGGAGCGCTCGTGCGGCGAGCGCGGCGGCAGGTAGTGCAGGCCCAGCAGCAGCAGGGCCAGGCTGACCATCTCCACCAGCAGCTGGGTCAGGGCCAGGTCCGGTGCGGACAGGAACACGAACACCAGGCTGATCATCAGCCCCGCGCCGCCCATCACGATCAGGGCCAGCAGGCGCTGGCGGTGCAGGCGCACCGTGTACAGGGTGCAGGCCACCAGCACCAGCCACACCACCCAGCCCAGCGCCGGCATCGGCTGCGGCGCGTGCACCGGCAGCCCGCCGCCGGCCAGGAACGGCGCCAGGCCGGCCGCCAGCGCCGCCAGCACCAGCCAGACCAGGCTGCGCTGCAGGCTGCCGTTGGCGATGCGCGTGGTCAGGCGTCCGGCCAGGGCGTACAGCGCCTCCATGTTCCAGCGGAACAGCAGGCGGCCCCAGGAGCGGCGCACGATGGCGTGCAGGTCCAGCAGCCGGCGCAGGCCGAAGTACAGGACCACGCCGCCGGCGATGCCGGCCAGGCTCATCGCCAGCGGGGTGTTGAAGCCGTGCCACACCGCCAGGCTGTAGTGCGGCATGGCGTCGCCGAGGATGGCGCCGGCGCCGGCCTCGAGCACCGGCGCCACGGTGATGCCCGGCAGCACGCCCACCGCCACGCACAGCACCACCAGTACCTCCACCGGGATCTTCATCCAGCGCGGCGGCTCGTGCGGCAGGCGCGCGCCCAGCCCGTGCGGGCCGTCGCCGAAGAAGGTCTCGTAGACGAAGCGCAGGCTGTAGGCCACGCCGAACACGCCGTACAGCAGCGCCGCCCCGGCCACGGCCAGGCGCATGTGATGGTGGCCGGTGATCTCCAGCGCCTCGGTGAAGAACATCTCCTTGGACAGGAAGCCGTTGAGCAGCGGGATGCCGGCCATGGCCAGCGAGGCGATGATGGCCAGCGCGCTGGTCCAGGGCATGTAGCGGCGCAGGTTGCCCAGGCGGCGGATGTCGCGGGTGCCGGTCTCGTGGTCGATGATGCCGGCGGCCATGAACAGCGAGGCCTTGAAGGTGGCGTGGTTGAGGATGTGGAACACGCCGGCCACCACCGCCATCGGCGTGGACAGGCCGAACAGCAGGGTGATCAGGCCCAGGTGGGAGATGGTGGAGTAGGCCAGCAGGCCCTTGAGGTCGTGCTGGAAGATCGCCAGCCACGCGCCGGCCAGCAGGGTGGCCGCGCCGATGCCGCTGACCACGTAGAAGAACAGGTCGGTGCCGGCCAGCGCCGGGTGCAGGCGCGCCAGCAGGAACACGCCGGCCTTCACCATGGTGGCCGAGTGCAGGTAGGCCGACACCGGGGTGGGGGCGGCCATGGCGTGCGGCAGCCAGAAGTGCACCGGGAACTGCGCGCTCTTGGTGAACACGCCGGCCAGCACCAGGCCCAGCGCCCACGGGTACAGCGCGCTGTCGCGGATCAGCCCGCCGGAGGCCAGCACGGTGTCCAGGTCGTAGCTGCCGACGATGCGCCCGATCAGCAGCACGCCGCCGAGCAGGGCCAGGCCGCCACCGCCGGTGATGGCCAGGGCCATGCGCGCGCCCTCGCGCGCGTCCTGGCGGTGCGACCAGTAGCCGATCAGCAGGAACGAGCTGATGCTGGTCAGCTCCCAGAACACCAGCAACAGCAACAGGTTGCCGGCCAGCACCACGCCCAGCATTGAGCCCATGAACAGCAGCAGGCAGGCGTAGAAGCGCGGCGCGCTGTCCTCGCGCGAGAGGTAGTAGTGCGCGTACATCACCACCAGCGCGCCGATGGCCAGCACCAGGCCGGCGAACATCCACGCCAGCCCGTCCATGCGCAGGGTGAAGTCCAGGCCGATCTGCGGGATCCAGGCATGCTGGCCGCGCACCGTCCAGCCCTGCAGCACGGAAGGGGTCAGCCAGGCCAGCAGCACCAGGCCCAGCAGCGGCGCCGCGGCGGCCAGCCACGCCAGATGCCCGCGCGGCAGCGTGCGCAGCAGGGCCACCGCCGCCGCCGCGATGAACGGCAGGGCGAGCAGGATTTCCAGGAAAGGAACCATCCGGATCGGAATACCGGTCGGGGATGGCCGGAGTTTACCAGCCGCCGCGCAGGTGTCGTCCACGCCGCGGATGCGTGCCGGCTATGCTGTGCCGATGCCCCTCGATCCGCTCCTGCCCGCAAGCCACGCTACCCCTGCGCCGCGCGCGCTGCTGTTCGGCGCCACCGGCCCGATCGGCTGCCGCGTGCTCGACGGCCTGCTGCGCGCCGGCTGGCAGGTGGAGGCGCTCTCGCGCCAGCCGCAGGCGCCGCGCCCGGGCCTGGCCTGGCGCCTGGGCACGCTGCCGGAGCAGGCGGGCGAGGGCGGCGGCTTCGACGCCATCCTCAGCTGCGGCCCGCTGGACCTGTTCGCGCGCTGGTACGCGCAGGCCGGGACGGGCGCCGCGCGGGTGGTGGCCTTCGGTTCCACCAGCGTGCACGTCAAGGGCGATTCGCCCGACCCGGCCGAGCGCGCGCTGGCCGGGCGCCTGCGCGAGGGCGAGGCGCGCCTGGCCGAGGTGGCGGCCGCGCGCGGGGCGGCCGCGACCCTGCTGCGCCCGACCCTGGTCTACGGCGACGGCCGCGACCGCAACCTCAGCCGCATCGCCGCGCTGGCCCGCCGCCACGGCGGTTTCCTGCTGCCGCACGACGCGCGCGGGCTGCGCCAGCCGGTGCACGTGGACGATCTGGCCGCGGCGGCGCTGGCGGCGCTGCGCTGGAACGGTCCGGGCGTGCGCGCCTACGACCTGCCCGGCGGCGAGACCCTCAGCTACCGGGAGATGGTGGCGCGGGTGCTGGCCGCGCTGCGGCCGCCGCGCCGGCTGTGGGTGCTGCCCGGGCCGCTGTTCGCGCTGGCGGCGTGGACCGCGCGCGGGCTGCGCCTGCACGACGCCGGTCCGGCGGTGCTGGCGCGCATGCGCCAGGACCTGGTGTTCGACGCCGGCCCCGCCCGCCGCGACCTGGGCTACGCGCCGCGCGGCTTCGCGCCGGAGCCGGGGATGTTCGGCCCCTGAGCCGGGCCGGCTCAGTACTTCCAGTCCATCTGCCGGTAGAACTTGGCCAGTACCCAGGCCGGGCCGACCAGCAGGTAGGTCAGGTCGGTGAGGAAGCTCGGCTTGCGGCCCTCGAACCAGCGGCTGTGGCCGATGAACTGGCCGATCCAGGCCACCACGAACACCGCCACCGCGATCTTCAGCAGCATCGGCAGGCCCAGGCGGGTCTCGATCAGCCGGCACAGGCAGCCGCAGAAGAAGAACACCGCCAGCATGCCCAGGCCCAGCCGGCGCGACATGCGGTTGTAGAAGGCCCAGGCGACGAACATCGCCAGCGCGGCCCACACGCCGCTGCGGAACAGGGTGCCGGCCACCGGGATGCACCAGACCAGCGCCACCACCGACCACAGGATCGCCGGCACGCAGACCATGTGGATGCGCTGGTTGACCGGGTGGCGGTGGTCGTCGGAGTAGCTGGCGAACAGTTGGTCGATGCGGCGCCCGGACTGCGTCCGCTGTTCGGCGTTCATGGCTCTCTCCGCGGCTGCGAGATGCGGCAAGCATAGCCGCTTGCCGCCCCCGCTTCCCTCCGCCGTTCCCGGGCACAACTTCCGGCGGCCGCGCGGGCCGGAGGATGCTGTCCAGACCCTGCCCCGCCTGCGGGGCGCGGGAACTGCTCGCCCCGCATCCGCTGGACCGAACGGTCGCCGCGGTGACCCGGGGCGTGGTCATCGGCCCGGCGGTGGCGGGGCTGGCGGAGCCGCGCGGCCGGCGGGCGGCCGTTGCCGGCGGGGCCGGCCTGGAAGGCCCTGTTCCTTCTTCCGCCTGGCCGTGTACCGCGACGGGAGGGTTCACCCCACCCCGCCCCGGGCGGCCGGAAACGCACGGGGCCCGCAGCGCGGGCCCCGCGGGGTGGCGCCGGCGGCGCGGCCTTCAGTCGATGCTGATGCCGGCCAGCCTCTGCAGCGCCTCGGCGTAACGGGCGCGGGTGCGCTCGATCACCTCGGCCGGCAGCGTCGGGCCCGGCGGGGTCTTGTCCCAGTCCAGGGTCTCCAGGTAGTCGCGCACGATCTGCTTGTCGTAGCTGGGCGGGCTGATGCCCACCTGGTACTCGTCCGCCGGCCAGTAGCGCGAGGAGTCCGGGGTCAGCATCTCGTCCATGATGTACAGCCGGCCGTCGGCGTCGGTGCCGAACTCGAACTTGGTGTCGGCCAGCAGGATGCCGCGCTCGGCCGCGTAGGCGGCGGCGAACTTGTAGATGCGCAGGGTGGCGTCGCGCACGCGTTCGGCCAGGTCGGCGCCGACCAGCCGCACCATGGCGTCGAAGTCGATGTTCTCGTCGTGGTCGCCGACGGCGGCCTTGGTCGAGGGGGTGAAGATCGGCTCGGGCAGCTGCTCGGCCTGGCGCAGGCCCGCCGGCAGCGGGATGCCGCTGACCTTGCCGGTGCGCTGGTAGTCCTTCCAGCCGCTGCCGATCAGGTAGCCGCGGGCGATGGCCTCCACCGGCACCGGCTTGAGCTTGCGGGTGACCACCGCACGCTTCTCGTACAGGGCCGGGTCCACCCCCTCCGGCAGCACCGCCGCCACCGGGATGCCGGTGAGGTGGTTGGGCATCAGGTGGGCGGTCTTGCCGAACCAGAAGTTGGAGATCTGGCACAGCATCTCGCCCTTGCCGGGGATCGGGTCGGGCAGGACCACGTCGAAGGCCGACAGGCGGTCGGTGGCCACCATCAGCAGGAATTCGCCATCGTGGCCGGCGGCCTGCAGGTGTTCGGCCGGAATCCGCTCGCGCGGCAGGTCGAAGACGTCGCGCACCTTGCCGCGGTGGCGCAGGGGCAGGCCGGGCAGATCGGACTGGGTCAGGGTCGTGGACACGGGGTCTCCGCAGGCGTGAACGGACATCGGGCCCCCGGCGCCGGGCCGTGGCCCGGCGCGGGCCGGACAGTGTACGGCCTGCCGGGCCGCCTGTGACGTAGAATTGCCGGCTCCGTACGCCGGGGGCCGCCCGACCATGAACCGCTGGTATGGAAAACTGCTGGGGCTGATCGCCGGCGCCCTGCTGTTCCGCGCCAATCCGCTGTTCGGCGCGGTGGTCGGGCTGCTGATCGGGCACGCCTTCGACGCCGACTGGTTCCGCCTGCGCCGCCGCGACGATCCCTGGGCGGAGCTGGGCCTGACCCCGGACGCGACCGACGAGGAGGTGGAGCAGGCCTACCGCCGGCTGATCTCCCAGTACCACCCCGACCGCTTCGCCGGCGCCGCGCCGGAACTGCGCGCCGAGGCCGAGCGCCGCGCCCGCGCGATCAACGCCGCCTACGACCGGATCCGTTCCCTGCGCGGCCGCTGAGCCGGGCGCGCCTCCCCATTCCGACTCCGCGAGCCCGACCATGCAACCGACCGTCATCGCCCCCTCGATCCTGTCCGCCGACTTCGCCCGCCTTGGCGAGGAAGTGGACAGGGTGCTCGCCGCCGGCGCCGACTGGGTGCACTTCGACGTCATGGACAACCATTACGTGCCCAACCTGACCATCGGCCCGATGGTCTGCGCCGCGCTGCGCAAGTACGGGATCCGGGCGCCGATCGACGTGCACCTGATGGTCAGCCCGGTGGACCGCATCGTCGGCGACTTCGCCCAGGCCGGCGCCAGCCTGATCAGCTTCCACCCGGAGGCCAGCAGCCACGTCCACCGCACCATCCAGCTGATCCGCTCGCACGGCTGCCAGGCCGGCCTGGTGCTCAACCCGGCCACCCCGGTGGAGGTGCTGGACTGGGTGCTGGAGGACCTGGACCTGGTGCTGCTGATGTCGGTCAACCCGGGCTTCGGCGGCCAGGCCTTCATCCCCACGGCGCTGGAGAAGCTGAAGCGGGTGCGGGAGAAGATCGACGCCAGCGGCCGCCCGATCCGCCTGGAGATCGACGGTGGGGTCAAGGCCGACAACATCCACGCCATCGCCGCCGCCGGCGCGGACACCTTCGTGGCCGGCTCGGCGATCTTCGGCGCGTCCGACTACGCCGAGGTGATCGGCAAGATGAAGGCCGAGGTGGCCCGCGCCCGCGGCTGAGCCGCACCGGCGCCGCCACGCCCGGTTCACGCCGGCTCCGCACCGGGCCGGCTAGCCTGCGCACCCCGATTCCCGAGGAGTCCGCATGGCGCCCACCGGACCGGCCTGGCTGATCCTCAACGGCAAGTCCGCCGGCGACGATGCCCTGCGCGGGGCCGTCGCGCGGGTGCGCGGGCATGGCCACGAGCTGGAGGTGCGGCTGACCTGGGAGGCGGGCGATGCCGCGCGCTGGGTCGAGGACGCGCTGCGTGCCGGCGCCGCGACCCTGGTGGCCGCCGGTGGCGACGGCACCCTCAGCGAGGTGGCCGCGGCCCTGGCCGGCCACCCGGAGCCGGCTTCGGCATTGCCCGCCCTGGGCCTGGTGCCGCTGGGCACGGCCAACGACTTCGCCGGCGCCGCCGGCCTGCCGGAGGAACCGGCCGCGGCGCTGGAGCTGGCGCTCACCGCCCCGGCGGCGGCGATGGACCTGCTGCGGATCGAGGCCGGCCACGCCGTGCACTGGTGCGCCAACCTGGCCAGCGGCGGCTTCGGCACCGAGGTCACGGTCCAGACCGACGAGGGCCTGAAGAAGCTGCTGGGTGGCCTGGCCTACCTGGTCACCGGCATCGCCAGGCTGGGCCGGATCGAGCCGGTGCGGGCGCGCCTGCGCGGCCGGGGCTTCGACTGGGAAGGCGGGCTGATCGCCCTGGGCCTGGGCAACGGCCGCCAGGCCGGCGGCGGCCGCGAGCTGTGCCCGGAGGCGCGCATCGACGACGGCCTGATGGAGGTGACCGTCATTCCCGAGCTGTCCGGCGAACTGGTCGCCACCGTCGGCACCCTGGTGCGCGAGGGCCAGCGCGCCGCGCTGGAGCGCAGCGCCATGCGCGCCCGCCTGGCGGCCCTGGAGCTGGAGGCGCCGGAGCCGATGACCCTCAACCTGGACGGCGAGCCGGTGGAGGCCACCCGCTTCGCGGTGCGCTGCGTGCCCGCCCGCCTGCGCATGCGCCTGCCGCCGGACTGTCCGTTGCTTTCGCAACCGCCGGGCAGGCTGCGCGACGCCGCCGGTTCCGGGTAAAGTGGGCCGCATGTCCGGCCAAACGACCAGGCTGTTCCGTTCCTCCGCGCGCCCGGGTTGGCGATGGCGGCCCTCTGCCGTCGTTTGCCATGCCCCGTATTGCCGGAAGGACGCCCGCCTTGATCACGCCCGCACAGTTCCAGCGTCACGCTGCTGAATCCCGCTACACCCGCATTCCCGTCGTCCGCGAGGTGCTGTCCGACCTGGACACGCCGCTGTCGGTCTACCTGAAGCTGGCCGACGCCCCGCACACCTACCTGTTCGAATCGGTGCAGGGCGGCGAGCGCTTCGGCCGCTACTCGATCATCGGCCTGCCTGCGCGCCGCACCGTGACCTTCCGCGGCCACCTGATGGAGGTGCACGAGGACGGCCAGGTGGTGGAGTCGCGCCAGGTGGCCGATCCCTTCGCCGAGGTCGAGGCCCTGCGCGCGGCCTACTCGGTGCCGAAGCTGGAAGGCCTGCCCGGCTTCACCGGCGGCCTGGTCGGCTGGTTCGGCTTCGAGTGCATCGGCTACATCGAGCCGCGCCTGGCCGGCGGCGGGGCGCGCGACGAGATCGGCACCCCGGACATCTACCTGATGCTGTCCGAGGAGCTGGCGGTCTTCGACAACCTCAAGGGCCGGCTGTACCTGGTCGTGCACGCCGACTCGCGCCGGCCCGGCGCCTGGGAGGCGGCGCAGGCGCGCCTTGACGCCCTGGCCGCCAAGCTGCGCCAGCCCGGCCACTACCCGCCACCGCTGGCCCGCGACGTGCTGGACGAGAGCCACTTCGTCTCCGGCTTCACCCGCGAGGGCTTCATCGCCGCGGTGGAGAAGTCCAAGGAGTACATCCGCGCCGGCGACGTGTTCCAGGTGGTGCTGAGCCAGCGCCTGAGCGTGCCGTTCAATGCCCGCCCGGTGGACGTGTACCGCGCCCTGCGCGCGCTCAATCCCTCGCCGTACATGTACTTCCTCGACACCGGGGAGGTGCAGGTGGTCGGCTCCTCGCCCGAGATCCTGGTGCGCCTGCAGGGCGGGGTGGTCACGGTGCGCCCGATCGCCGGCACCCGTCCGCGCGGGCGCACGCCGGAGGAGGATCTGGCCCTGGAGCAGGAGCTGCTGGCCGACCCCAAGGAGCGCGCCGAGCACGTGATGCTGATCGACCTGGGCCGCAACGACGTGGGCCGGGTGTCCGAGCCGGGCAGCGTCGAGGTCGGCGACCGCTTCGTGATCGAGCGTTACAGCCACGTCATGCACATCGTCAGCGAGGTCACCGGCCGGCTGAAGGCCGGGTTGAGCTATGCGGACGTGCTGCGCGCCACCTTCCCGGCCGGCACCGTGTCCGGCGCGCCGAAGATCCGCGCGCTGGAGGTGATCCGCGAGCTGGAGCCGATCAAGCGCAACGTCTACGCCGGCAGCATCGGCTACATCGGCTGGCACGGCGACGCCGACACCGCCATCGCCATCCGCACCGCGGTGATCAGGGACGGCCGCCTGTACGTGCAGGCCGGTGCCGGCATCGTCCACGACTCCGACCCGCAGAAGGAGTGGGAGGAGACCATGAACAAGGGCCGCGCCCTGTTCCGCGCCGTGGCCCAGGCCGCGCAGGGCCTGTGAGGTTCCCATGCTCCTGATGATCGACAACTACGACAGCTTCACCTTCAACCTCGTGCAGTACCTGCAGGTGCTGGGCGCGGAGGTGCGGGTGGAGCGCAACGACGCGCTGACGGTGGAGCAGATCGGGAAGCTCGCCCCCGAGCGCATCGTGATCTCGCCCGGCCCGTGCACGCCCAACGAGGCCGGCGTGTCGCTGGAGGTAATCCGCCGCTTCGGCCCGACCACGCCGATCCTGGGCGTGTGCCTGGGCCACCAGAGCATCGGCCAGGCCTACGGCGGCAGGGTGGTGCGCGCCGGCCGGATCATGCACGGCAAGACCTCGCGCATCCGCCACCACGGCCGGGGCGTGTTCGCCGGCCTGCCGGACGGCTTCGAGGCCACGCGCTACCACTCGCTGGTGGTGGAGAAGGACTCGCTGCCGGAGTGCCTGGAGGTGACCGCCTGGACCGAGCACGAGGACGGCTCGTTCGAGGAGATCATGGGCCTGCGTCATCGCGAGCATCCGGTGGAGGGCGTGCAGTTCCATCCCGAGTCCATCCTCACCGAGCACGGCCACGCGCTGCTGCGCAACTTCCTCGCGCGCACGGCGTAGGCGCAAGGCGCAGAGCCTGCCGCCTGGAGCGTCCGCGCGAAGGATGCGCGAAGGGGGGCTTCCCAAATCCGTCCGCGGAGTGCACAATGCGCGCCCTTCGACGACGCGGCGCCGCTGAGGGCACGCGAAGGTCGAAGGGAAGGACGGGCACTTGGGTGTTGCAGTCCTTGGGAAGCCGGCTATAATGGTCGGCTCCCTCGCCCGGAACGGTTGGATGTTTCGGGGCGGTCCGGGGCCGGAGGCATCTCCTGACGGG